>SESD01000981.1_pt1 | contig 16542 bp, 16 predicted proteins | sample 3171411 | NCBI WGS metagenome assembly SESD01 (sample SAMN06051880, study PRJNA518727) | freshwater metagenome | biome: subpolar coniferous forest; feature: holomictic lake; material: water; isolation source: holomictic Lake 442, 16.5 m depth | place: Canada: near Kenora, Ontario | collected...
AAATTATTGTTTATCGGATTTTGTCGCGCCACTCGAAAGCGGTGTGATGGATTACATTGGCGCGTTTGCGGTCACAACAGGCATCGGTATTGAAAGCAAACTCGAAGAATTTGAAAAGAATCATGACGATTACAGTGCAATCATGCTCAAAGCGTTAGCGGACAGATTAGCCGAAGCGTTTGCCGAGTATTTACATTTGCAAGTTCGCAAACAACATTGGGGTTATGCAAGCGATGAAGAACTTGATAATGACGCGCTGATTAACGAAAACTACAAAGGCATTCGTCCCGCGCCAGGTTATCCCGCGTGTCCAGACCATACTGAAAAATCGAAATTGTTTAAATTATTAAACGTGACAGAACACACCACAATCGAACTTACCGAAAACTTTGCAATGTATCCCGCGTCAGCGGTGAGTGGTTGGTATTTCTCGCATCCCCAAGCCCAGTATTTCAACGTTGGCAAAATCGATAAAGACCAACTTTCAGATTATGCACGCCGAAAAGGCATGGCGGAAGACGTTGCGGCACGTTGGTTAGTGGCGCATTTGAATCATTAAGCAAAATAAATATCCATCGTTCTCACGTTTCGCCGTGAGAACATCACAATCAGCGACTTTGTTTTTATCTTCCCATTCAACGATATTTTATGATTCGACAACTTTTACGCACCAAACCAATTGTTTCCGACAGTGACGATTCTATCAATACACTCAATCGGTGTTTATCAAAATGGGATTTAACTTTCTTGGGGATAGGCGCGATTATCGGCACAGGAATTTTTGTGTTGACTGGAATTGCGGCTGCTACGCAATCGGGTCCCGCAGTTATTTTGTCGTTTGTTATTGCAGGATTTGCCTGTATTTTTGCTGCGTTATCTTATGCAGAATTAGCCGCATCAGTCGGTGGTTGTGGAAGTGCTTATGGTTATAGTTACGCGGCATTTGGAGAATTAGTTGCGTGGATTATCGGCTGGGATTTATTGCTGGAGTATGCAATTTCAGTTGCTGCGGTTGCGAATGGTTGGGCGGGATATTTTAATAACGCATTAACAGCGATTGGTTTTGCGTTGCCCGATGCGTTAACCAAAGCTCCAAAATTAGGTGGTATTGTCAATTTGCCAGCATCGCTGATTATTTTGTTTTTAATGGGATTATTGATTTTAGGTGTAAAGCAAAGCGCGAAACTAAACAACATCATGGTTGCAGTGAAATTAGTCACAATTGCGACGTTTATTTGTTTAGCAATTTTTAATGTGAATCCTGAAAATTGGCATCCATTTATGCCTTTCGGTTGGTTTCAAACGTTACCTGATGGCAAAACGATTGGTGTTTTTGCAGGTGCGTCAATTGTATTTTTTGCTTACGTTGGTTTTGATGCGGTTTCGACCGCAGCGGAAGAAGCACATAATCCCCAAGAAGATTTACCGTTTGGCATTGTTACGTCGTTAATTTTTTGTACAGTAATTTATATTTTGGTTTCTGGTTTGTTGACGGGCGTGGTGCATTACAGTGATTTGAATGTGTCATCACCTGTTGCTCATGCGTTGAAATTATTGGGTTTTAGCTGGGCTTCTGCTTTAGTTGCAACGGGTGTAATTGCAGGATTAACGACGGTAATGTTGGTGCTGTATTACGGTTTAACGCGGGTAATTTTTGCAATGGCACGCGATGGTTTATTGCCTGAATTTTTCAATTTGGTACATGAAAAAACGCAAACACCCGTACGGGTAATTGTGATTTGCGGCGTGATTATGGCGGTAATTGCTGGTTTTATTCCGTTGGGCGATTTAGCTGAATTGGTCAATATCGGAACGTTAGCAGCATTTGTGTTGGTTTGTTTCGGCGTGATTGTGTTGCGATTCTCACAACCTGATTTGCCGCGTCCGTTTCGTTCACCTTACAGTCCATTATTTCCAGCATTGGGTATGATTTCATGCGGTACATTGATGGCATTTTTGCCCGCACAAACATGGTGGCGATTTTTGATTTGGTTGGCGATGGGATTGGTGGTGTATTTTGTTTATTCAAAACAGCACAGCAAACTTGAGCAAGCGGTAAAACAGTGACACGGGGAATTTGGTGATGCTGGTCAGATTAACGTAAAGGTTAATCTGACGCAGAAGTCGAAACTATTTGATTTTAGCTTCTTTGTAGATAACGTGCTTACGAACCATAGGATCAAACTTTTTGATTTCCATTTTGCCGGGCATCGTTTTTTTGTTTTTTGTCGTAGTGTAAAAATGACCTGTACCTTCGGTCGAAATCAATTTAATTTTATCGCGCATGATTTTATCCTCTTAAATTTAAACTTTTTGACCAGCTTTACGCATATCAGCTAAAACAGCATCAATACCGTTTTTGTCGATGATTCGCATTGCTTTTGTTGAAACGCGTAAACGCACCCAACGATTTTCGCTTTCTACCCAAAAACGGTGATGTTGCAAATTCGGCAAAAATCGTCTTCTAGTTCTGTTATTGGCGTGTGAAACATTGTTTCCAGTCATTGGGCCTTTGCCCGTAACTTGACATACTCTTGACATGAAATCCTCTATCTATGTGATTAAAAATGAAAGTGTCGCATTATAATCGATGCACTAACATCATTAAATCGTTTTTTTCAAGAATATAAATGTAACACACGGCTTTTGTTTGATATTTTTGTTGCTGAAATCGCTATAATTACTGTCATTTGAAACTCACCACACAACTCTCATGTCTATTAAACTCGGCATGGTCATGGATGCCATTGACCTCATAAATATCAAAAAAGACACCAGTTTCGCCATGTTGCTCGAAGCGCAAGCTCGCGGCTGGGAATTGCATTACATGGAATTGGGCGATTTATTTTTGCGTAACGGACGAGCGTATGCGCGAACTCGGACGTTAAACGTCGAACGAAATTATCAAAAATGGTTTGAATTTACGCACGAGCAGACAATTCCACTCGAAGAACTTAACGTGATTTTGATGCGAAAAGACCCGCCCTTTGATAGCGAATTTTTGTACGCGACGCACATTTTAGAACAATCCGAAAATGCGGGCGTTTATGTGGTGAATAAACCGCAATCGTTGCGTGATGCCAATGAAAAATTATTTACCGCGTGGTTTCCGCAGTGTTGCGCGGAAACACTGGTTTCGCGCAATTCTCACCAAATTCGTGATTTTTTAAACGAACAACATGACATTATTATCAAGCCGCTAGACGGAATGGGCGGTACGTCGATTTTTCGCTTACGTTTAGATGATCCCAATATCAGCGTGATTTTGGAAACGATGACGCATTACAATCAGCGTTTCATTATGGCGCAACGCTATTTGCCTGCGATTATCGACGGTGATAAACGCATTTTGGTAGTGAATGGTGAAGCAATTCCCTATGCACTCGCTCGAATTCCCCAACAAGGCGAAACACGCGGGAATTTAGCGGCGGGGGGGCGTGCTGAAGGTCGTCCATTGACTGAACGTGATAAGTGGATTGTCAGCCAAGTCGCGCCGACGTTGAAAGCGAAAGGCTTAATTTTTGTCGGGCTAGACGTGATTGGCGACACGTTGACTGAAATTAACGTTACCAGTCCGACCTGTGTGCAGGAATTAGACGCGCAATTTGGGTTGAACATTGCGGGAATTTTGATGGATCACATTGCAGCGACTGTGGCGTAAATGACATTTTTTGGAATTTTAATGGTTGTTATTGCGTTGCATATTGCCATATTCATTGGTTTGAATTTAAAAGATTCGCCTCGTGAACAGCCGCCGCAAACGCTAATTGAAATTTCGTTAATTACAAAATTTGCACCGATTAAAACGAAACTAAACGAGGCGGTTGTCGCTGAAAATCAACCGCCCGCTGTGGAAGTCGCGCCAGAACCACCTCGTCCAGAACCTGTAATACCAATTCCAAAACCCATCGCAAAACCGATTGCTCTTGTTAAAAAAGAACCGCCAAAGTCCAAGATTGTTTCAGTGGAAAAGTCAGAAGTTATCGTCAAACAAGTTGAAAAATCTGCCAAATTGCCTAAATCTGAAAAGGTCGCAAAACCAATTATCGAAAAAATCGAAGTGAAAGAAAAACCGCGTTTATCGCTCGAATCGGTACAACAACAAATTTCTCAAATTGGTAGCAACATTAGCCAGCAACAAGTCAGTGTTCGTGACAAATACATCAATGATTTTGGCGTGAAAGTGAAACGTATCGGGCAAAAAATTTACGATAGAGGCACTTTACCAGCGGGGATTTTAGAAACAAAAATTGAAATTGACGCGAATGGAATGATTGTAAATGTGAAAATCACCCGCTCATCGGGAAATGCAAAATTGGATGAAGCGGTAGAAAATATGATTTATTCCAGTGCGCCGTATCCCGATTTACCATTTCAATTATTGAACGAATCAAAGACTTTGACGTTTATGCGTGTTTGGGAATTTTATGGGGATTGATTTAACACCAACGTTTTAGTGCAATCGCATTCGCTTTAATCCCTTCACAAATCGCATCAAGCGGCAAATGGCTTAAACTTTTTTTTGAAAACGGATTTTGTAATTCAACGCCAATTCTATCGAGCGAAAGCAACGGATAAGCGACCAAAGCCGCGATAAATGGCGACATCATTTGCGCTTCATCAATCAACGAAAACGGCAATAAAACCAAGTAAGTCAAAATAAAACGTCGGGTTTTAATCACATAAACTAGCGGCATTGGTGTTTTTAAAATTCGTTCATTTCCGCCAATACTGTCAATTAGCGCGGCGCGTAGTTTTTCAAATTGCAGCAAAATTAACGAATCAAATTGTTGTCTGCTACGCGCTTGTTCAAGCAATGCCACGCTAATGCGCCGCGCAAAAAATAATGTTGTTCTTCTCGATTCGTAAATTTATCGGACATGACGAGTTTTTAATTTTCGTAAAATGTGACTTCACCTGTTGCAATTTCATGCACGCCGCCAACCAGTTTAATTTCACCGTTTTCAATCATTTCTTTCAAAATTGGACTGCGTTCAAGAATTCCGTGAACAGTGCGTTTTACATTGATAACGGACACTTTTTCGACAAAAGCATCATTGCTTGAATTTCGATTTTCCAATTCGGTTTTTTCGTCATAAACAGCGGGTTGGATTTTGGAAAGTAACGCCGTTAAATTGCCCATTTCAACATGGTCGCACGCGCCTTTGACCGCCCCACATTTTGTGTGACCCAAAACTGCGATAATTTTTGCGCCCGCGACTTTGCACGCAAATTCCATGCTACCCAAAATATCTTCGTTGATGATATTTCCCGCGATTCGCACACTAAAAATATCGCCCAAACCTTGGTCAAAAATCAGTTCGGCAGAGGTGCGCGAATCGATACAACTCAAAATAATCGCAAACGGATGTTGCCCATCTGACGTTTCGTTAGCTTGTTCGAGCAAATTGCGATTCGCTTTCAAATTATTCATGAAACGATGATTGCCTTCTTTCAACAAATTCAACGCCATTTCAGGTGTGATTGCCGCTTGTAATTCTTTGGTGAGTGTTTTCATTTTGAATTCCTTAAAATTTTAAAAATTAACCGACCGAGCCTTCCAAACTCAATCCCAATAATGCTTGTGCTTCAACGGCAAATTCCATTGGTAATTCTTTGAAAACTTGCTTACAAAAACCATTCACAATCATCGACACCGCATCTTCGGCAGACAAACCACGTTGTTGACAGAAAAATAATTGGTCTTCGCTAATTTTAGAGGTTGTCGCTTCGTGTTCGATTTGAGCCGACGGATTACGCACTTCAACATACGGAAACGTGTGTGCGCCGCATTTGTCGCCGACTAATAACGAATCGCATTGCGTGTAATTTCGGGCGTTTTCGGCTTTGCTGGAAATTTTGACTAAACCACGATAAGTGTTTTGCGCTTTGCCAGCGGAAATGCCTTTGGAAATGATAGTGCTTTTGGTGTTTTTGCCGACGTGAATCATTTTGGTTCCCGTGTCAGCTTGTTGCAAATTGTTTGTGACGGCAACCGAATAAAATTCACCGACCGAATTATCACCTTTCAAAATGCAACTTGGATATTTCCAAGTAATTGCCGAACCCGTTTCAACTTGCGTCCATGACACTTTGGAATTGTCGCCTTTGCAATACGCACGTTTGGTGACGAAATTGTAAATGCCGCCTTTGCCTTCTTTGTCGCCTGGATACCAGTTTTGAACGGTTGAGTATTTGATTTGCGCGTTTTTTAAAATGACTAATTCAACAACGGCGGCGTGGAGTTGATTTTCGTCACGTTGAGGCGCAGAACAGCCTTCGAGATAGGAAACATAACTGCCTTCGTCCGCAATAATTAACGTCCGTTCAAATTGTCCCGTGTTGCTGGCGTTAATCCGAAAATATGTCGAAAGTTCCATCGGGCAACGCACACCTTTTGGAATATAAACAAATGAGCCATCTGTAAAAACAGCTGAATTTAACGCGGCAAAAAAGTTATCACCCACTGAAACAACAGAACTCAAATACTCTTTCACGAGTTCGGGATGTTCGCGAATCGCTTCCGAAATCGGGCAGAAAATCACGCCAACATCGTGCAATTTTCCTTTGAAAGTTGTCGCAACTGAAACGCTGTCAAAAACCGCATCAACCGCAATTCCCGCAAGTTGTTCTTGCTCGGCAAGCGGAATGCCCAATTTTTTGTAGGCTTCTAAAATTTCAGGATCAATTTCATCTAAACTTTTTGGCGCATTGGCTTTGGATTTTGGCGCGGAATAATAGCTAATGGCTTGATAATCAATCGGGTCGATTTTCAATTGCGCCCAATCTGGCGACGGCATCGTTTGCCAATGACGAAAGGCTTTCAAACGATATTCCAACATGAATTCGGGTTCGCCTTTGACTTTCGATAATTGTGCAATTACGTCTTCATTCAAACCCGCTGCAAACGTGTCTGCTTCAATATCGCTTACAAAACCTTGTTTATAGTCTTGATTTAAAAGGCTGTTAATTTCGTCGTTATTCGCAGACATGAATTTTTCTCGGTAGGTATGTTGGTTGGATTAGCATTTTAGAATGGTTTAATTCTTGAGTAAAGCAAGTGGGTTTTATCGTGCTAGATTAAACGAATTTGTGCCAATTAAAAATGCAAAAAGTCTTAATTTATCTTATTAAAAACTGTTTTGAAGTCTGCCTTAAAAAAGCGGGCTTTATTTTTTTACGATAAACTAACGATATTGTAAAAATGGAATGGTTATGAAAACACTCAACTGCCAAGACTCAGATATTAAATACTGGTTAGCGTTATTACGAATTGAAGGAATCGGTTGTAGAACCTTTGCGACGTTAATTGAAGAACACACGCCAGAAGAAATTTTTGCCGCCGATGAATCTGAATTGTTGGCGTGGGGCATTAAAAAAAACTTAGTTGAAGCAATTATAAATTTTAATTGGGCTGAGGTGGATTACGATTTGCAATGGTTGGCGCAACCAAATAACGATGTTTTAAAAATTACACATTCGCTTTACCCCGACCAACTCAAAGAAATTTATGATCCGCCGCCATTGTTGTTTATTCGCGGTAATTCGCACGTTTTGGCTTATCCGCAAATTGCGATTGTTGGCAGTCGCAATCCTTCTGCGTTAGGTAATAAAACAGCATTTGATTTTGCATTTGAATTGAGCCAATTTGGTTTTGCAATCACCAGCGGTTTAGCGATGGGAATTGATGCAACAGCCCATCAAGGCGCGTTAAGTGCGACAGGTTTTACGATTGCTGTTGCAGGAACAGGTTTAGATCGTGTTTATCCATCTAGTAATCGAGATTTAGCGTTAGAAATTGTAAATACAGGCGTAATGATTTCAGAATTTCCACCAGGAACAACTGCGAAAGGTTCAAATTTTCCACGACGAAATCGAATTATTAGCGGACTTTGCCAAGGTTTATTAGTGGTTGAAGCGGCGCAAAAAAGCGGTTCATTGATTACTGCACGCATGGCGTTAGAACAAAATCGTGAAGTATTTGCCATTCCAGGTTCAATTTATAGCCCACTTTCACGCGGCTGCAACGCAATGATTAAAGAAGGCGCAAAACTTGTCGAATCGCCACAAGATATTATTGAAGAATTAAGCCAATATAAACAACGGATTAGCTTTTTGCGTGCAGAGCCAGAACAATCATTGCTTGACCTTGACCAACAAACATTATTGAATCTAGTCATGTTTAGCCCTACTTCGATTGATGATTTGGTTGAAAGTTCGGCAAAATCCGTGGAAAGCATTGCCGCGCAATTAATGATGTTGGAATTGCAAGGTTATATTGAATCAACAGCAGGCGGTTGCTATATCCGCGTAAAATAATCTGGAATTATGAAAGAAAATATATTTGATGTTTTGATGTACCTTTTCGACAATTACATGGACGAAAACAGCGAAATTCCACCCGATAATGAAATAGTAAAAACCGAATTATTAGAAGCAGGTTTTGAACATAAAGATGTCGCAAAAGCCTTTGATTGGTTGGAATCGTTAGCGATTGAAGATTTAGACATCGCCGCACAAGCGACATCATCATTTCGTATTTTTAGTCCATTTGAAAAAGAGCGTTTAGATACGGAATGCCAAGATTTAATCATGACATTGGAACGCACTGGGATTTTAAATTCAGTGAATCGTGAATTGGTTTTAGATCGTGCAATTGCATTAGAAGAAGCGTTGAGCATCGATAAATTAAAATGGATTGTGTTGATTGTATTACTAAATATGCCTGACGAAGAACTCGCGTTTGCTCGTATGGAAGACATGATTTACGACTTGATTCCTACTTATCTGCATTAAAAATTTTATCAAACGGAATAGATTAAATGAGTAAAAACCTCGTCATTGTTGAATCCCCCGCCAAAGCCAAAACCATTGAAAAATATCTCGGCAAAGATTTCCATGTTCTCGCATCTTATGGACACGTTCGCGATTTAGTCCCCAAAGAAGGTGCGGTTGATACACAAAATGATTTCGCTATGAAATATGAAATCGTTGAGCGAAATCAACGGCACATTCAAGCAATTACCAAAGCATTAAAAGGCGCAGATACACTTTATTTAGCGACAGATCCAGACCGTGAAGGTGAAGCAATTTCGTGGCATTTATTAGAGTTATTAAACGAAAAAAACTTACTGAAAAATAAAACCGTTCATCGCGTTGCGTTTCATGAAATAACAAAAAAAGCAGTGACCGAAGCGATTGCCGAACCGTCGGAACTCAATTACAACATGGTTCACGCACAACAAGCGCGTCGAGCGTTAGATTATTTAGTGGGTTTTAAATTATCACCATTATTGTGGAAAAAAATTCGGCGTGGATTATCGGCTGGGCGCGTTCAAAGTCCTGCTTTACGTTTAATTGTTGAACGTGAATTAGAAATTGAAGCCTTTCAAAGCCGCGAATACTGGTCAGTCGATGCGTCAGTTTTTGCACTCGAACAAGCATTTAAAGCGAAACTCACGCATTTTGATGGCAATAAAATTACACAATTCAGTATTAATAACGCTGATTTAGCCAATAATACGCAACAGCGTTTACTCGATGAAGCGAACGGAAAATTAACCGTTGCGAAACTCGAAAAGAAACAGCGCAAAAGTAATCCCGCAGCACCTTTTATAACATCTACGTTGCAACAAGAAGCAGCGCGGAAATTAGGGTTCACAACCAAACGAACGATGACTGTCGCGCAACAACTTTATGAAGGTATCGACATCGGTGGTGAAACCGCTGGTTTGATTACTTATATGCGAACAGATTCGGTCAATCTATCAAAAGATGCTGTTGAAGACATTCGTGCTTTAATCGCTGAAACGTATGGCGCGGAAAATGTGCCAAAAGACCCTGTTGTTTATAAAACCAAATCTAAAAATGCTCAAGAAGCCCATGAAGCGGTGCGTCCAACTTTAGCGCGAAATTTGCCGAGTCAAATTCAAAAGTTTTTAACCGCTGAACAATTCAAACTTTATGAATTGATTTGGAAACGCACGATTGCTTGCCAAATGATTCATGCGACGTTGAATAGCGTGGCAATTGACTTAAATTGTGCAGAAGGAAAACATGTTTTTCGTGCAACGGGTTCATCAGTAGCAAACCCTGGTTTTATGTCAGTTTATCTTGAAGGCAAAGACGATTCCAAAGATGGCGACGACAAAGAAAATTTTTTACCTGCATTGAAAGAAGGCGACACAGTTCAATTAAACGACGTTTTAATTGCTCAACATTTCACCGAACCGCCACCACGTTACGGCGAAGCCAGTTTGGTAAAAGCATTGGAAGAACATGGTATTGGTCGCCCTTCAACGTATGCGTCAATTATTTCAACTTTGCAAAATCGCGAGTACGTCACACTCGAAACTAAGCGTTTTTACCCGACAGACGTTGGGCGAATTGTGAATAAGTTTTTAACCGAACATTTCACAAAATATGTTGATTACGGTTTCACTGCGAATTTAGAAGATGATTTAGACGCAGTGGCGCGAGGCGAAAAAGAATGGATTCCGTTGTTACATACTTTTTGGAAACCGTTTGGTGAATTAGTCATAGAAAAAGAAGCGTCTGTTCAACGCAAAGATGTTACGCAAGAAGCCATTGATGAACTTTGCCCAGAATGTAACAAAGCGTTATCCATTCGGTTAGGGCGAAATGGACGTTTTATTGGCTGTACTGATTACCCAACGTGTAATTACACCCGAAACTTAACAGATTCGGCATCTATTGAGCCTGAAATTGTTGAAGGACGCGAATGCCCAGAATGTAAGTCGGCATTAGTTTATAAAACAGGACGCTACGGAAAATTTATTGGTTGTACGGGTTATCCCGATTGTCGTTATATTGAACCGATTGAGAAACCGCTTGATACAGGTGTTCGTTGTCCACAATGTGATAAAGGGCAAATTTTCAAACGCAAAGCGCGTAGTGGAAAGATTTTTTATTCATGTGAAAATTATCCGACTTGTGATTTTGCTTTGTGGAATGCACCGCTTAACGAACCGTGTCCCAAATGCAATAACGTGTTATTAACACTCAAGGAAAGCAAAAAACATGGCGTTCAAAAAGTGTGTCCGCAGAAGGGTTGTGATTTTGTAGAAAGTGTTGAAACGGATATGGAAGAATAAATAGTTTGTGAAGCAATCACGGAACGATGCCGTGATTGCTTAATTTGGACAATTAACCCGCTTTTAATTTTGCAACTAATTGGTTAATCAAATTATCAGGTTTGAATGGTTTAACAATGTAAGATGTGATGCCAACAGAAATAGCTTCTTTCACTTTTTCGCCTTCTGAAGATGAAGTCAACATAATCCAAGGTGGCGTTGCTAATTTGTCATCATCTTTCACTGCTTGATACAATTCAATGCCGCTCATGCCAGGCATATTCCAGTCACAAATGACAACATTAAACTTTACTTTTGCCATCATCATCAATGCTTCACGTCCACCTGGAACATCCATAACGTGAGCAAAACCAGATTCGCGTAAGATTGCTTTCGTTAATGTACGCATTGAAGCCGCATCGTCAACAATAAGAATCTTTTTTTGTAACATTTCTGCTGGTATATCCATTTTCTTTTCCTAAGGCTGTGTATAAGTTATTTGATTTCACGGTGGTTGCACACCAATCACTTGTGCTGCATTTTACAATATCCAAAACAAACCGACAAATTGATTGTAAGAATCGACAATGATAATTGCTTTTCACAATTTAACACACTAATGTTGATTAAATTTTAACCAAATTTACCATTTAAAAATTCATGTTAAGAATTACTGAACTAAAACTCCCGCTTAATCATTCTATTGATGATATTAAATCTACTGTACTTTATCGGCTAAATATCAATTTAGATGAATTTATTGACTATCATATTTTCCGTCAAGGTCACGATGCGCGTAAACGTAATGACATTCAAATGGTCTATACCGTCGATGTTGAATTGCGAAATGAAGCCCAAATTTTAGCTAAATTCACAGACGATATTCACATACGACAAACACCAGACACTGAATATCATTTGCCGAAAAATCTTTCAACCATAAATAAAATACGCCCAATTATTATCGGTTCAGGACCTTGCGGGTTGTTGGCGACATTGATTTTGGCGCAAATGGGCTTCAAGCCAATTATGTTGGAACGCGGAAAATCCGTTCGTGAACGCACCAAAGACACGTTTGGATTGTGGCGAAAACGTGAATTCAACGGCGAATCCAACGTGCAATTTGGTGAAGGCGGCGCAGGAACATTTTCCGATGGCAAGCTCTACACGCAAATCAAAGACCCGAATTATTACGGACGAAAAGTGTTGCAAGAATTCGTCAAAGCGGGCGCACCCCCTGAGATTTTGTATCTCAGCAAACCGCATATTGGCACGTTTCGTCTGGTTACAATGGTCGAACAAATTCGCGCCACGATTGAATCGTTAGGCGGTGAAATTCGTTTTGAAACGCGTGTCGATGAGTTGCTGATTGAAAACGGGCAAGTACAAGGCGTGCAATTATCAAATGGCGAAACGCTTGAAAGTCAGCACGTCGTTTTAGCGATTGGTCACAGCGCACGCGATACATTTTCGATGTTGCAACGCAATGGCGTTTATATGGAAGCTAAACCGTTTTCGATGGGATTTCGCATCGAGCATCCGCAATCGTTGATTGATCAATGTCGTTTTGGCAATAACGCAGGACATCAATTACTGGGGGCGGCAGATTATAAACTCGTGCATCACTGTAAAAATGGACGGTCGGTTTACAGTTTTTGTATGTGTCCAGGTGGAACAGTGGTGGCTGCGACTTCGGAAGCGGGTCATGTTGTCACGAACGGCATGAGCCAGTATTCACGCAATGAACGCAATGCGAATAGTGCGATTGTGGTTGGCATTACGCCCGAGGTAGATTATCCCGAACACGTTTTAGCGGGTGTTGATTTGCAACGGCATTGGGAACGGCAGGCGTTTTTATTGGGCGGTGAAAATTACGCAGCGCCCGCGCAATTAGTCGGTGATTTTTTGGCAGGGCAAGCATCAACAAAATTCGGAACTGTTGAACCGTCCTACACACCATCGGTGAAATTGGGCGATTTGAGTGTGGCTTTGCCCGATTATGCTATTGCTGCTATTCGTGAAGCCTTGCCAGAATTTGATAAAAAAATAAAAGGCTTTGCCATGCACGACGCGCTTTTAACAGGTGTGGAAACACGAACATCGTCGCCTGTTCGGATTAAACGTAACGAACAATTCCAAAGTTTAAACACGATTGGATTATTTCCAGCAGGTGAGGGCGCAGGTTATGCTGGCGGGATTCTATCCGCAGCAATCGATGGTATTAAAGTCGCCGAAGCGGTGGCGCGTGCGATGCAAAGTTAGGAGAAAAAATGTCAGCAGCTTGGGCAGGTGGTACAGATGCCATTATTGAACGCATGGACAAAATGACTGAATTGTTTCTTGAAGAAGCGCGGAAATCGATGTATCACGGTGAATCGGCGTTGGAATGTGAAGAATGTGGCGAACCCATTCCAGAAAAACGCCGTTTAGCCATCGCCTGTAAAACTTGTTTGACGTGCCAAACGGCATTGGAAAAGAAGCTTTAAATTAGAAAAATTGCAATTCAATTTGTCGGTTACAAACTTTCTGAATCGTTTCATAAACTTTCTGTTGGTGAAACGGTTTTAATACATAGCCTTTTGCACCTGCTTTTAACGCATTGAGTACCATTGTTTCTTGTCCGTGAGATGTAACCATGACAATTTTTGCATCAGGAAATTCGCTAATGATGGCTTGTGTTGCTTCAATACCATCCATTTTTGGCATCGTAACATCCATCGTTACAATATCTGGTTTGTACTGTTTGTAATCTTCAACTGCTTCCGCACCATCTTCTGCTGTTTTGATAACGTTATATCCTAACGTATTTAAAAGTGCCGTTAATTTTCTAACAATAATCGGCGAATCATCTACTACCATCACGTTCAATGTTTCTAAATCAGCCATTTTTTTATTACCCCGTTATGCAAAAAATTTCATTAAATAGTTTTTGTGAGCCAACCAAACTAATCGTTATTCCACCCAACGGCGTGTTTAAACTCTGTGCGTAAAACATTTTACATTTCATTTCTCGAATTATGTTTGCATCTTTCAAAATTCTCGGCGGCGTAATGCTGATACCATTTTTATCGAGCGTCAATAAATCGATGGTTGAATGTCCCAAAACCGTGTTAATTACATCGCCTGCAGCTGCTTTACGATATGTCTCAATTTCGTCATCGGCAATCCCTAACTCATCTGTCATTTCATGATAAATTGCGTTAATTAAAGATTCTTCAAAACTAAAAACTACAAGTAAATTTATTTTTCCGCCCATAATAATAACAGCTGTCATATCGAGCAAAACCAGCGCGTCTAATTCTCCGCCAGAACTGTTATTTTCGGTGGTTATAATTCCAAATTCGCTTTTAAAATAAGCACTTGTCCTTTGGGTTACAGATGCCATAACTTCAATAATGAGTTGTTTTTCTGCCAATTAACTATCCTCGTTTAAAATATCTTTTGGTAATGGCAAGGTAAAAATAAATTGTGTTCCTTGTCCACTAACTGTTTTAACCACAATATCGCCGCCCATATTTTTTGTTTCATTTAACACAGCGGCTAAACCAACACCACATCCAGCTAATTCCGTCACTTCTTTTTGAGTGCTGACGTTATCCATAAAAATCAGTTTTGCGACTTCATCGTCAGATAATTTCGCCACATCATCGGCAGTATAAAAGCCAGCGGTTATAACTTTTTGACGTACCGCATCAAGATTGATTCCCGCGCCATCATCTGCAATCGTTAATTTAATGTCATTGCTAACAACTGCCGCGTAACAAGTAATTTTTCCAATCTCATCTTTATCTGCTTCCCAACGTGCTTCTGGGCTTTCGATACCGTGAGCCACTGTATTGCGAAATACATGAACCAACGAACGCAAAAATGCTTGATAAATTTGTGGATCAATCCAAATATCTGAACCGCCTTTTATAATAATCGGCGCAACTTCTTTTTCCATATTTTCAGCCGCTTTTTGAACTACGCCATCAAAACCGCGAAACACATCTTTTAACGTCACTTTGCGTAATTTACTAATTTCATCAAGCAACGTCCTGATATTTGCCATTGAAATATCAACGAATTCACCGCGTAAAAGTTGATTGGCTAATTTTTCCATTTTTTGCGCTTGGTGACGTGTCAAAATTATATTTTCACCATGCTCTATAAAATTCGAGCCTAATTTATCCGTGATAATGGCAATATCATTATCAAAAGCGGTTTGAAGTTCATTTTGCAAAATACTATTTCCAATCTGCGTGGGCGTAACAGAATCACCTAGCGCAACTAATTCCGATAAATTACTTTCAATTTTATGCAGTAACTTAGGCGTATTCGGAAAACTAAATTGGTTTAACGTGCCTTTGTGCGTGTGAATCTCGCGGTAAAGGTCTTTAACAATTATTTGAGGTGAAATTTCAGCGGTCAAAATTTTCGGCAATACAATCAAAAAGTCACGAAACGCATGAACGACATCGAAGAAATTACGATTATCCGATACGGCAGCCACTATCAATTCGAGCTGTTTATGTTGTTTTTTAAGCGTTGCTTCAATGCGTCTTTCTTGCGTGATGTCTGTCAAAATGACCATGAATTTATCATTTTCGAGCATTTTATATTCAACGCTTAGAGTCATCTGATTTCGCTGAATTTCAACGGGTAACAATGACATCATATTTTCACGCATTGACCTATCATCCACTTCCAACGCAGATGAAATAATAGTGCGAAATAACTCCGCTTTCGTGTGGTCATCTTGAAAAAATACGTCAGCGGCATTTTTTCCTGCTGGACTTTGTGAAAGCATCGTTTCACAAGCTAAACTGTAGTGTTCGTCAATAATTAAATCTGCGCCAAACGACAAAAAACCTTGTCCCGAATTATCGAGTAAGCTGCGAAAATCTTTGTTTGCTTGTTCAATTTCTGCATTGATGGCGCGAATAAAATTCATCAATTTAAAAACAAAAGGTAACGTAATTAAAATGACAACCAATGAAGCAATAAAAGTAGCAATAAGATGTTCAATCTGATCGTCCCGAATACTTTTTGCTGATACATCAATGCCGACAATACCATCGAGTTTGCCTGATGACGTAAAAATAGGCGCGAAAGCAGATAACCAAACACCCCAATCATCTTTAGTCGTTTCGGATTCCACATAAATCGCGTCATTTTCAGGCGTGGCATTCAAAGCATTTTTTAATGTTTCCGTAACGGATTCATTTGGATAAATATCGCCCGTTGCATTCTGGTCTTTTGCTGAACCATCAACAATAAAAACAAATTCGCCGTTATCTAATTTTCGCATGGTGTAAGCATTGGTGATTTCTGTACCGCCTTCACGCATATTCCATAAATTATTTTTTAATTTCTCAAATGCGGAGCTTTTATCATCTTCGACCGTTTGTATTTTTGCGTGTAAATCACCATCAATATTTTTTGCCATCATGGTAGCAACATCACCGAT
>SESD01000982.1_pt1 | contig 16539 bp, 11 predicted proteins | sample 3171411 | NCBI WGS metagenome assembly SESD01 (sample SAMN06051880, study PRJNA518727) | freshwater metagenome | biome: subpolar coniferous forest; feature: holomictic lake; material: water; isolation source: holomictic Lake 442, 16.5 m depth | place: Canada: near Kenora, Ontario | collected...
AAAATGATATGACGGTAGCATTGCCAAATAATGAAATTTCATGGCTTGATGCTGAAGTTATCGAAAAAACAGATTTATCCACAAACGTTATTTTACTCAAAATAAAATCCAAAGAACCGCTCGCTTTTTTTGCTGGTCAATTTGTGAATTTGCGTCGGGACGACGGTGTAATTCGCAGTTATTCGATTGCAAATATCCATAACGCAGAACACGAATTAGAGTTTCATATTCGTATTTTGCCAAATGGGAAATTTAGTCGTTGGGTGGCTGATGAATTAACAGTTGGAATGTCGTTGAGTTTTTCACACGCGCAAGGCGATTGTCATTATGTAGAAGGTAAAATCGAACAATCATTATTATTGATTGGAACGGGAACAGGACTTGCCCCGCTTTATGGCATTATTCGTGACGCACTTTCAACACATAAACATCAAGGTGAAATTCATTTATTTCACGGTAGCCGTGATGCGTCTGGCTTGTATTTAGAAGAAAAATTAACTGCTTTAACTCAAAAATATCCTAATTTTCATTACACGCCTTGTTTGTCGGGCGAAGTGAATGATGAAAAATATGCCAAAGGTCGCGCTAACGAAATCGCTTTACAGAAATTTCCAAATTTAAATGGATGGCGCGTGTATTTGTGTGGTCAACCTGAAATGGTTTTACATTCAAAACGAGCCGCTTATTTACAAGGCGCATCTCTGAAAGAAATTTATGCCGATGCCTTTGCATCTTAAAAATAAGCGAGATTTTCATCTCGCTTATTTTTTGCCTATTTTCAAACGTTAAAACTTTTCAACGAAATAGATAAATCCCGCGTTTGATCTTCAAGCGATTCAGCGGCAGCAGCAGCTTGTTCAACTAATGCCGCGTTTTGTTGCGTTACATCATCCATCTGACGAATTGCTAGATTAACCTGTCCAATCCCCGCTGTTTGTTCTGCTGAAGCCGCCGTAATTTCTGCAATAATCGCTGATACTCCACGAATCGAATTTACAATTTCCGACATCGTTTCTCCTGCATCAGCAACTTGTTTACCGCCACCTGATACACGCTCAACTGAATCACTGATTAAACGTTTAATTTCTCCCGCAGCATCAGCAGCACGTTGTGCCAAATTCCGAACTTCAATCGCCACAACCGCAAAACCTTTGCCAGAATCGCCAGCTCGAGCCGCTTCAACAGCAGCATTCAATGCCAAAATGTTTGTTTGAAATGCAATATCGTCAATCACGGAAATAATATCGACAATGTGATGTGACGAATCGTTGATTTCATCCATTGTTGTAACGACTGAATTGACGGCATCAACACCTCGTATTGCAATGTTTGCCGCTTCATTTGCCATACGATTTGCATCTTTTGCGTGCATATTATTTTGCTGAACTGTTTGAGTTAATTCTTGCATTGTTGCAGCAGTTTCTTCCAAACTTGCTGCTTGTTCTTCAGTACGATGAGATAAATCATTATTTCCAGCCGCAATTTCTTTTGCCGCAGAACTAATCATATCGGCAGCACTGTGAACGTCACCAATTAGGTGTTTTAAATTTTCAGCGGTGTTATTCATGCTTGCAGTCACTTCGCCAAAAATACCTGGATAACTTGTTAAAATAACTTGTGTTAAATCCCCCCGCGACAACGCTTCGGCAACGCGTACAATCTGATTTAAACTTTCCAATGAATCAAGCGTGCTATTGATATTGTTTTTTAATGTTAATAATTCGCCGCGCCCTTCTGCTGTCACACGATGATTGTGATCTAAATCACCTGCCGCTATATATTCCATGATACGACCAATATCTGTCAGCATGACACGCAACGCTTCTTGTGAATTGATTGCTTTATCAATGATTTGCTTATAATTACCTTTTACGTTTGCAACAATAACTTTAGCAAAGTCGGCGTTATACAATGAATTCATCACATCATTTAACGCAAAAATGGTGATTCGGAGTTGTCCGACCGTTTCATTAACGTTAGTTTTTAATTCATTCAAATCGCCATTTAATGTTGTTTCAATTTGAACATTAAACTCACCGTGTGAAATTGCATTCATTACAGCATTTGTATTTGATAACGCCATTTGTAATGTCGCCATCATTGCATTAAACGCTGCCGCTGTTTGTCCAATTTCGTCTTCTGAATGGTATTCTAATTTTTTAGAATAATTACCTGTTTCATTGATTGTAATCAATGTGTTTTTCAATAAATCTAACGGTTGAGAAATTGCTCCCGTTACTTTTGAAATCAAAATAATCGTTAATAAAATAACCAGCAGCATCAAAATTAACACGATAATTAACGTCGTCATGGCTATTTGTTTTATGGAATTCGCGCTATTTTGCAAATCAGCCACTAATTTATCTTCCACTATTTTCATTAAATTGATGCGTGCTGTCGCTTGCTCAAACCAATAAGCGTTATCAATTCCTAATGATGTATCTAAATTAGATTCTAGCGCACGTTTTCGCATGGTATCGACTTCAACAATCGATTTTCCTATCACTGTTTGTTTATGAAATTCGATTTGCTCAGGTGTTGCGATTTGATTAAATTGGCTAAAGCTGGCGTTATATTCGCCTAAGTTTCCAGACAATTTTAGTAAATGAGGTAAATCCATTTTATCGAGCGCGAAAATTCCAGCCAAAATAGCGCGTTCACGCCCTGCGCGTTCTTTCATATTCAAATACGCTGAATAAGTATTTGCACTCCGCATAATTTCTGAATTATTTGTTGATTTTGCAACTGTGTTTGTCAATTCTAAAAGTGACTGAATAATTGTCGTGTATTGTGCTGCACACGCTAAACCATCTATTTGAAATTCTGTTGATTTTTGACGTAAGGTTTGTAATTTTGATAACGCATCGACGATGCTTTGAAGTGACTCATCACCAGCTGACAAACGTTGATTGATATTTTCATTTAATATCGTGAGAACCTTGTCGCTGTCAGCACGCACAATTGGCAATTTATCTGCCATTTTCGCACCTTTGCTACTGACAAACGCAACAGAAGTGCCACGTTCTTTTTGTAAATTATGTGCTGTCGCACCAATTTCAGCAAAAAATGCAGCATCTTTAGTTAATTGTGTTGATTGGCTAACAGCATGAAAACGATTAAGAATAATCGTGCTACTGGCGATAATAAGACCGAGCAATGGCAAAATTAGCATTGACAGTAATTTGCGTCTAATAGACAGATTTTTTAAAAACATAATCGTGTGTTTCCGAAGAATGAAAATTTATTTTGTATGAATGACGGATATTAAATCCGCCATCTATCATGTGATTTTAAAAATTGATGTTGCCTTGAATCCAGATTTTTTGTGTATTCGTTGTCGCCGTATTATCTGCTTCGTAATTCGCATATTTCGCCATAACAGAATAATGTTTACCGAATTTTTTAGTCGCTTGAAAATCCCATTCTTTACCATAAGCAATGTTGCCAGTGTCATCGGTGTAATCATGATAAACACCCGCAATCGTCAAACTGTCGTCCCAAACTTTTGCGCTGACTGTTCCGAAAACATCACGAATACCATCTTTAGGTGTAGTTAAAAACAAATCTGCCCAACCTTGGAAAGCGTGATTAGTTCCGAGTGGCGTATTAAATTGTCCCGCACCATTGCCGTTTAGCTGTTCCATTGCACCTTGGAACGTCATGAAATACGCATTAAATCCGCCCATCATATTAAAACGATTGGCTTCATAAGACGTTGTTCTATGTCCATAATCTTGTTGAATGCTCCATTCTGCTGTGTAAAGCAGATTGTAATTTGTGTAGATTTTTGGAGTTGCACCGTTTAAACGTAAACCGAATGTTTGGTTTGATTTATTTCTAATCGCTAAATTTTGATCGGTGTAATCCAACCAATAACCGTAACCAATAAGGTTGCCATAATCGCCCAACTTGTAATTTACATTCAAAATTGGCGCATTTATGTTTTCAGTTGTCGCGGTGAAGGTTTGTACGTTGCCAATGTAACCCGCATTAATCGTGGTATTCGGTAGCGATTTATTCGTAATCAACGCGGAATCAAATGTGGTTTCCAATTGTCGCCAGCCAACATTGCCAATAAAACGATCATCGTCGAATTTAATGCGTTGACGACCACCTTTAATCACAGTGTCTGGAAGTCCTGAATAACTTAACCATAATTGGTTTAACTCGTTATACGCAGGATCTGCAATGGTTGAAAATCCCGTATTATGCCCACGCGCATCGTTATAATCAGACTGCATTGCGTGTGTACCTTCATATTCTGCAAAGCCTTGAACGCCATGAAAACTCGGTGACAAAATACCGAAGCGTGTGCGAATAGTGTTGGCGTTTGCCGTTTTAGGATTAGCAGGATTTGTTGGTGAAATTACACCAGCATTTTGGTCAACGTTTTCAAAACGATAATTGATGTCAGCTTTAATTCCGCCATCACTACCAATTTTCAAAGCGTCCTCAATCGTTTTGTTGTAATCAGAAGCAAATGCGGAGTTTGTTGCCGCAATTGCCAATGAAAGTAATGTCCGTTTAAAAAAAGTATCCATAAAATAGCCTGTAAAATGTTGTTTAATAAATAAAGTGTCAGCAAATGCCGTACCAATCAAAAAGTTTATTGGAATAAAAAGTTAATTCTTTAACGTCCATAAAAAAACGGCGTAGCAAATGAATTGCTACACCGTTTTTTTAGAGAAAATGTGTATCACACATTTCCCATCACTTTTGTCGCCCAATTGATGCTTTCCATGTAGACCTCACCAATTTTAGCTTGATCAACATTGCTGAATGAAATCGAGCCTGTATCCCAATGTTCATAACTTAAAACACAGTTTAATGCTTCGCCGCCTAAACCTTTGTGATGCAAAATTGCGTCGATAATATCATCGCCTAATGGCAATTGTTCTAAAGCATCTTCCAATGAAATATCCAAAATACTGTCTAAAGACGACAACATTCCAATCAAAAAGAAATTAGCCGTTTTTTGCCCCACAATTTGCGCTAATAATTCGCACATCTTTCCACGAATCAACGCATTTTGCATGACGACTGCAGGCTTATCTGACAATGAAGATAACATCAAAATGTTAATCCAACGTTTTAACTCGACCATTCCAAGATAAGTAATCGCCTGACCAATGGATTCAATTTTGGTAGGAATTGAGAAAAATGCGGAGTTAATGTAATGCAATAATTTATAACTTAACCCAATATCTTCCGAAATAACTTTCGTTAATTCGTCGAATTCAACATTAGGATTATTTATCGTCGTCAACAAGCGTACAGCAGCAAGTTGATTTACCCCCATGCGTCGTCCTTCAACTAAATTGGGTTTACTGAAAAAGAAACCTTGAAAATACTCGCATCCTAATTCGCATAAATAAGCATATTCGCTATGTGCTTCAACTTTTTCAGCCAAGATTTTTAAATTATATGGTGCAAGTTGAGCAATCGCATCGCGAGTTTTCATTTCACCCATTTCTAAAATATCGAGTTTAACAATGTTCGCAAATTCAACTAAAGGTTTCCGTGCTTCTGTAAAAACAAAATTCCCCAACGCAATTAAATAACCTTGTTTTGACATTTCACGCAAATTATCAATTACACGCGAATCATCAATCTTCACGTTTTCCGAAATTTCGATAACGATACGGTTTTTAGGTAATGAAAACGGAATTTTATCTAAAATGTCTTGCGTCGAAAAATTAATAAAAGCCCTGTGTTTATCAACGATATTATCAATACCAACGTCTAAAATCTTTTCCGTAATAATTTGATTAGTGACATCGTCTTTATTCGTTAAGTCAAAACCCCGACCACGAAATAAAAGCTCATAAGCGAAAATATTCAAATGCTTATCAAGAATTTGCTGCCGTCCAATAATAAAATCCGCCACAGTTTTATCTCTACTTAAAAGGTTATAAAAAATGAAAATGTATTTGTTTAACAAATCAACTGTTTAAAAAGCGACAACCTGTCGATTCAACAACCACGTTTTAACGCACTCAAACCTACAGCTCTTCCTGTCGCGAAACATGCTGTAAGTAAATAACCGCCCGTTGGTGCTTCCCAATCCAACATTTCTCCCGCATAAAAAACGCCTGTCAATTTTTCACTCATTAAATCGTCATTTAACTCATCAAAACAAACACCGCCCGCGCTACTAATTGCTTCATCAATGGGACGTGGTGAAAGTAAAATCACAGGTAAGTTTTTTAATGTGTGAGCAACTAATTCAGACGAATTTAAATCATCAACCGATAAAACTTCCCGAACCAATCCAGATTTCGTGCCGTCTAAACTTAGTTGTTTACGCCAAAATTGTGCGGTCGATAATTTGCCACGCGGTTTGCTTAGTTTTTTTAATAATTCATCTGCTGTTTTATCAGGAAATAAATCAAGATAAATGGTCGCCGTTCCTGCTTTAAAAATGGTTTCTCGAATGCGAGAAGATGCCGCGTAAATCAAACCGCCTTCAATGCCATTTTTAGTCAACATTAGTTCACCTTTTTGCTGGAAATCTTCAAAACGTAAACTCACATTTTTGACTGGCGAACCCGCAAAACGTACTTTGAAATAATAGCGCCACGCCACATTAAAGCCACAATTACTAGGCTGTAATGTTTCAACTTTTATACCTTTTTCGCGCAAAATTGAAACCCAATCACCCGTCGAACCCAATTTCGCCCAACTGCCACCGCCTAACGCCAAAATCACCGCATCAGCTATCACCATTTGTTCACCATTTGGCGTATCAAAAATCAACGTTTGTGTGTCATCATTTTTCCAGCCCAACCAACGATGACGCATTGAAAATTGAACACCTCGTGAACGCAAACGATGTAACCAAGCCCGTAATAAAGGCGCGGCTTTCATTTCTTTTGGAAAAACTCGTCCCGAAGAACCGACAAACGTTTCAATCCCTAAATCGCTTAACCATGCGCGTAAATCTGTCGGGGTAAAAGCATTCAAATATGGTGCAAGATTTTGTTGGCGTGTGCCATAGCGCGTCATAAAAACAGAAAAGTCTTCGGCGTGAGAAATGTTCATTCCGCCTTTACCCGCCATTAAAAACTTTCGTCCTACTGATGGCATCGCGTCATAAACAATCACGCGAACGTCTTTCTGACTAAGCGTTTCTGCTGCCATTAACCCTGCCGCACCTGCACCAATAATTGCGATTGTTTTCATAATTTTTTGGGCAAACTATTCACACGATAAAGGTGTGAATAGTCGCTAAAAATAAACATTTATGCGTGACGGGGCGAATTCATTGCGGTTGTAATGGCTTCTTGTAATTGACCATGGGTAAATGGCTTTTTCAAAATCGCATTCGCACCAATTATTTTGGCGGAATCTAAATTAAAATCGCTGCTCAACATCGCGCCTCTGCCACCAGACATAGCAATAATAGGAACTTTTTTGTCGATTTCTAAAAGTGCAAGAATCGTTTCAATACCATCTTGTTTTGGCATAAGTATGTCAGTGATAACCAAATCAAATTTGCGTGATTTATAAGTTTTTACTGCTTCTGCACCATTCTCAGCAGCGACTACCGAATGTTTGTCATGCGTCAACATAATGGTAAGTAATTCACGCAGTTGTACATCATCATCAACAAGTAAGATATTTGACATTGTCGTTTCCTTGGGTAGTTTGGTTTATGCCATTGCCTGTTTAACGGCTTGTTTTAATTGAATATCAGTAAATGGTTTTTTCAACATCACCTTTGCTCCCACCAATTTTGCAGAATCTAAGTTAAAGTCACTCGACAATGCTCGTCGTCCACCCGACATCGCAATAATCGGCACATCACGATTTAATTGCATCAGTTCACAAATCGTATCAATTCCATCTTTACCTGGCATAAGTATGTCGGTAATAATCAAATCATGGTGATTCGACTTATAGAGCTTCAACGCTTCAATGCCATTATAAGCAATTTGAACAGAGTGCTTTTCAAAGTTAAGCATCGTAGAAATCAATTCACATACTTGTGGATCGTCATCAATAATTAGAATTTTAGACATCAAAATCTCCTAAAAAGTTTAAAGTTAAGGATTATTAAAAAAGTTTTCTAACGTACTGATAATTTGATCTGTTCCGACAGGTTTTCTAAATAAAAATGTATTACCTTGCGGCAAATCTTCAGTTGTTTTCAATTTATCGCTGTAACCCGTACAAATCAAAATCGGTAATTCTGGACGGATCGCAAGCATTTCAGAAGCTAAATCCAGTCCAGTTAAATTTGGCATTCCATAATCTGTAATGACTGCATCAAAATAATCTGGGTCATTTCTAAAGTATTCCAATGCCGAGGTACTAGAAGTAAATGCTTCAACGGCATAACCAAAATTAGTAAGACACTCTTTAAATAACATACAAATAACTTCTTCATCATCAACCACACAAACTCTTAACTGGATTTGACAAATTAAAGTATTCTTATCATCAACACCGTCATCTAATTCGTTATTTGTTTCTTCGTGGGCAAGCGGAAATAACAAATGGAAACTCGTTCCTTTACCGCGTTTTGATTCCACCACAATATGTCCATCGGCGTTATGAAGAATTCCACTGACCACCGATAAACCTAATCCCGTGCCTTCACCTAATTCTTTCGTGGTGAAAAATGGATCAAAAATACGATTAATTTTTTCTGCATCGATGCCTTCGCCATTATCACTGACGCTGGCAATCACAAAATCACCGCCTAATTTTTTTGAACAGGCACTACAACGACCGCTGTAATTTTTAACCAGCGATAAATCAATCGTGATAACGCCATGATGATTATTGCTACTTTGAATTGCATCTCTGGCATTGACCACCAAATTGGTGATAACTTGATGTAATTCAATCGGGTGAACCACAATTTTAATCGTGTTATTCTCGCTAAAATTGAAGCGTTCGACAAAAGAAATGTTACTGGTAATCGTTGAATGAAGCAGTTGAACCACTTCTTCCATAATTTTAACGGGAGAAATTGCAATCGTGGCTTTGACAGCACTGCCTTCACGACAAAAAATCAACATTTTATCAACCAAATCAGCTGCCCGATTTGAAGAACGTTCGACATTTTCTAAATAATTGGTGATTTTTTCTTTAGTAAATGAATCTTCACTTTGCTGATTATTGAGCATTAACGCTAATCGCGTAAAACCCAAAATGGACATCAAGATATTATTAAAATCGTGCGCTACACCGCTGGTTAATTGCCCAATGGTTTCCATTTTTTGCGATTGAAATAATTGCTGTTGAAGTTCGGCGGCGGATTCTTCCGCTCTTTTTCGTTCTTCAATCATGCTATCAAGATATTCAATCGCTTCAGCTTGTTGTTTCAGCTTAATGTGATTACGAATACGCGCTCGCACAATGCCAATCACAAAGGGCTTTGCAATATAATCCACCGCCCCCAAATTCAAACCGAGTTCTTCATCAAATCGGGTGTTTTTCGCCGTTAAAAAAATAACCGCAATTTTATTTGTTTCGGGATTATTTTTTAGCAAACGACATACTTCAAAACCATCAACATCAGGCATCATAACATCTAAAAGAATCAAATCTGTTTGACACCTTTCTGCAATCGCAAGGGTTTCCGCGCCATTTGTTGCGATTTTAATTCGATAATCTGACTCTAAAAATTCTGCCAAAATTTGCACATTAAGCGCATCATCATCGGCGATTAGAATGACTGGTTTATTTGTGTTGGGCATTTTATCCTCGTGCTTCAGATTCTAATTAAATTTTACAATTCAACCATCTGTTTTAAAATTTTGCGGGCATCGTCGTATCTTATGTTTCTAATCAGTTTATACAGCTTAGAAAATAGTTGAATTTGATTGGAATTCAAATAGAGTTTTAGTGTATCAAGCAATCTATCTGAAATGAAATCTTTTCCCTCAAGTAATTCCTCCAATTCAGCCATAATTTTATTTAATGCTTTAATTTCATCGGGTGTTCGGCGAGCCGAATCCTTTGATGAACTAGAAGCAGGGAAATTCAACATAGATTTATTAAACTTTTTCGCTTCAATCAGTTGACGTTCCTCTTTCTTCGAGTGAGCAGATTTTTCCATCTGAACATCAAGCGATAATTCAAAACTAAAGCAACAGCCTTCACCCAAAACGCATTGCACCACAAACTCACCACCCATCATCTGCAATAATTTTTGGCTAATCGATAATCCTAAACCTGTGCCACCAAAACGCCGCGTGATAGAACCATCGGATTGACTGAACGGTTGAAATATCGCTTCATATTTATCAGACGATAGCCCAATGCCCGTATCAATCACCGAAAACAACAATCGTGCTTTTTGCTTTTCCATGCGTTGAAGGGTAATTCTGAAAATAATAGTGCCATCTTCTGACGTGAAATTGACCGCATTCCGAATTAAATTTGTGAGAATTTGCTGCAATTTATAACCGTCACCAATTAAATCACGCGGCACATCAGGCGAAATTTCTATTTCAAATTTAATGCCTTTTTCTGCGGCATTGTCTGAAAATAAATTACTCAAACTCTGCAATATGAAATCAAGATTAAACTCAACAAATTCAATGTGAATGCTGCCTGCTTCTAATTTAGAAGAATCCAAAATATCGTTCAAAATACACATCAAATTCAGCGTACATTGGTTAATTTTTTCTAAATAATGATGCGTTTCTATTACCGTGTCTTTTTGCAAAGCCAATTCTGAAAGCCCAAGAATTGCGTGTATCGGCGTGCGGATTTCGTGCGACATATTGGCAAGAAATTCTGTTTTAGCAATCGCAAGCAAATCCGCTTGTTCTTTTGCGTGCAAAATCAGAGCTTCATTCTCTTGTCGATAACGCGCAATATCCAAAAAGACATTCACTTTTGCACGCAAAATATCGGGATTAAATGGTTTTGTTAAAAAATCCACCGCACCACTTTTATAACCGAGCGCAACGTGCCACTCGTCGGTATAAATTGCCGACAAAAAAATGATTGGAATATGTTGTGTGCGCGGGTGTGAACGCATGATTTTAGCTAATTCGTAACCATCCATCATGGGCATTTGGACATCAAGAATGGCAACTTCTGGCAAGATTTCGCTTTTTAGCAAAATTTTTAAAGCGGCTTCACCTGAATGGGTGGCGGTAATCGTTAGGTTTAAATCTGTCAGTGTGTTACTTAACGCCAGCAAATTCGCTGTGCTATCATCAACAATTAAAATATTCATTAAAAATTTATAGACTAAAAATTATGGATTATTTGGCAGTTGTGCCGTTGTTTGATATTGCATCGTTTTTGCTCGATCAATTAACGCATCTGCAATTTTTTTAAGTGGCAAAACACAATCTGCACCCGCTTTACACAATGCAGCATTCGGCATAAATGGAGAGTTCGCTGTTTTTGGGTCTTCAATCAACGCCCAACCCCCAGCTTTTCTGATAGCCTCTAAACCTTCAGCACCATCGGCATTTGCGCCCGTCAAAATAACACCAATGGCATCTTCACCATAAGCATTGGCAACCGATTCAAACATCACATCAATACTTGGACGCGCATAAGATTGGCGTTCTTGAAAAGATAGCGTAAGTGTTGCTGTTTCCTCAACAACTAAATGGTAATTGGGGGTAGCCACATAAACATAACCCTTTTTAATAGCTTCCCCATCTTCTATCTCTTTTACCATTAAGACACACGAGCGTTGTAAAACTTCGGCTAAAAATGATGTTTTCATCGGTGAAATATGCTGTGTGACAACAATTGGCAACGGAAAATCACGGGGTAATTTTGACAATATCGTTTGCAACGCTTTTGCACCGCCCATTGAACAACCAATAGCGATAATTCCACCATTTGGGTTTTGACGGGGATTTTGAATAAGAACGGGATTATTTTGCTCGAGAAGATTAACGGGATCGACAAAATTAACGGTATTTTTTCTGCACCAAATTTTTTCATTTATGGCTAATGGAATATAGCAATTTTTCACGCCCATAAAAGCCAAGGTTTCTTTGTCACCTAAACATAAAAAGCCACCGCGTGACAAACTAAGTGTAAATAACGTCAATACTTGATTCTGTAAATTAGGCGAAAAATAAATAAGCACATTACGACACACGATTAGATTCATTTCACCAAAAATACGATCCGTCGTTAAATTATGATTCGCCCACACAATTCGTTTGCCTAATTCGGCATCAAAAACCACTTCACGTCCTTGTGCCGTATAGTATTCAGACAAAGAATGCTGTCCGCCCGCTTTAATATAATTACGACTGGCGGCTTGCATATTTTTAACAGCGTAAGTGCCTTTTCGTGCTTGATGAAGCGCAGCGTCATTGAAATCTGTAGCATAAATCGTGGCGCGTTCTAACAATCCCGCTTCTTTAAGCAAAATTGCCATTGACCAAACTTCTTCACCCGTCGCACAGGCGGCGTGCCAAATTTTAAAATAAGGCCAGCTTTTTAAACGCGGTAACACTTCAGTGACGATTTTATTCCACACCTTTGGATCACGAAACATTTCCGTCACGGTAATCGAAAAATCACCAATCATATCTTGAAAAAAATCGGCATCATGCAACACACGCGGAATTAAATCACTAATGTGCTTAATACGATGTCTGGACATCACATTTTTCACTCGTCGCCTAATAGAACCACGGGCATAATCGCGAAAATCATACCCCCAGCGATATTCAATTACGTTGAGCAATAAATCCAATTCATAATTTTCGCGTTCGTTAATCATTTTTCACTTACCGATATAGCCAAACGTGCAACATTGATAATAATCTATCAACATCAACAGGTTTGGTTAAATAATCCGATGCACCTGCTTCTAAACAACGATGACGATCTTCTTTCATTGCTTTTGCTGTCAGCGCGATAATCGGCAAAGAAAAATAACAATCTTCAGCACGAATTCGTTTAATCAATTCTAAACCGTCCATACCAGGCATCATGATGTCGGTAATAATCAAATCCACATTATTCACTCGCACAGATTGGAGTTGTTCCAACGCTTCTTGTCCATTGCTGGCAGTCATTACAAACATTCCACGCTCTTCCAAAACCGCTGATAATGAAAAAATGTTGCGAATATCATCGTCCACCAATAATACTTTTTTGCCTTGGAACATCGCGTCTTTATCGTGTAACGACAACAACATTTTTTTAGATTTTTCAGGCAAACTCGCCACGGCGCGATGTAAAAATAATCGTGATTCCGCTAATAAACGTTCATCAGATTGCACACTTTTCACAATCACGCTGTTGGTGTATTTTTGAATTTCTTCATATTCTTGGCGGGTTAAATCTCGTCCCGTATAAATAATCACAGGTGGCATTTTCACCACTCTATTTTCATTTGCCCGTTTTAATAATTCCAGCCCTGTCATATCAGGCAATCCGAAATCTAACACGATTAAATCAAAATAATTGGCTTCAATTGTAGCCAGCGCAAGTTTGCCATTTTCTGCCGTGACGATACTGGTTTTATCTTCACCTAATAACACCGTAATTGACGTGGCTAATTTTGGATCGTCCTCGATAACCAAAATCTTTTTAGTTTTATCCACAATAATGTCATTGATGGATTCAAAGGCTTTTTCCAATTCGTCCGCTGTGACGGGTTTTGTTAAGAAACCTAATGCCCCGCGTGAAATGACATCTTTGTAACTCGAATCTGCCGACATAACGTAAATCGGAATATGGGCTTTATCTAAATTTTCTTTGATGTGCGTCAATAAAAATAGACCGTCTTTTTCAGGCAATAACATATCTAAGAAAATGCCGATAATGTTGTAACTTGCTAATAGATTCAACGCTTCTTCAGCAGAAGCCGCCGCGAGATATTGATAGCCATTTTTGTGGCATAAACCCGCTAATACTTCGGCAAAAATAGAATCATCTTCGACAATCAATATCACACAATCATCGCTGGCTAATGTTTCGCGGTCATCTGAAATTCTAACGACGGGGCGATTTTGAACCGCTTTTTTCTTTACTTGTTGAAATGCTTCGCTAATAACTGGAACGGGTAATTTTTCAACAGATATTTCATTTGTCGATATGTCATTTATGCTGATATTTATGCCATTCAATGGAAGATAAAGTGTAAATTTGCTGCCTACATTTAACTCGGATTCCACTTGAATTTCACCGCCTAATAAACGAGTTAATTCACGCGAAATAGTTAATCCCAAACCTGTGCCACCGTATTGACGACTAATTGAACCATCGGCTTGTTGGAAGGCTTCCCAAATTGCTAACTGTTTATCTTCTGGAATTCCCACGCCAGTATCTGCCACGGTAATCGCTAACATATTGGCATATTTATCGGTGAAAGAATCAGGAATCCAAACGCTCAACGAAACTGAACCGCGTTCTGTAAATTTAAACGCATTGGATAACAAATTGCGTAAAATTTGCCCTAAGCGTTGACGGTCAGTGTACAAATCTTTGGGTGTGTTTTCCGCAACATCAACAACAAATTCCAATCCTTTATCCGCTGCAACGGGGCGATAAAGTCCCTCAGTTTGCGAGATAACTTCATCGAGCGGCACCGTTTCCATAATCGCCAATTCGTGACCCGATTCGATTTTAGACAAATCTAAAATATCGTTAATGATGCTCAATAAATCGTTTCCACTTTGATAAACCACTCGCGCCGATTGAACCTGCTTTTCGTTTAAATTGCCTTCACGATTGTCAGACAATGAACGCGAAAGCAACAACATCGAATTCAACGGTGTGCGTAATTCGTGGCTCATATTCGCTAAGAATTCGCTTTTGTATTTTGACGTAATCGCTAATTCTTCCGCTCGACGTGTTAAATCATCTTGCGCGGCTTTGAGTAGATTATTTTTTTGCTCTACTTTGTCGCGTTGTTGTTCTAAGGCTTCGGTGCGCTCAATTAATTCTTCGTTGGTTTGTTGCAATTCATCTTGTTGTAATTTCAACTGCGCTTCACTGGCTTGCAAGGCTTGCGTTTGCTCTTCTAACGCTTGATTACTTTGCTCCAATTCTTCTCGTTGTTTGATTAGCTGTGATTCACTGTTTTTCAACGCTTGCGTTTGTTCTTCTAATTCTTCGTTGGATTGCTGCAATTCTTCTTGCTGAATTTTCAACGTGAGTTCATTTTCTTGTAAAGCTTGCGTTTGCTCTTCTAATTCTTCGTTATATTGTTGTAATTCTTCTTGTTGTGATTTTAGTTTTTCAGCTTGCTCTTGCGCTTGTTTCAACAAGAATTTTGTTATCACGGCTGATTCTGCCACAACAATCGCCATACCGATGGTGTCTGAATAAAGGCGCAATAAATCGAGCGTTTCTTTGCTAAATTCAGTCAAGCTCCCTAATTCCAACACGCCTTTGATATTGCCTTCGTGCAAAATCGGTACAACTATCGTGCTACGCGCTTTTGTTCCGCCAATTCCCGATGAAATACGAACATAATCCTCAGGTAAATCACTAACGATAATTAATTGTTTTTCTAACGCAGCTTGTCCAACTAAACTTTCACCTAATGCAAAAGATTGAGATAAATTTTTTCGGAATTCATAAGCATAACTGCCCGTCAAATGTAGACGTTCATCTGATTCATTCCACAAATACAACGCGCCAATTTGTGCATTGGTATAAACCGCGATGTAAGAAGCCACTTGATATGCCAAATCATTTAACGACATATCGCCACGAATACGCGCTGACAATTCCGCCAAACCTGTTTTAATCCAATTTTGCGTTTGAACTTCTTGTGTCGATTGATGAACGATGCCCAATATGCGATTCACACCCGCTAAAATGGTATTCCAATCACCGTCATAACCGTCTGTTGATGCTCGACGTGAAAAATCACCCGCTTCAAAATCTGTTAATAACGAATCAAATTCGTGCATCACATTCGCCGCAATGTCCGCAATGCGATTCACCGCGTCTTTAATGCGATTATGTTCACCTTTAAAATTATCGGTGATGTGTGTATTTAATATGCCTTCCGCCATTCTTTGTAAAACGACCGCTTGTGCGTCAATAGGGCGGATTGCTGCATCTAATAACGTGTTGACCGTTGACGCAATTAGCTTCCAATCGCCTTGATATTTTTCCATTTCCAGACGTTGCTGTAATTTTCCATCAAGTGACGCTTGAGCAATAATTTCTAAATCTTGCAGCAACGCAAACAAAATTTGCGAAACTTTGAGGTTCTTTTGCGTAATGACAGCAAATTCATCGTCATTGATTTCTTGGTCTAGCGATTTCAAATTCCCTTGAGAAATAGCACTCGTTTGTTCGGTAACAGTTTTGATGCGTTGATTTAGCGTATTAGAAATTGAAAACGCAAAACCAATACCTAATAGCCAAGACACGCCTAGCATTCCAAATAACCATAAACGTAAATTCTCGGTGTCTAATTGCGATACCGCAATAAACGTGGTGACAGAACTCATTAGCAGTAAAAGTAAAAAGGCTACAAATAATTTAGTTTGAAGGCGTGTGAACATATTTTTTGTTCCAAAATTTAGTGAATAATTTTAAAAGGTGACTTTGATGGTCGCTTACAATTTGTGT
>SESD01000984.1_pt1 | contig 16523 bp, 6 predicted proteins | sample 3171411 | NCBI WGS metagenome assembly SESD01 (sample SAMN06051880, study PRJNA518727) | freshwater metagenome | biome: subpolar coniferous forest; feature: holomictic lake; material: water; isolation source: holomictic Lake 442, 16.5 m depth | place: Canada: near Kenora, Ontario | collected...
GGCTTGTGTCCAAGAGGGGTCAAGTGTATAGTTGCGCATATTTACGCCATGTCCATACCATCCACAACTCCCCTCACCGCCAGTCAGCAGGACATCGCCCGCCTGGTCGGCGTGTCGCAGACGGTTGTGAGCCACGTCCTGCGCGGGGCGCAGAACGGCACGGTGCGTGTGGCCGAGGCCACGCGGCGCCGCATCCTGGACGCGGCCAGGCGGGTCAACTACCGCCCGAACAGCAGCGCCCGCGCCATGCGCGCCCGGCGCTTCCGGAATCTCGGCTACTTCGTCTGCAACGTCGATCTGACCGAGAACGACTTTCCCGGGTTCCGCGCCGGCATCTGCGATGCGGCGACCGCGCACGGGCACCACGTGGTCATGATCCGGCTGCCGCATTCCGTCACCGGGATCGACAACCCCATCCCGCTCGTGTTCCGCGAGGCGCACCTGGATGCGCTGATCATCAACCCCTACTCGTACCTGTCCGCGGACATCGTGAAGGCCGTGGAGCAGAGCGGCCTGCCGGTGGTCTACCTGAACCAGAAGCAGCAGACAAATGCCGTTTATGTGGACGAGCGCAGCGGCGCCCGCGCGGTCACGCAGCACCTGATCGACCGCGGCGGCCGGCGCATCGTCTATGTGGAGCCCGGCGACCGCGACGCCACGGCCGTCTGGCACTACAGCCAGCGCGACCGGCTGCGCGGGTACAAAGAAACCCTGGTGGCGCATGGCCTCGAGCCGCGCATCCAGCGCGGCGCATGGCCTGCAGCGGACCCCTCGTTTGCCGGAATGTTCCGCGCGCCGGGCCGGCCGGACGCGGCTTTCTGCTTTAACGACTTCGCCGCGCTGTATCTCCAGCGCTTCATCCTGCAGGCCGGGCTCGAGATCCCGCGCGATGTGCGGCTGGCCGGCTACGGCGGCGACGAGATCGACATGCACTTCACGGCCCCGCTGACCACGATGCGCATTCCGCGCTACCCGATGGGCGTGGCAGCGGTGGAGATGGCCGTGACGCTGGCCGGACAGGAGCGCCGCCAGGCGCTGCCGTCCGTGGTCGTGCAACCGGTGCTGGCCGTGGGCGGCACCACGTAAGGTAGGACAGCATGTCATTTGTGACCCTTGATCGACGGAACCTAATCCACAACGGCCGCGCCATTCGCCTGCGCGGTTTCAATGTCGGCAACTGGCTCAATCTTGAGAACTTCATGATCGGCCTGCCCGGCGTCGACAGCCTGATCCGCACGGCCATGCGCGAGATCGCCGGCGACGACAAGTGCGCCGCTTTTTTCGAGGCGTTCACCGACAGCTACTTCACCGAGGACGATGCCGCCTACATTGCCGGGATGGGCTTCAACCTGCTGCGCGTGCCGTTCAACTACCGGCTCTTCGAATCCGATCAGGCTCCCTACCGGTATGACGAACGCGGCTTTGCGCATCTGGATCGGCTGCTGGGCTGGGCGAAACGCCACGGCCTGTTCGTCCTGCTGGATCTCCATGCGGCCGCCGGCGGACAGTCCGAGGACTGGCATGCGGACAACCCGCATGTCGAACCGCTGCTCTGGAGCTACCGCGAGTTCCAGGACCGCACCACCGCCCTGTGGAAGGTCATCGCCTCGCGCTACGCGCACGACGAGGCGCTGTTCGGATACGACCTGCTCAACGAGCCCAACACCGCGGACGCGGCGGCGCTCAACGCCTTCTATCGCCGGACCATGGCCGCCATCCGCGCGGTCGATCCCGCGCACGTGATCGTGCTGGAAGGCACGCGCTGGTCGGACGACATCGGCAGCCTCCAGCCGGACCTGTTCGACGATCCCCTGGCCATGCCCTCCTTTCACCACTACCCGCTGTTCGACCTCCCCGCATATCCGTCCACGCGCGATGGTGTCACCTACGACCGCGCTTACCTCGCCGAAACCATGGCCAACAAGTATGCCTTCTACCGCGCCCTGGAACGGCCCATGCTGTTCGGCGAGTTCGGCTACAACGCCGGCGCGCCGACCGATGCCGGCTATCGCGTCATGGACGACCTGCTGTCGCTCATCGACGAGCAGCAGATGCACTGGGCGCACTGGTCATACAAGGATGTCGGCCGGATGGGATTTATGCGGGTGGCCGCCGGTACACCCTGGCAGGCCTTCCGCGCCGCGACAGCGCCGAAAAATGAGCCGCTCGCGGCGCCGCTGGCCGCACTTCTCGCCGCCATCCGCACCGCGTACCCTGACGCGCTGCCGCCGTTCCAGGTCAAGATGGGCAAGAAGTTCCAACTGCTTCTGGATACGTATGCGCTGCGCGCGCAGATGACTGCCCTGTCCGCCGCGACCGTGGCAGAGATCCGGGCCATGGGCGCCTCGTTCCGGCTATCCTCCTGCGAACGCAACGAAGCCGCCTGGCAGGTGCTGCAGAAGCATATCGCATGACGGTCGGCACGAGCAGCTTGTCGGACTTCGCCTGGAATCCAGGAAGGCCGGAAGCTCGTTAGGCGGGTGTCAGCCCACAACCTAGCATCAAACTCTCAATCTGCGTTAATCTGTGAAATCTGCGGACAAACCGAAACCGCATGCTCACCTGCCGTTTCTAGGATAATTGAGTCTTCGCAACCCGCGGGCAGCGGGTTGCTCGACTAGGAGACTGTCGGCAGCGGCAGGTCGCAACCAAAAGTCTACGTCCGACAGTCTCCTAGGGCTTCAGGTCAAACCGCAGCACGGACAGCGATGGCAGATCCACGGTGATGCTCCGGCCCTCCACGGTCTGCGCGGGACGCTGGCCGATGATATACTTATCCGCCATGCTGTATTCGTAGGCTGTGACCTCCTGCCGGGGCACCGCCTGGCTCAGTTTTACCGTCACCTTGGCATCCTTCGCCGCCCGCTTGTTCACGAGCACGAACGTGAGCCTGCCGGTCTTGCTGTCCCGGGCGGTATGCACGGAGACATCGGTCGGCGCGCTGACCGTGGCCGGCAGGTACCGGTCGCCGAAGGCCGTGTGGTTGCCGTCCGGGTTGCGGAACATCTTGAAGGCAAACCAGGGCGACGAATTTGGCCCCGGGAAGAACCAGTAGAAGGCAAAGTCCAGACCTTCCCGCGCGAACACGCCCAGCAGTTCGGCCTGCGCGACGCCGCCCGAGATGTCCTTCTCCCCTCCCCAGCTATACTCGCCCAGCGAGGTCAGCATGCCGGGATTGCACTCGGCGATCCAGGACTTCATCATCCGGAGCAGTTGAATCTTGCCGCCCAGGCCCTTGCCGAACTCATCGTTCGCCATCCAGGACGGGTCCACATACTCCGGGTCCCACAGCACGCGCGTCTCCTGCACGCGGCCTTCCATGACCTTGGGATCATTCGGCGTGCCCGCCATGTAGATGCCGGTCTGCGGGTAGAAGTGGAAATCGAGAATATCCACCAGCCGGACCCCGTTGGCCTTCTCGTATTCAGCCAGCTTTTTCAGCCACCACTTGGCGAACGGCACCCGCCCGTGCGCCGTGAAATCCGGGGGCGCGGTCCAGGGGGCCTTGCCGCTGCCGCACTCCTGGATATCCAGGCCCGACACGAAATAGGCCGTCCAGCCGAACAGCGTGGGTCCGGCAATCTGCACGCCCGGATCGATCTTCTTCAGGCGGCCGGCGTAATCCACGGTCCGCTGCCAGTACTCGTCGTACGACGTCCCCTTCGGGTGCATGCCCCGATGCGTGCCGTTCCAGATCATCGGCTCATTGTCCAGCGCCAGGTACTTCACGCCGCCCTGTGCCGCCGTGCCGTACTTCATGCGGTTGATCATGAAGCTGAGCATCTCGCACTGCTCATCGGGCGACATCTCCACCGACGTGTCGTTCGGATCGGGCTCGATGAGCTCCTTCACGGGGTTGCCGTCCTTGTCCCGGGTGATCTGCCCGTCCGCGCCCCGCACGAAGCGCCGGCCGCTGCCGGCGTTGGGGTGCGGGTCGGTGGGCTGGGACTTGCCCGCCCAGTCGTCCTGATCGGCGTACTTGTTGATGTCGAACGCCACGCTTGAACCGTCCTTGGCCACGCGGCCCATGATCGGGATGCTGAGATAGGTGCCCAGGCCTGCCTGGCGGTTGAGGCCATGGAGGGTCAGCAGCCAGTTCTTTTCAGGGGGCGTCTCCACGCCATCGTTCGCGTAGAACCAATCCGAGCCCTTGGAGCTGAACCCCTTCTTCCAGTTCATCGGCGTGAGTGGATTGCCGCCCGCCCGCCGCATGGTGACGCCGATTTCCGCGGCGGCCTTGAGATCGCCCATGGCGCCGCCATAGATGCCGGGATTGATCGGCAGGCCTGCGCCCTTCACATCCACGTCCGCCGTCACCGCCGCCGGATTCTTGAGCGGCGTCAGCACCCTCGGCTCAGGCCGCGTCGCCCATTCCTGACGCGAGCGCACCATGCGGTTGTCAAACCCGACGTCGTCAACAAACACGCTGAAGGCGCGCTTCAGCGGCGCCCAGGAACTGATGTCCAGTTCCCAAACGTGGCGGGGGTCGAACGCCTCCTTGCCGGCCGCGTAGAGATCCCGGAGCGGAATCACGACCTCGTGCCACGCACCGTCGCGCAAGTTCGCGTCGTCTCCGGCGTAGTCCGCCACCATGACCTGCCCCGTGCCCTTCTTCGTGGTTGACGACACCAGCGACACGGCAAGCCCCTGGGGATCGTCGCCGACGACCTTCACCCAGAACGTCAGGTTGGCAAAGCTGGTGATGTCCTCGCCCGAGCCTTCGGGATACCAACCATGCCAGTTCCAGCCGCCGCCGATGTACCCCGAGCCCTCGCCGCGGAACTCCACGGCCACCTTGCCGTTGTGCACTTCCTCGGTCTGGGCCTTGATGAAGTTGAGCGGCGTCTGCGGCGAGACCCATGACAGCCCGTGCGGATATCGGTCGCCGTCCCACACGACGGTCTTTTCGGTTGCGGCGCTGATCTTGAACGACGCCACGGCGGAGCTCAGACGATCCTTATCGTCTTCAGCCACCACGCCGATGACCTTGCCACCCGGCGTGACGCCCGCGCCAACCGTGAACGAGTTGCCGTAGGTCTTGTCATCCGCCTCGTCGTCGCCGTGCTGGCCGTCGTCCAGGAGTTCGAGCTCCCCTGCGCCCACGGCCCGCAGGTCGGCGCTGACCTTGCGGACCTTGTCCGAGCGGCTGCTGGCCACGGCCCGAATCTGCACGCGCGACTGGGTGTCGCCTTCGCGGCCGGCGGCCGGGCTCAGGCTCACCCCGCTCAGCAGCGGTCCCCGCGGGGTGTTCATCACGCGGCCGCGGTACAGTCCGGCGGCCCCCAGGCCCAGGAGAACGGTCTGACCGTCAGGCGTGGCCGCCCAGGCCGTGGCCTGGCGGTTCTCCTGAAAGGGGCTCATGTTCGTGAATGCGGCCGGCAGCGTCCCCAGATGGCCGGCGATGGCGTCGGTCAGGTTGAGCGTCACCTCCTGCCAGTTGACGCCCTCGTTGTCGCTCAGTTGCAGCATCCAGACGCGGTTGCCTTCCCGCAGGGCGCGGTTGCCTTCCCGGAACACCAGCCGGCCGGCCACGCCAACCATGCGCGAGTGATCCTCCATCGTGTATTTCCATGTCCGGCCGCCGTCTGTGCTCTTGTTGACGCCATGGTGCTTGGTGGTAAACAGCGTTTCGCCCGTCTGGGCAACCACGAGCGCGCCGCCATGGTGCGCCACGTCGCCCTCGGCCGCCGTCCACGTCTGCCCGCCGTTGTCGGTGACCCGCACGCCCTTGTCCTCGGCGCGGCCCACAACCGCCCACAGGGTTTCGCTCATGGCCAGCACGACCTGGCCCTTCACGGGCCCGCCCATGTCGTGCTTGATCCACGTGGCGCCGCCATCGGCGCTGGAGGACATGAAATTCCCGTCCCGCTGGCCAGCCAGAACCACTTTAGCGTTCTGTGAGCACACAGCCACCGACTCCACGTCTTCGCCGGCCAGTCCCTCACATCGCTTCCAGGTGGCGCCGCCGTCGGCGCTGCGATACAAACCGCCGCCCGCCGCTTCTGCGGCGGCAAACACGCACGTGCCATCGTCCGGCGCCGCCGCGACCCACCGCGCGCCGGCCAGCACCGGATCCTTGCCGGTCAGCCGCCGCCACGAGGCGCCGCGATCGTCCGAACGATACAGGCCGCCGCCCGCAGCGACATACGCAACCGGCGTCCTGCCGCCGAGCGCCACGCTCTGAATGCCGGTGCCCTCGCGGACATCCAGCCCCTTGTTCGCGCTTTCCCAGCGGATGAAGGAACTCTGCCCCTGCGCGGAAACAACGCCCAAACCCGCCACCATGGCCAACACCAACCGGCTTCGATGCTTCATTTGTGTTTTCCTTCCTGAACCCATTTCTCAACCCAGCTCCGCCTCCACCCGCACGGTCGTTCCCGGCGCCGCCGGCGGAATGACATTCCCCTCGATCCATCGCCCGCCCACCTTCAGCCGCCGTACGCCGCGGGTGAGGTGCTGCGGGTTTTTAATTTTGATCCTGTACGTCGCGCCGCGGAAGCGGCGGGTGACTTGAAAACCATCCCATGCGCGCGGGATCGCAGGCTGGATGCGCAGCCCGTCGTAGTCGGGCTGGATGCCGGCGAGGTAGTGCGTCGCGGCGTAGTAGGACCACGCGGCCGTGCCCGAAAGCCACGGCAGGCGCGCCTTGCCAAAGAGGCGGCTGAACTTGCCGTGCGTGGACTGGCACCAGACGTACGGCTCGCTCTCGCGCACCTCGGGGTTGTCATTGGACGCGGCAGGGAGGTAGGCGCGGAAGTACTCCCAGGCGCGTTCGGCACGGCCGAGCAGCGCCTCGGCGATCACGGCCCACCCCTGCGGATGCTGGAAGATGCCGCAGTTTTCCTTCTGGCCGGCGTTGTACAGCACGGCGCCACAGGAGTTGTCCTGCCGGTACGGCGGCGCGCAGAGCATGATGCCGTGCTCGGTGGCGAGCCGCTCGTACATTGCGTCGAGCGCCTTGACCTGCTGCTCGCGGCTGCCCGCACCGGCGATGACGGCCCACGGCTGGGGCTCGAGGAAGATGGCCCCTTCTTCACGCTGCGCGCTGCCGAGCACGCGTCCGTCGGCCCGGATGCCGCGCACCCACCAGCCGCCGTCCCACGCCACGCGGGCAAGGGCGGCATCGAGCCTGGCCAACCCGGCCGCGGCCCAGGCCGCCTCGTCCGGCCGCTGCAGGCGCGCGCAGATCTCCGCGTACACCGTGAATCCGTAGCGCATCTGAAAGGCGATGAAGAGGCTCTCGCCGCCAGGCCCCAGGCCGATGCAGTCGTTCCAGTCGGAGCCATTGGCGCCGGGCAGGCCGTGCGGGCCGGGCAGGGCGAGGTTGAACTCCAGCGCGCGGCGCAAGTGGCCCAGCACGGTGGCTTCGCCCTGGTCGGCAAAGGGGAGCGCTTTGTCGTAGAAAGACAGGTCGCCGGTCTCCTTCACATACTCCGGCACGGTGTTGAAGAACCAGAGGCAGTCGTCGGCGCGGTAGTGATCGGGCGCCTTCATCCGGCCCGGCTGGTGGGCAAAGGGCTTGATCACCGGGATCGCGCCGCCGCTGGCCAGTTGGCCGGTGAGCATCAGTTCCAGCCGCTGCTGCGCCTCGTCGGTGATCAGGCCGGCGACGCCGAGCAGGTCCTGCACCGTGTCGCGAAAGCCGAGCCCGTCGCGCTCGCCCTGGTAGACCAGGCTGGCGGCGCGCGACCACGCATAGGTGATCAGGCAGTTGTACGCGCCCCAGACATTCACCGTGCTGTCAAAGGCCGGGTCTGGCGTCTTGACCTCGAACGCCCCGAGGCGCCCGTGCCAGTAGGCCTTGACCTTCTCCAGCTCGGCGCGCGCCATGTCCACGGAGCTGAACTCCGCGCGCACCGGCTGCCCCCAGCGCGCGGCGCTGCCCACGCCCATCAGCACCATGAACTCGCGGCTTTCGCCCGGCTGCAGCGGCAGCCGGACCTGCAGCGCCGCGCAGGCGTTGTCGCCGTGCGACAGCGAACCCTGGCTGACGCCGGTTTCCAGCACAGCCGGATTGGCATAGGTGCCGTAGGGACCGAGGAAGGCCTCGCGCCGCGAGTCGAAGCCGGCGACGTCGGCGCCGACGATGGTGAAAAAGGAGTTGCGCCCCTGGTCCGGCGTGGCGACGCCCTCCAGGTCGCTGCCGCAATAGCGCAGGTAGCCGGTGTTCAGCACGCCGTCCGCCCAGTCGGACTTGATGGTGTACTGGCTGAATTGCAGGTCGATCAAATCCTCGCGCACAGTCCAGTCGCCGGCAAACTCGCAGTAGGTGAAGGCGGAAAGGTCGCGTGCCGCCTTCGTGGTGTTGGTGACCTTGAAAAGCCACACCTCGAAGTTCCGGCCCAGCGGCACAAAGTACGTGGCCTCGGCGGCGATGCCGGCGTACCGGGACTTGATGGTGGTGTAAGCCGTGCCGTGGCGGCATTCGTACGTGAACTTCTTCAGCGGCTTGGGCGCCGGCATCCACGAGGCCGACCAGTAGTCGTTCCGGGCGTTGTCGCGCAGGTAGAAAAGACGCCCCGGCTGGTAGAGCGGCACGGCGTTACAGTAGAGGCGGGTGAACCGGCCGCGGGCCGCCGATTTGAAGAACGAGTAGCCGCCGGCGTGGTTGGTGATGATGGCGCCGTACTCCGTCGAGCCAAGGTAGTTGCTCCACGGACGCGGCGTATCCGGCCGCGTGATCACATATTCCTTGTGCTTGTCGTCGAAATATCCGTATCGCACGGAATCCTCACTTCTTTTTCCGAAAACCTGCCGGCGCAAAAAACGCGTGCGCCTTGGAAGGATCAGGGTGACAACACCAGCACCGTCAGGGAACAGGGCGGCACGGCATGTGCAACAACGGGCGTCTGGATGCGCAGCGTGGCCGGCTTCAAAAACGCGCCGGCCTCCAGCTCCGGGCTCCTGGCGCCATTCACCACAACCTCGGTATCGTTGATGGGGTCTTTGCCTGCGGGCGCCGTCAGGCCGCCGGATGCGTTGCAGCCTTTCCCCGCTGCGCCCGCCTCGCCCGGCCGCGCGTCCGCCTCCTTCGGCACGCTGCTGATACCCTGCAGCGTATAGACGGCGGCGGTCCTGCCGACGGGCGCATAGCCCCGGAACGCCAGCTGAACCGGGATGACGCCGTTGCTTTTGTTGATCAGCATGACCTGCAGGGACCCGTTCTTCTTACGGGTCGCATACGCGCTGAGCACATTGGCTTCGTCGGCGGAGTTGGTGGTGGCCAGCACCGCGCCCCCCAGTTGGGACGCCAGCGCCAGCGCGTAGTAGGTTGGCGACGCGCTGTTCTGCGGCCGGCAGTCCTGCTTCATCGCCAGCACACCCCAGCCGCGGTCGATCTTCTGCAGGCAGAAAAAGGTCTGCCCGGCCACGCCCGTGCGCAGAAACATGCCGAGGCAGTCGGCCACGCCCAGGGCATTGGACAGCCTCCTGGCTCCGTCGGTCTTGTCGCCGGCGCCCCAGTTCCATTCCGTGATGTAGACGGGCAGATCGCGGGTATCGTACTGCCGGAGCGTGCGGCGGATATAGTCCATGCACGCCACCCACTCCTGGGCTGTGCCGCGTTTCTGCGCCCAGGTCCCCGCGCTGCCTTCGGGATACCAGTGCAGGGAGACAGCGTCCACGAGGCCGGAGCCTGCCTTGTTCCCGTGGGCTTTCATGAACTTCTCGAGGTTCTTCTCATGCCACCAGAACCAGGTGTTGCAGGCGGCCGGCCCCATGATCCGGGCCTTGGGGTCGGCTTTGCGGATGGCCCGGGCCTGCTCCTCGAACTTCGCGTTGTACCAGGCGTAGACGGCCTCCTGGCTCTTCTTATGCGGACCCGGCGCATCCATCTCCGGCTCATTGCCGATCTCCCAGAACGCCACACCGATCCCCGCCTCGCGCGCGCTGTTAACCCAGCCGGCCGCATGCGCGCCGGAGCTGTCAAACGTGTACGGCGCACGGGTGGTCTTGTTCGTGCCGCCGCCATCGTTGGCAATGTTGGTCTGGAAGATCATCCGCGCCCCGCCCGCCTTGGCGAAGCGCCAGGCGGCGTCGGGCGTCAGCGTCGAGAACCCCGAGGCGAGCGGATCTTTCCAGTCGTACCATTCGCACGGGCAGCCGCCCGGGAACCGCACCAGCCCCTGCCCCATCCGGGAAAACGCCTGCACTGCCCCCGGCGCGTCGCCGGTGTCGTTCCAGAGCGCCACGAAGTTAATGCCGTGAAAGCTGCGCTCGTCGACGGTATGCAACACCGTGCCGGCGTCAATGTCGACGCGCACCGGTGTGGCCACGGCCGGGCCCGATTCCGGCAGCACGGCGCCGGGCGGCAGCGCGCCGGCGCGCAGCGGCGCGGCCAGCAGTGTGGCACATCCGGCCAGCGCAGCAAGGGCGGCGGCGGGCGAACGGTTCAGGAATGGGATTCTATTTGATCGCGCATCGCCACCACGCAGGCAGGGTTCGTTACACATCAGCTGTCTCCTTCCATGATGGCCTCGACCTCCACCGTCGCGCCGGGTGCGGCAGGCGGAATCACGTTGCCGTCGAACATCCGGCCGTCGACCCGCAGCCGCCGCACGCCGCGGCAGAGATGCTGCGGATTGCGCACGCGAACGCGGTAGGTGGCGTCGCGGAAGATGCGCACGGCCGTGAATCCATCCCAGGTGGCGGGAATGCACGGGTCGATCCGCAGCCCCTCGATCTCCGGCCGGATGCCAAGCATCCACTGGGCCGCAGTATAGCAGGCCCACGACGCCGTGCCGCTGAGCCAGGGCACGCGGCTCGCGCCGCACGCGGGACTCTCGGGCGCGTGCGTGCTCTGGCAGTGCACGTAGGGTTCGATTTCGCGTACCCCGGCGCGGTCGTTGTATGCCGCAGGCATGAACGCGCGGTAATACGCGAAGGCCTGATCCCCGTGACCGAGCAGCACCTCGGCCAGCACGGCCCAGCTCTGCGTGTGGCTGAAGATGCCGCCGTTCTCCTTGTTGCCGGGATTCATCAGCACGGCGCGCATGACCTTGACCGGCGTCTGATCAAAGGGCGGATGGCACAGTCGGACGCCGAAGGGCGTGGCCAGCCGCTCCCGCACCGCCTGCATGCAGCGTTCGGACTGCTCACGCGTGGCGGCGCCGCTGATCACGGCCCATGCCTGCGTGTTGAGGTAGACCTGCCCCTCGGGAAACCCCTTGGAGCCGAAGACGGTGCCGTCCTCGCCAATGGCCCAGATGAACCAGTCGCCATCCCAGCACACGGCCCGGATCCTGGCATCGAGCGCCTCGCGCTGCGCCAGCGCCCACGTGCGCTCGTCAGGCTGCCCCAGCCGCGCGGCGATCCCGGCGTAGACCGTCAAGCCCATACGCACCTGGAAGGCCACGAAGACGCTCTCGCCCTGGTAACCGAGATGGAGGCAGTCGTTCCAGTCGGCCTCCAGCCCCGCGGGCAGGCCGTGGCGGCCGGTGCGCTCGAGATTGAAGTCGAGGGCGCGCCGCAGGTGGCCGAATACCGAGGCCTCGCCCGTGTCCGCATAGGGGAGCACTTCCTGGTAGAAGGCCACGTCGCCGGTCTCCGCCACGTAGGCCGGCACGGCGTTGAACAGCCAGAGGCAGTCGTCGCTGCGGTAGTGCGGCGCCACGCTGGGCATCCGCCCCGGATGATGCAGCCACGGCTTGATCTCGCTGCGCGCGCCGCCCGTGGCTTCCTGGCCCGTGATCATCAGCGCCAGGCGCTCCCGCGCCTGCGCGGGGATCGCGGCAACCGCGCCCAGCACGTCCTGCACGGAATCGCGGTACCCGAGTCCGTCGCGGCCGTCGCCCGTGTAGACGAGGCTGCAGGCCCGGCTCCAGGTGAAGGTGATCAGCGCATTGTACGGATTCCAGACGTTGACCATGTGGTCGAAGTCGGCGTCCGGCGTCTGGACCGTCAAGGTGCCCAACAGCCCATGCCAGTACTTCTTGAGCGTCTCCAGTTCCTGCGCCGCGCGCACCGGGTTGCCGTATTCGGCGCACATGCGCGCGCCTTCGCGGCTCGCGCGGCCAACGCCCAGCAGCACGATCAGGTCGCGCGTCTCGCCGGGCGCGAGCTCGATGTCCGACTGCAGGCCGCCGCAAATGTTGTCGCTGCACCCCTCCGAGTTGGAGCAGCAGCCGGCCTCCACGGCCGCCGGGTTGTGGAAGCCGCGGTACACGCCGACAAACTTCTCGCGCGCGAGGTCCCAGCCGGTGACCGGTGCGCCGCGCAGGGCCATCCACCACCAGCGGCTCTGATCGCGGTTGGCAAAATGGGCGGCGTCCTCCGGCAGTCGCGCGCACGAGCTGGCCTGCACGATTCCCTCCTCCATCCGCGCCTGGGCGATGTAGGCGCTGTACTGGATGTTGAGCAGGTCGTTCATCATGTTCCACTCGCTGGTGAACTCGGCGAACGTGAACACGCGGAGACGGCGGCGGCGCGTCCCGGTATTGGTGACCCGCAGCCACCAGTATTCAAAATCCTGGTCGCGCGGCACGAAGTAGGTCGTCTCCATGCGCACGTCGTCGTACGCGCTGGTGATCACCGCATAGCCGGTGCCGAACCGGCAGGTCGAACGGTACTGGTCCAGCGGCTTGCCGACCGGCTGCCATGCCGCACTCCAGTAATCGCCCGTATCAGCGTCGCGCAGGTAGAAATAGCGGCCCGGCTGGTCGAGCGGCACGCCGTTGAAGCGCATGCGCAGCAGGCGCCCTTCCGCCGAAGACTTCGCAAAGCAATACCCGCCGGCATGGTTCGTGATGATGCCGCCGAACCGGCGCGAGCCGAGGTAGTTGCTCCACGGCCGAGGCGTGTCGGGGCGGTCGATGACATATTCGCGCGCCGCATCGTCAAAATGTCCGAACTGCATTTCAGTTGCTCCCGGCCGCCGCGTCGAAACCGGGTCCCGCCGCGTCGAGCCGCCACACGGCATTCGTGCTGGTGGTGTCTGAAGCATTGCAGACAAAAAACCACCGGTGCTTGGCGCCGAAGGCCAGGCAGCTGCCGCAGAAGCCTGGCGTCACGGGGCAGGGCGGACCGAAGGCCCGCCACGTGGTACCGGTGTCGGCCGACAGATGAATCTGCCGGCTGCCCAGCGCCGCCAGTCGACCGTCGGGGAGCTCGATCGGAATGCGCGTCACCGGCGTCTGGAGCGTCTGCCACGTGGCGCCCTTGTCGGTGCTGCGCAACAGCTTGCCGCCCGCCATGTAAAAGGCCGTGCCGCCGGAAGTAAGCAGCGGGAAGTCGCTGGGTGAAACGTCCGCCACTTTCTGCCACTCCTCGCCGCCGTCCGTCGAACGCCAGAGGCCATGGATGCCCTTGTCCCAGCCGGAGGTGTTGGTGAGGAAGATGTCGCGGTCCACGACCAGCGGCGCGCTGGAGAAACTCGTGCCTTCGGGTAGATTCTTGCCGATGCCGCGCCAGCTCTTGCCGCCGTCGCGCGAGCGCACCAGGCTGCGCGCCTGCTCGTGCCGGCCGATCAGCAGCGTCTGCCGCGCCGGGTCGGAAAAGTCCACCGACACGCCGTCCAGATGCTCGAACGTGCTGATGCGCTCGAGGTGCCGGCCGCCATCAACCGACTTGAACAGCCCGGCGCCGTACATGCAACTGATCCAGAACGTCTTCGGGTCCCTGGGGTCGAAGAGGAACAGGTTGACGATGCCGTCGGGGAAGGCCACGTTGTCCCTGGCCGCGGCGTCGTTCCACGTCTCGCCGCCGTCGTCGCTGCGGTAGAGGCCGATCTTGCCGATGTTGACGTAGACCGTGTCGCTGCCCGGCGCCGTGGCGATGCTGGCACAACTGCCGCGACCCCAACCGAAATCTCCGCCCAGGTCGGAGGTGACGTTGCGCCACTGCGCGCGGGCCGTGCCGGCGAGAAAGAGGATGGCCGCGAGCAGCAGCATTGACACGTGAGGCTTCTGGGTTCGGGGTTCAGGTTGGAAATGGTTGTGCATCATGTCCTCCGCATGGACAAAATCGTCCTCGTCCGCCGTACTCGAATCGAGGACGATGGACGAGGACGATATCGCCTGACACCCGAACCCTGAACCCTCGCGCTACTTCCGAAATTCCCGCGCCTTGCCGGCAAGGTACGTGCTCAGGAACACGCCATGGCACTGATACATGATCGACGGCTCCATGCGCTCGAAGTCGAACGACGGCTTGAAGGGATCGAAGGGCAGGTCGTTGACGTTCCGCGACGGCCCGCCAAGCATGTAGCCGGGCATCACCCCCTTGCGGTTGGGGTGGGCCGCATCCGGAGTCAGGTAGACATCGCCCTCGGCCGGCGGCAGGTTGAGCACGCTGACGTGAAACATGACCTGCGGCGAGCGGGTCGCGCCAACGTCCTGCAGGCTCGTGACCAGGGTCCAGCGCGTCGGGTTGCGCCCGAAGAGAAACTGCAGGTATTCCTGGGCGGCCTGCACATACCCCGGCCGCTCGGAAGCCGGCGCGAAGCGGTCGGCCCACCAGAGCATCCAGCCCGCGCGCGAGGCGATGCCGGCCGTGGCGCCCCAGTGGTAGATCGGCAGTCCCGCGCCATAATCGTACGTGTCCTTGCCGGGACGGGTGGCGTCGCGGCAGGCTTCGGCCTGCGCCTTCAGGAGCTTGCCCCACGCGGCCACGAGCGCCGCGTCCGGCTGCGGGCTGGTCATGTAGAGGTGACAGATCAGGTCCTTGTCGGCCTTGTAGCCCAGTTCCACGACTTCCTTGGAGAACGGATCAACCTTGGCTGCCGCGGCGATCGTGTTGCGCAGCCAGCTTTCGACGATGGGCCGGTAGGCCGCATCGCCCGTGGCGCGCAGCAGGGCGGCTGCGGCCATGGCACGCCACTGCGCCTCGTCACCGTAGCCGCCGTCGATGGATCCGATCTTTTTGGCCGGCCAGGGCGACGGGTGCTCATCCATGTACTTCCAGGACTTGAGCGCGCCGTCGAGGCACTGCCGGGCAAACGCCGCATCCCAACCGCCCTCCTGCCAGACGGCCGCCGCGTAGGCCAGACCCGCAGCCGCGCAGAGCGTGGCGCCGCTGCACGGCTCGGCGATCTCGACCGGGGGATTGATGGATTTTTTGGCTTCCAGGTCGTAGCGCCCGCCGAGCGCGACGCGGTCATACACGCTGCCGTCGGCCTTCTGAATGCGCAGCAGGTACTCGGTGGTGAAGCGCGTTTCGTCCACGATGTCCGGAACCTTGTTGCCGGACTCGGGGATGTTAAGCGCGCCGTCCTTGAGGAACGCCTTGTTGAGGTCGTAGGCCGCGAGCAGGACGTTATGCGCCCAGACTTCATTCTTGGTGTACTTGTTGGGGTCGCCGGCATCGTACCACCCGCCGCGCACATCGATGGGCGTGGCCTCAAGCTGCGGGCCGCCAATGGTGGTCCAGGCGCCGCCGCCCCACGCGTGCAGCGTGCCGGCGCGCATCAGGCTGATGTCGCTGTAGGAGGGACGCGCCCATTTTCCCGCGTACTTCGCCTCCCAATCGAGGCCCGCGCGCTGGAAATAGAAGGCGCGCGTCAGCACGGTCGCAGCGCGGCTGTACACGTCGTCCGCCACGTCGAACGGAAAGGATCGCACCTGCGTCTCGGGGTCGACCAGCACGTAACGCCCCGGCTGACGAAACGCGCCAAACGTGATGCGGCTGATGTACTGGTTTACATCCTTGCGGTAGCCCTGCGGCAGGATCGCGCCGCCATCGGCCGGGATGCGGAAGACCACCTTGTCCGAGGCCGCCTCGCGCAACTCGAGGCTCTTCCACTTGCGGTCGCCGCGCGAGGTGGCCACCACCATCTTCTCCTCGCCCGGCAGAAAGCCGAACTGTCCGGCCACGAGATACGTGCCGAGCGGACCACCCAGAGCCTCGCGGCCGCTGGAGACTTCCTTCCAGGCGCGGCCACGCACGTCGCGATCGTCCGGAACTCGCGCGATGGCGACACCCTTGAGCGGCCAGTCGCCGGGTTTCACCACGCGCGCCGAAACACCCCAGGACGCGCCTTGTCCGAGCACCTTGATCATCAGGCGGTTGACGCCCTTGCGCAGGGTCAAGCCGGTGGCGGCTTCGGCGTCCGGCGCCACGGCGCGCGCGCCGGTGAAGCGTCCGAGCTGCTTGCCGTTCAAGAAGAGCGCGCCGCTGTCGCCGCAACCCCAGTAGATTGCGCAGGGCGTGTCCCCGGTCACGGTGAGATAGCTGACAAACAACGCGCCGACGGCGGGCGCGTTGCCCAGGCCGGCCTGGGTGGCGCGCACAACCTCGGTGTTGGGCGTGATTGTGGCATAGCGCCACTTGAGCCGCAGGTCGCCCGCCTCAACGGCGTCACCCGCCACGGGCGCGAGGTCCTTTTCGTTCGCCACCAGCGGCGCATCCAGCGCCGCGCCGGCCGCTGCGGCAGCAGTCAGCGGCACCGGTCCCAGCGCCAGCCAGTACGGCACCACGCCATTTGCGTCCGTGGCGAACGTTGCACCCTCCTGCGCCGCCGCGGGCAGCACGCACATGGCGACGCAGACGCACAGCAATCCACCGCGTTTGAAATGAACCATCGTCATGTA
>SESD01000986.1_pt1 | contig 16489 bp, 10 predicted proteins | sample 3171411 | NCBI WGS metagenome assembly SESD01 (sample SAMN06051880, study PRJNA518727) | freshwater metagenome | biome: subpolar coniferous forest; feature: holomictic lake; material: water; isolation source: holomictic Lake 442, 16.5 m depth | place: Canada: near Kenora, Ontario | collected...
ACCCAAGGTACGACTCCATAACCTTGTGCTGCGGGAGTGCTGCAAGTTGAGGCAGCTACACCCGTAGCAATGCCAGTGCTAGTGTCGGGACATGGCAGTACTCCGTTGCTGCGCAGATAACCGATCAGCGCGAGCTTGATTCTATCCTGCTTAGCTTTGGTTGTACTGTAGGCTGAATTATCCAGATTCGCATTAGTCATCTTCAGCCCCATCGACATGGCGATTCCCATGATAAACACGACGACCGCCATTTCGGCCAGAGTAAAAGCGCGTTGCGTTTTCATCACTTACGATCCCTTATAAAGAGTGCAGTGCGTTGGTAAAGAAGAATTGACTAGAGGCGGCGTACGGATAGTGCGGCAGAACTTATCGTAAAACAATATGCAAGAATACCTATGCAATCAGGTCTACTGGAAAACTGTTAGCAGCGCTGACGGCTGAAACGACAAGGCCATTCCCGACAGACGGAAATGGCCTTAACAAAAAACAGCTTAAGGTAGATGGGAAGGAAGCCTCCCTCCCTAACTCAATTAGCCAGTTTGCGCACCACGTCCGCAATTTGATTGGCGGACTGCTCGACCAGCGCTTTATCCTCACCCTCCACCATCACGCGCAGCAACGGCTCGGTGCCGGACGGGCGCAGCAGCACTCGCCCACGACCATCAAGAGCACGTTCAGCTAGCGCAACAGCCGCCTTAACTTCAGCGTGCCCTAAACAGTCGACGCCCTTAGCAACCCGCACGTTAATCAGTACTTGCGGGTACAGTTGCAAATCACCCGCGGCCTCAGCCAGACTCACATTTTTCGTGCGCAACGCATGCAGCACTTCCAGCGCGGACACAATCCCGTCGCCGGTGCTGTGCTTATCAAGACAGATAATATGACCGGAATTTTCACCGCCTAACTGCCAGCCGTTCTGATGTAACAACTCCATCACATAGCGGTCGCCAACACGGGCGCGCAAAAACGGCACGCCCATTTTTTGCATCGCGTGCTCAAAAGCCAGATTCGTCATCAGCGTGCCAACCACCCCGCCGACCAATCGCCCCTGCTCCTGACGGTGGCGCGCAATCACATAGATCAGCTGATCGCCGTCGTATAACACGCCAGCCGCATCGACCATCACCAGCCTGTCGCCGTCGCCGTCGAGCGCGATGCCTAAATCGGCCTGATGCTCAACGACAGCCGCCTGCAAATTAGCAGGGGCTGTTGCACCGAATCCGTCGTTGATATTTTTGCCATCAGGCTTCACGCCGATGGCGATGACCTCCGCACCCAGTTCGTGCAGCACATGCTGCGCGATATGGTAGGTGGCGCCATGCGCGCAGTCGACGACAATTTTCATGCCGCGCAAATTCATCGCAGAGGGAAATGTGCTCTTACAATATTCGATGTAGCGGCCAACGGCATCGTCTAGCCGCTTAGCCTTGCCCAGCCCGGCTGACGAATCAATCACAATTTCCCCGTCCAGCCCCGCTTCGATCGCATGCTCAATATCGTCCGGCAGCTTGGATCCGTTCGCGGAAAAGAACTTGATGCCGTTATCTTCATACGGATTATGCGAGGCGGAAATCACGATCCCCGCCTGCAAACGCAAGGTGCGGGTCAGATAAGCCACGGCAGGGGTCGGAATCGGGCCTGCCAGATAAACATCGACACCGGCGGCAATCAGTCCTGCCTGCAAGGCGGATTCGAGCATATAACCTGAGATGCGCGTGTCCTTGCCGATCAGCACAGCCGAGCGCTCGCCACGGGTGTGCTCGGCACTCGCCAAAACGCGACCGGCAGCGTAACCCAATTGCATCACAAACTGCGGCGTGATTGGAAAGTCGCCTACGCGACCGCGAATCCCGTCGGTGCCAAAATATTTTTTACTCATTACATCCCCCGTTAATTGCATTCAAAATTTTCAAGGCATCCACCGTGGCACGCACGTCGTGCACACGCACAATCGCAGCGCCGCGCTGCACGGCAATGATCGCTGCCGCAACGCTCGCCGGCATCCGACTCATTGCATCCTGCCCCGTCAGGGCACCCAGCATGGACTTTCTGGACAAACCCGCCAGCACGGGAACACCCAGTTCAGTAAAACGATGCAACTCGCGCAGCAAAGCCAGGTTATGCGCGAGCGTCTTGCCAAAGCCGAATCCGGGATCGACAACGATACGGTCTTGAGCGATACCCGCCGCACGCACTGCCGCCACCCGTTCTCGCAGAAACGCACTCACCTCAGTCACGACGTCCTCATATTCCGGTTGCACCTGCATGGTTTGCGGCACACCGCGCTTGTGCATCAGACACACGGCGACATCGGATGCCGCAACGATCTGCATCGCGAGCGGGTCTTGCAGCGCATTGATGTCATTGACCATCTGCGCGCCTGCCAAAATGGCCGCTCGCATCACCTCGGGTTTAAACGTATCAATCGAAATGGCGATCCCCGGCAGCGCTTCGATCACCGGAATCACCCGCGACAACTCCTCCTCCAAGCTGACAGGCACGGCACCGGGCCTAGTTGACTCGCCGCCGATATCCAGGATATCAGCACCTTCTGCGATAAGCGCTCGCGCGTGATCAATGGCGGATTGCCCCAGCCTTCCGCCATCTGAAAATGAATCGGGGGTGACATTGACGATCCCCATCACCAGCGGACGGGAGAGATCGAACTGAAATGAGCCGCAATCAAACATGTGAAGGGAGAAGGGAGAAGGGAGAAAAGTAGCGGGTCTCCCCTTCCCTGTTCCCCCTTTACTCTTCCCTGTCTTTCTTAGGTTTCCTGAGCGGGTTGAGTCGGCGCAGTTGCCGCTGGCGGCGTTACCGCAGTTGCGGTTGGCGTCTGGTCACTCGGCGGTTGCGGTGTCTTGGTGTATTGACTGGGTTTGGGCGGGCGCGGCGGATTTCCGTCCATGATGTCGTTGATCTGATCGGCATCAATCGTTTCCCACTCCAGCAGGGCATGGGTCATCGCCTCGATCTTGTCGCGATGGGTTTCAATCAGATTGCGCGCCAGCGCGTATTGCTGATCAATGATGCGACGAATTTCGACATCGACCTTCTGCATGGTCGCTTCAGAAATATTCTTATGGGTAGTCACAGAACGCCCCAGAAAAACTTCACCCTCATTTTCGCCGTACACCATCGGGCCCAGTGCGTCCGACATACCCCATTGCGTGACCATTTTGCGTGCCATATCGGTCGCGCGCTCAAAATCGTTCGAGGCACCGGTGGTCATCTGATTCATGAAAATTTCTTCGGCGATACGACCGCCGAACAACACCGCGAGGGTGGACAAAATGCGATCCTTGTCCATGCTGTAACGGTCTTCAGACGGCAATTGCATCGTCAAACCCAGCGCGCGACCGCGCGGGATTATCGTCACTTTATGTACTGGGTCGGTCTTGGGCATCAGTTTTGCCACAACAGCATGGCCCGACTCATGATAAGCCGTGTTGCGCCGCTCTTCCTCAGGCATCACCATCGACCGGCGTTCAGCGCCCATAAAGATTTTATCTTTAGCCGCTTCAAAATCATCCATTTCAACGAAACGCTTGGCACGGCGCGCAGCAAACAGCGCAGCCTCGTTAACCAGATTGGCCAGATCCGCACCCGACATACCGGGTGTGCCGCGTGCGATCACATTGCCATCCACGTCCGGTGCGCACGGCACTTTACGCATATGTACGGCAAGGATTTGTTCGCGGCCGCGAATATCCGGCAACGGCACAGTCACTTGACGATCGAAACGCCCAGGGCGCAACAAAGCCGCATCCAGTACATCAGGACGATTGGTCGCCGCAATCACGATCACACCGCTCGCGCCTTCGAAACCGTCCATCTCAACGAGCAGCGCGTTGAGCGTCTGTTCGCGCTCATCGTTGCCGCCGCCGACACCTGCGCCGCGCTGACGACCGACCGCATCGATTTCATCGATGAAAATGATACAGGGAGACTGCTTCTTGGCTTGCTCAAACATGTCGCGCACGCGCGCCGCACCCACACCGACAAACATTTCTACAAAGTCGGAGCCGGAGATCGAGAAGAACGGCACCTTGGCTTCCCCCGCAATCGCCTTGGCGAGCAGCGTCTTACCGGTACCCGGGCTACCTACCATCAGCACGCCGCGCGGGATGCGTCCACCCAGATTCTGAAATTTGGTCGGGTCGCGCAGGAAGTCCACCAGCTCTGAGACTTCTTCTTTGGCTTCATCACACCCTGCGACATCGGCGAATGTGACGCGCTCTTTGGCTTCATCGAGCATGCGCGCACGCGATTTTCCGAACGAGAATGCACCGCCCTTGCCGCCGCCTTGCATCTGACGCATGAAGAACACCCAGACGCCGATCAGCAAAATCATCGGGAACCAGGACACAAAGATGTTCATCAGGAAGGACTGTTCTTCCTCAGGCTTGGCTTCAACATTCACGCCGTTCTTGAGCAAATCCGAAACCATCCACAAATCGCTGGGTGCATAGGTGCTGATCCGTTTGCCGTCCGTTGTCGTCGCATTCAGTGTACGGCCTTCGATCACGACTTTCGCGATCTGACCTTTTTTCACTTCATCGAGGAATTGCGAATAATCAAGATGTCCCTGCGCCGACTGCTGCTGGCGCGTATTGAACTGGTTGAATACCGTCATCAAGACAAAGGCGACAACCAGCCAGATAGCGATGCTTTTAAAATTATTCAAGATATTTCCCTTTACGCGCAACTTCCGAAGTTCATCATTAGACTATGTATCTGCTCTTTACTCAAGTTTTCCGGTGCCCAACAGATACACTTCACTGCTGCGATCACGCGACGCTTTAGGTTTGCGCGCCACGACTTTGGTAAATCGCGTTCGCATCAATTTCATATAGGCTTCGAATCCCGCCCCCTGAAACACTTTAACCAGAAAACTGCCATCCCGAGTCAGGTGTTCGAAGGCAAATTCCATCGCAAGTTCCGCAAGATAAATACATCTGTCTTGATCGACCGCACTCACGCCGCTGAAGTTGGGGGCCATATCCGAAATTACAAGCCCGACAGGCTTGCCTTGCAGACTTTCTTCCAGCTTCTTTAAAATCGCCTCATCCCGAAAATCGCCCAGGATGAATTCGACCCCACGCAACGGTTCAAGTGGCAACAGATCGAGTGCAATCACTTTACCTTGCTCGCCTAAAATTGCGCCGGCAACCTGACACCAACCGCCGGGCGTCGCGCCCAGATCGACGATCACCATGCCCGGTTTGATCAAATGATCCTTCTCATTGATCTCGATTAATTTATACGCTGCGCGTGAACGATAGCCATCTTTCTGTGCCTGCTGCACAAAAGGATCATTAATATGCTCTCGCATCCACTGTTTACTGGTTTTGGATGGCTTCATCGTTTAGAATCCGTGCCTGAGATATTATTGAGAAAATTATGCTAGACCTGACCGTAACAGAACGCCTCACCCTTAAGGGCCGCGCGCACCAATTAAAACCCACCGTCATGATCGGCAACGCCGGTCTGACTGAATCCGTTTTGAAAGAAATCGGCGTGAGCTTAAAGCAGCACGAACTCATCAAAATTCGCGTCATGGCCGAACGCGCCGACCGCGAAACCATGCTGACTGAGATCTGCACACAGCTCAATGCAGCTGCGGTTCAACATATTGGAAAAATTCTGGTGGTCTATCTGCCAAAACCCGATGCTGAAAAAATCGAAATCCGTCAAATGCCGCGCCACAAGGGCAAAAAACCGCTGACCAAAAAACAACTGGGCAATCGTTAAAAACAGTCGCTAGTCACTAGACGTTAGTTCCTAGTTGAAGTTGTCCGCTGCGCGGCTTTCACTTACGACTAGCAACTTGCGTCTAGCAACTGTTTCTCAGATGTACTGCACCTCGATCAATTCGTACTCCCTGATACCGCCCGGCGTTTTCACTTCTGCCACATCGCCGCTGCTCTTGCCGATTAAAGCACGTGCAATCGGTGAGCTAATCGAAATCTTGCGCTCTTTGATATTGGCCTCATCGTCGCCGACGATCTGATAGGTCACCACATCACCGCTGTTCATTTCTTCCAGAATCACCGTCGAACCAAACACACAGCGACCGCTTGCGTTGAGCGTCTTCGGATCAATGATCTGTGCACTACCCAGCTTGCTTTCGAGCTCGATGATGCGCCCTTCGACAAAACCCTGACGATCCTTTGCCGCCTCATACTCGGCGTTCTCGGACAAATCGCCCTGAGCACGCGCCTCCGAAATCGCATTGATGACCCAGGGACGCTCTACCGTCTTGAGTTTGTGTAACTCTTGACGCATTTTATCCGCGCCAATTAAAGTCAAAGGAATCTTGATCATACTGAAACTTTCTTAAATTTAGACGTTAGACGTTCATTTATAAACCGTCGTTAGCGGCTTGTCGTTTATGTTGCGACTGCACGTCATAGACTTGCAAATCATCCAGATAGTGCATGCCGACACAGGCCGCGCGCGCACCGGCCAGCGTGGTGTAATAAGTTACCCGCCCCTGCAGGGCTGCATGGCGGATGGAATAGGAATCGCGCATCACGGCAGGCTTGCTGTCCACCGTGTTGATAATCAAATTCACTTCACCGTTTTTGACCATATCCACGATATGAGGACGGCCTTCGGCGACCTTATTGACTGATTTTACCGGTACGCCTGCCGCAGAAATTACCGCAGCAGTGCCACGCGTTGCCAGTATGGTAAAGCCCAATTCGGCCAGCGAACGCGCGACATCCACCGCACCGGGTTTATCCGCTTCGCGCACGCTGATAAACACATTGCCGCTCTTAGGTAATTTAACGCTCGCCGCCAGTTGCGATTTGACAAAGGCTTCGGCAAACGTCTCGCCCACACCCATCACTTCGCCGGTCGACTTCATTTCAGGACCTAAGATCGTATCGACGCCCGGGAACTTGATGAACGGGAATACCGCCTCTTTCACCGAATAATAAGGTGGCACGACTTCAGAGGTAACCCCCTGCTGCGCAAGACTTTGCCCTGCCATGCAGCGCGCGGCAATTTTGGCCAGCGGCACGCCGGTTGCCTTAGAGACAAAGGGCACGGTACGCGATGCGCGCGGATTGACTTCCAGCACGTAGACTGTTTCACCCTGAATCGCAAACTGCACATTCATTAAGCCCACCACGTGGAGCGCACGCGCCATCGCCACCGTCTGACGGCGTAATTCATTTTGCATCGCCACCGGCAAACTGAACGGCGGCAACGAACAAGCTGAATCGCCCGAATGCACGCCCGCCTCTTCGATATGCTCCATGATACCGCCGATGATCACATCGACCCCGTCGGACACCGCATCCACATCCACCTCGATCGCATCGTTCAAGAAGCGATCCAGCAAAATAGGCAGACGTTCAGGATAGGTCTTGGACATGATTTCCGCGTCGCGCATATAGCGCTCCAAATCCACTTGTTCGTGGATGATTTCCATCGCACGGCCACCCAGCACATTGCTAGGCCTCATTACCAGCGGATAACCGATGGCTGCCGCACCAGCCAGACCTTCGGCCACGGTGCTTGCCGTGCGATTGGGCGGCTGCTTTAATTCCAGTGCCATCAGCATCTGTTTAAAGCGCTCGCGATCTTCCGCACAATCGATCATATCAGGCGTTGTACCGATGATCGGCACGCCGTTCTTCTCCAGACCGCGCGCCAGACTCAACGGCGTCTGACCGCCGTATTGCACGATCACGCCGACTGGCTTTTCAACAGCAACCACTTCGAGCACATCCTCTAAAGTCAGTGGTTCAAAATACAAACGATCCGACGTATCGTAATCGGTCGATACAGTTTCAGGATTGCAGTTGACCATAATCGTTTCATAGCCATCTTCGCGCATCGCCAGCGCCGCATGTACGCAGCAATAATCGAATTCAATCCCCTGACCAATACGATTCGGCCCGCCACCTAACACCATGATTTTCTTGTTATTTGTTGGCTTAGCTTCGCATTCCTCTTCATAGGTGGAATACATGTAAGCGGTGTCAGTCGAAAACTCGGCCGCACAGGTATCCACGCGCTTGTAAACCGGGCGTACACCCAGCGCATGGCGATAGGCGCGCAAGGCACCCGCATCGGTTTCCAGCAAGTCAGCCAGACGCGCATCGGCAAATCCACTGCGTTTTAACGTACGCATCTCGTCCGCATTCACGCTTTCCAGCGGACGCCCCAAGAGCGTTGCTTCCTGACGGATCAAATCATTGATCTGCACCAGAAACCAGCGATCAATCTTGCTGACGTTGAACACGTCTTCGACGCTCATACCCAAACGGAAGGCATCGGATACCGCCCAGATGCGAGACGGTCCCGGATTGCGTAATTCGGCAGTCACTGCATCGATATTGTCGAATTTACTGTCCAGTCCGTTGACACCCACTTCCAGACCGCGCAAGGCTTTCTGGAAAGACTCCTGGAAAGTGCGGCCGATCGCCATCACTTCGCCGACTGATTTCATCTGGGTCGTTAAGCGATCATTGGCCTGCGGGAATTTTTCAAACGCGAAACGGGGAATCTTGGTGACCACATAATCGATGGCAGGCTCAAATGAGGCCGGTGTCGCGCCACCTGTGATGTCATTTTGCAATTCGTCCAGCGTGAATCCCACCGCCAGTTTGGCGGCGATCTTGGCAATCGGGAACCCCGTCGCCTTGGACGCCAGTGCGGATGAGCGCGACACGCGCGGATTCATCTCGATCACCACCATGCGTCCGTCATCCGGGTTGATGGAGAACTGCACGTTCGATCCGCCGGTTTCCACGCCGATTTCGCGCAGCACAGCTAAAGAGGCATCGCGCAAAATCTGGTATTCCTTATCGGTCAGCGTCAAAGCCGGTGCGACCGTGATCGAGTCACCCGTGTGCACGCCCATCGGATCGAGGTTTTCAATCGAACAGATGATGATGCAATTGTCATTGCGATCACGCACCACTTCCATCTCGTATTCTTTCCAGCCGAGCAGGGATTCTTCGATCAAGAGTTCGCTGGTAGGCGACGCTTCCAGACCGCGCTCACAGATTTCCAGAAATTCTTCACGGTTGTACGCGATGCCGCCGCCGCTGCCGCCCATCGTAAAAGACGGACGAATGACGGTCGGAAAACCCAGCACTTGCTGCACATGCAACGCCTCTTCCATGCTGTGCGCAATAAAGGAACGGGCGGACGCGAGACCAATACGGGTCATCGCCTGCTTGAATTTTTCGCGGTCTTCCGCCATGTCGATCGCTTCACGCGATGCGCCTATCATCTCGACGTTGTATTTTTCCAGCACGCCGTGATGCGCCAGATCCAGCGCGCAATTGAGCGCAGTCTGCCCGCCCATGGTCGGCAAAATCGCATCGGGACGTTCCTTCGCGATGATTTTCTCGACGATCTGCCAGGTAATCGGTTCGATGTAAGTCGCATCCGCCATATCAGGATCGGTCATGATGGTCGCCGGATTCGAATTGACCAGCACCACGCGGTAACCTTCCTCACGCAGCGCCTTACAGGCTTGCGCGCCGGAATAGTCAAACTCGCACGCCTGTCCGATGACAATAGGGCCCGCGCCAATGATAAGTATCGATTTTATATCTGTTCTTTTAGGCATATCAGTTGTCAGACTTAAGTCGTAAGTTGTAAGTTGGAAGTTGGTTTAACTAAAAACTTGTGTCTTACGTCTTAGCGCTGTTTTTCTCCATCATCTCAACAAATTTATCGAACAAGCCATCCACATCGTGCGGACCTGGACTCGCCTCGGGGTGCCCCTGAAAACAGAACGCAGGTTGATCCGTCAATTCAAAGCCTTGCAGCGTGCCATCGAACAAAGAGACATGCGTCGCACGTGCATTGGCCGGCAAGGATGCCGCATCTACCGCGAAGCCGTGATTCTGGCTCGTGATCATCACGTGCCGGCTATCTAAGTCCTGCACCGGATGATTCGCGCCGCGATGGCCGAACTTCATCTTCACGGTCTTAGCTCCGATCGCCAGGCCCAGAATCTGATGCCCCAGACAAATACCGAACAGAGGAATACCGGCCGCCAGCACCGCTTGCGTCGCAGCAATCGCATAATCGCACGGCTCAGGATCGCCCGGGCCATTCGACAAAAATACGCCGTCCGGCTTCATCGCCAGCACGACCTCTGCCGGTGTTTTGGCAGGAACCACGGTAATTTTGCAACCGCGTTCCGCCAACATACGCAAGATATTGCGCTTCACACCAAAGTCATAGGCGACGACATGAAAGGATTGAGGATTCTGGATTGAGGATTGAGGAACAACCGCTGCTCCGCTTTTAACTCGATCCTCGCTCCTCGATCCTGCCTCTTGCCCGTGCACTGAACCCAGCTGCCAGACGCCATCCGTCCATTCGTAAGGCGCATCGCAGGTGACCACCTGCGCCAAATCCATGCCGGCCAGCCCGGCAAAGCCGCGCGCCGCTTCAAGTGCTGCCACTTCATCCACACCCGTCGCGATGCATCCGCTCTGCGCCCCTTTTTCACGCAGAATGCGCGTCAATTTTCGCGTATCAATACCGGCAATCGCCACCACGTCATTCGCCTTCAGATAATCAGGCAGTGATTGCGTGCTGCGCCAGTTGCTCACCGTCAAAGACAGATCGCGTATCACCAGACCGCTGGCGAACACCTGACGGGATTCCACATCCTCATCGTTCATACCGACATTGCCGATATGCGGACACGTCAGCGTCACGATCTGACGACAATAGGAAGGATCAGTGAGTATTTCCTGATAGCCGGTCATCGACGTGTTGAAAACAACTTCGCCGCTACGGCTTCCGGAAGCCCCGATGGACACACCGCGAAACACCGTCCCATCGGCAAGCACAAGAATTGCAGGATTCGTTTGCGTCACCAGACACCCCCCAAGATAAACATCAACTAACTAGACATAAAGAAGCGGGAAGAACCGTGGGTTCATCCCGCAAAAGATTGGCCGGCATTATAGCGGAATAGCGGTGCTGCATCAAACACAAGCGCATCGGCATTAGCCGATGTAATACAATCGCACTCCGACAACACCTGCAGGACAGATATGTTTGAAGTCATTATTTTAGCGATCGCACTGAGCATGGATGCCTTCGCCGTCTCGATCGGCCTGGGCGCCCGCGACAACAGTAAAAATCTGGGCGTCAAAGCCGGCATTTATTTTGGCGTTTTTCAGGCGCTGATGCCCTTCATCGGCTATCTGGGCGGGCGCGGCGTTCTGGGATGGGTCGCCGACTACGCGCACGGGATCGCCTTCGGACTGCTGGCACTGATAGGTGCAAAAATGATTTACGAGGGCCTGCAAGAAGGAATCGAAGAGGATATTAGCGCCGTCACCCAAAAAATGATGCTGATTTTAGCCATCGCCACCAGCATAGATGCGATGGCCGCAGGCTTCAGTCTGACACTGCTCAACGTAAACGCCTACGTCGCCTGCCTCACCATCGGCGTCACGACCTTTGCCTTCAGTTGGGCCGGCGTGAAAATCGGCCGGCACAGCGGCACTTGGCTTGAGAGCCGTGCCGAGATTTTCGGTGGCATCGTACTGATCCTGATCGGCCTAAAAATTCTGCTGGATTAACAACCGCTCGACATATTCGCCCTGACCGAACAGACGCTTGGGCCACCAAATTAGGAATATTCTTATATAATGGTTGCGTTCCATTGCCAACGCACCTATACAAACGAATAGACCTGCAATTGAAGCCCGCCAATATCATCGTAGCCGCCTCACCCATGGCTCTGCTGTTAGCAGGCGTTTATTTCCTGCTGGGCATCGCATCACAACAACTGGCTATTCCACCAGGTTATGCGTCTGCCGTTTTTCCGGCCGCAGGCGTCGCCCTTGCCGTCGTTCTTCATTGCGGCTATCGCATGCTCCCTGGCGTATGGATAGGTTCGTTGTGCCTTAACCTGTGGATTGCGTCTACCACCGGCAGCCTCAACGAATTAGCCATTTTAATTGCCGTCATCGTCGCATCCGGTGCCGCGCTGCAAACCGGCGTAGCCTCGCTGCTGGTCCGCCGCGTGTTAAAAAGCAACTGGCACCATCTGGACAACGATACCGGCATTATCCGTTTCCTGCTGATTGCAGGCCCCTTGAGCTGCTTGATATCCAGCTCGTGCGCGACCGTCACGCTGCTGATATCGGGGGTGATCTCAGACCATACATGGCTATTTAGCTGGTGCAACTGGTGGGTTGGAGATTCAATCGGCGCAATGCTATTTGCACCGCTGACATTGATGCTATTGCAACGGCGCGGCGCTTTTTCAAAAGCCAGAATCACCAGCGTCGCCATCCCCACCCTGCTGGTCACCGCGGGCATCGTTGCACTATTTGTTTATATCTCCGGCATTGAAGCCGTCAAAATCCGGCAACATATTGCCGAGCACGGCCGCATGGTCTCCGACCAGCTTAAAAGCCGGATCATTTCCTATCAGGAGGTGGTCGCATCTCTGGATAATTACCTGCAAGTCACGCCCGACATTACCCGCTTTAAATTTGAAAGCTATACACGCAGCTTCTTCGAGGCCCACCCTGATTTAATGGCGCTGAGCTGGAACCCCCTGATTCCTCAAAAATCAAGGCGACAGTTTGAACTGGCTATGTCGAAGGAGTACAGCCCGGCCAACATCACCATTACCGAGCGGAATTCAAAAAATCAACTCGTGCCAGCCGTATTGCGCGATCATTATGTTGCGATTAGCTTTATCAGCCCCTTGCAAAGCAATCGCAAAGCGCTGGGATTCGATATTTTATCCAATCCGCTGCGCGAAGAGGCCATCGAACGCGCCGTCAACTCTAGGAAAATGGCAGCGACAGCCCCGATACAACTGATTCAGGATACCACCTCCAATGCGGGCATTCTCCTGCTGCATCCTGTCTACCGCGATCATGCAGGCACCTATAACAACAAAATAACACCGCAAGGTTTTGCTGTCGGCGTGTTTCGTGTCGATAAAATGCTCTCTGAGCTTGCCGTTAAAAACATACCGGCAGAATTATCGTTTAGCCTGTATGACTCAGCCGCGCCCATTGAAAATCAGACCTTGTATCGTCTTGATATCAAACAGCCGCTGCTAGCCGCCTATTCATGGGAAAACGATACCACCATCGGCGGGCGCACCTGGCACATCACACTCGCCCCGACCCGCGCCTATCTTGAAGAGAGTCGCTCCTTCCTGCCCTGGGTGGTCTTGGCCGCAGGCTTAACGCTGGTGAGTCTGCTGCAGGCTTTTTTACTGGCCATCACCGGGCGCACCTCGATCATTCAGCGCTTCGTGGACGAACAGACCAAAACATTGCTTGAAAGCGAACAGTCTTTGCGCAAGCAAAATGAAAAAAATCTGGCGCTATTGCACAACGCCAGTGACGGTATACACATCCTCAGCACCAGTGGCGAGCTCCTTGAGGCCAGCGACTCTTTCTTTACCATGCTAGGTTACCAGCGCGATGAGATGATCGGCATGCACCTGTTTCAATGGGATGCACAGTTAACTGAAGCCGCCCTGTTTCAGTCATTTAAACAGCGATTTGAAAAGAAGGAACGTTCACAATTTCAGACCGTACATCGCCGCAAGGATGGCACGACATTCGATGTCGAAATTAGCAGCTACCCGCTGGAACTCGACGGCAAAACCGTCTTATTCAATTCATCGCGAGACATCACCGTCCGCCGCCGCATGGACGCCTCCCTAGAACAACAACTTAGGTTCACCCGTGCGCTCAACAAAATCTCACGTACCTTTGTCGAGCAGGAAGAAAACAACCTTTTACTTGCCAACACCGTCGTCAATGTTGGCACAGCGCTCGGAGTTGACCGCGCGCTGATTTACGATGTCAATTTTAAGACCGAGCAAATCATCGGCCTGTCTGAATATCTCAATCCTGAGCATTCGGACATCGAGGCCACCCTCGCCACTTATCCGCTCGCATTATTCATCAGTGGCGCGAACGAAATGATGTCAACGCATCACTGGCTCACAAGCCACAGCGATGACATCGAACCTCACCTCGCGCAAGACGGCTCAGGTGACATCCTGCACCGGAAAATGAAGATTCGAAGCCTGCTGTGGTACCCGTTCGCTTTCCATCAAAACGGTTATCACCTGCTCGCGTTAAATCATGTCCACGCAAAAAAAACCTGGTCACCGGAAGAGTTGAAATTTATTGAATCGGCCAGCCATCTGGTCAGCTTTGAGCTTGAAAAAATTCGCCTGACGCACGCCCGACAATGCGCCGATGCTGAACGCGACCGCCTGCTGACCATCATCGAAGATGCGCCCGACTTTATTGCGACATCCGATATGCAGACACACCTGAAATATTTGAACGCAGCCGGTGCAAAACTGGTGGGACTACCCGAGGCTGCTGACTTGTCCGCTTTAAAAATTAGCGACATGCACCCGGCATGGGCGACAAAAAAAGTGCTGGACGAGGCCGTTCCTATTGTACTTGAGCTGGGGGTCTGGCAAGGTGAAACGGCCTTACTGCACCGCGACGGTCATGAAACGCCCGTCTCTCAGGTGTTGCTGGTACACAGAGATGCCGCTGGCAATCCTGAGTATTTATCCACCATCATGCGTGACATTTCCGGACTGAAAAATTACGAGCAAGCCCTGCTCAACAACGAACAGAACCTGCTCAACATTCTCAAGCTGAGCCCTATCGCCGTTCGTATTGCTGTCAACAACGGACGTAAGGTCGCTTTTTGCAATCCGCGCTACGCCGAACTGATCAAAAGCGCCAACCCGCTGGGCGATGATCCTACAAAATATTATGCCGACACAACCGCCTATCAATTAATACTCAATGAGCTGGCAAGCGGCAACATCGTGCTCAATCGCATGGTCGAATTAAATATTCCTGACGGAACAACCACCTGGGCACTAGCCTCTTACATGCCGATGCAATACGACGGGGAAGAGGCCGTACTGGGCTGGTTCTATGACATTTCAGATCGCAAGCAGGCCGAGGTGGAACTGTTGCGTTCCAACGTCGAACTCGAGCAATTTAGCTATGCGATTTCTCACGATATGCGCCAGCCGCTGCGTATGATTTCAAGTTATTTGCAATTACTGGAATTGAGCCTCGCAGATCAGCTGGACGAAGAGAATCGCGATTACATCCAGTTCGCAGTTGATGGTGCAAAACGCATTGATCAGATGCTAATCGCCCTGCTCGAGTACTCGCGAGTCGGACGCATGACTGAAGACAAAGCCTCCTTTGCAAGCCGGTCCATGCTTGATGAAGCGCTGCTATTTCTGCAGCCTGCCATCAACGAGGCGCAGGCGGACATCACCATCCGCGGCGACTGGCCCACCTTGTTTGCCAACGGCGATGAAATCACCCGGCTGCTGCAGAACCTGGTTGGCAATACCATCAAATACCGGATTGCCGGACGCATGCCCGAGATTCACCTCGATGGCACCTTGATCAATAATGAATGGCATTTATGCATCAGCGATAACGGCATCGGCATAGCACCTGACCAAATCAAGCGCCTGTTCCAGGTATTTCAGCGTTTACAGTCCCGAGAAACCTATCAGGGAACCGGGATTGGCCTTGCCTTATGCCGTAAAATCGCCGAGCATCACGGCGGACGAATCTGGGTGGAGTCATCAGGTGAAGGAACGGGCAGCCAATTTTTTGTCGTACTCCCCGTCACCCATTAGCAAACCAAAACGACCATGCCTAACTTAAAACGCATCTCCTTATTCCTCTGGCTGCTGTGCAGCTCACTCCCCGTCTTCGCACTGGACTGGAGCGACACACAATTGAGCTTTAAATACGGCACCCGTTATGCCGAACCCTACAATCAGCAGCACATCGCTAAAAGCATCTACAGCCTGACGCACGCTAACGGTTATCGCTACGGCAGTAACTATCTGACCATCGACTATCTGTCATCCAACAGTCAAGACCCTGCGCGCGGCAGCACCGCGACGGGTGCCGATGAAGTCTATGCCCTGTATCGTCACACTCTGGATCTGGGCCGGTTGCTGGACACCTCACTGTCCGCCGGCCCGTTGCGCGGCATCGGCCTGACGGCCGGCGTCGACTGGAACAACAAAAACGATAACTATGGCTCTAAAAAGCGCATGTTCGTGATCGGCCCCACCTTGATGCTAGACACGCCCGGCATGCTCAATTTAAGCCTGCTGGCACTCTATGAATCCAATGCGCCGAATGCGATTGCCAACCGTTACACCTATGCTACGCATACAATGCTCAATGCCGTGTGGAACTTTCCGTTTAACGCAGGCTCTGTACCGGCCAATTTTGAAGGCTATGCCAACTTCATTGCAGCGAAGGGGAAAAATGAGTTCGGCGGCAATACCGCTGCAGAAACCAACCTCGTGTTGCAGCTCATGTTCGATGCGAGTGCACTGGCGGCTAACAATAAAATTAAGGTAGGCATCGAATATCAGTACTGGAAGAATAAATTTGGCAACCCGTCTAATATCCCGGGCAGCCTGGCCAACACACCG
>SESD01000987.1_pt1 | contig 16457 bp, 14 predicted proteins | sample 3171411 | NCBI WGS metagenome assembly SESD01 (sample SAMN06051880, study PRJNA518727) | freshwater metagenome | biome: subpolar coniferous forest; feature: holomictic lake; material: water; isolation source: holomictic Lake 442, 16.5 m depth | place: Canada: near Kenora, Ontario | collected...
GCATGAACCTAGCCTCGCTTTAGAGTCTTAGGAGAATTAACGTGTGCCGGCTTTGGCAGCAGCCTTAGCCATTGATGACTTCTTATTTGCAGCAGAGTTCTTGTGAAGAACGCCCTTCTGAACTGCAACGTCTAGCGCCTGTGAAGCGCTGCGTAGCTCAGTAGTGATTGCAGTTGAGTCACCAGCAGTAACTGCATCGCGGAATTTACGGACAGCGGTCTTGATAGATGAGCTCACTGACTTGTTGCGAAGGCGTGCCTTCTCATTGGTCTTAATGCGCTTAATCTGGGACTTGATATTTGCCACGCTGTGGTACTCCGGACTCTGGTAGTTGATGAAGGGTAAAGGCTACCCGTTCAGGCCTGCAGGCTCAAATTAGGCGGTAATAATGCCTTTAGATGAGGCCCGGCGGCGCTTGCGGCCACCCTTAGGGGCCTCCTGCGTTACTGGCTCCTCGACATTGAGTGACTCATGGAACTCATGTTCAGTGGCATCTTTTTCATCGGCATCTTCATGCTTCGATGATGGAACATCTAACTGTGGCATTGGTGCCTTCATTTTTACGGGCTCCATATGAATATGAATTCCGCGTCCACTACATGCATCACATGTTGTTGAGAATGCTTCGATAAGTCCTTGGCCAACACGCTTGCGTGTCATCTGAACAAGTCCAAGGGATGTAACTTCGGCAACCTGATGCTTAGTGCGATCGCGGCCAAGTGATTCAACTAAACGACGTAAAACCATTTCACGGTTTGATTCAAGTATCATGTCGATGAAGTCAATAACGACGATTCCACCTAAGTCGCGAAGTCGAAGTTGACGGGCAATCTCTTCAGCGGCCTCTAAGTTGTTTTTAGTGACCGTCTCTTCAAGATTTCCACCCTTACCGATAAATTTACCGGTGTTAACATCGATAACAATCATCGCTTCAGTGCGATCGATGACAAGTGATCCACCCGATGGTAGATATACCTTGCGATCAAATGCCTTTGCAAGTTGTTCTTCAACACGGAAGTCGGCAAATAAATCACCGGTGCCCACGTACTTTTCAATCTTGGTAGTTAACTCTGGTGCAATAAAGCCCAAGTAGTTGGTGACTTCATCCCATGCACTTGAACCTTGAACTGTGAGCTTACGGAAATCCTCATTAAAGATATCGCGAATAACGCGCACTGCAAGATCAGGCTCTTGGTAGAGCGCGGCAGGTGGATGAAAGTTTGGATTCTGGCTCTTGGTATAGATGTCGTCCCATTGCGCTTTAAGACGGGCCACATCATTAGTTAAATCTTCTTCGCTGACACCTTCAGCGGCGGTACGAACAATCACACCGGCTTCTTCAGGAATTAAATTCTTTAAGATTGCCTTAAGACGTGTGCGCTCAGTTTCAGGAAGGCGCTTTGAAATGCCCGACATTCCGCCGCCAGGAACATAGACAACATAGCGACCTGGCAATGAAATCTGGCTTGTAAGGCGAGCGCCCTTTTGTCCGATTGGATCCTTAGTAACTTGCACAAGAACACTCTGACCACTCTTTAATACAGTTTCAATCTTGCGTGGATCTGACTCTGAAATACCTGCAGCATCCCAATTGACTTCACCTGCATATAAAACAGCGTTACGGCCCTTGCCGATATCTACGAATGCAGCTTCCATAGATGGAAGCACATTTTGTACGCGGCCTAAATAAACATTGCCTACGTAAGAGACATTGCTATTGCGGTTTACATAATGCTCAACCATGACGCCATCTTCGATAACGGCAATCTGTGTACGATCTGCAATCTGTCGTACCAGCATTTCGCGATCAACGTTTTCACGACGAGCTAAGAACTCTCCATCGGTAATAATCGTTCCGCGCTTGCGATACGGCTCACGGTATTCACTGCGACCTTGGCGATCATTGCGCTCTGGACGATCACGGCGTGCGCCGCGACGTTCATTGCGATCTGGGCGCTCGGTGCGAGCTGGGCGTGCTGGGCGTTCACGAACTTCGCGAACCTTGACAACAGTCACAACACCATCTTCTTCAACGGTCTCCCCTGGAGTTACGCCATCACTGCCAGCTACGCGTCGACGACGGCGGCGATGTGTGGTTCCTTCTGGCGAATCCTCAGTGCCCTCTTCGCTGATTTCTTCGTTACCGGCAACGTCGCTACCTGGCTTGCGACGGCCACGGCCACCACGACGGCGACGGCGGTTGCGATTAGCACGATCTTCAGAGTCCTCGGTTGATGCAGCTACATCGCTCTTAACCGGCTCACTCGTTGGAGCCTCTGCAACAGCAGCCTTCTTGCGCACGGTCTTTGCCGCTGGCTTTTCCGGAGCTGATTGGAAAACCGGTACTGGCACTGACGCGGCTTTCTTGCGCACAGCCTTTTTCGGCTCTTCTAGAACTATCTCTTTTACCTCTGCTTTAGCAGAAGCTTTCTTCACCGCACGCTTGCGCGGTGTTTTAGGCTCAATCGCCATGGCACCAAATCCTCTATGCGTTTTTTCAAACGCTTATCTCGTTAAAAAATCCCCGTTTAGGTTTTTTTCATCTGTCCGCGCTGGGCTTTTGTCGCGAAGGATTCGCGAGCCGCGCTGAACTGTTGGGCTAAGTATGACAGAGGAGGGCGAAAATACCTACTTCAGCCCTTAGATCGAGCGTGAACGTTCTGCAGGAGGCCAAAACCGATCAAAGTGGCAAACATGGAGGAGCCACCATATGAGATGAAGGGCAGAGGCACTCCCGTCATGGGCATCAGTCCCAGCGTCATTCCAATATTTTCAAAGAGTTGAAAGGCAAACCAGGCAATTACGCCAGTGGTTACCAAGCGCCCAAAGGGATCGTTAGTTCGCCGTGCAATTGCAAAAGCGCGCATCAAAATAATGAAATATAAAATCAAAATAAGACCGCTACCTAAGAAGCCCAGCTCTTCACCTGCTACGGTAAAAATAAAATCTGTCTGTTGCTCAGGAACAAAGCGGCCATTGGTCTGAGGCCCGTTAAATAATCCGGTTCCGATTAATCCACCAGAACCCACCGTAATCCGTGCTTGGCGAAGTTGATATCCAGCACCTTGTGTATCCGCATTTGGATTGACAAAAGTTTGTAGGCGATTGATTTGATACTCACTAATAACACCAGTCTTGGTGGCACCCACTGCACCTAAAACTGCGACCAGCAATAAGCCCGCAACCCATTTCGATGGCGCACCAGATACAGCAATGATTGTGACAACCGAAGCACTAATAATAAATACGGTTCCCATATCCGGTTGTAAAATAATAAGTAAGACTGGAATTCCAGCTACAACTAAGGCTTGCAGAACATCACGCGATGTTGGTTCATCACTATCGTGCGATCGCTCCGATAAAAGCATGGACATTCCAATAATAATTGCAATCTTGGCAAGCTCTGCCGGTTGAATCTGAAATCCACCAGGGAGTGCAATCCATGCACGTGCGCCGTTAACCGTACTTCCCAAGCCTGGAATCAAAACCATTGCCAAACCTAAAACGCCTAATCCCCAGAAAATCGGTGTGTAAGCACGCAACAAACGGTAATCAATAACTGTCGTTCCATAGGCTAGAAGCGCCCCGATAACAATATTAATTATGTGTCGCTTGAGGTAATACTGCGGATCTAATCCGTTGCGCGAATACCAATCGCGGGTGGCGGCATAGACCAAGATTGTGCCGATTAATAGCAGTAAACCCACCGCACCAGTGAGGACAGGATCAAAGCCATGAAAAATCGAAGACCTAGATCGACGATATAAACGCTGGCGTGCAGAGATCTGACTCATGGCGCCACCTTTGGCTTAGTTGCTGGTGAAATTGTAGGCAGTTTTGTTGGTGGTTTTCCACCAGGAAAGATCTCTGCCCCAGGGATGACTTTATTTCCCTTTACGCCAAAGAGTGTTTCATAGATCTTTCGAACACCGACGCCAGATGTAGATGCACCAAAGCCACCTTGGCTCACCATCATTACCACTGCATAACGTGGATTCTTACTTGGTGCAAATGATGCAAACCATGAAGTGTTGTCTTTGAGTGAGCCGTTTAAGTTTCGGCCAAAGACTTCAGCAGTTCCGGTCTTTCCGCTGACTTCTATTGGAAAGCCTGAAAAAGCTCCGGCGCCCGTTCCGCTAACAACTACTTCACGTAAGGCACTATGTAAAAACTTTATTGTAGAAGGCGCGGCTTGAAGAGTGCCAAGTTTTTTAGGTGTCATAGCCTTCACAACTGTTCCATCAGTTTTTACAATTGCCTTTCCAACTAACATTTGCCAGATAGTTCCACCATTAGCAATGGCCGCATACATCTGAGCTAATTTCAGCGGCGTGACAACCGTATCGCCTTGACCAATTGCAAAGTTAACGGCATCACCGGCACGAATTTTATCGCCATCTACACAGTTCTCTTTGGCAAGTAAGATTAAAAACGGAGTTTGTTGCGCTTTGGTCGCCCGATCTTTGTAGTTGCAGTAGAAATCCTTATTTGCCTGGTACCAACTCTTTTTGTAGCTGCGGTCGGCCAGGCGTGAAGCCGACTCAGATGGTAGATCGATGCCAACTCTTTGCGTGATATTGAAGCCTTGTGCAGCCTTAAAGAAGTAGTCATTCAGCTTAGTTTTTGGATGCAGGCCACCATCACGTAACCACTCATCAAAGGCGATTTGATACCAAATGGTGTCGCACGAGACTGCAATAGCCTTCTTTAAGCTCATAGTGCCCTGTGATTTGCTTTCAAAGTTCTGAAAAGCTCGTGTACCTACTTGGACTTCAGCTGGACATTTATAGGCCGCGTTCAAGTCGTAACCGGCTGCGGCTGCGGCAATCACTGATACTGATTTGAAGGTTGATGCAGGTGCATAAAGACCTTGTAGTGCTCGGGACAAGGCAGGCACAGCTTTCTTTGCACTAAATAGATCTGAGGCTTGCGCAACGGTTAAACCCTTTTCAAATGCATTCGGATCATAGGTTGGATATGAAGCCAGCGCTAAAATTTGTCCAGTTTTAACATCCATGACAACGGCAGCGCCTGAATCTGATGTGTAACCATTTGCTCGCCCACGCTTTACGGCGTCGGCAAGGGCAACTTCAACGGCCCCTTGCAACCGAGCATCGAGTGAAGTCACCAAATGATCTCCTGCAATCGGTGCAGTGTTTTGTCCTTGCGAAGTTATTGCCTCTTTTCGATCAACAATGAGGGTTTTGATTCCAGGAATTCCTCGCAAGTAAGCGTCGTACTCAATTTCAAGTCCAGATTTTCCAATTACTTCACTCCTGAAATAGTTTTTTCCATTCCCTTTAGCGAGATCGGTTTCAGTCATTGGCCCTACATACCCTAGAACATGCGCGCCATTAACACCGGCATTACCCGGATAACTCCTAATTGCAACTGGAGCTGCATCAACACCAGGATATTGATCAGAACGCTCTACAATTTGTAAGGCAATATCGGGATCTGCCTCTTTAGTAATTGGTATCGGTTGATAACGTGAACCTGTCCAGCATCCAGCTTTCTGACCTTTTGGAAGCTCGCCACACAGGCGCGTATTTCGATAAACGTCATCGTATTTTAATTTCAGTAACTTACTTAACCTCTGCATCACTGCAACACCCATATCGGGTTGTTTATCAATAGCGATTCGATCAATAGTGATCGCTAAACCTACTTTATTAAGGGCTAGCGGTACCCCTGAAGAGTCCACAATGAGACCTCTATTAGCTGGTGAAACAACATCACGGCTTTGAATACTAAGGGCAGCGTCACGATACTTTGGTCCAGCAGCTACTTGTAAGTAAAACAAGCGTCCAAAAAGTGCCACCATTAAAGAAACTATAAGAATCTGAACCACCATGAGGTTAAGTCGTGAGCGTTGATTCATATCTTCGATCGCGTATCTAGCGCAATGTCATGCATCAATGAAAATACGGGTAAACAGATTGGTGTTATTACCAATGTCCATAGTGTGATTCCAAAGATAGTCAGAAGTACTTGCCCGAAACTTCCAGTCTGCACGCCGAGTAATGCTCCTGTAATAACAAATAAAATCTCTGTAAAGAAAACGGTGGTTGAGATGAAGAAAGTCACTCCTACGGGATTACCTTTTACATTTTCATTTCCCGAACCAAAGTAAGCGATTGCATAACTACTTGCTAGCAGAATAAGAGTCCACTGACCGATAGGTCCGCTAGCACTCGGTGAAAGATCCATGAGCAAACCACTAACAAAACCCGAGACTGCAGCAACATCTGGTGTGCTCAAAATTGCCCAGACAAGAGCGAAAATTAAGAAAACTGAAAAACCACCAGCAGGCAACCGAAACTGATTCACGACAACTTCTTGAACGCCATAAATGAGTATAAATATCGGAGTTGAAATCGATAACTGTCTAGTAATCATGAAGGTTATTTCGTTGGTGATGGAGATGGAGTTACATAAATTGTCACAGTTGGAAGAGGAGTTGGTTGTGGCTTTTGTGGAACCAATGCATCACCCGGATTAACTGTGGGAGCTCCAACTACAACCGCAACCACGCCAAGCGTTGCAAAGTTTGTATACAGATGCACTGTTGCACTCTGGGCAATTGCACCTGCTGAATTATCAACTGCGGTGACATAACCAACTGGCACTCCGGGTACAAAAGGGCGATTAGCAACACTGCCGCGCGAGAGAAGAACATCTCCAACCTTCACTGTGGTCTGATTATCCAATAACTGCAGCCTTCCAGAGCGACTTCCGCGGCCCGACAAAATACCGATTTGTTGGCTTCCAGCGATTCTTACACCAACTCTAAATGCAGGATCCGTTGCCAACATAATTAATGCCGTATGCGAATAAACTTCCTTTACTACACCCGCAATTCCAGTTTCAGCCAAAACTGTCATGTTCTTTTTAATTCCAGCGTTAGTTCCTAAATCAATGGTAATTGTCTGTGAAAAAGATTGACTTGAACCTTGGCTGATTACCCGTGCATTGAGAATTTTATAGCCTGCAGTTCCTGCTAAATCTAGAATTGACTTCAGCTTAAGTAGCTGTGCGTCGGCATTTTTACGGTTTAAGAGCGCGGCACGAAGTTTCGCATTGTCGGATCTGAGTTTTTCAATCTGGTTTCTTGTACGACCTAAGTGTGTTACGTCAGAAAAGAAGTTCTTAAACGGAGTAATGACAACACTTCCACCGCGCTGAAAAGGCGAGAGAATTGTCTGAGTTCCTTGTCGTGCACCTTCTAAAACTCCAACGCCACGCAAATCTAAAGTAATAAGGAAGAGTGCAGAGACGATGAGCACTATTAGGAGAAGTCGACTACGACCTTCACCGCCGTAACGCATCTCTTAAGTGACCTATCGACGTGGTTCGGAGATTAGGACCTTCTCTAGGGCCTCAAACTCTTCGATGCACTTACCAGAGCCTTCAACAACTGCATCAAGTGGACGCTCTGCAACGTGAATTGGCATGCCGGTCTCTTTGCGAAGTCGTTCATCTAAGCCCTTGAGTAGCGCACCGCCACCGGTAAGAACGATTCCGCGATCCATCAAATCTGATGCTAACTCCGGAGGAGTCTTATCTAGGGTTGATTTCACTGCGTTAACGATTGCATTTACTGGCTCTTCAATTGCTTTACGGATTTCTGCAGCTGAAACAACAATTGTCTTTGGAAGACCGGTTGCTAAGTCGCGACCACGAATCTCTGCATCATTTTCACCTGGTAATTGATAGGCAGAACCAATTGCCATCTTGATTTCTTCAGCGGTGCGCTCACCCAAAAGTAGCGAGAATTCACGCTTAACCCAGTTAATAATCGATTGATCCAGCTCATCACCGCCCACACGGATAGACAGCGAAGTCACGATTCCACCTAGTGAAATAACGGCAACTTCAGTAGTTCCTCCACCAATGTCTACAACCATGTTTCCAGTTGGCTCATGAATTGGAAGGCCGGCACCAATCGCTGCAGCCATCGGTTCTTCAATAATGTAAACCTTGCGAGCACCCGCTGCGTAAGCGGCATCTTTTACTGCGCGCTGTTCTACTCCAGTAATACCTGAAGGCACGCACACCACGATGCGTGGCTTAGCTAGATAGCGGCGACGGTGCACTTTTTGAATAAAGTAGCGCAGCATTCGCTCAGTGGTTTCAAAGTCTGCAATTACTCCATCTTTCAATGGACGGATAGCAACGATGTTTCCTGGTGTACGGCCAATCATCTTCTTGGCTTCAAGACCCACAGCTAAAATTCCGCCAGTATCTTGATTCACCGCAACTACGGATGGCTCATTCAAAACAATTCCACGCCCGCGTACGTATACAAGGGTATTCGCGGTACCCAAATCTACGGCCATGTCACGGCCAATGAACGACATTCTATTTGATGAGCTCATACTTTGGTTCTCCTTGATTATTTAGGGAAGAAAATTTCAATCTCACGGGCGGCAGATTCTGGTGAATCTGATCCGTGCACAATATTTTGTACAACTTTTGTGCCTTGATCACGAGCTAAGTCGCCACGGATGGTTCCTGGAGCTGCAAGAGTTGGGTCTGTAACTCCAGCTAGAGAACGAAATCCTTCAATTACTCGATTACCCGAAGCAATTATTGCAACAATGGGACCCGACATCATGAACTCAACAAGTGGCTCATAAAACGCTTTACCAATGTGCTCGGCATAATGGCGTTCAAGTAATGCACGATCAGCATTGAGCATGCGCAAAGCCTCAATTGAATAACCTTTGTTTTCCACTCGCGCGATTACTTGACCAACTAAACCGCGTCGAACGCCATCAGGCTTCACAAGGATCAATGTTTTCTCTGTGCTCACCCGCGTAGTCTATTAGGGCTTTTCGGCTTGTGAAGCCAGGTGGGCCGCACGGGCAGCCTCGCCCTTACGGCCAACAATGATGGCTGCGGCCCAGAGGCCGACAAAAATCACCCCGATGATGAAAAAGGATGGAACTACAAAGCCGAATGCAATCATGAAAATCTGTAACGCCGAGGCGATATAAAAGCCTGAGCGTCGCTTGAGAAGGCCTGCAGCTAGGAAAAGTAGTAACGCTATTAACCCGCCGTACATAAGTGCGGTGGACGTATGGTCTTTAGTTGCAAGAAGAATGGCAAACCCTAAAGTCAAACTCTCCATTACCAAAACTGAAGCTCCAAGCACTCTCACTGTGAAAACTTCTTTCGAAGATAAGTGCGTGCTTCACCAACGGTGACAACAGAGCCAGAGACAATTATTCCAATTGTGTCTTCACTCAATGGGCGATGAGCATCTGTTACTGCACGGTCTAGTGCCGAACTCAAATCACTAATTTCAAAGACGCGATCAACCCCAAAGATAGAACGTGCAATCTTTTCTAACTCACTTGATGGCATTGCACGCGAAGACGAACTTTGCGTAACAATCACATGGTCAACTACAGGCTCTAACTCCTGCAAAATCCCAGTGGCATCTTTATCGCCAAAGACTCCAACAACTGCAATCAGTTCATCAAAATTAAACTCATGAGACAAAGTCTCAGCCAACGCCTTTGCTCCATGTGGATTATGGGCTGCATCTAAAATTATTGTTGGATCACGATGTACTACTTCAGCTCTTCCAGGAGAAGTCACGGCAGCAAATCCAGCGCGTACCGCCTCTATATCAAGTGGTTGCTCACCGAAAAAGGCCTCAACGGCGATTAGTGCGCTTGCAGCATTAGCGGCTTGATGACGTCCGTGTAGCGGCAAGAAAATATCATCATACGTATCATTGAGCCCTTGAATAGTTAAGAGTTGACCACCTACGGCGACTGCACGTGATGCAACTGAATATTCAACTCCTTCGCGAGCGACATCGGCGCCAACTTCTGCGGCCTTACGGATCAGCTCTTTCGCAGCTTCAGGCTCTTGTTGAGCTAGAACAATAAAGCCACCTTCTTTAATGATTCCAGCCTTTGTAGCGGCGATTTCATGCAGAGTATTCCCTAAATACTCCATGTGATCAAAGCCAATTGGAGTGACGACGCTGACATCGGCATCAATCACATTTGTTGCATCCCATTCACCGCCCATTCCAACTTCAATGACTGCAACATCGACTGGGTGCTCAGCAAATGCAACAAAGGCAAGCGCAGTTACTGCTTCAAAGAAGGAGATTGGATGTTCGAATTTCGTGTCCATTAAATCTAAATAGGCAGCAATATCGTTATAGGCAAAGATTAAATCCTTAGGATCTATAGGCTGACCATTGATTGCAATGCGCTCAAGATAGGTTTCTAAATGTGGACTAGTAAAGCGCCCCGTACGCAGGCCGTGTGCAAATAATAGGGAGTCAATCATCCGCGACGTTGTGGTCTTTCCGTTTGTTCCGCCAACGTGAATCGTTGGATACGTAAGTTGAGGCGAACCCAAAATATCGACCAGAGCTGCAATACGTTCAGTTGATGGTGCAATTCGAGTTTCAGGCCAGCGATCTAATAGTGCTTTTTCAATAGCATCAATTCGCTCTTGATCATCCGGTGAAATAATCATGATTGCGAAAGTTGTGATAACTGCGACATTAATCGCTCAATATCGGCAGTCGTCTTTTCTAAACGCTCACGTATCTCAACGACAACATTTTCAGGTGCTTTAGCCATAAAGCCTTGATTATTTAACTTTACTTCTGCCGTCTGTTTATCCTTTTGAGCCGTAGAGAGATCTTTTTCAAGGCGGGCACGCTCAGCCACAACATCGATAGATCCCGTCAGGTCGAACTCAACTTTTACTAAACCAATTTCACAGTGTGCACTTGCAGTAATATCAGCGAGCTCAAGGCGCAAAACAAAGGCCATAGCCGATGCGTAGTCACTGATATGTGCGGGTGCGTTAAATCGTGCAGGAATTTTTTGTGACGTCTTAATGCCTTGATCATTTCTAAATCTACGAACATCGGTAATGATCTCTTGAAGCTGACCGATGAGCTTCTCTGATGCCTTATCTACATGGCCCACCTGGGCTATTGGCCACTCGGCAATAACTAGGGACTCTCCCCCAGTTAACGTAGTCCACATAGTCTCGGTAATAAAAGGCATCACCGGATGCATGAGGCGGAAAAGTTGATCTAAGACGTAACCAAGTACACGTTTTGTGTTTTCAACTTTGCCGGTAGAAAAAGCCTCTTTAGATAGCTCTAGATACCAATCACATAAGTCATCCCACGCAAAGTGATACATGAGCTCACATGCGCGTGCAAACTCGTAACGCTCTAGTAGTGAGTCAACTTCAGAAATCGTTTCAGATAAGCGACTAAGAATCCATTTGTCGATAGCATTTAGATCACTTATCTTTGGAAGTTCGCCGTCAATTGTCGCACCATTTATCATCGCAAAACGCGTTGCATTCCATAACTTAGTTGCAAAGTTGCGCGATCCACCGACCCAATCTTCGGCCAGTGCTTGGTCCTTGCCTGGATTAGCTCCGCGGGCTAATGTAAAGCGCAACGCATCAGCGCCGTACTTATCCATAAATTCAATTGGATCAACTGTATTGCCTTTAGATTTAGACATTTTTTTACCAAATTGATCGCGCACTAATCCATGAAGTGCAATCGTATGAAATGGCTGAACACCATCCATGGCGAATAAACCAAACATCATCATGCGAGCTACCCAGAAGAACAAGATGTCATAACCGGTGACCAGAACTGAGGTTGGATAGAACTTCTTTAAATCTGCACTCTCCTGTGGCCAGCCCAAAGTTGAAAATGGCCACAATGCAGATGAGAACCAAGTATCTAAAACATCTGGATCTTGCGTGTAACCATCTGGCGCACTTTCTCCAGGACCGACAACTAGAACTTCACCTGCAGGTCCATACCAAACTGGAATGCGATGTCCCCACCACAATTGGCGTGAGATACACCAGTCGTGCATGTTATCGATCCATTCGAAATAACGTGGAGCTAACTCTTCAGGTTCGATCTTTACACGACCATCTCGAACTGCATCTCCAGCAGCTTTTGCAAGTGGCGCTACCTTAACGAACCATTGTTTTGATAAACGTGGTTCAACTGTTATATCGCAGCGTGAGCAGTGACCAACCGCATGAACATATGGGCGCTTTTCATCCATGATTCGGCCTTCTGCGCGCAGGGCTTCAACTACTGCTTTACGTGCATCAAAGCGATCCATACCGTCGAAGCGCGTTCCAGAACCTGCCATGACGCCATGCTCATTCATGATGACAACAAATGGAATGTTATGGCGCATTGCCATCTCAAAGTCATTTGGATCGTGAGCTGCAGTTACCTTAACCGCACCAGTTCCAAAATCCATTTCAACTAATTCATCAGCAATAATTGGGATGTAACGATTTGCAAGTGGCAGCAGGACTTGCTTGCCAATTAAATGCTTATATCGAGCATCATCTGGATGAACCGCAACTGCTCCATCTCCAAGCATGGTTTCAGCACGGGTAGTTGCAACTGTTATTTGAACTTCATCATCACCGTAGCGAACCTGTACAAATTCGCCGGCGTCATCCTGGTGCTCGACTTCAATATCAGAGAGTGCGGTTAAGCAGCGTGGACACCAGTTAATAATTCTTTCAGCACGATAAATAAGTCCCTGATCATAAAGTTTCTTAAAGATTGTTAATACTGCAGTTGATAAGCCAGCATCCATAGTGAACGCTTCGCGCGACCAATCGACGCTGTCACCTAAGCGACGCATTTGGTCAAGAATTAATCCACCAGACTCGTCCTTCCACTGCCAAACTTTTGCAATAAAATCTTCACGACCTAGATCATGCCTAGTTTGACCTTGTGTAGCTAATTGTTTTTCAACAACATTTTGTGTGGCGATTCCTGCATGATCCATTCCTGGCAACCACAAAGCTTCAAATCCCTTCATGCGCTTCATGCGCATGAGTGTGTCTTGAAGTGTGTGATCTAGCGCGTGACCGATGTGAAGTGAACCCGTAACGTTGGGAGGCGGAATAACAATTGTGAACGGTGGTTTATCTGATCTTGCATCGGCCTTGAAGTAGCCAGCGGCGACCCACTTTTCATAGAGGGCGGCTTCGATATCAGCTGGTGAAAAGCTGGAAGCTAATTCGCGGGACATAGGGAGCAGTCTAGATTACGCGCTCTTCTCCTCTTGACCCTTTTGGCTTCGCGCACGCTTAGGAATATCGCCTGTATGCATGATGAACTCTGGCTGGACGCCGGTTTCAATACATTCGCGTGTAACCAAAACCTTTGCAATATCGCTGCGGCTAGGTACGTCATACATCACAGATAGCAAGACTGATTCCATAATTGCGCGAAGTCCACGGGCACCTGTGCCGCGAAGAAGGGCTAAATCTGCGATTGCATCAAGTGCTTCTGGTGAAAACTCAAGTGCAACGTTATCTAGATCAAAGAGGCGTTGATACTGCTTAACTAAGGCATTCTTTGGCTCGGTAAGAATCTGCATGAGCGCCGGCTTATCAAGGTTTTCGACACTTGTCAGAACCGGTAGACGACCAACGAACTCAGGAATCATTCCAAACTTCAATAAATCTTCAGGCATCACATCAGCAAAGATATCTTTACGATTCTTTTCGGCTGCATCCTGCAATGTGGCATTGAATCCAACTCCAGCTTTTCCACTGCGGGCTTCAATAATTTTATCTAGACCTGCAAAAGCTCCACCGACAATAAAGAGAACATTTGTCGTATCGATCTGAATGAACTCTTGGTGTGGATGCTTGCGTCCGCCCTGTGGTGGGACTGAAGCAACGGTTCCTTCTAGGATCTTTAGTAGAGCTTGCTGTACACCCTCACCAGAAACATCGCGGGTGATAGATGGATTTTCAGACTTACGTGCAACCTTATCGATCTCATCGATGTAGATAATTCCAGTTTCAGCTTTTTTAACATCGTAATCGGCGGCTTGTAGAAGCTTTAACAAAATATTTTCGACATCTTCGCCAACGTATCCAGCTTCAGTCAATGCAGTTGCATCGGCGATAGCAAAGGGAACGTTCAGCATGCGTGCCAATGTCTGTGCCATCAGTGTCTTACCGCAGCCAGTTGGGCCAAGTAGCAAAATATTTGATTTTGCTAATTCGATAGCGTCGTCACGATTTCCGCCTTGTACACGCTTGTAATGGTTATAGACCGCAACAGATAATGACTTCTTAGCGCGATCTTGCCCAATCACATATTGATCTAGAAATTCAAAGATTTCATGTGGCTTTGGAAGTTCGGCTAAGCCAAGGGATGTTGCTTCTGAAAGCTCTTCGATGATGATTTCATTACAGAGCTCGATGCACTCATCGCAAATATAAACGCCAGGACCGGCAATAAGTTTCTTGACCTGCTTCTGCGTCTTACCGCAGAAAGAACATTTGAGCAGGTCGCTAGTTTCACCGATTCTTGTCATGGGTAAAGTTTAGATTCTTAAGGGATTTTATGCGCGGGTTTTTACGCCTGTGATTGTTCGCCCTGAGAAGAATTAGCGGGCATTTTCATATCTTTGACTCCTGGAACAAGCAGCACCAGAGCGCAGACGAGAACGTGGAAAATTGATGCACCGATCAATAACTGTTTTTCTCCAATGAGATTCACGGCCGGACCTACTAATGCCATTCCCAATGGCATTAAACCAACCGAGCCCATGTGATCGATACTAAAGACGCGTCCTTGTAATTCTCGGGGAACTTCGCGTTGCAGCGCCGAACTCCAAAACGCTTCCCACGGTCCAACCGAGAAGCCGGCTAACAAATAAGCAATCACAACAAAACTCTCTGACACCGGAAATGCTAATGACAAAGGTGCAATAATTACAAGCATCCATACCAAAACTGAGAACTGACCTTGATGTTTAACTTTGAGTTTCACGCTTATGATCGCCGAAACAATTCCACCTATTGAAAATGCTGCAGCCGATAATGCGAATGCGTTATTAGTACCAAACTCTCGACGGGTGATAACTGGTAATAAAACTGTTTCAGCCGCTAAAAGAACCATAAGTTGGATTGATGCCATGGCAATCATTGCGCCAATCCATGGAATATCTAAGACGGTGCGCAGACCTTCTCGCATTTCAACCATAAATGGTTCGCGCTCTTTTCTGCCTGTATTGATATCTTCCTTAATTTGAGCCAGAAAGTAAGTTCCGAAAGAAAAAGCAACGGCAGTGAAAAGAAAGGTTAAGCGTCCACCTATGAGAAAGACTGATACGCCACCGATTCCGGGACCAATGATTGAGGCCGACTTTACGACGACTCCACGTGCAACATTTCCAGCTGGCAACTTATCTTCGGGTAAAAGCGAAGGCATGATTGCACCAGCCGATGCTGCACCGAATGCATCAAAAATTCCCATCGCAAAAACTAGTAGTGCTAGGAATATATGCGGCATCGCTGGCGCAGAAATAAATACCATGGCAAAGACCAGAATCGCCCGCGATAAATCGGCAACAATCATGACTTGTTTGCGTGGTAAGCGATCCGACCAAACACCAGCAAAAGGTGCAAATAAAACTCCCGATAAAACTCGCGCACCAAGGATTAATCCCAGCGATGTTGCTGTTCCTCCGGCATCAAGAATTGTTACGGCTAGAGCAATTGGAAATGCTGATGCACCCAGCACAAAAATCGTCGTCGAATACCAAAAGAGACGGTACCCCTTGAATGACCACAGGGAGCCCGCCTCAAATAGTTTCATTGCTACAGATTATTTAGCTGGCTTGGCCTTACGAGAGGCCAATACTTGATCAATGATTCCATATTCAACGGCTTCAGCAGCAGTAAGAATCTTGTCTCGCTCAATATCTTTTTCGATTTCAGGGGCTGATTTCACAACGTGGCGTGCAAGAAGCTCTTCTTGCAAACGTGCGATTCGTGCGATCTCTTTTGCCTGAATCTCAACATCTGATGCCTGTCCGCCACCTTCTGATGATGGTTGGTGAATCAAGATGCGTGAGTGCTCGAGTGCATAGCGCTTGCCCTTTGCACCACCAGCAAGAATGACAGCTGCAGCAGATGCGGCCTGACCTAAGCAGATTGTGCTGATATCTGGGCGAACAAACTGCATGGTGTCATAAATTGCAGTCAGCGCAGTAAATGAGCCACCAGGTGAGTTGATGTAAATCATGATGTCGCGATCTGGGTCCATTGATTCCAGAGTCAAAAGCTGAGCCATGACATCGTTTGCAACAGTGTCATCGATTGGCTGACCTAAAAAGATAATGCGCTCTTCGAATAGTTTTGTGTACGGGTCAAGGCGCTTAAAGCCATAAGCCGTTTTTTCTTCAATAGTTGGAAGAACATAACGCGCGCTAATCTCTTGAATATGCTTCATTACGCTTTTCCTCCAGATACTTGACCATCTGATGTTGCAATATGATCGATAAACCCATAAGCCTTAGCGTCAACTGCGTTAAACCAGTTGTCGCGATCAGAGTCGATAAGAATCTTCTCTAACGTCTGGCCTGTGTGCTTGGCGTTGATCTCAG
>SESD01000988.1_pt1 | contig 16450 bp, 10 predicted proteins | sample 3171411 | NCBI WGS metagenome assembly SESD01 (sample SAMN06051880, study PRJNA518727) | freshwater metagenome | biome: subpolar coniferous forest; feature: holomictic lake; material: water; isolation source: holomictic Lake 442, 16.5 m depth | place: Canada: near Kenora, Ontario | collected...
TGATAGCGGAGGATCTCATGGACATTGTGATCGACACATCGGCCTTGCTGGCCGTCATTGTCGGCGAACCAGAACGTGATCGCATTGTCGAACTCACCTCTGGGCACACCCTTCTCGGTCCGGGGGCCATTCCGTGGGAGGTGGGAAATGCGTTCTCTGCAATGCTGAAGCAACGCCGGCTGACATTGACGGAAGCCCAGGAGGGGTTGCGGATCTTCCACACGGTTCCCTTGCGCTTGGTGCGGGTGGACTTCGCCCATGCTCTCTCTCTGGCCCACCAAGCTGGTTTGTACGCCTACGATGCTTACTTCCTCGATTGTGCATCTCGTCATTCGGCTCCGCTGCTGACACTGGATCGCGGGCTCAAACAAGCAGCCAGGGACATCGGTATCGAACTCTTGGAGGCGTGAAATGCAGGTTTACACTTACTCCGAAGCAAGACAGAAGCTGGCCAGCGTTCTCGACAAAGCGGACGCGACGGGTAGTGTCATGATTCGGCGAAGAGACGGCAGGAGTTTCACCTTGGTCCCACAAAGGGCCCCGATTTCCCCCCTCGATGTTCCATCGGTCGGGGCGCGGATTTCGACAGGGGAACTGGTGGACCTAGTGCGGAGAGAGAGAGGCAGAACCAGAGGGTGGAAGTTACGGCGCTAACCGCGCCGAACTTCACCCGCGACGTTGGGGTAACAGTTTAGCCCAAACGCCGGGGTTGCCGCGTGTGGCGTCCGAGGACGAGAGGCAACACCTTCGCGTGCTTCGTGCGTCCTTCCTCCCCTTCGTGTCCGGATTCCGCCCGGCCTGCCTTACGAGAAGATCTCCCGCAGCCGCGCCGGCGGACGGCAGGGGCGGCGCGTGGCCGCATCCACAAACCCCAGCACCGTGGACCCGGTCACCAGCAGGTCGCCCGCCTCGTTGCGCACCTCGTACTCGAACCGCAACCGTGAGGTTGCCGGCTCGCGCACAATCGTTTTCACCGTCAGCAGGTCGTCGTACTTCGCCGGCCGCAGGTATGCCAGCTGCGCCTCCACCAGCGGCAGCATGATCCCCGCCGCCTCCAGCCCGCGATATGCCCAGCCGCATTCGCGCAGCGCCTCGGTGCGCCCGGTTTCAAAGTACTGCAAGTAGTTGCCGTGCCATACCACGCCCATCTGGTCGGTTTCGCAGTAGCGCACACGGATCTGGGTTTCGTGTTCAAAGGGGAGCATGGGGGGAGCCTCCGGCAGGATGGGTGAATGCGTGGAAGGATGGATGAGCCAAGAAAAAGCAGTTGCCCGTGATCGGTGATCGGTAATCCGTGGCGAGTTGGCTACCGATCACGGATGACGGACAACCGGTCACTCCCGACGGGACTGGGCGTTACACCTGTATGATACAGGGATCAGAGTAAAAAAAGCTCGGCCTGTTGTCACGCCCTGAAACTGCGGGCTCATGGCAGAGTTGCTGGGAAAGCCTGCGGGCTCAACTGTAGCGCGCCGCTGTGCGGCGCGGCCTGCCGCGAGGCTTGCGCTGCTGCGCCGCACAGCGGCGCACTACAGGGGAGCGAGCAAGAGAGAGCGGCAGGCTGTAGCGCGCCGCTGTGCGGCGCGGCTGCCGCGAGGCTTGCGCCCCATGTCAGACGAATGACAACACAGCCACCCTTCCATCCTTCCACTCTTCCATTCTTCCACTCTTCCTCTTCCACAAAACCAACAGCCTCGACTCCCGCAGTTCCAGGTCCGGCGCTTCGTATGGTATACTTCTCTGCCATGAATACGCGCCTTCGCCTCCGCGTCGCCCGGTTCGCCGCACGCACCATCGGCTTCCTGGCCGTCCTCCTGTCGGGCTGCTCGTCCACATGGCAGCCGCTGCCGCCGCGTGCCGCCGCAGGCGCGCCGTCGGCCGAGGTGCACAACGTGATCGTGTTGATCCCGGACGGCTGCTCGCAGAGCCTGGTGACCCTGGCGCGCTGGATGCGCGGCAAGCCGCTGGCCGTGGACCGGATGCAAACCGGCGCGGTCCGGACCCACTCGGCCAGCAGCCTGATCACCGACTCGGCCGCCGCCGCAACCGCGTTCGCCACCGGCGTCAAGACCGCCAACGGCACCATCGGCGCCGCGCCGCCGCAGAACGCGGCCTTCCGCCCGGCGGATCTGCCGTATGCGCCGTACCAGCCGCTGGCCACGGTACTCGAGGGCGCCAAGCGCTCCGGGCGCGCCGTTGGGGTAGTCGCCACCGTGGGCGTATGGGAGGCCACACCCGCCGCCTTTGCCGCGCACGCGGTCTCGCGCAACGCCGATGAGGACATCATGGAGCAGATGGTCCACCAGGACCTCGACGTGGTACTCGGCGGCGGGCGGCAGCTCCTGCTCCCCGCGGCCGCAGGGGGCCGGCGCACGGACAGCCACAACCTGCTGGACGTGCTGCAGGCGCGCGGGGTTCAGGTTGCCGGCGACGCCGCAGGCATGGAGCGTGTGTCGACCGGAAAGGTCTGGGGGATCTTTGCCCCCGACTCGCTGTCGGCGGAAGGCGACCGCGCCGCACTCACGCCGGACCAGCCGTCGTTGGCGCAGATGACTGCCACGGCCATCCGCCTGCTGAAGCAGAACCGCCGCGGCTTCTTCCTGATGGTCGAAGGAAGCCAGGTGGACAAGGCCAACCACAACAACGACCCGGCCAGGGCGGTGCGCGAGTTCCTGGCATTCGACGACGCCGTGGACGTGGCGCTGAACTTCGCAACCGGCGAAGGCCAGGGGCAGACGCTGGTGATCGCCTGCCCGGACCATGACACCGGCGGCATGACCATCGGCCAGCGCCTGCGCTCGCCGCAGACCGCCGCAGACCTGGTCGCGCCGCTGGCCGGCATGCAGATGTCCGCCGATGAGCTCGCGGTCAAAATCGGCACGGACCGCTCGGCCGCAACCATCACGGCCAACGTCGAAGCGTGGTGGAACATCCGCCTCTCGTCGGCGGCAGTCGACGAAATCACCAACCACGTGGCCGGTGGCTTGCCGCTGGACCGCGCGCTGGCAGAAGCGGTCTCGCGCTATCACACCGCCATTGGCTGGGCCACCTCCAGCCACACGGGCGTAGATGTGCCGCTCTGGAGCTGCGGTCCCGGCCGGCTCTCCGGCCTGATCGACAACACGGACGTCGCGCGCGCCACGACGCAGGCCATGCGTCTCGACCTGCCGGCGCTCACGCGGGCCCTGTTCGTGGACGCGCAGAAAACCTTCCCGGAAGCGGCGCTGGACACGGCCGATCCCGCCAGCCCCGTGCTGGTCATCGGCACCGCCCGGCTGCCCGTCAACCGGAACGTGCTGGTTCAAAACGGCAGGGAACAACGCTTCGCCGGCGTGGTGGTGCACATCGAGAAGACCGGCCGCACGTACATCCCGCAACAGGCCGTGGAGCTGATCCGGAGCGCCGGAAAATGACCGCCTCGCACGGCGGCGCCGCGCTCCTGCCCAACAAACATGCCCGTGAACTGTAGGAGCGCTGCCCCGCAGCGCGATCTTCGCCACACCTGTCCATGAGACGTAATGGGTCAGTGACGGGGTGGCTGAAGGATTCAGGAGTAGGTCGGCCATTCCTGGCCGACCCGGTCGGGCAGGAATGCCCGACCTACTCCTGCTTGCTCAGCCAGAGCGTGGCCACCCCGTCACTGACCCACCCATGAGCCCATTCGCATCCTTGACAGCACAGCCCTCCGGCCAGTAGGATTCCGCACGTTTTCGCCATACGGATTCACAAACAATAGATTTTCCGGCAGGAAAATCTAGGGGTTTTCTCCATGTACGACGCATCCGACCTGCGCAAGGGGCTGAAGATCGAGATCGACGGCCAGCCGTTCATCATCACCGACTTCGATTTCAGCAAGCCGGGCAAGGGGCAGGCGATCTACAACTGCAAGATGAAGAACATGCTCACCGGCTCGACCATGAGCCGCAGTTTCCGCTCGAACGACAAGTTCGAGAAGCCGGAGCTGAGCCAGCACCCGCTGCGCTACTCCTACGCGCAGGACACCTTCTACATCTTCACCAACGAGAACTTCGAGGAGATCCGCGTCAGCGCCGACGTGCTCGGCCAATCCCGCTTCTTCCTGGCCGACGACATGCCGTGCGACGCGCTGCTGTACAACGACCTGGTCATTGAAGTCACCCTCCCCAACTTCATCGAGCGCAAAATCGTCACCTGCGAGCCGGGCGCCCGCGGCAACACCGCCTCCGGCAAGGTCATGAAGCCGGCCAAGCTCGAGGGCGGCTACGAGCTCGCCGTGCCGCTGTTCGTCAACGAGGGCGACGTGGTGCGCATCGACACCCGCAGCGGCGAGTACGTGGACCGGGTACGGTCCTAGGAACCTGTCGGATTTAGGCTTTAGCTCGATTCGGCACCTTCTGCCGACAGGTTCCTAGTTGGGCCACCCGCTGCCAGCGGGTGGCGAAGACTCAGTTACAGACAGAAGAAATGTTCCGGCTGTTCTTTTGGTTGCGTATTACACGGTTACCCAGCGCCTGGCGGTTGCGTCCCATGGACTAGCAGCTTAGTCGGCACAAAGTTTGTGATGGCACAGCGCTAAATCCGACAAGCTGCTAGATTTCGCCGCCGCAAAAATCTATTCTATGCACTGCAAATTGTGGGAGCGCCACCCCGTGGCGCGATTCTTCCCATTATCGGCCGGCGTTTGCGCCGGCCGATGGCGACATCTTGAAGGAGCATGGCTGGAATGAGCACAAAGATCCGCTGGGGACTGCTGGCCACGGGCGCAATTGCCAAGGCGTTTGCGCGCGGCGTGAAAGCCTCCGAAACCGGTGAACTCGCGGCCGTGGGGTCGCGGTCGCTGGAAAAGGCACGCGCCTTCGGCACCGAGTTCGGCATCCCCGCCTGCCACGGCTCCTACGAAGCGCTGCTGGCCGACCCGCATGTCGAGGCCGTCTACATCTCCACGCCGCACCCGCAGCACGCCGAGTGGGCCATCCAGGCTGCGGAAGCAGGCAAGCATGTGCTGGTCGAGAAGCCCGCAGGGATGAACCAGTACGAGCTCCAGGCCATGATCGAGGCGGCCGTGGCCGGCAAGGTCTTCTTCATGGAGGCCTACATGTACCGCTGCCACCCCCAGACAGCCAGGCTCGTGGAGCTGCTGCGCGCGAAAGCAATCGGCGAGGTCAGCGTCATCCAGGCCACCTTCTCCTTCCAGGCCGGGTTCAACGCCGACAGCCGCCTCTGGAGCAACGCGCTGGCCGGCGGCGGCATCCTGGATGTCGGCGGCTACACCACCTCGATCGCGCGCCTCGTGGCCGGCGCGGCGCAGGGGGCTCCGTTTGCCGACCCGGTCGCGGTCACGGGCGCAGGGCACCTGCACCCGCATACCGGCGTGGACGCCTGGGCCGCAGCCACGCTCATGTTCCCCGGCGGCATCGTGGCCATCCTTGCCACCGGCGTGGGCGTAAACCAGGAGAACGTGCTGCGCATCTTCGGCTCGGAGGGGAACATCCTCGTGCCCGGCCCGTACGCCGCATCGCGCGAGGGCGCCATGCCGGGAAAGATCATCGTGAACCGCCGGGGCGAGGCGCCGCAGGAGATCACGGTCGACTCGCCGGTCACGAGCTTTGCGCTCGAGGCGGATGTCTGCGGGCGCGCCATCCGCGCCGGCCGCCAGCAGCCCGACGCGCCGGCCATGACCTGGGAGGACTCGCTCGGCAACCTCCGCACCCAGGATGCGTGGCGCGCGGCCATCGGGCTGACCTACGAGGCGGAGAAGCCCGCCAACCTCAAGCCGGCCACCTCAGCCAACCGCCCGCTCCAGGTGCGCGCAGCCAGGCCGATCCCCGCGGGCCGCATCGCCCACCTCGACAAGCCGGTCGCACGCCTGATCATGGGCGTGGACAACCAGACAACCATACCGCACGCGGCCGCGATCTTCGACGACTACTTCGAGCGCGGCGGCAACGCCTTTGACACGGCGCACGTCTACGGCGAAAACAAGTCGCGGCTGCTCGGGCGCTGGGTCGCCTCGCGCGGCATCCGCGACCGGATCGTGATCATCGCCAAGGGCGCGCACACACCGCTCTGCCACCCGGACGGGCTCACGGCGCAGCTCAGCCAGCAGCTGGAGTGGCTCGGGACCGACCATGCCGACATCTACCTGATGCACCGCGACAACCCGGCCATCCCGGTGGGCGAGTTTGTCGACGTGCTGAACGAGCACGTGCGCGCCGGCCGCATCCGCGCCTTCGGCGGCAGCAACTGGAGCCTGGAGCGCGTCAAGAAGGCCAACGCCTACGCCAAACGCAAGAACCTGCAGGGCTTTTCGGCCGTCTCGAACAACCTCGCGCTGGCCGAGATGGTCAAGCCGGTCTGGGGTGGCTGCATCCACGTGCATGACGCGGCCGACCGCGCCTGGCTCAAGCGCACGCAGACCGCGCTGCTGCCGTGGTCCAGCCAGGCGCGCGGCTTCTTCGTCCCCAGCCGCGCCCAGCCCGGCAAGCGCGAGGACCCGTCGCTGGTCGAGTGCTGGTACTCGGATGACAACTTCAAGCGCCAGGCCCGCGCCATCGAGCTGGCCAGCCAGTACGGCGTGGACCCGATCAGCATCGCGCTGGCGTGGGTGCTCTGCCAGCCGTTCCCGACGTTTCCGCTCATCGGCCCGCGCCAGCTCTCCGAGACGCGCTCCAGCCTTGCGGCGCTGGACGTGCAGCTGAAGCCGAAAGAGATGAAGTACCTGAACCTCGAATAAAACCGCGCCGCGGTTTTATTTTGGCGGGCGTACCGCCCGCCGGGGTGTCCGGGCAGCTTGTCGTACGTAGCCTTTGCGCAACACAACCTTTCTGCCGACCAGGCTGCTATACACAGCGACAGAAGGGAAGGCGCACGCCAGTAAGTAGGTCGGCCATTCTTGGCCGACCCGGTCGGGCAGGAATGCCCGACCTACTTGGCGGCCTGCTGCGGCCGGCGCGCCGGCCGCAGTCTGGTAATGAGTCTTCGCCACCCGCCAACAGCGGGTGGCTCAACTAGGAGACTGTCGGCAGAAAGCCCTGGACCGATTCGAGGCCTAAGTCCGACAGTCTCCTAGCAGCTTGTCGGATTTAGCACTGTACCTTCACAAGTTTTGTGCCGACCAAGCTGCTAGTTTGGGGGACGCAACCGCCAAGCGCCGGAAAACAGTGTAATACGCAAGCAAAAGAGCCGCCGGAACAATCTCTCTGTCTGTAATTGAGTCTTCGCCACCCGCCGACAGCGGGTGGCTCCACTAGGAGACTGTCGGCAGAGGGCCCTGGACCGATCCGAGGCCTCAATCCGACAGTCTCCTAGGTGTGCGCGAACAGGTCCGCGGAGGCGAACTGCGGGTCGGAGGTGTAGCGCAGCCCCACGCGGCGCAGGCCGGCCTCGTCCCCGGGCGTGACCAAGTGCGTCAGGTGCATCTCGCAGTCGCGCAGATCCCGCAGGTGCTCCATGGCCGCCTGCGCCGTCGGGTTGCCGGCGGAGCTGATGGCCAGGGCGATGAGCGCCTCGTCCAGGTTCAGACTCGGGTTGCGCCCCTGCAGGATGTCGTGCTTCAGCCGCACGATCGCGCGGATCACCTCGGGTGAGAGCAGGTGGATGCTGTCCGGCACGCCGGCGAGCAGCTTGATGGCGTTGAGCACCACGCTGGCCGCCGCATGCATCAGCTCGGAGTTCTTGCCGGTCACGATCCGCCCGTCCGCGAGCTCAATGGACGCGCCGCAGAAAAACCCCTTGCACCCCTTCTCCCGGGCCACCGCGTCCTCCGCGGCCTTGCGGGCCGGCGCAACGGTCGCGCGGTCCTCGGGCTTCAGGCCCAGCTCCTTGAGCAGCATCTCCTCGCGCGCCACGGTTTCGCGGTCGGTCACCCCCATGACGTACTCGGAGGCATGGCGGAAGAAGCGGCGAATCACCTCCTGCCGGGCGGCCTGGCGCACCACGGCATCGTCCACGATGCCGAAGCCGGCGCGGTTCACCCCCATGTCCGTGGGCGACTTGTAGGGGCACGGCTCCTTCGTGATCTCCTCCCAGATCGCGCGCAGCACGGGAAAGGTCTCGATGTCGCGGTTGTAGTTCACCGTGGTCTTGCCGTAGGCCTCCAGGTGGAACGGGTCGATCATGTTGACGTCGCGCAGGTCCGCGGTGGCCGCCTCGTAGGCGATGTTGACCGGATGCTTGAGCGGCAGGTTCCAGATGGGGAAGGTCTCGAACTTGGCATAGCCGGCGGCGCGCCCGGCCTTGCAGTCGTGGTAGAGCAGCGTCAGGCAGGTGCCGAGTTTGCCGCTGCCCGGGCCGGGGCCGGTGACGATCACCAGTGGCCGGTCGGTGACGACATAGTCGTTGGCGCCATACCCTTCCTCGCTGACAATCGTCGCGATGTCCGTGGGGTAGCCGCGCGTGGCGTGGTGGCAGTACACCTTGACGTCGCGGCGCTCCAGGCGCGTGCGGAACTGCTTGGCCGCGGGCTGGCCATCGTAGCGCGTGATCACCACGGCGCGCACGCAGAGGCCGCGGTCGCGCAGCTCGTCGATGAGCTTCATGGCATCGGCGTCATAGGAGATGCCGAAGTCGGCGCGCATCTTCTTGCGCTCGATGTCGCCGGCGTAGATGCAGAGGACGATCTCGGCCTGGTCGCGCAGCTCCTGCAGCAGGCGGAGCTTGACGTTCGGGTCATACCCCGGCAGCACGCGCGCGGCGTGAAAGTCGTGCGTCAGCTTGCCGCCAAACTCCAGGTAGAGCTTGTTGCCGAACTGCTTCACGCGTCGGCCGATCTCCGCCGTCTGCTCCCGCAGGTACTTGTCGTTGTCAAACCCGATGCTCTTCATGTGGATTTCCTTTACCGCCGCCGTTTGCCAGAACCAGAGTGTCACTGTAGAGGATTTTCCGGAAGAGGTAAAGACGTGGTCACGGTCCCGTGGTAGTCGGTTCGCGACAGGGGGTTGGCGGCGGCAGGGGACCGCGGTTTCGTGCGAGTATAAGCGGAAGGATGTCCATTCAGCAGGTTGCATTTGATACAAGATGCTCAAAAAACTGCTGCCGCGGCGGTGATTGACGAAAGGCCCCTCGCCTGTTTGTGAAACGAGAAGGACGCCGGAAACGCGATGGAGCGGCACGGGGAAGAGCCTTCCTCCGATCCTCGCGCGAAGTGCTCTGCGCCATACGTTCGATGACGTATTCTCGTAATCGTTCTCGTCCTTCGTCCTCGAGAGCGGTTCCAGCGGGCCAGACAATCGAGCACGATGATGAAGGACGAGGACGAGCCGATGATACGACACGGTATTTACGGCCGCGTGTACTAAGTTGCCGCCCCCTGTCGCCAGGGGCGCATGGCCGAGTTGACGGGAAAGACAGCGGGCTCAACTGGAGCGCGCCGCTGTGCGGCGCGGCCTGCCGCGGACCTCGCTCTTCCGCGGCGCGCAGCGCCGCGCTACAGCGTGATTTGTGCGATTTCAGCGGCAGGTGTGGCCGAAGAATGATTAGACTGTCAACTCTGACATGCCCCCTGTCGCCAACCCATTGCGTATTCCCCGCTGACAAGCCGTGCGGCAGGGGGTAGACTGGCCGCATCATGTCCGTGTCACCCGAGTCGCTTCCGGCCTCCAGCCGTGACCTGGTGCGCCTGCTGCGCGCGGCGCTCGCCGGCCGGCAGCTGCCGCCTGTCGCGGACTGGCAGGCGCTCCTGCAGCAGGCCACCTGGCACGGCGTGGATGCGTTTCTCTATGCGGCGATTGCCGGCCTGCCTGCGGACCGGCAGCCGCCACCGGCCGTGCTGGCCGGCTGGCGCCGGCAGGCGCTGGCTGCGGCCGCGTCCGCCGTGCGCCGCGAAGCGCAGACACAGGCGCTGCTGTCCGCCCTGGCCTCAGCGCGCATCTGCGTGGTGCCGCTGAAGGGCGTCTGGCTCGCAGCCCATATCTACCCCGAGCCCGGCCAACGCGCCATGTGCGACATTGACCTGCTGGTGCCGCAGCCGGAGCTGCCCCGCGCGCAGGACGCCCTGACGCGCCTGGGCTACGCGCCCCACGGGAACACCGCCTCCGTCGAACATGATTGCGACCAGACCTACACCTGCCCCGGCCAGGCGTGGCCGCTGGAGTTGCACTGGCAACTGGGCGTGGCCGGCCAGCCGCCGCTGCACCGCCCCGAAATCAGCGGCCTCTGGCAGCGGCTGGTTCCGGAAGACCTGCTGGGCGTTCCGGTGCACACGCTCGGCCCGGATGAGCACCTGGTGTACCTGGCCTACCACGTCCTGCACCATCGCTTCCAGCTGCCGCTGCGCAGCTATTTGGACCTCATCCTGCTCGGCCGGCTGATCGACACCCCTGCGCGCCAGGCGTCCCTGCAGAACATTGCCGCCGAGTGGGGCATGAACCACGCGCTGCCGCGCGTCCTGGCCCTGGCCTGCGATCTGCTCGGCCAGGAACCGCCCGGCACCCCGGCCGTCCCGGTTTCCGCCGCGGAAAGCACGGCCCGCACCGCGGCCCTCCGGATCATCCTGGATTCCGCCGCACAGCACGCCCTGCCGGCGGAGCGGACGCTGCTGGATTTCCAGAGCCGGGGCCCGCTGGCGCGCGCCGGGCTGCTGCTGGGGCGGATCTTCATGCCACGCGAATTCCTGCGCCGGGAATACGCCTGCGCCCGCTGGCGGCCCGGCCTGCCGCTGGCCTACCTCCTGCGCGCCCGGGATCTGCTGCGCCGCAACGCCGGCTCTCTCCGCCGGACGCTGCAGCACGACCCGGCCCTCGCGCGCCAGTTGGACCAGACCGCAGCCCGCGACCGCCTGCTGCGCTGGACGCTGGCCCCGTGCCTAGCCCTGCTTTCGCAGGGCTAGCCTGAGTTTCGGTCGAAAATACCCGACGATTTGGCAGACCGGGCACATAATTGGTGAAGGTCATATCTTTTCCCAGGCGGTTTCGGGGGTGCTGGCGCTGGCACCGGCGGCGAGGAGGGCGGCGTTGGCGGGGTGGTCAAAGGTGAAGATGTGTTTGCCGGGGGCGATAAGGTCGAGACTCAGAGCCGCGATCTTGCTGCCGGGGGCGGGGTGGAATCATGATTTGCAGCCTTTCCGTTTTGGTTTCCTCTCTTTTTCCAATGTCGTAGCGGATGACTCCAAGTCCGCGAGGTATCGCTTCTCGGCAATCTTTTCGGCCTCTTCCCGTCGCCGTTCGACAAAGCGGTCGTACTGCGTCTCGGCCCAGACGCGCGCATCGTCCTGGCTTACGGAGCCGGAGCCCGACAACACCGGCAATTCGGTGTCGCGCAGGAACTTGTCGAGGAAGGCGGTCCAGTCATGCATCTTGATGTCCTGACGGCGCCGGGCGCGGAAGTCGGCCTGATCGAGGAACATGACCACGATGCGGTTGAGGGTATCTATCTCCTGTTCGTCCAGATAGTTTTTGGCTGTTGGCACGTCCCGTTTCAACACACGCCCGCCTGTCCATGCTGTCAGGCCCATGTTGGCCTGTTTCGCGTTGGCGCGGCGGTGGACGATCTCCGCGGCCGTCATGCCGGTGGCCGCGAAGTGCATCTTGTTCTGCATGGTGGCGAAAAAAACCTGGGTCTCGGTTTCGCCATCCCGGTAGTCTGTCGCCAGTGCGAAAATCTCACGGATGCGCTGGTACACCCGCTTCTCACTGGCCCGGATTTCGCGAATGCGGGAAAGCAGTTCGGCAAAGTAGTCGGCCTGCCGGTCGCGGCCCTTCAGGCGCTCGTCGTCCAGAGTGAAGCCTTTGACGATGTACTCACGCAAGCGTTGGGTGGCCCAGATGCGAAATTGGGTGCCCCGGACGCTATTGACCCGGTAGCCGACGGAAATAATGGCATCCAGATTGTAGAAGAGCGTTTCGTACTTTTTACCGTCTGTTGCAGTTGTCAAGGATTTCTTTACAACTGCCCCCTCCTGAAGTTCGCCCTCTGTCAAAATATTTTTTAGATGTTGGCCGATATTCTGTTTCGAAGTCTGGAACAGTTCGGCCATGAGGTTTTGCGTCAACCACACGGTCTCGTTTTCCAGCCGGACCTCGATTCGGTTGCGGCCGTCCTCGGTCTGGTAGAGAAGCATATCCGATCCCGGCGCGGGTTGTTCTTGGGGGTGATCTGACATGGGTTATGCGCCTCCTTCTGCCGTCTTGTTGCGATTTGCGACGGTGGCATTTCTCTCTGGTTTAATGACATTTGCCCATGATTCCCAAACCCGATCAGGCAGGACGAAATGTTCTCCGCCGCTCAACTCATTCATGTTCCGGACAAGACCAGCAAGCAAATGACGGCGAGCATCCACATCGACAGCAAACTTGAACACGCCGATCCCTGGCGGGCAAATGTACTGGCCACAATATCTACACGCATGTTCTTCCGCCTCATGCCGATATGCGGGGCATCGGGCCTCCATGCTTTGGCGCCACGTGGCGTGGCGTAAAGAACGACTTTTTGAACGATACTCCGAAAGAAGACCGAGAGCAAGGTTGGGAGAGGGAGAGGCCTGTCTGTCCCGGACTTGCTTGAAAGAAGGGCTTGCTTTTCCGGGGTCAGACGGGCATTCTATAACCCCTTCCGTTTCGGACCAGGGTTGCCTTGCCGCGCCCGCACAGCCGCGCGGACCTGGATTGCTTGTCGTTGTGGCCCTTGTCGGCGCGTACCGCCACCCGGCCGTTTCGCCCCTGCGCGAACCTGCACGAAGCTCATCCTGTTCTCTCCGGCTGTTGTTTTGTTCGCGGCAGGCACCTCCGGGTTCCGGATGGAAAACTAAGGAGTCGAACCATGTCTCGCACCGTGCCCCTGACCAACGTACGCAACATCGGCATCATGGCCCATATCGATGCCGGCAAAACCACCTGCAGCGAGCGCATCCTCTACTACTGCGGCAAGAACTACAAGATCGGCGAAGTGCATGACGGCGCCGCCACCATGGACTACATGATCCAGGAGCAGGAGCGCGGCATCACCATCACCTCCGCCGCCACCGTGGTCACCTGGAAGGACCACCAGATCAGCCTGATCGACACCCCCGGCCACGTGGACTTCACGGCCGAGGTGGAGCGCAGCCTGCGCGTGCTGGACGGCGCCATCGCGCTGTTCTGCGCCGTGGGCGGCGTGCAGCCCCAGACCGAACAGGTCTGGCGCCAGAGCGAGAAGTACGAGGTCCCCAAGCTTTGCTTCATCAACAAGATGGACCGCACGGGCGCCGACTTCCTCGGCGTCATCGAGGAGATTCGCGCCGAGCTGCTGGGCAATCCGGTCCCCATGGTCCTGCCCATCGGCCAGGCCGAGAAGTTCGAGGGGCTGGTGGACCTGCTGACCATGAAAGCCATTCGCTTTGAGGAAGCCTCCAAGGGGGTCAAGCTGCTGATCGATGAAATCCCCGAGGAGATGCGCGCCGACTGCGAAAAGTGGCGGCACTACATGATCGAAAAAGCCGCCGAGCAGGACGACGCCGTGCTGGAAAAATACCTCGCCGGCACCGCGCTGACCGAAGACGAGCTCATTGCCTGCATCCGCAAGGGGTGCATCGCGCGCGCGCTGGTTCCGGTTTATTGCGGCACCGCCTTCAAGAACAAGGGCGTGCAGCCGCTGCTGGATGGCGTCGTCAAGTTTCTCCCCTCCCCGCTGGACGTCGGCGCCGTTCACCAGGCGGACGATCCGGCGGTCGTGCGCAACCCCGACGACAGCGAGCCCTTCTCCGGCCTGGCATTCAAGATTCTGTCCGACAAGCACATGGGCAAGATCACCTTCGTGCGCGTCTATTCCGGCACGCTCAAGGTCGGCGCCACGGTCCGCAACAGCACGCTGGGCGCCGATGCGCGCATCGGCCGCCTGTTCCGCATGCACGCCAGCCGCCAGGAGGCGATCGAGCTGGCCCACGCGGGCGACATCGTGGCCGTGGTCGGCCTGAGCAAGACCCGCACCGGCGACACGCTCTGCGACCCCGATCACCCCATCGTGCTGGAGTCGATCGAATTTCCCGCGCCCGTCATTTCCATCTCCATCCGGCCGGCCACCCGCGGCGACAACGAGAAGCTTGGCGTCGCGCTGCACACGCTGGCATCCGAGGACCCCACCTTCTTTGTCGCCTATGATCAGGAGACCGGCGAAACCATCATCTCGGGCATGGGCGAGCTGCACCTCGAGATCATCGTGGACCGCCTGCGCCGCGAATTCCTCGTCGGCTGCGAAGTTGGGCGCCCCGAAGTCGCCTACCGCGAGACCATCACCACGGCCGTGGAAGGCGCCTACAAGCACGTCAAGCAGACCGGCGGACGCGGCCAGTATGCGCACGTCTGCCTGCGCATCGAGCCGCAGAACGCCGGCCTCGGCTTCGTGTTCGAAAACGAGGTCAAGGGCGGCAATGTGCCCGCCGAGTACATCCCCGCCATCGAAAAGGGCGTCATCAAGGCCATGGCACACGGCCCGTGCGGCGGCTACCCGGTGGTGGACGTGAAGGTCACGCTCTACGACGGCTCGTATCACGAGGTGGACTCGAACGAGTTCGCGTTCATCGAGGCGGCGCGCGTCTGCTTCCGCAACCTGTTCCTCAAGGGGGACCCGGAGCTGCTCGAGCCGATCATGGACCTGGAAGTCACGGTGCCGGAAGACTACATGGGCGCCGCCACCGGCTCCATCTGCCAGCGCCGCGGCCGCGTCGAGGGGATGGAGGACAAGGGCGGCGTGAAGCTGGTGCGCGGCTTTGTGCCGCTGGGCGAAATGTTCGGCTACTCCAGCTCCATCCGGACCGCCACGCAGGGGCGCGGCTCGTTCACCATGCACTTCGAGCATTACGAGGCCGTGCCGTTCGAGCTGGCCGAGTCGATCATGGAGAAGCGCCGCAAGGAGAACAAGATCCGCTAGGATTTTCCGTTCCGGAAAATCCTGTTTGGGGGAAAGCCGTCCGCATCGGCGCGGTGCGTTCACACCACCCGCCACGACGCCCCCAGGCACACCCGCGCCAAAGGCCAACGCGTCGCATCTTGCATGATCAAGTGGACGGACTCAAAGGCCACAGAGAAAGAAACAGAGCACAGAGAGAAATTCATGCTGCGGCTGGCTCGCCAGCCGCAGGCAGGCATTTCTCTGTGGTCTCTGTTCCGCTCTGTGCTCTCCGTGTCCTTGGTGTATTCATTCGTTGGGTTGCGGGCTGACGCCCGCCTTGGGATTACCGGAAAATCGACCGGGCTACGTCCGCCTCGCGGCCTGTTCCATCCAGGCCACGATCTGTTCCGCCACCTGCAGCTTGGAGAGCAGCGGCAGCGACTGCTCCCGGCCGTCACCGGTCAGCAGGATCACACGGTTGGTGTCCACCGCAAACCCCGCGTCCGGCTGCGACACATCATTGGCCACCAGCAGGTCAAGCCCCTTCTCCACCAGCTTCCGCCGCCCCTCGGCGCGCGGATCTCCGGTTTCCGCGGCAAACCCCGCGAAGATTCGCCCGCCCTTCCGGTCGCGGATGGCCGCCAGGATATCCGGGTTGGCCTCGAGCTCCAGCACCGGCGACATGCTGCGCTTCTTGAGCTTTACGGCGCTGACCTGCGCTGGCCGCCAGTCAGCCACGGCCGCGCACATCACCAGCGCCTCGCAGGCCGGCAGGTGCGCCTCCACGGCGGCCAGCATGTCACGCGCGCTGACCACATCCACCCGCGTCACCCCCGCCGGCGTGGCCAGCGCCACCGGGCCGGCCACCAGGGTCACCGCATGCCCGCGCGCGGCCGCCACCTGCGCCATGGCAAACCCCATCTTGCCCGTGGAGCGGTTGCTGATGAACCGCACCGGGTCGATGTGCTCGCGCGTGGGACCGGCTGTGATCAGAAAGTGCATATGAGCCCGGCGGGAAATCGCCTCCGCTAGCAGCTTGTCGGACTTAGCTTCTGCATTTCACAAACTTTGTGCCGACAAAGCTGCTAGTTAGTGGGACGCAACCGCCAAACCCTGGACAAGAGTGAAATGCGCAACAAAACAACAGCCGGAACAATTTTTCCGTCGGTAACTGAGTCTTCGTTACCCGCTGACAGCGGGTGGCTCAACTAGCAGCCTGGTCGGCAAGAGGTTTGTACCCCCACAAGGCCAAATCCAACAGGCTGCTAGAGGACAGCTTATCCTGTGGCACAGGGCGCTGGCAAACCTTAAACCGCGGGCGCCTGGCGAGAATAGGCCCGACGAAGTATTGCGACGAAGCGCTTTGTGGACTGTCGATCTGGCGACCATGCCTCATTCACCCACAGTTGCTGCGGAGGAAACATTTTTATACAGGATGGACAAGGAACTGCTGCCGCGGCAGTGATTGACGAGAGGCCCTTCGTCTGTTTGTGAAACGATGATGACGCCGGAATCGAGACTGACCGGCACGGGGAAGCGCCTTTCGCATCGGCGCGGTGCGTTCTTCCTCCCGCTTCGACGCCCCCGGCACGGCCGCGCCGAAGGCTGACGCGTCGCGGATCGGGTTGCGGCGAAGCCGTCCGATGGGTCGCGCGTCAGACCGGTCCGTATG
>SESD01000991.1_pt1 | contig 16438 bp, 9 predicted proteins | sample 3171411 | NCBI WGS metagenome assembly SESD01 (sample SAMN06051880, study PRJNA518727) | freshwater metagenome | biome: subpolar coniferous forest; feature: holomictic lake; material: water; isolation source: holomictic Lake 442, 16.5 m depth | place: Canada: near Kenora, Ontario | collected...
GGTTCTCGATGGCCACTTGGAACCCCGCGAAATCGTTGCGGCCGGCTGTGAGGGTGACGCACTGCCGCTTGCCGTCCCACGCCTCGTTGCCGTTGCGGTACGTGCCGGAGGCCTTGGCGCCGGCATAGTCGCCTTCGCTCATGGCGTTGCCCGTCAGGGGGCTGATCTTCTCGCCCGAGACGCAGGCCCACACGCGCAGGGCCGCGTTGCCGGCCGGCGCGCCGTCGGCCTTGGCCGGCTCGGCGGAGGCCATCGCGAAGGCGCGCTTCTCGCGCGTCTTGCCGCTGAAGATCACCGGATCGGATTCGTTGCCAAACCGGTCATACGCCACCACGGCGAATGAGTAGTCGGCGCCCGGTTCCAGTCCGAGAACCGGAAACTCCTGCTTCGCGCCCGGGGCGCCCGGCCGCCACGTCAGGGTGCGCGGCAGGCGGTTGGCCGCCGTCAGCCCCCGCGCCGTCAGCTTGTCTTTCGACAGATGCACGCGATAGCCCAGCACCTTCCCGCCGGCGGCGTCCGCCGGACAGCTCCACGCGAGCACCGCATCGCCGGCTTCCACGCCGGGTTTCGCCTCGGCGGCCTTCACGGAGGCCGGGGCCTTGGACGGCGCCTTCTCGCCTTCGATCACCAGGAAGCAGGGCTTGCCCGATTCGCGGGAATTCAGGAAATGGTTCGGTTCCGGTGTGCGCCGGTAGGTGGACTGGAATTGCCGTTGCCCCTTCTCGTCGGCCACGGCCAGACCATGCGTATCCCCGTCGATCAGCAGAGCCTGCGCGATATCGAGCGGCAGTTCGACGGAGTAGTAGTCCTGACCCTTGTCGTCCTTGGCCCAGCCGGTGCCGACCGCCTGCCAGAGGCTGCCGCCGTTGCCGAAGACTGCGCTCTTGAACGTGCTGCCTGCCCCTGCCCAGAGCGTCTCCGGATAGATGGCGCGCGTGAACGTGGCGCCGCCCTTGCTGGCCTGGCCCTGCTTGTCCAAGGACAGTTTGCCGGGACTGCCCTTGCCCTTCCCCTCCTGCCAGTCCGTGCTGATGGTGGTGACGCCCGCGACGTTGATCACGCACTGCTCCGTGCGGCTGAGGTACAGCGTGGCCTTCTTGACCGCCAGGCCTTTGCACGTGGAGGTGTCGAACTTGAGCAGCGTATACTCTTCCCAGCCCTTGCTCTTCAGTCGCTCCGCAGCGCCCCAGTTCCAGATCTGCTCGTCATCGGTGGCGTCAACCCACTTCGAAACCTGCGTGTCTGCCGTGACCTCGCAGCGGATGCCCTGGCGGATGGGTTCGACCGTCCCGACCTCCTCCTTGAACGCCTTCGGCGCGCTCATGACGCGGAAATAGACCTCACGCACCGCCAGGAAGTTCACCCACGTGCGCAAAGCATAGCCGGAGACCTTCAGGTTCTCGTCGGAAAAGTTGCCCAGGTCGCCGGCGGAGGGGTGCACGCCGTCGTCGGAGATCAGCGTCTTGTACCAGGCATCGCCCGGCTGGCGTTTCAGGATTTCGGCGTAGTAATCCACCAGCGGGACGTTCAGCTTCTTCGCCAGGTCGCGGATGATCGTGTTCGTCTTCTCCACGCCCTTCATGCAGCCGCGCTTGGGCGGAATGGTGTTGAGGATCGGGACGCAATGCGCGTCCATGATCATCTTCAGCAACTTCTCTAGATTCGGGCCGTAGGAATCGGCGGGCCCCTCGGGACCGGTGTCGTTGGTGCCGATCATGAGGATGGCGGCTTCGGGGTTTTCGCGCTTGAGGACTTCCGGCACGGCTGCGAGGAGGTTGCCGACGGTCCAGCCCGAGAAGCAGGCGTGTTCCGGCCCTTTGTTCCGAATGCCCTTGATCGTATCGCGCCAGCGCCGTTCCGGCCGCTTGGGAAGGCCGTCGTCGCCGGTCAGGAACGTTTCGGGCTCCATGTAGCCCACTGGCGACCAGAACGCCATCGAATACGTGATCGAGTCGCCGAACTGGGCCACGTAGCCGGGGTTGCCATCGAACGCCTCATTCACCTTCTTCATGGATTCGAGCCAGTACGGCGCCGGCGCCGCGGCGGGTGCCGCCAACGCCCCGGAAACCGCAACCGCTGCCAACGCCGCCGCGCACATACCCGCCATCATCTGTCGTTTCACTGCGTGCTCCTTTCGTTTTTCGAGACCTGTCGATTCCTGTCGAGAATCGAGCCAGCGGAAACCGCCGGGCTTGTCGAAGTTCATGAGGTCGTCCTTGTCGATCGCTTTCGAACCCTGCCGCTGCCCGTCGGTTCCCGTCGACCGCGATCGACAGGATACGACAGGCATCGGCAGGTTCCCATAGGTTCCGTCATGCTCACCAGACGAACACCGCCGTGCCGCCAGGTGCGCCGAGACCGTACAATGTCACCGTTCCAACCGGGTTGTTGTTTGTCCACGTGTATGTCGTGCCCGCAACCGCGTACGGCGCCAGCCCCCCGAGCAGTGCCAGCATTCCCAGCCACAGTCCCATCCGCATGAGTTTGTTCATGGCTCGTTCTTCCTTTCGTCTCTGCCTTTGCCCGTCCGCACTCCGCCTTCTTCCCCTGTAGCCGATCACCGATCTGAGACACCTTCAACCTTCCCCCGGCGGGCGCGGAGGCCCGCCGCCACGGGTGCTGGCCGGTACATGCCGTGGGGGCGGACTTCCACGCCCGCCCCCACGACCAGGATGCCGACCCGGTTGCCGCCCGCGTTACCAAACCAATATCGCCGTCCCTGGCAGCGGCGCCGCTGTGACGCCGATGAGTTTCACTGTTCCCGCCGGTTCGTTGTACTTCACCTTCCCACGCCAGGGCGCGTTCCACTCCACCGAGGCAAAGGTGTCGGCAATGGCCGTCGCGTTGCTGACCACGATCAGTTCCTGCCCGAACAACGCCAGTTTCGCCAGGTTCGTGTTCACGTTCACTTGCAGCACGGCGTTGGCGAGATTGGTCAGGGTGTGGTCCACGGCCAACTGGTCGAAGTCCACACCTGCCACACCGTTGCTGCCCGCCACGTGAATCCGCAGTCGGCTGCCGGCGCCGAAGGCCACGCTGCCGTCCACGCGCAGGATGCCGGTGGAGTTGGTTGTCACCGTGACACCATTCGTGCCCGGATCCACCGTCCCCAGTTCGGTCAGTGTGTTCGTCCCCGCGCCGTTCTCGACCTGAATCGTGCCGCTGCCGGCCAGGGTGTTGGTCAGCGTCCAGTTCGCGTTGGCGGTCTTGTCCAGCGCCATGACCGTGTTGCTCTCCACGGTTACCGGTCCCGTGCCCAGCGAGCCCTCGCCCCGGGCCGTTACGGTATGCGTGGCGGTCGGACCGAACGTTGCCACGAGCGTGCCGCCGCTATGTGTGTTGTTGGTTCCAGCGATCACCGACCCGCCGGAACCCCCGTAGGAGTCGAACACGTAGAACCGCAACGCGCCCGCCCCCGAAATCTGGCCGTCCAGGTTCCACCCGTCAGCACGACTCTCGCCAACGTTCAAGGTGCCACCGGAGGCGATGCTGATCGGCCCGGTAACACGCCGACCGGTCGCCCACGACGGCCCGGCGCTGTTGAAGGTGCCGCCGGCCGCCGACACGTTGACGGCAAGCGCGTTCGTGACGTTGAGCGCAGTGTCCGCGGTGCCCATCTGGAGGGAACCGCCGTACAGATTGACGACGGGCGGGGGCTCGGAGGCGTACGTCTGGCTGACATTGAACCGTATCTTACCCGCGCTGTACACGTTCACCACCTTCCCCGTTGGCAGGGCGTGGTTGCAGGCCAGCGTCAGGCAGAGTTGGGTGACCACGACTGCTCCCGCGAAATCGTTGGCGGCGTTGTTGAGCGTCAAGCCGTTGCCGCCCCAATCCTGATCGGGTTGGGTGACCGTGATCCCGCCCGGCCCGCTGATCTTGCCGGAGAGTTTCGGGCTCCCAACGCGGCCCGACGCCGAAATCAGGCCGTTGGTGGTGATCGTGATCGGCCCCGTCCATTCGCCGCCCGGGGCGTTCCAGCCGCCAGTGGCCAATTTGCCGCCGTCGAAGGTGATGGGATTGGCGATGGTCGTGCCGATGTCGCCGGAAGCGGCCTTTGCCGCCACATAACCGTTGGTTGCCACTGTGATCGCAGCGTAGTTGCCCGCCGCGCCGAGGTTGGTGGTGGCCAGCACGGCAGTGTCCCATACACCATGCCGGACCACTCCGGCGTCGCCCGAGAACGGCGGCCCGGAATTGCCCCAGGTCGCGCTGAGGTTCCAGTCGCCGGTCTGGCTCGTATAGTACTGGGTGCCGATCGTCGCCAGCGTGCAAGTCGCCGAGTTCGCCGCGCCAATGGCATAGTTGCCGGACGCAAGCGTCAGCACCACCGTTTGCTGCGGCGCGCCCAGGTTCAGCGGGTATACCGTAATGACCCCGCTGGTCTGTCCTTTCACGATGGCCACTTGCCCGCTCGCCGGCGAGATCGTGTAGTTCGTGCCGTTGGTAGCGGTCCCGCCCAAGGAGTAGTTCACGATCAAATTGTCGTTCGTGCACGCCGCCGGCCGGGACACCGTAAAGGCGGCCGTGTCGGCCAACGTCACGCGGCCCGTCGGGTCGGTGGCCTGCACCGTCAGGTCGCCGGTGATGAACGAGGCCGCAGGCGCTGCCCACAGGTTGGTGGCCGCGTTGCTGGCGAGGAAGGTGTAGGCGTAGCTCGTGCCGGGGGTCAGATTGGTGGCGGTAACGCTCAGATTGGTCGACGCAACGTTCGTGAAGGTCCCGACCGTCACCACGTTGCTCGACCCCGCGCCGGCCACCCAGTAGTAGGCGGACACGGTGAACACGGCGTTTGAGGCCTGCAACGTTGCGTTCAGCACCGCCGAGGTGCTGGTCACGCTCACCCCGGTGTTGGCAATGCCAATGGCGGTGGCCGCCGGCGACGCCGCGCCCACCACTTCCAGTTCGCCATAACCGACCCAATTGTTCTCCTGGGGACCAAAGTCGAACCGGATCTTCCTTGCCCCCACGGCCATGCCGCTGCCGGTGGCGGAGTATATGACCACGGCCTTGGTGCTACCGCCTTCGTAACTTACCGCGGTTCCCGGAATGGCAGTGAACGTGTTCGTCGCGTCATATGTCGAATAGAAAAGATTGCTGAGCGTGATATTCTCGCGCCCCGAGTCCGCCCACCACGAGTAGACATTGACGTTGGAGATCGTGTACCCGTAGGGCGCGGTGCCGAGATCGTAGGTCAGCGACCCGTTGTTGCCCATGGTGTATACCGTCGCAGACGAGGAGGGGCCCACGCCATCGGTCAAGACGCTGATAGGACCGCCGTTGCCGCCTTGTGTGTTGTTGGTGGCGATGGGCAACTTGCCGGCAATCAGGTTGTTGGCGGCTGCGGCGAACGTGTAACTGTTGGCGGTGGTGTAACTCACGGTCCCCGCCGTGCCCGCCGGGCCGGCGATCGGCACCGTGGTCATATACCCGATCGAGTTCGTGGCCCAACCGAGACCATAACTGTTCGAGGCCGCGGCGCGGTAGTAGTACTGCTGACCGTAGAGCAGGTTGCTCAGCGTGACTGCGTACGCCACCCCTTGCGTAACCGTACCGCTGATGTCATTGGTGTTCGCCCAGGCCGTCGGATCATTGCTGCCGTCGGTCTGCCCCCAGAAGAACTTGCCGTAGCATACGGCCCCGTTAGTCGCCGTCACCCGCCCGTTGAGCGTGGCCGTGCCGACGCCCAGTCCGGTCACGCCGTTCGTGTTGTTGTCAACGAGTGGCGTGCCGAAGGTGAAGAAACTGCCTGCGGAGGACCAGCCCGACCAACCGGAGGTCGTGTTCGTGCCGTAGAACCGATAGGAATACGCCGTGCCCGGCGTCAACCCGGCGGCCGTGTTAGTGATCGTCGTCCCTGCGGCCGTGTTCGTGAAGGCGGTCAGCGGGCTGTTCGTATACGCCCACGTGAAGTTTGTTCCCCGGTCCTGTGTATCCCAGAACACATACACATCCGCGTTCGTCCCGTTCAACGTCGCGATCAGGTTGGCGGAGTTCGTCGTCAGGTCCGAGACGGGTTGATTCTGAATGAAGACGGCATCCAGAATGTACCGCACGATCACGATGCCGTTGCTGCCGGCGAAACCCTTGGCTCCGCCATTGCCGGCTGAACCGCGCAGCGCATTCCCGGAATCGCCTGGTGTTTGTCCGGAACCGGCCGTCAAGGCGCCGGAAATAACAGAAACGGGATTCGTGTATGCCGAGCCGCCGCCGGCGCCGGAATTGCCGGCCGGACTGTCACCATTCCAACCTGCCCCGCCGCCCCAGTAGCCACCACCGCCGCCACCACCACCACCGGTGTCGCCATTCGCTCCCGGCGTACCGCCCTGCAAGGCAGCGCCAGCGCCATAACCGTTCCCGCCGGCGCCGCCCGCCGTTTGGGTCGCGCCGCCGCCAAAAAGGGCGCCACTGCCGGACGCCCCGTTGGTCCCGCCGCCGGCGCCGCCGTCGCCGTTGTAACCGGCGCCGCCACCGCCGCCGGCAATCAACACGGCATTCGCCTGTGAAATTGAGTTGGAGAAGATTCCCGAATAGCCGCCGCCCTGGCCCCCGGCACCGCCCGTACCCGCCAATCCGCCGCCACCCGAAACAGGGTTGCCGGCATCGCTAGGATAAACCCGAGAATTGCCGCCGCCGCCAACCACGATGACATAGGTACCGGTCCCAATTATGGCCGTGCCTCGAGCGGCCCCGCCGCCGCCGCCCGTGTCCGTGCCCGAGCCGTTACTTGGTCCCCCACCACCCCCGCCGCCCCAGGCATAGACTTCCACGGCGCCGCCAACCGAGACCGCAAGATTGATCGTTCCCGTTGTCGAGAAGGTGTGTGTGATGTAGTTCGTGCCGCCCACCAGGTTGGTCGTCACCGTTCCGCCCGTGGCCGAAACCGCCTCCGCCCGCGGCGCCAGGCCCCCGAGCAGCGCCAGCATTCCCAGCCACAATCCCATTCGCATGAGTTTGTTCATGGTTCGTTCTTCCTTTCGCCTCTGCCTTTGCCCTTCCGCACTCCGCCTTCTTCCCCTGTAGCCGCGGTTGCTGACCGCGGAACCCCGCGACCACCCGCCTCCGCAAGACTTCGGCGCGGCAAGCCGGTCGCGGCTACAGGCTCGCGCATTTGTCACCGATCACCGATCTGAGACACCTTCAGTTTCCCCCGGCGGACGCGGAGGCCCGCCGTACCCTTTCCGTCTTCCTTCCGCCACAGGTTTCGTGTACGTTCTTCCTGTCTAGACCAAAACGACTTGTTGGTGGCAAGGGGCCGCCCTCTCTGATCCTGAGCGCACGATGAGGTGATTTATGAACGCAACCGCGACATTGGAACGTGAAGTCCGAAGCATCCAGCAAGAGGTGCATGGCATACGATCTCTGCTGATGGAGATCGTCGATCCCGATTTTGGCCTTGAACTGCGTGAGCCGGTCAAGGCACGCATCAGACGGGCGCGGAAGGACGGGCAATATGTTAGTCTCGAGTCCGCGATCGAGGAGTTGCGAAAGTGACGTTTCGCGTTCTGATCGAGAAGGGCGCGCTTCGTGACTTGAAGAAACTCGACCGTGCCACCGCGGAACGAATCGCGCGCAAGCTCCAAGCGGTGGCCAGTCGCGGCTACGGATTCGAACCGCTGACCATCCTCGAGTACGGGTGGAAGATCCGCATCGGCGACCACCGCGCCCTCTGCGATATCGACTTCACCGAGTCCGTAATCCGCGTGCACGTAATCGGACATCGTCGCGAAGTGTACAGGTAGTTCGCCGGACAATAAGAATGCCTCCACCCGCGGCGCCAGCCCCGCCAGCAGCGCCAGCAATAGTCCCATCCGCATGAGTTTGTTCATGGTTCGCTCTTCCCTTCGGTTCTGCCTTTTCCCTTCCGCACTCCGCCTGCTTCCCCTGTAGCCGCGGTCGCTGACCGCGGAGTTCCGCGACCACCGGTCGCGGCTACAGGCTCACGCATTTGTCACCGATCACCGATCCGAGACACCTTCGTCTTCCCCGGCGGGCGCAGAGGCCCGCCGCCACGGTCTTTCGGCCGGTCCCTTCGGGGTCGGGGTCGGTATCGGGGTCGCTATCGAAATCGGAATCGACCCCGATACCGATACCGACTCCGACCCCGAGAAGACACGAAGACACTGTCGCGTGCTTTCTCTATCCGGTTACCGTCCACCTTCAACCTTCCACCCTCTTCACCGTCTGCCCTTCCACAAACTCGAAGCCGATGCGGTGTGTGACGACACGCGTCGTGGTCGGGTTCTCGTACCGGTTCTGCAGCAGGCTGACGGCCTGCTGTCCCATGCTCACGAAATCGAACCGGCACCCGGTCAGAGGCCGGTCGCCCAGTTTGACCTCGCCGGCCATGGCCAGGGCGCAGACCGACACGTCCTCCGGCACGCGCAACCCCAGTTCTGCCAGTTCGAGTGCGACGGTCCTAGCCATGACTTCGTCATCGGTCAGCACCACGGTCGGCCGCCCGGACCAGGCGGATGCGGCGCGGTCCCAGGCGGATCGGAATGCCGTTTCCTTGACATCGCCCTCATTCCAAAGGGCCACCACATCCCACCGAACCGGTGCCGCGGCCCTCAACTCGGCCGAGACCGCATCCCGCCGTTCAATCGCGTCCGAGGGCTTCAGCGGTAAGGGGTCATTGGCGCCTGGCGTGAGCGTGGAAGACGCCAAGGCACGCTCGACATATAGCAACCGCCGGTGCCCGAGTTCCAGAACCTGCCGCACGGCCCGCCGCGCGCCTGCGGCGTTGTCGCACACCACGCAGTCCAACGGCATGTCCGCCGTGTGGTAGTCCACCACGACGCCCGGAAATTCCCAGGCGTGAAAGGCGCGCAGATAGTCGTCGTTCTCGACGCCCAGCAGCACCACGCCGTCCACGCCTTGCGCAGCGATCTGCGCCGCCGAGACCAGTCCGTCCTGCCGCAGGCTGAAGATATGCAGGTCGCCGAAAGCGCCCTCCACCGCATGAAACCCCCGTAGAATCTCGAGCAGGTACGGCGAACTGAACAGAGCGTGGCGGGAGGCCGGGTAGATGATGCCCATCTTCTTCATCAAGCGCCCGGCGCCTGACAGTTCCCGGTTTACGAAGCAGCCGCGCGCCGCCTGGCGCTGAACGATCCCATGTTCTTCCAGGGCGTCCATGGCGAGTTTGACAGTGGTGTAGCCCACTTGCAGATCCTGCGCAAGCTGCCGGTAGGAAGGCAGAGAATCCCCGCGTTTCAACCCCTTGGACGCAATCAGGTCCCGGACGTGCTGCCCGACCTGTTCGACAACTGTCGCCTCTGAATCCGCCTTCATAGGGATCTCCGACACGAACCTTTTCATCTGATATGACCGCTACCATAGAATGATGGCGGCTGCGCGTCAATCCCCATTTTTTGGGAGGGCGCATTGCACTTCCGTCGACATTCCCTTCGGCCGGCAATTCGGGCCGGAGAAGTAACCCTTGTGGAAGTTGCCGGGAAAACACGGTGCTGTAGGCTGTGGGTAGCCAAACTGGCATGGGGCGAGGTCAAGAAGGAGATGCCATGCGTGACGGCGCGGGTGTGCCTGGGGACGTCGTGGCGGGAGGATGAATGCACCGCGCCGATGCGGACGGCTTCTCCCCGTTCCGACATCGGCTTTTTCTGCAACCCAATCGCCTGACCCATCGCGGATACCTGAATCCCTGCAACCAACCCGGCAGCCAGCCTTGAGCCATCCCAACGGCCTTCAATGGCTCCGGATCGGCTGCCCGTGTTTCTGGCGCGAAGTCTGGGTGCCAGACCGGTTGGGCTTGCCCTTTTGCGCAGGGCTGAAAAAGGTCAGTTGCCCGATTTGGATTGAAAGAGCAACCCATCTGTCAACCAGCCGGCGGAACTCCTTGAACGTGGCCAGACGCGGACTGAGTGTCTCCACACAGCCCGCTCTGACGAACCGGGAGACGTTCCGGCCGCGGTAAACGTAGGTCAGTTTGGCGTAAGGACCGTGACGTTCGGGATTGTCCTTGCGCATGCAACGACAACTCGGGTTGCCACAGGTCTGGTACTGCAGGGACACACTTCCGGCTGGAAAATGGCTGCTGAAGCACAGCATGGATTTCGGCAAAGGCCTCGTGCTTTTGATGTTCAGCGTAGTGCTCGTGTACGTGTTTTACCGTGATGGCGCGCACCTGATGGCCCGGATTGCCTCTGGCGCGCAACGCATCGGCGGCGACGTTGTGCCGCGCATGTTGTCTGTTGCGGGAAACACCGTTCGCAGCGTGGTCTTCGGCATCCTCGGCACAGCCCTGGTACAGGCACTCGTGGCAGCCATCGGCTTCTGGGTGGCAGGGGTTCCGTCGCCGTTCCTACTAGGGCTGCTGACCTTCCTGCTGGCCCTGATTCCGGCAGGTCCGCCGCTGGTCTGGGCGCCGGCCGCCCTGTGGCTGTTCCACGAAGGCCATGCCGGCTGGGGCGTATTCATGGCGGCATGGGGGGTGCTCGTGATCAGCGGCATCGACAACTTCGTCCGCCCCTACCTGATCAGCCGGACTTCCAACCTGCCCTTTATTATCGTGCTGCTGGGTGTGGTTGGCGGCGTGATGGCTTTCGGGCTGATCGGGCTCTTCCTGGGGCCAGTGCTGCTGGCCGTAGGCTTTGCGCTGGCCCGTGAGTTCAGCGTGACCAGCAAACCGCCGGAGGCTGCTCCTCCGGCGGCAAAAACGTAGCTTTCGCGGCACGCGAAAGCTAGTCACGGATGTCCGCGAGGTAGGCCTGCAGCGACTTTACCGGCGCGCGCCCCTTGCGGCTGGCGGCGATCCCCTTGGCAGCGGCCGCGGCCGCGGCCATGGTGGTGATGTACGGCACCTTGTATTTGATGGCCGCCTTGCGCAGGTAGGAGTCGTCATGCTGCCCGTACTTTCCGGCCGGCAGGTTGACCACCAGCTGGATCTCGCCGTTCATCAGCACGTCTTCGACATTGGGCCGCCCCTCGTGGCGCTTGAGGATCGGCTCGGCTGCGACGCCGTGCTGGGCCAGGAACTGGCGCGTGCCGCCCGTGGCCAGGATGCGGAACTCGAGGGCCGCGAACTCCTTCGCCACCGCAGCCAGTCCCGCGCGGTCCTTGTTGGGCACGCTGATCAGCACCGTCCCCTTGAGCGGCAGCGTCTGCTTGGCGCCCTCCTGGGCCAGGAAGTAGGCCATGGGGAAGGAATCGGCCATGCCCAGCACCTCGCCGGTGGAGCGCATTTCCGGCCCGAGCAGCGGGTCGACCTCCGGGAACATGTTGAACGGGAAGACCGACTCCTTGACGCCGTAGTGGGGAATCCGGCGCGTCTTCAGCTTCAGGTCTGCCAGCTTGCGGCCGGCCATGACCTCGGTGGCGATGCGCGCCATGGGGATGCCGCACACCTTGGAGACCAGCGGCACGGTGCGCGAGGCGCGGGGGTTGGCCTCCAGCACATAGACCACGTCCCGGCAGATCGCATACTGCATGTTCATCAGGCCGACGACCTTCAGCTCCATGGCGATGCGGCGGGTGTACTCCTCGATGGTCTTGAGGTGCTTCTTCGGGATGTTGACCGGTGGCAGCACGCAGGCGGCGTCGCCCGAGTGCACGCCGGCCAGCTCGATGTGCTCCATGATGGCCGGGATGTAGGTGTCGACGCCGTCGCAGATGGCGTCGGCCTCGGTCTCAATGGCGTTGTCGAGGAACTTGTCGATGAGAATGGGGCGGTCCGGCGTGACATCCACGGCGGCGGCCACGTAATGGCGCAGCATCTCCTCGTCGTGAACCACCTCCATGCCGCGTCCGCCCAGGACGTACGAGGGGCGGCACATGAGCGGGTAGCCCAGGCCGCTGGCGACCTCGACCGCCTGCTCGACGGTGGAGGCCATGCCGGAGGCGGGCATGGGGATGCCCATCTTCTCCATGATCTTCCGGAAGAGGTCGCGGTCCTCGGCCAGGTCGATGCTGTGCGGCGTGGTGCCCAGGATGGGCACGCCGGCCGCGGCCAGCTCGGCCGCGAGGTTGAGCGGCGTCTGGCCGCCGAACTGGACGATGACCCCCTCGGGCTTCTCCTTCTCGTAGATGCTCAGCACGTCTTCGAGCGTGAGCGGCTCGAAGTAGAGCTTGTCGGAGGTGTCGTAGTCCGTGGACACGGTCTCAGGGTTGCAGTTGACCATGATGGTCTCGAACCCCATGTCGCGCAGGGCAAAGGCCGCGTGCACGCAGCAGTAGTCGAACTCGATCCCCTGCCCGATGCGGTTGGGGCCGCCGCCCAGGATCATGATCTTGCGGCGGTTGCTCGCGGTCGACGCATCCGGCGCGTTGTAGGTGCTGTAGTAGTAGGCCGCGTTCTCCACGCCGCTGACCGGCACCGCGTGCCACCCCTCGCGCACGCCCAGCGCCAGGCGCTTGTTGCGCAGGTCCGCCTCGGGCACGCCGAGGATCTTGGCGAGGTACTTGTCGGCAAACCCGTCCTTCTTGGCCTGGATCAGCAGCTGGTCCGGGAGGACTTTTCCCTTGCAGGCCAGGATCTTCTCCTCCAGTTCGACCAGCTCCTTCATCTGGTTGATGAACCAGGCCTTGATGTGCGTGAGGCGGTGGAGCTCCTCGATGGTCGCGCCCTTGCGCAGCGCCTCGTACATCTGGAACTGGCGCTCGCTGGTGGCCTCCCGCAGGAGGATCAGGAGCTCCTGGAGCGGCCGGCGGTTGTAATCCTTCGCAAAGCCAAGGCCATGCCGGCCGATCTCCAGGGAGCGGATGGCCTTCTGGAAGGCTTCCTTGTAGTTCTTGCCGATACTCATGACCTCGCCCACGGCGCGCATCTGCGTGCCCAGCTTGTCCACAGAGCCCCTGAACTTCTCGAACGCCCAGCGCGCGAACTTCACGACCACGTAGTCGCCGCCCGGGGTGTACTTCTCCAGCGTGCCGTCGCGCCAGTACGGGATCTCGTCCAGCGTCAGGCCGCCCGCGAGCTGCGACGAAACGCGGGCAATGGGGAAGCCCGTGGCCTTTGATGCCAGCGCCGAGGAGCGCGACGTGCGCGGGTTGATCTCGATGATCACCACGCGGCCGGTCTCCGGGTCGTGCGCGAACTGCACGTTGGTGCCGCCGATGACCTGGATGGCGTTGACGATGGCGTACGAGTACTCCTGCAGCTTCCGCTGCAGCGCGGGAGCGATGGTCAGCATCGGGGCGACGCAGTAGGAGTCGCCGGTGTGCACGCCCATGGCGTCGACATTCTCGATGAAGCAGACGGTGATCATCTGATTCTTCTCGTCGCGGACCACCTCCAGCTCGAGCTCCTCCCACCCCTCGACCGACTCCTCCACCAGGACCTGCCCCACGAGGCTGGCGGAGATGCCGCGGTTGACGATGGTGCGGAGCTCCTCGATGTTGTAGACGAGGCCGCCGCCGGTGCCGCCCATGGTGTAGGCGGGGCGGATGACCACGGGGTAGCCGAGCTTCTCGGCGACCTTCTCGGCCTGCTCGACCGTGTAGGCGATCTCGCTCTGCGGCATGTCGATGCCGAGCTTGCGCATGGTCTCCTTGAAGATGAGGCGGTCCTCGCCGCGCTCGATGGCGTCGATGTTGACGCCGATGACCTTGACGCCATACTTCTCCAGCACGCCGCTCTTGTGGAGCTCGGAGCTGAGATTCAGGCCGGTCTGGCCGCCGAGGTTGGGGAGCAGCGCATCCGGGCGGGACTGCTCGATGATCTGGGTGATGCGCGCGGCGTTGAGCGGCTCAATGTAGGTTTCGTCCGCCATGCCCGGGTCGGTCATGATGGTGGCGGGGTTGGAGTTGACCAGGACGATCTTGTACCCGAGCGCGCGCAGGGCCTTGCACGCCTGGGTGCCCGAATAGTCGAACTCGCAGGCCTGCCCGATCACGATGGGGCCCGAGCCGATGATCAACACCTTGCTGACGTCCTGGCGCTTCGCCATGTGGGTCTCTCCGTTGGCACCGGCGGGGTCCGGCGGGGCGGGCCTTCGCGCGCGTGCATTGCTTGCGTTGGTTGAGGGTGACGAGGAAAAATCCCTGCGCCGCAAACCCCGACTCCAGGCAGGTTTGCACACGAAAGAGTAGCGAAAACAAACGCCAAGGCAAGCATCAATGCTCGACGCGCGCGATCTCCACGCGGCGCGAGAGGGTCGCACAGATCGCGCAGCTGTCCTCGTACACCCGGCGCTGCTCGTAAACCATGCGGGCCCCGCGCCTTCCACGCAGCTCGACCTCGCTGTCAACCAGGCGTGTGCCGGTCCATTGCGCATGCCATCGTCCGCAGCAGGAGCAGAGGTGCAACCCGGCCCGGGGCAGGACTGTCTTGCGGGCGATGCCAAACCCGCTCCGGAGGGTCTTAATCCCGATGGCCGACCATTGACGAAGCACAGATTTCATGGACTGTGTCTCCTTCCATCCCGCATGCCGCGCCCATTCGCGCCGCGGCCGGCGACGGGCTTGCGCAAACAACCCGTTACCATGCTTCCACTTTACAAGCCCGGGGGTTGGCGTCCAGTTGCCAAACGCGGCTATTTTGCCCCGGTTACAACTCTGTTCCTGCGTAGGAATAAAGGGCGCTGCGTGTAGGACAAATAAGCAGTACGCCTGCCGCCGGAAAATCATATACTGCAAATGAGTCCTTTTTCGATCCTGCGATCGGTCTTATCGAAAGGCGCTTCCGATGGGCGGACTGTCTCCACATGCCAGGCGCGAGGGCTTCTTGCCCCGCCTCCGCCAGGCGCTTCGAGGATGGCTCCGTCACTGGCCCTGTCTCCTGCCGTGCCTGGTGCTGACCGCGTCGCTGGTCGTCACCTTTCTGGCATGGAAAACCGCGCGGGATGCCGCGGCGAGCGAACGGCAGACCGAGTTTGTTTTTCTCGCGCGCGAAACCTCCGTGCACATCGAACAGCGCCTGAAGGCCTACGAACAGATCCTGCGCGGGATGGAAGGCCTTTTTGCCGCTTCCGCCCAGGTCACGCGCGGCGAGTTCCGCGCCTATGTCGAGTCGCTGCGGGTCGGGGAGAACTACCCCGGCCTCCAGGCCCTGGAGTTCGCGCAGATTGTGCCGGCCGCCGCAAAGGACGCGCACATCGAGTCCATCCGCCGGGAGGGCTTCCCCGGGTATGCCATCCGGCCGGAGGGCGCGCGGGAGCTCTGCACCTCCATTGTCTACGTGGAGCCGTTCTCCGGCCTCAACCTGCGGGCATTCGGCTATGACATGTTAACCGAACCCGTGCGGCGGCAGGCCATGGAGCAGGCCTGCGACACGGGCCGGGCGACCCTGTCCGCCCGGGTGACCCTGGTGCAGGAAGATCCGGCAGGGCGCGTTCAGGCCGGGTTCCTGATGTTCATCCCCGTGTATCAGAACCGTCCCGGCTTGCTGGCACCCGACACGCAGGATGAGCGCCGCGCACGACTATCCGGCTGGGTGCTGGCCCCCTTTCGCATGGAAAACCTGATGGCCGGCATCCTGGGAGAGCGCAGGACCGACATCGGCCTCCGGATCTATGACGGCGCGGAACCGAGCGAGGCGACGCTCATGTACGATTCCGGCGACGGACGGACGGCGCCCGCAGCGCCGGACAGCCGGCAGGTCCGGCAGCTGACTCTCTGCGGCCGCCCCTGGACGATCCTCCTTTCCCCCCAGGCCACCTTTGCCACGCGCACGCACAACCGCCACGGCGACCTGATCGCCGGCACCGGGCTCTGCGCCAGCCTGCTGCTCTCCCTGCTGGTGCTTGTGTTGACAACGGCGCGCGCCCGCGCCGAACGGCTGGTGCAGCAGCGGACAGAACAACTGCAGGAGAGCGAGACGAATTTCCGCACGTTCTTCGAGACGGTGGATGACCTCATCGTCGTCGGATCCCCCGCAGGGCGGATCCTCTACACCAACCCGGCGGTTTCAAAAACATTGGGTTACAGCCCGGAAGATTTGTCCGCCATGCGCGTGCTGGACCTGCACCCCGTTGAAAAGCGCCAGGAAGCGGAAGCCATCTTCCGGGACATGCTGACCGGCGGAAAGACGGTCTGTCCGCTGCCGCTGGCCGCCCGCAGCGGCAGCTGCATCCCCGTGGAGACCCGGATCTGGCTCGGACGGTGGAACGGAGCGCCCTGCATTTTCGGCGTATCGAAGAACCTGAGCCAGCAGGAAGCCGCGCTGCAGAAGTTCGACCGGATCTTCCGGCGCAATCCAACCCCGATGGCGCTCAGCTCCCTGCCCGAACGGCAGTTTGTCGATGTCAATGACGCCTTTCTCCAGAAGACCGGCTTCACGCTTGCCGAAGTGCTTGGCAAGACCTCGGCCGATCTGAACCTGTTTGTCAATCCGGAGGCGCTCAAACTTGCCTCGGCCGAACTTGATCAGAACGGCTGCATCGCCCCCCGGGAGTTGAAGATCCGCACCCGGGAAGGCGCCGAGCTCGACGGCCTGTTCACGGGCGACCTGATTGACAGCCAGGGGCATCGAACCCTCCTG
>SESD01000994.1_pt1 | contig 16384 bp, 12 predicted proteins | sample 3171411 | NCBI WGS metagenome assembly SESD01 (sample SAMN06051880, study PRJNA518727) | freshwater metagenome | biome: subpolar coniferous forest; feature: holomictic lake; material: water; isolation source: holomictic Lake 442, 16.5 m depth | place: Canada: near Kenora, Ontario | collected...
AAATTATTAACTCATTTGAGAAATTATGAAAAAAACATCCCGATTTACGATTAAAGCTCGCCTAAGTATGATTTTAGGAATTTTGATTATTGGATTTTCGCTGTTCGGATTGGCGATGTTGCAAGCAATGAATACATTAAATGTGAACGGTCCAATTTATCAACGTATTGTGCAAGGCAAAGATTTAATTGCCGATATTTTGCCGCCACCAGAATACATTTTGGAATCATATTTAGTTGTTTTGCAATTAACGCATTCGACAAACACGGACGAAATTTCAACATTAGTGAAACGTTTTGACGTATTAAAAAATGAATACGACACGCGCCATATTTATTGGCAAAACGAAACGTTGGAATCAGAATTAAAAGCTCCCCTTCTCGAACAATCTTATCGTGCCGCGCAAGCGTTTTATAAAGAAGCGCAGCAAAATTTTATTCCGAATGTTCAAAGCGGAAATGATGATGCGATGATGGCGAGTTTGGCAAAAATGCGTGAAAGTTATGAACAACATCGCATGGCAATTGATACTGTCGTTCAACGAACAACTGAACGAAATGGCAAAGATGAATTACAGGCAAAATCCCTGTTGGTAAGTTATGACGTGGGTTTGTTGAGTATTTTTGTGTTTAGTATTATTGCTGCTGCCTTTGCAACGTGGTGGATTAGTAGTGGTATTTTAAAATCACTTGCTGATGCTAAAAAAATTGCAAATGCCATTGCCGTTGGTGATTTGAGTTTAAAAATTGACACGCTTCAAGCAGATGAAATCGGCGATTTATTTCGTTCGATGGACAAAATGCAAAACGCATTAAATTTATTCGTTCAGGCACAAGACCAAATGGCAATGAAACATAGCCAAGGTTATACAAAAGAGCAACTAGATGCCTCTAAATTTTCAGGAACTTATAGTCGTATCGCCCAACAAATGAATGATTTAATTCAATCACGAGTCGCGTTGAATCGTCGAGTTATTGAAATTGTGAGTCAATATGCGAAAGGTGATTTTTTAATCGATATGGACGAATTACCAGGTGAAACAAAGATTGTTACCGAAGCAATGCGTGGCATCAAACAAGCATTGCTTTTAATCAGTAATGAAATCGAAATGCTGGCAAAAGCGGGGGCGAACGGTGACTTTTCTAAACGTGCGAATGCTGCTAATTTTCAATTTATGTTTCGGGATATGCTCAGTGATTTGAATCAATTAGTATCGACATGTGACACAGGTTTTAATGATATTTTGCGTGTTTCAAATTCATTAGCAAAAGGCGATTTAACCCAAAATATCACTCATAATTACCCTGGAACGCTTGGAAAAGTAAAAGAAGAAATTAACTGCACCGTTGAAAACTTACAAGCCTTAGTCGGTGAAATTAAAGATTCGACGCGGCAAATCAATACCGCCGCGCAAGAAATTGCGGCGGGAAATAATGATTTATCGCAACGCACTGAAAAACAAGCCGCCAGTTTGGAAGAAACCGCTGCAAGTATGACTGAATTGACTAGCACCGTGCAGCACAACGCAGAAAATGCTAAAGAAGCAAACAGTTTGGCGCGGGACGCAGCGCATATTGCAAGTCAAGGTGGTGTTGTTGTTGGCGACGTGGTGAAAACGATGGAAAGTATTAACGAATCTTCACGCAAAGTGGTTGAAATTATTTCTGTTATCGACAATATCGCGTTTCAAACCAACATTTTGGCATTAAATGCGGCAGTTGAAGCAGCTCGCGCAGGTGAACAAGGGCGTGGTTTTGCAGTAGTTGCGACAGAAGTTCGTAATTTAGCGCAACGTGCGGCGGCAGCGGCAGGTGAAATCAAAATGTTAATTGGCGATTCCGTTGATAAAATCGAAGACGGCAGTCAATTAGTTGGAAAAGCGGGAAAAACGATGCAGGAAATTGTGCAAGCGGTGAACGGTGTAACAACAATTATGGGTGAAATCACCTCAGCTTCCGTTGAACAAAGTACAGGCATTGCTCAAGTAAATCATGCGATTGCTCAAATGGATGATGTCACTCAACAAAATGCAGCATTAGTTGAACAAGCAGCGGCGGGTGCAGAATCACTCGAAGAACAAGCGCAAAAATTATCTATCACGGTGGCTAATTTCAAAACTGCTTAAAAAATAATTCTTACAAAACAGGGTCGGTAACTTAATTTTAGGTAGAATTGGATAAATTGTAATTTCTAATCTGTTGAATGTTGAATCATGTTTATATCTCAAATTAAAAACCTTCCCGAATCGTTACGCGCCACTGTTGATTTAACGGAATGGACAGAAAAATTAGCCGCTTTAAATTTACCTGAAAATTTTGCTGAATCGATGGTAAAAGTGTGGGCAATGAGTGAATTCGTAGCCCAAAACTGCGACCGTCGTTCTGAAATTTTGATTGAATTGTGTCAATCTGGCGATTTATTTAAAAGCTACGACGAAAATACTTACCGCGAAAAGCTCGCAGAAAAAACCATTGCAGATGAACTAGATTTAATCATCGTTTTACGTCATTTTCGTCGTAATGAAATGATTCGGATTGCGTGGCGCGATATTTCAGATTGGGAAGATTTGACCCAAACTTTGCGAGAATTATCGTGGCTTGCTGACGCGTGTATTCAAACGGCATTAGATTTCCTTTATAAACAAGCTTGCGAAAGACGCGGCACGCCTGTTTTGTCTGACGGAACGCCGCAACAAATCGTCGTTTTAGGCATGGGGAAATTAGGCGCATTTGAGTTAAATTATTCGTCCGACATTGATTTGATTTTTGCCTATCCCGAAAACGGCGTTTTACCCGACCGAAAAGAAACCAGTTACAGCGAATTTTTCACTCGCATTTGCCAAGGTTTGGTGCGTGTTTTAGACGAAATTACGATTGACGGTTTTGTATTTCGCACCGACATTCGCTTACGTCCGTTCGGCGATAGTGGCGCGATAATTATGACTTTCGACGGCATGGAAAATTATTACCAAACTCAAGCACGAGAATGGGAACGTTACGCAATGATTAAAGCGCGGCAAGTTGCGGGCGATTTTGAGCAAGGCAAACCGTTGATGTCGATGCTCAATAAATTTGTTTATCGTCGATATTTAGATTACGGCGCGTTCGACGAATTACGCGGTTTGAAAGCGCAAATCGCGCAAGAATTACGGCGCAAAGATCGCGTCGATAACGTGAAATTAGGACGCGGCGGCATTCGAGAAATCGAATTTATCGGGCAAGCGTTCCAGTTAATTCGTGGTGGAAATGAAAAGTCGTTACAAGTTCGTCCAATTTTGGAAGTTTTACAGCGTTTATCAGAATTAGAATTACTCAATTCTGAAGACGCGATTCAACTGACGCAGTCGTACCATTTTTTACGCCGCGTTGAAAATCGAATCCAACAATATCAAGACAAACAAACCCACGATTTGCCAACCAATGAAAATGCTAAAACGGCGATGGCTTACGTTTTAGGTTTTGAAAACTGGCAAACTTTTTTAACCGAATTAAACGCAGTGCGAGACAAAGTTCATGCGGTTTTTGACGCGGTTTTTTCAGTTTCAAAACAAGACGAAATTCAACAACTCAGCCAAAAAATTTGGGATGGTTCAGAAGACGAAAGCGAATTACTTGAAAATTTAAGCGAATACGGTTTTAAAAATTGTACTGAAAGCTGGGCAGCAATTGGTGATTTTAAAAATGAGTCTGCGATTCGCCGTTTGAGTAACAAAGGGCTGGGCGTTATCAATCGTTTGATGCCACAAGTGATTGCGACGTTGCAAACTGTTTCAAATCCTGACGAAACCTTGAAACGTTTGCTTGCGTTGTTCAAATCCGTTGCAGGGCGAAATGTTTATTTGGCGTTGCTTGCCGAAAATCCACACGCACTTTCGCAACTCTTAAAATTATCATCTGCCAGTCCGTGGATTGGAGAGTATTTGGCGCGTTATCCTGTTTTATTTGATGAATTGCTTGATACGCGCTCGTTGTTTGAACCGCTGAAAAAAGAAGATTTAGACGCGCAATTAAATCAACTCGTGGCACGAACGGATGATGAAGATTTAGAATCGCTAATGATTGCATTGCGACAATTTAAACAGGTTAATGTATTACGAATTGCCGCCGCTGACATTATGGGCGTGATTCCGTTGATGGTGGTGAGCGATTATTTGACCTTTTTAGCGGAAAGTATTGTTGATTGTGTAATTAAAAATTCGTGGAAAATGTTGGTTGAAAAACACGGTTATCCACCCGAATGCGACGATGAAAAAACGAATTTTTCAATTATTGGATTTGGAAAATTGGGCGGATTTGAACTTGGTTACGGTTCAGATTTAGACATGGTTTTTGTCTACGATTGCGCGGATGGAAATGCCATGACAAACGGCGACAAATCGTTATCGTGTTCACAATTTTATGCACGTTTGGCACAGAAAATTCGCCACATTTTAGATACGAAATTGCTTGCTGGTGAATTATACGAAGTGGATTTACGTTTACGTCCGCACGGTGATTCTGGCACGTTAGTCACACATATTTTCACTTACGAAGCGTATTTTATTGAACACGCTTGGACATGGGAATTTCAAGCATTAGTTCGAGCGCGTTTTATTGCAGGCGATGAAAATTTGGGACAGATTTTTTCTGAAATTCGTCAGCGTATTTTGGGTTTACCGCGTGATGTTGAGAAATTAAAAACCGAAGTCCGTGAAATGCGTGAAAAAATGCGTGAAAATTTAGCGACAAAATCGGCTGAAAAATTCGATTTGAAACAAAGCGCAGGCGGCATTGTTGATATTGAATTTATGGTGCAATTTGGCATCTTGGCAAATGCGGCAAAGTTTGCTGATTTGACAATTTTTACGGATAACGTGCGATTGCTAGAAAGTTTGCAAATCGCGGGTGTGATTTCTGAAAACGATATGAAAGTTTTAAAAAGTGCTTATTGTGCTTATCGTGACACGGGACATAAACGCGTTTTACAAGGCGATAAAACGATTATCAACGCCCAAGAATTTGTCGAATTACGCGAACAAGTGACGCAAATTTGGCAAACAACAATGTGCTTAGTTTCAAACTAATGGATAACAAAATGATTATTTCACACCCGCTGTTAGAGCGCATTATTCGTGATGCAGGGGAAATTGCGTTGACGCATTTTCGAGATTTAAAACACTTAAACGTTGATAAAAAAAGTCCGCGTGATTTTGTGACAGCAGCAGATTTAGCGGTTGAAGCCTTTTTACAAAAGCAACTCCGCGAACATTATCCGCAATTTGGATTTTGGGGCGAAGAAAGCGGGCAATCTGAAAATCAAACCAATCGCTGGATTGTTGATCCGATTGACGGCACGCATTCATTTTCGCGTGGACAGTATTATTGGTCGATTAGCGTGGCGTTAGAAATCGACGGTGAAATCGTTTTCGGAGCTGTTTTTGCGCCTGCGTTAGACGATTATTATTGCGCGAAAAAAGGCGAAGGGGCGTGGCGAAATGGCGAATCAATTCGCGTTTCTGAATTGGATAATTTGGACGAAGCAATGATTGGTACGGGATTCGCTTGTTTACGTTCGTATTTAGAGAATAACAATTTAGAACGTTTTTGTCGCATTGCCCAAGCTACCACAGGGCAGCGTCGATTAGGTTCGGCAGCGATGGACATTTGTTTAGTTGCTGATGGTCAACTCGATGCGTTTTGGGAACAGGAATTGAATTTGTACGACGTTGCGGCTGGGGTGTTAATCGCTCAAGAATCGGGCGCAACAGCAACTGATTTTCACGGGAATGTTGGAATTTATCCTAAACAAATTCTAGTTACAAATGGAAAAATCCTTAACCAATTATTGCCACTTATGTGATAATTTAATCTGTTTACAACCTATTTTATCTACTAACCCAAACGAAAGTGAGTACATTATGTCTAAAAAAGTATTGATTGTTGATGACAGTAAAATTTCAAGAATGTTCATTCGTCAACACATCAGCGCAAAACATCCTGATTGGATTTTAAGTGAAGCGACAACAGGTGAAGAAGCCATCACCATGATTGATGCAGAACAACCTGATTACTGCACGATGGACATTAATATGCCAGGAATGTTGGGAACAGATGCAGCAAAAGCAATTTTAGAAAAATACAGCAACATTCGATTAGTAATTTTCTCTGCGAACGTACAAGAAACTTATCAAGAACAAGCGCGGGCATTAGGGACGATTTTCATTTCAAAACCTGTTACTGAAACATCAATCGGTCAAGCTATCGATTACTTTTTAGGCGTTTAAATAATGGAAACCTTGAGTGAGCTTAATTTTGATACATTAGCTGAAATCATCAATGTCAGCACAAGACGTGCCGCCCAAGGTTTAAGTGATGCCATTGGAAAATCAATACAGCCACCTGTAGCAAAAATTGAATTGATTAAACTCAATGACGTAAGCATTTCATCACTGCAATTAGAATCTAAAAAACTTGGTATTGTCACATTAGAATTTGTTGGTAAATTGAGTGCTGAAGTGATGCTGTTATTTGCAGAAGAAAATGTATTGCATATTGTTCAACGAATGATGGGTGCGGAAATAGAAATAGAAATAGTGCGTGAGTTTGAAAATGAAGCCATGTGCGAACTGGGTAATATCATGATTAACGCTTGTTTAGCATCAATTACCGATATGCTTAAAATTTCGATGGAAAGCACATTACCGCATTATGCCATCAAGTCAGACGATGAAATTGTTGAATACATCAGAACTGTACCGAATAAAGAATTTGTTTTGGCATCACACATTGATTTTTCAATTGAAGGTTTGCCAATGAAAGGAAAACTTTTTTTCTTGATGAATTCAATCAAATAAAAAGCGTTTCATTTTCCAAAATAAAAGCCTCGTGAAATAAATTTCACAAGGCTTTTTTATTATTGACTTATCGAATTACCTAATCCACAATCATGGTGCGGTTATTTACTATAATATAATAATGAGGAGAGAAACATGGCTTTAATAACTTGGACTGCTGAACAATATGCCACTAATGTTGGCTTTGCCGATGAAGAGCATCGCATCTTATTTGATAAATTGAATAAGCTTTATGATTTAGCGACAGGTGGAGCGGAACGTTCTGCTATTGGCGCACAATTAGACGATTTGATTGCTTATGTTGTTGATCATTTTGCTCATGAAGAACGCGAAATGTTAGCGAAAAATTATGCTGCTTTTGATGCACATAAAGCGGAGCATACTGCTTTAATTGGTATTTGTGCGGATTTACAAAAGAAATTTCATGCAGGTGAAGCCGATGTTACTGAAGAAGTCGGTCAACTCGTAAAAGGTTGGCTGGATAGTCACATTCCTAAATTTGATTTTGCTTACAGTAGTGTAATCGGCTAATTTTCAGAATCGTAACAAAAAAGCCCCGTGAAATAAATTTCACGGGGCTTTTTTACGACATTTTTACTGATAAAAAACGCTGAAATCCTGCAATGTCATTTGCATTTTTTCCAAATTTTCTGGACTAAATCCATTAACACCCATTCTCGAAAAATAAAATGCTTGGTCAGCCAAATACTTGCCTACGGCACGAATTTCACCTTGAAAACCATAACGATTCCGCAACAAATACGCTTGCGAAAAACTACGACCATCAGCGAAATCCAAAACATTCAATTCAACCAACGCAAACAATCCTAAATCTGCACCTAAACTTGTAATGTCATCTGTCGTTGAAAGTCGCACGCCTAAATTTCCTGCGTGTTTTGATAAATCTGCTTTTTCAGCATTCCAACGCGCAAATGAAACACAGATATTTCCTGCAACAACAGGCGCGTCATCTTCTAAAAATGTCCAATTATTTTCGATGAGCTGATTATTTTTAATGACTTGCATAAACTTTCACCTTAAATGGTTCGATGCCAACGCGGTTGACGGTTTCTAAAAAGGTTTCTTCGTGCAAACGTTGTTGAACGTAGACTTCTAAAATCGTGCTGATTGCTTGCGCGATTTCATTTTTTTGCACTGCCGCGCCCAAACGCTCACCGATAGCTGCCTCATTTGTTGACGATCCGCCAAGTGTGATTTGGTACCATTCCACGCCTTTTTTATCGACACCTAAAATGCCGATATGTCCCACACTTTGATGAGCGCAACCATTCACACAGCCCGACATATTGATTTTAACATCGCCAATATCGTGCAAATAATCCATGTCGTCGAGAATATCATTAATTTCTTTTGCAATGCCTATAGAACCCGCATTCGCCAATGAACAAAAATCTAAACCTGGGCAACAAATCATATCTGTTGCGGTACCAATGTTTGGTGTTGCGAGTTTTGCTGTATCTAATAATTGCCACAACTGAAATAAATCGACTTGTTCCACATCCGCGAAAACTAAATTTTGTCGATGTGTGCTACGAACTTCACCAAAGCTATAAGTTTCAGCTAAATCAGCAATCGTATCTAATTGTTCTGCGGTTAAATCGCCAGGTGGTGTTGCGGGATGTTTTAACGACAGAAATACAATTCGATAACCTGCAATTTTATGTTCAACAGTATTATGTTCAACCCACGTTTTAAACGTTTTATTTTCACGTTTATATTGTGCAAAAGTAGCGTTATCTTCTGCTTTTTCATTGTAATCAAATGGTTTGAAATGCGATTTCATAACGTCAAAACGTTCGTCACTGACTTCCAATCCATCACGAATTAACACCCATTCTTTTTCAACCATTTCGTTGAATTTCTCTAAGCCTTCTTCTTTGACAAGAATTTTGATTCGAGCTTTATATTTATTATCGCGACGACCAAATAAATTATAAATTCGCAATATCGCTTCCAAATAAGACAAAATATGTTTTTTATCTAAGAAGGGTTTGATGACTTGTCCAATAATTGGTGTGCGACCTAAACCACCGCCGACTAAAACTCTAAAGCCTACTTCGCCCGCGTCATTTTTCACCAAATGCAAACCAATGTCGTGAAATTGCGTCGCGGCTCTATCATCAATTGAACCACTGACCGCAATTTTGAATTTACGGGGCAACCAGTCAAACTCTGGATGCAGCGTTGTCCATTGACGAATTAATTCGCAATACGGACGCGGATCGTCGATTTCGTCAACGCACACACCAGCTAAATGATCGCTGGTCGTGTTACGCATACAATTTCCGCTGGTTTGAATTGCGTGCATTTGCACTTCAGCAAGTTCCGCTAAAATGTCAGGAATTTGTTCTAATTTTGGCCAATTAAATTGCACATTTTGGCGTGTCGTAACATGGCAGTAATCTTTGTCATACGTTCGCGCAATATGGGCAAGTTTGTGAAGTTGTTTTGAATTCAAAATCCCGTAAGGAATTGCAACGCGCAACATCGGCGAATGCGTTTGAATGTAAACACCATTTCTTAAACGTAAATTTCGATAACCATCTTCAGAAATTTCGCCATTTAAAAATTGTTCTGTTTGTCGCCGAAATTGCGCGACTCGTTCTTCAATGAGAATTTGATCGTTGTGATTATATTGATACATTGGAATGAATTTCGGAGCCTACAAAAGGCGGTAAAAGTGAGCTGCAATCATATAGTACGCGCCATAAAATGACAAAAATTATTCGTTTGGTAATTTTTATGGAACACTGAATTCAAACCGATTGATAAAAAGTCCAATCACGGTGTTGTGCATCAGAATTTTTTTCGAGAAACAAATGGTTTTACGCCCGAAACGATTGATTCGTGTTCGACGAGTCAAATGTTTATGTTCTATAAAAGTGCAACACTACCTATTTTTTGAGGTTATTTATCTACTGCAGAACCAGCTTTAATCCCGCAGGTAACGCTTCACCGAAAATTTGTTTTTCTTCTTTTTCGCTCAGTTCTTTCACGCTGTCAACCATTTCAAGCCACGATGCGGGGGCTTTAGAAATTTTTAATTTTTCTAAAACTTTCTCACGCATTTCGCCTGAAATATCACGCGCTCTGTCGCCACTCATACGAGAAATTAACGTTGCTGCAAAACCGATTTGAGGCGTTTTTTTCCAATCTTCGGCGAGTAACTGTGGCAACCAATTTTCAACTGTTTCAGACGAAACGACGTTGTGGCTACTGCCGTGAAATGGAATGCGTGCGCCAATTCGTCCAACTGCCCACCATGTTTGATTTGACTCACTGGCTTTTTCTAAACGTTTTAATAACCAATCGCCGAGCTGAACTTTTTTCGCCACAGGCAATCGTTCTAAAACCGCCGCTAATCGCACAATATCATCGTAACTACGGAGTTTAAGTTGTTTCAAAACACCAGGTTGCCGTGCTGCTGCGGGGTCAATGTATTTGGTAATGTCAGCAAAAATCATTTCTTGCGCTTGTTGCGACAAACCACCTGCAATGCGTCGCCAAAGCGTCCACCATTCCGCCCAGTTTTGTGATTCGCTCACAAATTGAATGTTTTGTGCGTACATTTTCCAAAGCTGTTCCACGCGCCAATCGTCCAACGGATAACCAAAACCTGGTCGCGCACAATAACCAATCAAACTCAACCAAACACGCTCGTGCGCTTCAGTTCGACGGCGATATTTTTCACCTTCCAAAAGCGTATTAAACAAGGTTCGCAACAACGGAGAATTCCATTCGCTACGTTCTTGTCCCGTCATTTTTTCCAAATCGGCACGCAAATTCTTCACAGCATTTGGCGCAACTTGTTTCGATTTCGCGCCAAAAATATCGCTGATTTTTTCACACAGCGCGTCGATATTTTTCGGTAATTCATCAGATGAATTTGAAACCGTCGCGCCGCGTCGTAATTGAAATTCCACGTCCCAGCGTTTTTTAGGATTTTCAATTGAAACGCATTGAATTTTTAACGTTCCAATTTCGGTTTGCATCACGGCGAGTTCAACCAAAACTTCGTTGGTTGAATCACTTTCAAATGCAACGGCGAGCGGTGGCAATGAATGAAAATCGTCGGTAATTTCGGCTAAATCGCCTGATTTGAAAACGCTATCGCCCGTTGTCGAAGCCAAATGAAAACGCACAGGCGTTCCCAATCGCAACGCAAAGCGGTGATTTTTTAAAATGATTTCTTCACCTTCTTCGCTTCCGCGCGGCAAAATACAAATGCCTTGTTTATCGGCTTCATTGGTATCGACAACCAAGAAATAACTCCGCGCCGCGCCACCGCCGATTTTTAATTTTTTCTCACGTCGCGCCACTGCGTAACTCACTGCACCAAATGCAACGGCTAATTCTGGATGCTGATTTTCTAACAGAATTGGCGTTTTTTCACGCCATGAACTGAGCAACTCAATAGCGCGTTTGGTAATTGGTTGACTACGAAAAACACCACCATTTAAAAGTAGCGCGTCGGGAACAATCGAATCAATTTTTAAAGCATCTTTTGCCGCGTGTTCGTGTAACTTCAAAAAGCCTGCAATGTGCTTACTAACAGCAGGTTCGGCAGCATAAGGCAAACCAAATTCAACTACGCCACTGCGTTTTTTATCGGGTAATTCATTGAGTTTTGAAAGCGGGAAAAAACCGTCTAACGCGATTGCGCGAACTTCATCACGAGTTAAAACTGCTGCGCGTGAACCACCAAATAATTTTGAACCACTTGCCAGCAACGTGACTTTCACTGATTCAGGCGCATCTTCGGCTAATAATTTTTCTTTTGCTTGGCGGCATTGTTCGAGAAGTTGTGATAATTCCGCCGCTGACAAACGTTTTTCGTTATTGCTCAAACGTGATTCCAATGTGTGCGCTAAAGCTAAATCTAAATTATCACCGCCTAACATCAAATGGTCGCCGACACCTATTCGGGTTAATTTTGGTTCTTTTTCGCCCGCTTCGACTTTAATTAGCGTTAAATCGGTTGTGCCGCCGCCTACGTCGCAAACCAACAATAAATGCACATTGGCAAGTTTTTCGTTCAACTTCCCCGCGTTACAACGTAGCCAATCGTAACAAACGGCTTGCGGTTCCTCTAAAAGTCGAACATTTTGCAAGCCTGCGATTTTTGCCGCTTCCAATGTCAACGAACGTGCGCTTTCGTCGAATGACGCGGGAACGGTAATAACAACGTCTTGATTTTCAAGTGGCGCGTCAGGATTTTGATGCAACCAAACCATGCGGACGTGTGCCAAATAACTTGCGCTAGCATCTAACGGAGACACTTTTAAAACTTCTTCACTTGCACCCCAAGGCAACAAATTTGCCGTCGGATCAATCGATGGATGCGACAACCAACTTTTTGCACTGGTAACAAAACGCCCTTTCGTTTTTGCACCTAAAACGCGAGCTGCTTCACCTAAAATGGCGTTGTCATTTGCCGTAAAAGCTAATGTATCAGTTGCAATTTCGCCGTCAGCAGGATGATAACGAACTGATGGTAAAAGTGGACGCGCAGCAACTTGCCCAACATCGACAAGTTGTTCAATAGAAAAAAGTTGAATGTTTTGCGTATTGGCAATGGCAATGGGCGCGTAAGCCACAACGGTGTGCGTTGTGCCTAAATCTATGCCGACTAAAAATTGTGGTTTGTTTGTTTTCACGGGCGAGTTTCAAAAAAAGTTAGAACAAGAATTTTAATGACTATTAGTTTATGCCAACGTTTCCAAAATAGCCGTTTTATATTCTTGGCTAAAATTTAGGTATCTGGTCACATAAAAATCAAAATGTTATTATAGAAACGATTTACAGCAAGCTATAAAATAGCAAAACATCAATAAAGCTGCTTTATTAGCGGCTTTTTTTGTATTTAATTTTTATTTTTATAAGGTGATAGCCGTGAGCAAAGATTTCATTTTTACATCTGAATCTGTGTCGGAAGGACATCCAGACAAAGTCGCGGATCAAATTTCAGACGCGATTTTAGATGCAATTTTAGCGCAAGATCCTAAAGCGCGTGTAGCGTGTGAAACGTTAGTAAAAACTGGCATGGTCATTTTAGCTGGTGAAATTACAACAAATGCGTGGGTCGATACCGAAGCATTAGTGCGTAAAGTCGTTTGTGAAATTGGTTATGACAATGGTGAAGTCGGTTTTGATGGCAATAGTTGTGCGGTATTAAATGCGATTGGTAAACAATCTGCCGACATCGCGATGGGTGTTGATGAAGATGCCAGCCATGAACAAGGTGCGGGCGATCAAGGTTTGATGTTCGGTTATGCAAGCAATGAAACAGATGTTTTCATGCCAGCTCCAATTACTTACGCGCATTTGTTAGTAAAACGCCAAGCTGAATTGCGTAAAAATAAAACGTTGGCATGGTTGCGTCCAGATGCAAAAAGCCAAATCACATTCCGTTATGAAAATAACAAACCTGTTGCGATTGATGCGGTGGTTTTATCAACCCAACATTCACCTGAAATTAGCCAAAAAGATTTACACGAAGCGGTCATGGATAGCATTATCATGCACGTTTTACCGAAAGAATGGCTGCACAAAGATACCAAGTATTTCATCAATCCAACAGGTCAATTCATCATTGGTGGTCCTGTCGGCGATTGTGGTTTAACAGGTCGTAAAATTATCGTTGACACTTACGGCGGCATGGCGCGTCACGGTGGCGGTGCATTTTCGGGAAAAGATCCATCAAAAGTAGACCGTTCAGCGGCTTACATGGCGCGTTATGTAGCCAAAAACATCGTCGCTGCAGGTTTAGCAGATCGTTGTGAAATTCAAGTTTCTTACGCCATCGGCGTAGCAGAACCCACTTCAATCAGCGTCGAAACATTTGGCACTGGTAAAATTGACGAAACAAAATTAGTTTCAATTGTACGTGATGTGTTCGATTTGCGTCCAAAAGGCTTAATTGCACAACTTGGTTTATTAAAACCGATTTACCAACCAACAGCCGCTTACGGACATTTCGGACGTAATGAAGAAACATTTAGTTGGGAAAAAACCGATAAAGTTGACGCATTAAAATCTGCGGCTGGTATTTAAATTTCAATAAAAAATTTGGTACATAACCAACCGAAAACTGATTTTTAGACACTTTAAGCCCTGCAACGTTTTTCGTTGACAGGGCTTTTTTGTATGGTTGATGCTATTGTCGTTTTCAACTGGTAACATTGATTCAAACACACATATTTGGTGATGGTCGTCACCTTCATTAATGACGAGAAAAATCATGATTCCCATTCGAGATACTGCTCCCTGCAATCATCGCCCGATAATGACATGGGCAATTATTACTATTTGTACCGTTGTTTTTATCACAATGGAATTATTACCAAATGCCCTGAGTTATTGGGCAATCAATCATTTTGGTATGGTTGCTGTGCGTTATTCAAATCCACAATGGGCGCACGATTTTGGATTGCCAGCAGATTATGGCTTTTCATTTTTAAGTAATTTGTTTTTTCACGCGGACTGGTTACATTTATTGAGCAATATGTGGTTTTTATGGATTTTCGGCGATAACGTCGAAGACCGTATGGGCAGTTGGCGTTTTCTCTTGTTTTATCTTTTATGCGGAGCGGCTGCGACATTTTTGCAATGGTATTTTGATTCCGCTAATGTTATTCCTGTTATCGGCGCATCGGGTGCTATTGCAGGTGTTTTAGCGGCGTATTTCTTTTTATATCCGCTTGAACGTGTCATCGTTTGGATTCCTTTTATTTACCCAATTTTGTTACCAATTCCCGCGATTGCTTTTTTAGGTTTATGGGTGATGTTGCAATTACACAATGCAACTGAAACCGTATTTTTTAATGGTATCGCTGCAAACGTTGCTTGGTGGGCGCATTTAGGTGGTTTTATTTCAGGATGTTTATGTTACCGTTGGTTTTTGCGTGATGAAATTATTGTTGAAGATTAAAAATTTATGAATATAACGGTTTTTGGTAGTGGTTATGTGGGATTGGTGACAGCAGCGTGTTTGGCTGAAGTTGGTAATGACGTGATTTGCATGGATATTGATGCAGATAAAATCGCCAAACTGCAACAAGGTATTATTCCGATTTTTGAGCATGGCTTAGAAGAAATAGTGAAAGAAAATCAGGCAATGGAACGTCTACGCTTTACCACTGACGTAAAAGAAGCCGTCTCTCACGGTTTATTTCAATTTATCGCTGTTGGTACACCACCTGATGAAGACGGTTCGGCAGATTTGCAATATGTGTTAGCAGTAGCAAAAAGTATTGCTGAAAATATGGATGAGTACCGTGTGATTATTGATAAATCCACCGTTCCTGTTGGCACCGCAGACAAAGTAAAAGCGAAAATTCAAGCCATTCTTAATGCACGCGATAGTAATTTAGAATTTGACGTGGTGTCGAATCCTGAATTTTTAAAAGAAGGCGCGGCATTAAACGATTTTATGAAACCTGACCGCATTATCATTGGTGTAGACAATCCTCGCACCGCTGAATTGTTGAAAGCCTTGTACGCGCCCTTCAATCGTCGCGAAGACCGTCTTATTATTATGGATGTGCGTTCTGCTGAACTCACAAAATACGCAGCAAATGCAATGTTAGCAACAAAAATCAGTTTCATGAATGAGTTGGCAAATTTAGCGGAATACTTAGGCGCAGACATTGAACACGTCCGCCACGGTATTGGTTCTGATAGTCGAATTGGGTTTAGTTTTATTTACGCTGGCTGTGGTTATGGTGGCTCGTGTTTTCCAAAAGACGTGAAAGCACTCGAACGCACTGCTTACGAAATGGGCTACAAAGCAGAATTATTAACCGCAGTTGAAAATGTAAATAATCGCCAAAAACAACGTTTATTTGAAAAAATACAGACACATTATCAAAATAAATTGAAAGGAAAAGTGTTTGCGTTGTGGGGATTAGCGTTTAAACCCGATACGGACGATATGCGAGAAGCTCCTAGTCGCGTGCTAATTGATTCATTGATTGCTGAAGGAGCAAGCATTCAAGCCTATGATCCCGAAGCAATGAATGAAGCGCGGCGGTTGTATGGTGAAAATACCGCTATTCGGTTTTGTAATTCTGCAAAAGAAGCTCTTGACGGCGCGAATGCGTTAGCGATTGTGACTGAATGGAAACAATTTACTAGCCCGAATTTTCAACGTATGAATGAATTGCTAATCGATAAAGTAATTTTCGATGGGCGGAATTTATACGAACCCGAAACCATGAAACGTCACGGATTAAAGTATTACAGCATTGGACGCTGATAAAAGTAACCCGCATAAATAAACACAGTTGCTTGAACATCACAATTTTAAACACGTTTATCACAAACAAAAAAACCGCCCTTTGAGTTGTTCTCGAAGGGCGGTTTTTCACAAACGATTCCGAAAAATTAAACAGGGTTCACCAAAATAAAGTCATCTGCTGCCAAAATTTTAATCCCCGTTAATTCAATTTCCATTTCAGGCATTTTGTCGCCATTCATGTCAATTTGAACGATGGTTTGTTGATTAGGAGCATCAACACTCAAATGCACCGC
>SESD01000995.1_pt1 | contig 16378 bp, 14 predicted proteins | sample 3171411 | NCBI WGS metagenome assembly SESD01 (sample SAMN06051880, study PRJNA518727) | freshwater metagenome | biome: subpolar coniferous forest; feature: holomictic lake; material: water; isolation source: holomictic Lake 442, 16.5 m depth | place: Canada: near Kenora, Ontario | collected...
ACATGTCGAATCGCGCGAAGCGCTGCAGCTAAAATATGCTGGGTTGAAGGCTACAAAGAAGCCATTGTCTGCTTGAATTTAAAACATTAAAATTCGCAAACCCGCGCCAGATGCGACTTTTAAGGCAATTACCGTGACAAAAAAGTCACCAATAGCCTCTGTTTTTCCAACATCCTATTTCTGGCAAGTCGGGCAATAAAAGGTCGAGCGCTGGCCCATGCGCTTGACGCGTACAGTGGTGGCGCAGACGCGGCAGGGCTCGCCGTCACGGCCGTAGACAAAGTATTGCTGCTGGAAGTAGCCCGAGGCGCCGTCCGAATGGACAAAGTCGCGCAGGCTGCTGCCGCCGGCCGCAAGCGCCCTGTGCAGCGTGTCGCGCACGGTGCCGACCAGGCGCTCGCAGCGCGCCAGGCTGACCCGCCCGGCGCGTGTCGCCGGATTGATGCCGGCGTGATAGAGGCTTTCATTGGCGTAAATGTTGCCCACGCCCACCACCAGCTTGTGGTCCATCAGTGCCAGCTTGATGGCGGCGTTGCGCCCGCGCAGGGCGTCGTGCAAAAAGGCGGCGGTGAATTTTCCTTCAAGCGGCTCGACGCCGAGTCCGGCGATGAGCGGATGCGCCATTACATCCTTGGTTTCCCACAGCACCGCGCCGAAACGGCGTGGGTCGTGCAGGCGCAACAACTGGTCGCCGAATTCAAGGTCGAAGTGGTCGTGCTTTTTCGCTGGCGTTCCGCGCGGCAGGATGCGCAGGCTGCCGGACATGCCCAGGTGCAGGATCAGCCATCCCCTGCGATTGGCGTCCTTCCCTTCCCGCCCGCATTCGAGCAGCAGGTATTTTCCGCGGCGCGCAATGTCGCGCACCGTGCTGCCGGTGAGCGCGCGCTCGAGTCCACGCGGCACCGGCCAGCGCATGCGCCGGTCGCGCACGATGACGCCACTGATGACCTGGCCGAGCAAATGCGGCGCAATGCCGCGGCGGGTGATTTCTACTTCGGGGAGTTCTGGCATGGGACGATGGCGATGAGGTGCTGCGGGTGCGTCATTGCAGCGACGAGATTGCTTCGCTGCGCTCGCAATGACGGTAGCTCATTCACGGTTCATTTTTTCGCCGGCGGGAAAATGGTCTTCCAGTCATTCTTCATGTCCACCACGGTCCAGTTGTTGGCCTTGGCCGCGACGAGGGCGGTGTCGAGCCGGCCGATGGCGGACGGATTGTCGTAGGCCCACTCGCGCGCTGCGTCGGTGTGATGCACGATCCCGGCGAAGCGCGCGCCCTTGCCGGCGGTGGTCCATTGCAGCATTTGCTGGTCGCCGTCGGAATTGCCGAATGCGAAAATCGGGCGGCGGCCGATATGCTGGTTGATGCCAACCGGCTTGCCGGCCTTGTCATCAATGAAGTTGATCTCGGGCAGGCGCAGCAGCACCGGTTTGCCGTCGCGCATTTCGTAGCTGGTCTTGATGCTGCTGCCGACCACCTGCTCGGGCGGGATGCCGTAGACTTTTTCTGTCCACGGGCGCATGAATTCAATGCCGCCGCCGGAGACGATGAAGGTCTTGAAGCCATTGACGCGCAGGTAGGCGAGCAGTTCCAGCATGGGCTGGTAGACCATTTCGGTGTAAGGGCGCTTGGTCAACGGGTGCCTGGCGATGGCGATCCAGTCCCTGACGATTTGCTCGAACGCCTCGGTGCTCATGCCGGCGTGCGTGGCCATGACGATTTCGAGCATCGCTTTTTCGCCGCCGGCGAGCGCGGCCTTGACGTCGACCTTCAACAGCGAAGCGAAGGGCTCTTTGTCCTTCCATTCCGGATGCTGCGGCGCCAGCGCCTTGACGCGGTCAAGCGCGAATAAAAACTGGAAATACATCGGCTGTTCGGCCCACAGCGTGCCGTCATTGTCGAAGGTGGCGATGCGCTCGGTCTGCGGTACAAAGTCGGGCGAGCCTTTTTTAGTGACGCGCTCGACAAAGGAAACAATGGCTTTTTTCGAGGCGGTGTTGTTCCAGGACGGGAGGGGGCCGGTCTGGGCCTGCGCCGCGCCGGCAACACAGCAGAACACGCCGATAAGGGTGGCAAACGCGAAACGTTTGATGGTGGGCAGATTCATGCGCATTCCTTTGCTGAAAACGTTAAAAGGAGGGCAAAATTTCGGTGGTCGATGGCTGGAAATCCGCGCCAGTTGTGGCTTTCCAGCCATTGAGGCCTGTCCTGCCGCGAAAGTTCTAACGCGTTAACCGAGCGGATTCAATGAGGCTTTACGCTAATCACGCCGTGCGTTATTATAACGCATGATCAAGTCGTTCAAGTGCCCCGATACTGAGGCTCTCTATCGACGGCGGCGTGTAAAACGATTCGCGAATATCGAATCCGTTGCCCGCCGAAAACTGCGGCAGTTGGAAATCGCGGCGCGATTGGGTGATTTGCGGGTCCCGCCGGGCAACCGGCTGGAGGCACTAAAAGGCGATCGCTCCGGACAGCACAGCATCCGGATCAACGATCAGTGGCGTGTGTGCTTCCTCTGGAAGGATGCTGGAGTCGAAAATGTCGAGATTGTGGACTATCACTGAAACAGAAAGAATGGAGCATGAGCATGCGCAAACTGCCACCTGTATTGCCCGGCGAAATTCTGCTGGAGGAATTTTTGAAGCCAATGGGCATCAGTCAGTACCGTCTGGCAAAGGAGATCGGCGTGCCGGCGCAGCGCATCGGTGAGATTGTTAACGGCAATCGTTCAATCTCCGCCGATACTGATCTTCGGCTGTGTCGGTTTTTGGGTTTGTCAAACGGCTATTGGCTACGGGCGCAGGCCGCTCATGACACCGAAGTCGCGCAGGACGTGCTTGCCAAAACGCTGGCGAAAATACAACCTTGGAGTGACCTGCGCTATCGTTCGGCAGCCCGGACCTGAGCGAATAGCGAATAGTTACTGCTTTGCCTCCAGGCCGGTCACCAGTTTTTTCAGGTTCTCGTCGTTGGGCAGCACTTCGGCGGCTTTTTTGGCATAGAGCAGGGTGTCTCTGGCGTTGCCGGCTTCGCGATTCATTGAAATGAGCGCGCTGAGTATTTCCATGTTGTAGGGATGGTGTGCGTCGGCCGCGCGCAGAATGGCCAGCGCCTCGTCGCGTTTCCCGGCCGAGTTCAGTCCCACCGCCTGGACGTAGGCATAGCGCGCGTTGTCGGGGGCGAGCTTTGCAGCGAGGGACAATTCCTTTTGCGCCGCTGCCTTGTCACCCTTGCGCACCAGCAGCAAGCCAAGGGCGTGGTGAAGTTCGGCCGCGCGCGGCAGCAGCGCAAGGCCGCGGCGCAGGACTTTTTCGCCCTCAAGCTCGGGCGTACTTTGACCTTGGGGCGCGACCTGGCGCAAGGCGTCGGCGAGGTTGACGTAGGCGCCCGTATAGCGCGCATCGAGCGCAATGGCGCGCTGGTAGAGGTCAATCGCTTCCTTGCCGCGGCCCTGGCGCAGGTACAGGTTGCCGAGGTTGACGTTGGCCGACGGCCAGTCGAGATCCTGCTGCAGCGAATCGACGTACTCCTTGAGGGCGTGTTCGTAGGCGACGCGCTGCGCTACCGGAATCTGGTTGTCGGGCACGGCGGCAAGCAGGCGCGCCGCCTCAATGCGCACGCCGCGCACCGGGTCGGCGAGCAGCGGTGCCGCGGCCTGGACACGCGCCGCGGCATCAAAGCCCTCGAGCATGCCCAGGGCGGCGATGCGCACCGAGGGCTCGGGGTTGCGCAGCAGTTTCTGCGCCGCCGGCAGCATGTCGGCGCGCATATACGGTGTGGCGAGCGTGGCGGCGGTGGCGCGCACCACGCCTGGCAGCGCGCCGTCCTCGGCCACCGCCAGCAGCGAGGGCAATGACCGTGCGCCGCGGGTGCTGGCCTGGTGCAGCGTGCTGCCGTATTCCGGGCGGGCACGCCAGGTTTTCCCATAGTGCTTGTCCATCGCCGCCGCCGCCCATTCGGGTTTTCGGTCGGTGTGGCATTGGGTGCAGGCGTTGGGACTGCCCAGGGTTTCGGACAAATCCGGCCGCGGCACGCGCAGGCTGTGGTCGCGCCGCGCGTCTATCACCATGTAGTTTTGCGCCGGCATGTGGCACTCGACGCATTGCGCACCCTTGCCTCCCGCCTTGTGGGCGTGGTGCTTTTCAGTGTCGAACACCGCGGCGTTGTGGCAGCGCGAGCACAGCGCGTTCCCTTCGGCGCGCAGCTTTTGCGTGTGCGGCTCGTGGCAGTCCATGCAGGTCACGCCGCGCTGGGCCATTTTGCTTTGCAGGAAGGAGCCCCAGGTATAGACCTCGTCGCGCTGCTGCCCGTCGGCGTGGTAATTGGGCGTCGTGAGCATGGCGAGGCGGTGTGAATCCTCCAGCGGTGCGCCTGCTGTCAGGCTCTCGGTAATGGTCGAGCGGCGCGCATGGCAGGCGGCGCAGGTGTTCATGGCCGCGGCGTCGGCCGGCTTGTCGCGTTGCGCATACCTGGCATCGGCAGTCGGGAACTTCCATGCTTCGGCCCAGCGTGAGTCGAGCCTGGTCAGGCCCTTGTCGGCGTCCTTGGCGTAGGGCGCTTTTGCCTGCTTCGCCCATTCGAGGTGGCGCGAGGCGGGGCCGTGGCAGCTTTCGCAGGCGACGTTGATGTCGCTAAAGGTGGTCTTGTAGGTCTTGCTCGCCGCGTCGTAGCCTTTTTTCAGGTTGGTCGAGTGGCAGGCGGCGCATTGCAAGTTCCAGTTCTGGTACAGCCCGGTCCAGTGCAGCTGGTCCTGCGGGTCGATTTTTTCATTTGGCGAGAGATGGAACCAGCGTTGCCCGCCCGCGGCCTTGGGCCGCGAATCCCAGGCGATGGACAAGGCCTGCATCCGTCCGCCGGGGAATTCGACCAGGTATTGCTGTAGCGGCTTGACGCCGAAGCTGTGCTTGATTTCAAACTCGGCGAGTTTGCCGTCGGCGCCGTCGGTGCGCACCATGAACTTGCCGTCACGCTTGAAAAAGGTCGATTCGACGCCAAAGTGCCTGAACCTGGCATTGCCAAAGTCACCCAGCACCGTGGCGGCGGTGGCTTCCTTCATCGCCAGGTCGTGATCTGAGCCGGTCCAGGCCTTGAATTGGGTTTCGTGGCATTGCTTGCAGCTCGCGGCGCCGGTGTAGTCGGCCGGCGGCTGTGTGGCCGCGGATTTGGCGACCGCAGGGATGGTCGGCGGCGTGTGCGGCGCAAGTTGCAGGTAAAGGCCGGTTGCGATGGCGGCAAGGGCGACTATGCCTGCGGCAATCCATGGGCCGCGGCGCGGGTGCGCACCACTTGGGGCGGGGGGCGGTGCGGCGGGCGGGGTCGCAGGCCTGATGCCGCCAGGCTGCTTTTTCTTCTTGCTCATGGGGCTCGTGTTTGTGTGCGGCTGAGGCTGGCGCGAACGTTTAAGTCAGACCGCTGTCGTAACAACGGGGAGGGGAGCCGGATTTATCGTTGAAATTATATAACGCCGGCTTGCCGGTTGCCCCCTGCGCCCGGCGCTTCGGGCACGCCGGTGAAACGTAAGTCCACGCCATATAGACCGATTCCAGCCCTGTTTCCCTCAGCCTGCTAAACTGCCTGTTCCCGGAGAAAATCATTCGAGCATTCATGCATTCTTTCGTTCCCGTTTCCTCCTTGCCTGCCGCGGATCGCTGCGGTTGGCGTCGCCTGGTTTTTGCGTTCGGCTGCGCCGTGGCCATCGCCTGCGCGCAAACGCCGTTCAAGTCCGCGCATGCCGCGGACCCGGAAGAGGACGACGAGGACGAGCAAAGCATGAGCGAAACGGGGCAGGCGCCGGTTACCGCCGCCGCGCTGCCGCCGGCTGCACTGCCCGAAATGGAGCTCTCCGGCGCCATGCTCTACGAGTTCCTGCTCGGCGAAGTGGCCTTGCAACGGGGCAATGTCGGTCTGGCCGCGCAAGCCTATGTCGACCTGGCGAAAAAGACCCGCGACCCGCGCGTCGCCAAGCGCGCCACTGAAATCGCGCTGTATGCGCGCATGACCGGCATTGCCACCGAATCGGCGCGCATCTGGCTCGATGCCGATCCGCAATCGGCGCAGGCATTGCAGACGCTCACCGGCCTGCTGGTGGGCACCAACCGCCTGGACGAGGCGCAGCCCTTCCTCAAAAAACTGCTGGTCGCCGGCGGACGCAGTCCGGCCGACGGTTTTTTGCAGCTCAATCGCCTGCTCGGGACCAATTCGGACAAGGCGGCGACGCTGCGCACCATACAAGGCCTTGCCAGCGATTACCCGAGCCTGCCAGAGGCGAAGTTTGCCGTTGCACAGGCGGCGGAGGCGGCCGGTGACAAGGACCTCGCACTGGCGCAAATCCGTGCGGCCTCGGCATCGCGGCCGGACTGGGAACTGGCCGCGCTGTTCGAGGCGCAGTTGTTGCAACAGACTTCGGTGGCCGCGGCGCGCGAGCGCCTTGCCGCCTACCTGAAGCTCAATCCCAAGGCACGCGAGGCGCGCATCAGCTATGCGCGCGCGCTGGTCGCCGAACAAAAGCTGCCCGAGGCGCGCGCCGAGTTCCAGCTGCTCTTGAAGGAATTTCCGGACAACACCGATGTGGTCTACGCGGTCGGCCTGCTCGCCTTCCAGGCGCAGGATTACACCGCCGCGCGCCAGAGCCTTGAGCGCCTGTTGACGATGAATTTTCGCGATCGCAACACGCTGCGCCTGTACCTCGGCCAGATCGCCGAAGAGGAGAAAAAATATCCCGACGCGCTGCGCTGGTACGGCGAGGTGACGCGCGGCGACCAGTATCTCAACGCCCAGGTGCGCTATGCCCAGGTGCTCAACAAGCAGGGCAACATGGAGGCGGCGCGCGCCCACCTGCGCCAGGTCGCCGCCACCACCCCCGAACAACGCGGGCAGCTGATCCTCGCCGAAGCTTCATTGCTGCGCGATGCCAAGCGCGAGCGCGAGGCCTTCGACCTTATCGCCGGCGCCCTGGGCGAGCAGCCGGAGAATCCGGACATGCTCTATGACTACGCCATGCTGGCCGAGAAAATCGACCGCGTCGACACCATGGAATCGTCGCTGCGCAAGCTGATCGTGCTGCGTCCGGACCACGCCCACGCTTACAATGCCCTCGGCTATTCGCTCGCCGACCGCAACATGCGCCTGCCCGAGGCGAAACAACTGATCGAAAAAGGCCTGTCGCTCGCGCCCAACGACGCCTTCATCATCGACAGCATGGGCTGGGTGTTTTATCGCATGGGCGACAACAAGACCGCGATCGAATACCTGCGCCGCGCCTTTGCCATGCGGCCCGATGCCGATATTGCCGCGCATCTTGGTGAAGTGCTGTGGGTCAACGGTGATCGCGCCGAGGCGGAGAAAATCTGGGCCGATGCGATGAAGCAACACCCGGGCAATGAAACCATAGCCGGCACCATCAAGCGTCTCAAGCCCTAGGGCTTTTTGCCATGCGTTTTGCGCTGTTGCTGCTTGCTGGGTTCCTGGCCGCCTGCGCACAAATGCCCGGGCAGCCGGTGGTGCTCGAGGCGCAGGGCGATTTCGAAATGGCGGGCCGGGTGGCGATCAAGCATGCCGGCGAGGGCGCGAGCGGTGCCATCACCTGGCGGCACAGTCGCGATGCCGACGATTTGTTCCTCACCTCCCCCATAGGCCAGGGCATTGCGCGTATCACGCGCGCCGGCGATCAGGTGCGCCTCACCACGGTTGACGGCAAGTCTTTCGAGGCGACCGATGCCGAGGCGCTTACCGGGCAGGTCCTGGGTTGGCGCCTGCCCTTGAAGGGACTGCCCGACTGGGTGCAGGCGCGGCCGGTGGCCGGAGAAGATGCAGAGATCACCCGCGATGCGGCCGGTCAGCCGGCTGAGATTCGCCAGTCGGGCTGGCGCATCGAGTACCTTGCGTGGCGCGACGCGCTGCCTTCGCGCCTGACTTTTTTTCGCGACAATCTTGAGATCAAGCTGGTTGTCGACCGCTGGATTTTGCCGCCATGAGCGATTCTTCAGCCAACGACTGGGCGCGCAGCTGGCCGGCGCCGGCCAAGCTCAATTTATTTTTGCACGTGGTCGGGCGTCGCTCCGACGGCTATCACCTGCTGCAATCGGCGTTTCGCCTTATCGACCTCGCCGACAGCTTGCGCTTCGCGCCCCGCGATGACGGCCGGATTGCGCTGGCGAGCCTGCTCGAGGGTGTGCCCGAAGAGCGCGACCTGTGCGTGCGCGCCGCACGCCTGTTGCATGCGGCGGCCGCCGGGCGCGGCCTGGCTGCCCGCGAGGTAAGCCGAGGGGTAAGCCGAGGGGTAACTCGAGAGGTAACTCGAGGGGTAACCCGAGGGGTAACAATCAGCCTGGAAAAACGCATCCCCATGGGCGGCGGGCTGGGTGGCGGCAGTTCCGATGCGGCCACCGTGCTGCTGGCGCTTAACCGGCTGTGGCAGACCGGATTCAGCCGGCCGGAACTACAGGCGCTGGGGTTGCAGTTGGGTGCGGACGTGCCGTTCTTTTTGTCCGGCGGCAACGCCTTTGCCGAAGGCGTAGGGGAAGTGCTCACTCCGCTTGACCTGCCCCCGGCTTGGTATCTCATCCTGGTGCCGGCGGTGCAGGTGCCGACGGCAGCGGTTTTCGCCGCCTCCGAATTGACACGAAATACAAAAAGCGTCAAAATATCAAGCTTTTCCGGCGGCTCGTCCGGGGTTTGGTCTGACGCTGAAGGCGGCAAATTGGGGGTCGATTTTGGCCGCAACGATTTGCAGCCTGTGGTCTGTGCCAGATACCCTGAGGTGGCGCGCTGCCTGGACTGGCTGGCCGCATTTGGCCGGGCGCGCATGAGCGGTTCGGGTGCCTGTGTGTTTGCGCAATTCGACCGGCGCGGTGAAGCCGACGCGGTACTTGCGAAGCTTCCCGCCGGAATGCGCGGCATGGTGGTTGCGGGACTGGCGCGGCATCCGCTTGATGGCGGTTAGTTGCGGCAGGGGAATGGTTGCACGGTTTTACGGTTACACGGTTACACGGTTACGACTGGGGAGTCGCCAAGCTGGTTAAGGCACCGGATTTTGATTCCGGCATGCGAAGGTTCGAATCCTTCCTCCCCAGCCAATTTTTGCAGTAATCAAGCGACAGGGAGCAGCGGGCCGCCAGGCGCACAGCGTGTGGCGGACCGGCGAGGCAATGGCCTACGACAGCCTGATGGTTTTCACGGGGAACGCCAACCCCAAGCTCGCCCAGGAGGTGGTGAAACGCCTCAATATTCCGCTCGGGCAGGCTTCGGTTGGCAAGTTTTCCGACGGCGAGGTTATGGTCGAGCTGAACGAGAACGTACGCGGGCACGATTGCTTCGTCCTGCAGCCGACCTGCGCGCCGACCAATGACAACCTGATGGAAGTGCTGGTCATGGTCGATGCGCTGCGGCGCGCCTCGGCCGGACGCATCACCGCGGCGATCCCGTATTTTGGTTACGCGCGGCAGGACCGGCGGCCGCGCTCGGCGCGGGTGGCGATCAGCGCCAAGGTGGTGGCCAACATGATCCAGGCGGTCGGTGTCGACCGCGTGCTCACCATGGATTTGCACGCCGACCAGATCCAGGGATTTTTTGACGTGCCGGTGGACAATATTTACGCCACGCCGATATTGCTTGGCGACGTGTGGAAGCACAATTACGAGAACCTGATCGTGGTGTCGCCCGATGTGGGCGGTGTGGTGCGGGCGCGTGCCATGGCCAAACGCCTCGAATCGGACCTGGCGATCATCGACAAACGGCGGCCAAAGGCCAACGTATCGGAAGTGATGAACATCATCGGTGACGTCGAAGGGCGCACCTGCGTCATCATGGACGACATGGTGGATACTGCGGGCACGCTGACCAAGGCGGCCGAGGCGTTAAAGGAGAACGGCGCGATTCGCGTGCTGGCCTACTGTACGCACCCGGTGCTCTCGGGCGGCGCCGTGGCGCGCATCGAGGACTCGGAGCTGGACGAGCTGGTGGTGACCAACAGCATACCGCTCAGCGCCGAAGCGGCGGCGAGCAAGAAAATACGCGTGTTGTCGGTGGCGGGGCTGCTGGCGGAAACAATTTTGCGAATCAGCAACGAAGACTCGGTGTCCTCGTTGTTCATGGAGTGAGGCAAAAGCGGTAAAATTTTTCAGTTTTTTAACGGTGGTGCCTGGTCGCGGGCCAGCCAAATTCAGGAGCAATACCATGCAAATCGAAGTCATCGCGCGCAAGCGCACAGCGCAAGGAACGGGTGCGAGCCGCCGTCTGCGCACCTCGGGTTTTGTCCCCGCGGTGCTGTACGGCGGCAAGGACGAGGCCATCGCCATTGAAGTCGAGCACGAGAAGGTCTGGCACCAGCTGCGCAAGGAGGCGTTCCACGCCTCCATCCTCAGCCTGGACCTTGAGGGCAAGAAGCAGCAGGTCCTGCTGCGCGCCGTCAACATGCACCCCTTCAGGGCGCAGGTGCAACACCTGGATTTCCAACGTGTTGTCGCCGACCAGAAGATCCACATGAAGGTGCCGCTGCACTTCACCGGTGTGGAAGAGTCGCCCGCCGTGAAGCTGTCCTCGGCGATGGTCAGCCACGTCATGAATGAGATCGACGTCCGCTGCCTGCCCGCAGACCTGCCCGAGTTCATCGCCGTTGATCTGTCGCAGATCACCGTCGGCCACTCCATCCACGTGCGCGACCTCGCGATGCCCAAGGGCGTCGAGGTGATGCTCAAGGGCAAGGAAAATCCGGCGGTTGTTACGGCGCAGATTCCGCGGGTCGTCGAGGAGGTTGTCGACGCCGCAGCGCCCACCGCTGCCGATGTGCCTGCCTCCAAGCAGGCCGAGCCGGCCAAGGGCGACGATGCGAAAAAAGACGACAAGAAGGGCGACAAGAAGAGCGACAAGAAGTAATCACCTTCCCCTGTCTCGGCAAAAAGGGCGGGCTTTCCGCCCTTTTTGCTGTGTATCCTTCCCCACATCATGGCAAATCCCATCAGACTCATCGTCGGTCTCGGCAATCCGGGGACCGAGCACGAGCGCGACCGCCACAATGCCGGTTTCTGGCTGGTCGACCGCATCGCCGGCCTGCGTCGTGTCGATTTGAAAAAAGAAGGCAAATTCCAGGCGCGGGTGGCGCGCTTTGCCACCGCAGATGGCGACGCCTGGCTGCTGCAGCCGCAGACTTACATGAATTTGTCCGGCGCAGCGGTGAGCGCACTGGCCGGCTTTTACAAGATCACGCCCGACCAGGTGCTGGTGGTGCACGACGACCTGGACCTGCCCGCGGGCGGCGTGAAACTCAAGTTGGGCGGCGGCCATGGCGGGCACAACGGATTGCGCGACATTGCCGCGCGCCTGTCCACCACGGATTTCTGGCGCCTGCGCATCGGCATCGGCCATCCGCGCGACAGTGCGCGCTCCGAGCAGGAGGTGGCTGATTTCGTGCTGCAGCCGCCGCGCAAGGAAGAGCAGGCGCTGATTGATGATGTCATCGACCGCAGCCTGGCGTTGCTCGACCTGATGCTTGCGGGGCAGATGGAACAGGCCATGCACAAGCTGCACAGCAAACCGAAACCGGTCAAGGACAGTAAAGAGTGAAAGGTGAAAAGTGAAAGGTGAAGGGTGAAAAATATTTCGCCCCTATTCGAAAAACACCATCCACGATCCTCCATTCATTATTTTCCATTCACTTTTCACTTTTCACCTTTCACCTTTCACTATTCACTCATAGACAACCATGTCACTCAAATGCGGAATCGTCGGTCTTCCCAACGTTGGAAAATCCACGTTGTTTAATGCGCTGACCAAGGCCGGTATCGCGGCGGAGAATTATCCGTTTTGCACCATCGAGCCCAACGTCGGCATTGTCGAAGTGCCCGATGCGCGCATTGCCCAGCTTGCTGCGCTGGTCAAGCCGGAAAGAACCCTGCCGGCGGTGGTGGAGTTTGTCGACATTGCCGGACTGGTGGCGGGGGCCTCCAAGGGCGAGGGCCTCGGCAACAAGTTTCTCGCCAATATCCGTGAGACCGATGCCATTGCCCATGTCGTGCGCTGTTTCGAAGATCCCAATGTGGTGCATGTCGCCGGCAAGGTCGACCCGATTTCCGACATCGAGACCATCAATACCGAGCTGGCGCTGGCCGATCTTGCCATGGTCGAAAAGCAACTCGCCAAGAATATCAAGCTGGCGAAAAGCGGCACCGACAAGGAGGCAGTGCGCCAGGTTGCGCTGCTGCAAAAGCTGGTGGCGGTGCTCGACCAGGCCAAGCCGGTGCGCAGCCTTGAGTTTTCCGAGGACGAACTGGCGCTGGTCAAGCCGATGTTCCTCCTGACCATGAAGCCCACCATGTATGTCGCCAACGTCAGTGAACATGGTTTTGCCGACAACCCGCTCCTGCAGCAGGTCGAGGATTACGCGAAAAAGGAGGGTGCCCCCGTGGTGGCGATCAGCGCCGCCATCGAGTCGCAGATTTCCGACTTGTCCGACGAGGACAAGACCATGTTCCTCGAGGACATGGGCATGACCGAGCCGGGCCTCAACCGCGTCATCCGCGTAGGCTACAAACTGCTCGGCCTGCAGACTTATTTCACCGCCGGTGTAAAGGAAGTGCGCGCCTGGACCATACACGCGGGCGACACCGCACCGCAGGCGGCCGGGGTCATCCACACCGATTTCGAGCACGGCTTCATCCGCGCGGAAGTGATTGCATTTGACGATTTCATCGCCGGCAAGGGCGAGCACGGCGCCAAGGAGGCGGGCAAGATGAAGCGCGAGGGCAAGGAGTACGTCGTCAAGGACGGCGACGTGATGCATTTTCTGTTCAACGTCTAGGCACGCTACCGGCCGTGAATCATCGCGGGGTTTCCAGTCACTTCCCGGCACTGCTGTTTGTGGCAGTGTGTTCAGGTTGTGCGTCCATCCCGCAGCCCTCCGAGCAATGGCTTACCGGCCGCCATGTCGGCACGGTGGTGGACGGTGCTTCGGGCAAGCCGCTGCAGGGTGCGCAGGTACGCTTTGTCGCGCATCCAGGGCAACGCGCAACCACCGACGCCGCCGGCCGCTTTGTTCTGGGGCCGGTGCTGGAAAGCCGTGATCGGATCCGCAATCTGTTCGGTGGCGTCGATGCCGCCGCATGCGTTGACCGCATCGAGGTGGAGCGCGCGGGCTATTCTCCCGTGGCCATGGACAAGGGTGACAACAAGGTATTCAAGGCGGCGTGCCAGAATGCGGTATTCGAGTACCGGATCTACCTGAATCCGGAAAAATAAAAAACAGGCCATGCCCGAGGGAGGAAGATCATGACTCACCAACCCGTTACACGCCGGCGCGCGCTGATTGCCGCCGTTTCTGCCGCAGCGCTCGCGCCGTTTCCCCTGCGCGCGCAGGAATATCCGACCAAGGTCATCCGTATCGTCAACGGCTTTGCCGCCGGCGGCAGTTCCGACATTGTCGCGCGGTTGATCGCGCAAAAACTCTCCGAATCGCTCAAGCAGCAGGTGATTGTTGAAACGCGCACGGGCGCGGGTGGCATGATCGCCAATGAGTACGTTGCGAAGGCGGCGCCCGATGGTTACACGCTGATCGTGATTACCGGCGGTTACCCGGCGCAGTCGGCAATGCTGAAAAAGCTGCCTTATGATCCGGTGCGGGACTTTGCCATGATCTCGCCCCTCACTTTTTACCCTTTTGTCGTCAGCGTCACGCCCGCTTCGCCGTTCAAGTCCATAGAGGAGCTGATTGCATACGCCAAGGCCAATCCAGGAAAGCTCAATTACGCCACCGCCGGGATCGGCACGCTGCACCACCTTTCCACCGAACTATTCAATGTGATGGCCGGCATTGAAATGACGCACGTGCCGTTCAAGGGGGGGACCACGGCGGTCACCGAATTGATGGCCGGCCGTGTCGATGTCATGTTCGAGACGATGACACTGACGGTCACGCAGGTTCAGGCCGGCAAGCTGCGTCCGCTTGCGGTCACTTCGGCCGCGCGCGTGGCGGCGCTGCCGGGTGTGCCGGCGCTCGCCGAGGTCCTGCCGGGTTACGAAGTCAGTTCCTTCCTCGGCCTGGCGACGACTGCGGGTACGCCGCCGGCGATTGTCGACAGGCTCAATCGCGAAGTGCGGCTTGCGCTCGACCAGCCTGATATCCGCAAGAGGCTGCAGGATCTGGGCGGGGAGGCGCGGGCCAGCAGCCCGGAGGAGATGCGCCAGTACATCGAACGGGAAATCGGCAAGTGGAAGCGCGTTGTGGATGCGCGGAAAATAGAGCAGCAGTAACCCCGTCGGCAGGCCCTATTTTTTTGCTTCGAGCGCTTCCCAGCGCTGCAGGGCGGCGAGCAGTTTTTCTTCCAGCTCGGCAAAGCGCGCCTGCAGCGGCTTGACCTCACCGGGATGGTCGCGATAAAGCGCGGTGTCGGCGAGGCGTGCGCTGATGTCCTTTTGCTCTTTTTCAAGCGCCTGCATTTTCTCCGGCAGTTCGGCAAGTTCTCGGTTTTCCTTGTAGCTGAGGCGCGACTTGGGCGCCGCCTGTGCCGGCCGTTTGTCGGATTTTTTCTCGCCCGGTTCCGTCACGGGTTCGGCCTTGCCGGCGTTTCTGGCGCGCTGCCAGTCGCTGTAGCCGCCGGCGTATTCCTTCCACTTTCCATCGCCCTCGCTGACTATGGTCTGGGTCACGACGTTGTCCAGAAACACGCGGTCGTGGCTGACCAGGAACAGCGTGCCGGTGTAGTCCTGCAGCAGGTCCTCCAGCAATTCCAGGGTTTCGATGTCAAGGTCATTGGTCGGCTCATCAAGCACCAGCACGTTGGCCGAGCGCGTGAACAGGCGCGCCAGCAAGAGCCGGTTGCGTTCGCCGCCCGATAGCGCCTTGACCGGGGCGTTGGCCCGCGCCGGCGGAAAGAGAAAATCGCCGAGATAGCTGATGACATGTTTGCGCACGCCGTCGACCTCGACGAAATCAGAGCCGGGGCTGATGGTGTCGGCGAGGGTGGCTTCCTCGTTCAGCGCTTCGCGGAACTGGTCGAAGTAGGCGATGCTCAGCTTGGTGCCCAGCCGAACCTTGCCGGCGTCGGCCTCAAGTTCGCCGAGGACCAGCTTGAGCAGCGTGGTCTTGCCGCTGCCATTGGGGCCTATCAGGCCGACCTTGTCGCCGCGCAGGATGCGGCAGGAAAAATCATCGATCACGCGGTTGTCGCCGTACTTCTTGCAGACATGTTCGAGTTCGGCAACCAGCTTGCCCGAGCGCTCGCCTTCGCCCAGGGCGAGCTGGACCTTGCCGACGCGCTCGCGCCGGGCGGCGCGTTCCAGCCTTAACGCCTCAAGGCGGCGCACCCGGCCTTCGTTGCGTGTGCGCCGTGCCTTGATGCCCTCGCGAATCCATGCCTCTTCCTGCGCCAGTACCTTGTCGAATTTGCGGCTGTGCACGGCCTCGGTCTCCAGTGCCGCGGCCTTTTGCGTCTGGTAGGCGCTGAAATTGCCTGGATAGGAGGACAGGTGACCGCGGTCCAGTTCAATGATCTGGTTGGCAATACGGTCCAGAAAACGCCGGTCGTGGGTGACGAACAGTACGCTTCCGGCAAACGACAACAGCGTTTCCTCGAGCCATTCTATGGCGGTGAAATCGAGGTGATTGGTAGGCTCGTCGAGAACCAGCATGCCCGGTTCCATAACCAGGGCGCGCGCCAGGGCGACGCGTTTTTTCAAGCCGCCGGAGAGCTCGGACACCAGCCGATCGGCATCCAGTTGCAGGCGTGTCAGCGTGGTGTCGACCTTGTGCTGCAGCGTCCAGCCGTCGCTGGCATCGAGCGCTTCCTGGGCATGGTGCAGGCGCTCGAGTGCGGCCGGGTCGTCGTGCGCCTCGGCCAGGGCGTGGGTCGCGGCGTGGTAATCGACCAGCAGGCGGTTGCCCGCGCCCAACCCTTCTGCAACGGCCTCAAACACGGTTTGGCCCGGGGAGACTGCGGGCTCCTGGCTGACGCTGGCGAGCTTGAGGCCCGGGGCGCGCCAGACCTTGCCGTCATCGGGCGTAGAGTCGCCGGCGATGATTTTGAGCAGGCTCGATTTGCCGGTGCCGTTGCGCCCGATCAGGCCGATGCGCTGGCCCGGCTCGATGACGAGGTCGGCATGATCTAGAAGCGGTACATGGCCGTAGGCGAGGGAAAGCTGTGAGAGCTGGATGAGGGGCATTGATACGATTCCGGGAGGATGACCAAGCAGGACGTGGCCACGGGCAGGAAAAGGCGCCAATGATACAGCCTGCGCAGTTTTTTCCACGAAACCATCCCCCGCTCTTTGCGGGTCTGGCTGTTTCAGCGTGGTGATGTGCTTATAAGGCGCTCTGTGAAGAGCATCCATTCGGCTGCCGAATCCATCGTTACCGTACACAATTGCGGTGGTGCCGTTGTCGCCGGT
>SESD01000996.1_pt1 | contig 16361 bp, 12 predicted proteins | sample 3171411 | NCBI WGS metagenome assembly SESD01 (sample SAMN06051880, study PRJNA518727) | freshwater metagenome | biome: subpolar coniferous forest; feature: holomictic lake; material: water; isolation source: holomictic Lake 442, 16.5 m depth | place: Canada: near Kenora, Ontario | collected...
TTGGAGGGGATGCCAAGGTAATTGTAGCCAGGATTGAGATGCTTAATACTAAGTTTTTTGATACTATACCCAACGGAATATTTAAAAAACTCAAGTAAGTTGTTAGCAATGTAAGAACTGCCAAGCCAATTACGGGAGAAATGGCATGGGTTTCCAGAGGATTAAATTGTTGGCGACAAAGAGTAATAGTCGCTCGACCTAAAAGAACGAGAAATCCATAAAAAAGTACTGCACAAATCAGAGCGTTCGCTATTGACATTTTATGTTCTCGTCATATTCTAGGGTTGCAGAAGCTATTCTGACTTCATAGAGTACGTGATAGCCACAATCTATTTTGATGGGTGTATAAATTTATCGTAAATCTTAAACATTGCTAAGACTTTAACAAATACATAATATTTCTCAATCTGATGATTGAATCATAACACAATCAAGCTTTGAAGCTTTAACCCCATCACATCAAAAATCGAAAAGCTTAAGTCAGTACGCTTTACTCATCTTAATAAATTCAAACACTGCCTTTGTTTCTAACAACAAACCTCTGAAAAACTCTTACACCTTTTGCTGCCAGCCAGCCATAAAACAATCGGTCACGCGCCATTCGTGGCGACGCCATAAAGGTTGCTGCCGTTTCCACAAAGGCAACTCCAAAGTTACGTGCTTTAAAAGCCTCTTCTGCACGCCGGGCATGGTGTCTTGCACGCTCGTTCATTTGGCGCATGCATAGCCAATAGGATAGTTCGCATTGCCAACGGAGTGGTGCCAACCAAGTACCCCAATGTTTTTGACTAACTTTTATTAAAAGCTCAAGCACCTCAGCCTCGGTGCGCTGCGATGATTTAGAGCTGTCGTGTAGTCGATAACTGCTAAACAATTTATCAATTCGATGGAATCGATAGTGTTTGCTAAAGCGGCTAAACAGATCATAATCAAGAGCATGATGCTCATTAATATTCAAGCCACCGCAATGCGCCCAAACCGACCGATGCCAAAAAACCGATGGTTGTGGGATAGTATTAAATCCACGCTTCCAAATAGCCAAATGCTCAAAATGATTAATATATTCAGCAGGATGTTCAACACCAACGTAACAAGACCCCTCACCTGTAAACAGGCAGCGCCCCATTACAATGTATCGACCTTTGGCAGGATCAAGCTCTGCGGCTACCCGATGTAGCGTTTCCGAGTAGTAGGTGTCATCAGAATTTAAAAACGCCAAAATCTCACCTGTGGTTCTTGCAAACCCGCGATTTAGAGCGTCGGCTTGACCAGAATCTTTTTCAAAAAATAATTTAAAAATCTCAGGGTATCGTTTTACAAAGTCTTCTGCTATGGCTATTGAGCCATCCGTTGATCCGGCCTCTTGGATAATGACTTCCAGCGCCGGATAATTTTGGTCAACCAAGCTCTGCAATGTTTCAGGAAGGTATTGGGCTTGATTAAAAGAGGGTACAACAATCGATAGCGACGGTAATGGCTTCATGGTCTAACAACTATAAAATTTATCATGGACACCTTGGTAGATAGATAGCGTTTGAATAGCACACCGGCGGGCAGAAAATAAAGGGCGGCGAAGAATAGCGGCCTCGGTAAGTGACCGCCTCAGCTCGGGATCGGTTGCGACTGCCAACAAACTACTGGCTATTTCTTCAACACTGTTCGGGTCAAAAGTCAGTGCAGCTTCGCCAGCCAACTCGGGTAGTGATGTTACATTTGAACAAAGCACCGGCTTACCGGCAATTATGGCTTCTGCTACCGGCATGCCATAGCCTTCAAAAAGTGACGGAAAAACCAGTGCCAAACACCCCTGAAAAAGTGCACGCACTTCCAAAGGCGATCTAAAACCCAAATGCACAATTCGCGAGGAAAGGTTGTTGTCACGAATAAAGACTGCCGCCGGATGGTCTGCCGGCAAAGTACGCCCTGTCATAACTAGTTGTGTGCCTTGTGGTAATTCTAAAACGATACGCGAAAACGCATCAACCAAGCGGGCATGGTTTTTATGCGGCCAACAATGAGCCGGAAAGAAAAAGAAGGGCGTGGTCAGTTGCATCCCCGCTAACAAAGCAATCCTTTCAATGTCTGTTAAGGGCTGCCATACGTTTCGACTGGGAATAATCCAAACCGTACTCATTTTTTCCAGTGGGATGCCATACTGGCGATGGACATCTTGCCTTGTAAATTCTGAGATGCATATAATGTGTTCGGCACGTTCAGCCGATTCTCTATAGAGTTTTTCTCTTTCTGCGTATTCTTCTTGGGTGAAAAACTCTGGATAATGCAGGTGTTGTAAGTCATTAATAGTCAACACACCAGGAAAGCCGAGCATATCCGGGCGGGTGTACCCACAGACGGAATGTACAATATCAAAATCCAATTTTCGGTAGGCGGCTAATGAGCGCATTTGCCTTGTTAAAATGGACGGTATCCCCAAGCCTTCTGATAGCTTATTAGTTAAAAATGAGCGGGCCACTTCAATTTGACTCGAAACGGGATCAGAATAATAGCATTTAACCTGAAAGTCTTTGGGGAAATTCCATTCTGTACAAGTACTGCGGGGCGCAAAAATACGATAGGCATTGTTTCTGTCTAACTGGCTTACGGCCGATACCAATTCATAAGTGGCTTGTTCTATGCCCCCTGCGCTACCTATTTCCATCCACCTTAGATCATATAGCAACTTGAATGGGCGTTTTTTTTTGATGTTAATGGCCTGCTCAACCCATTCCGTCAGTTGTTGTGAATCTTGTTTGCAATCCAGCTGCGTCAAAAAACTGACTTTATCGATGCGTTCGTCTACTCTTTTATTAGTATGGCTACTAGCCTCACTTTTTGGATATGAGTTATTTATGTTCCCATTCAGTGCAATGCCAGGATTAATACAGACCAGCTTGGCTGCGGAAGTAGGGAGGTAATTTAACCAAAGATCGTTATCAACTTTAATTAAAACCATGGCATGCCAATGACCATCTCTCAGCGCACTGAGTAGTTGTGGCGCACAGTTAGCCAAGGTAGTCAACTGTTTTAACGCTTCAAGCGGCTGCGCCTTAATATTTAATAGTCGTTTTAATAACACCCCTTTCAACCGCTTAGGCAAATGTTTAAGAAAGAAACTTAACTCACCCTGATAATTGGCACTAACTAACAAAGTAAGCCCTTCAACAGAACGTGGCCAAAAATAAGCTTTAGCTAGACAGGCCTCAAGCTTTGTCACGCTTTGTTCAGAATAACTATCATGACAAGGTGCTAATACTGTAACATCATGGTGTTGTGTAAGATAATGAAGATCAAAATAACCATGGCTATTATCATCTAAAAAATAAGACAGATCACTGGTTAGTATAAGTACCTTAGTCTTCATTTATTGCAGTGATTAATTGGGTTAAGTAACATCAGGCGGGCACTGATTAACGTCAAAAAAAGAACAATTAAACCTGACGCTTTGGCACAGCCATGGCATCTTTGTAGAGTTGTAATAATTCTGCAGCACTATTTTCCCACTTAAACCGCTCAGCCTGCGCTAGCGCAGCAGCACTTAATTGATTTCTTTCTTCGCTGTTAGTAGCCAAACGCAGCATGGCTTGTGTCCAGCCTTCAGTATCTTCTGCGTCAAGTAATATCGCGGCATTACCGGCCACCTCAGGGATTGATGTTGAATTTGAAGTTAACGTCGGCGCACCAAACTGCATGCCTTCTAGAACCGGCAAACCAAAGCCCTCAAACTTTGACGGATAAATATTTGCATAACAATTTCGATACAGCCAAATTAACTCCTCGTCTGTTACGTAGCCAGTCATTATTATTTGAGCATCAATCCCCAGTTCATTCAGATATTTCTGAAAATCATCCATCAACCAGCCTTTACCACCTGCCAAAACGAGTGGCATGGACTTACCGCCAAGTGCCAAATAACGGGCATAAGCTTCGACCAAACAATGTTGATTTTTTCTTGGCTCAATAGTACCTACGCTTAACCAATAGCCGCCAACAGGCACTCCATCAAGTGATTTTGGCCGCGCACCTTGCGCAGAAGAATCTGCAAACCGTGAGCACGGATATATAATCCGAATACGATCCTTAGAAAAGTGAGGAAATACGCTTAGATAATGATCCCGTGAAGCTTTAGAAATAGCAACTACCCAATCTGCCGCCATCGCAGAACGAAAGACACCGTCAAAACATCCCACACGGTTAATCTCTGTTGTCCAGCTAGGATCAACCGTAAAGCCCATATCATAAAAAGTATAAATAACCCGGCTTTTTGTTAATTGTGTCGGACACCAAAAGTTATTGGCATGGACAATATCAGGCATTCCCAAGGCGGTTTCTACATCAGGTCGTGCCCAAAAAATTTTAGCACTTTGAAGCGAATCATGTTTGGGTCCATACTGCACATCTTGACCCGAATACGGATTTTGGTCAGGCATATGAGCATCAAAATAAAAATCACCAAAACCCGGAAAAAGTGAATAACGCTCTTCCGGAGCAAGCTTAAGCATTGCATTGATCATTGCGTGTGCAAAATAACCGCAACCCGCCTTACCGGCACCTGTTTGGGAAATATCGAAGCCTATGTGCATACGATTAATGATTTAATTTATAGGGCTAAAAATACGCAACCAAAAGTTATTGCGCTACTGTGTTAATGATACAAACTCAAAATAAAGCGATAGTAAATCGCTTTATCATCAGCTTAGTACCCATGTCTTAACCTGATTTAACATATTAGAAGTAACACCATAATTCCATCTAATTGCTGCGCTTAGACTTTGCAAACTTAAATAAACATTTCGAGTAAGCCAATGCGCTTTTGTGTGATGATCTTGTAATAGCGCATGTGCATAATTAAACAACCACCGATCCGGCACTTTGCCAAACATGTTCTTAAACATATCGTTAATTTCTTTGTGCACTTTTACCCGAGAACCCAAGGTTTTGTTATCCGCGTATAACCTGGATCCAGCCAACTTTTCTTCAAGGTAACCAAAGCGCATACCGGCTTTACCCAGCCGAAGCCAATAGCCATAATCCATGCAATAATTTAAGGCTTCATCAAGCAAGCCATGCTGCTCAACCACCCGCCGACGAAAAAATAATGCCGGTTGGCAAATAAAACAGGTAAATTGCAAACGCTCAAAATCCCATGGTTCGGTGGGATAGGCTTCGAAAGCAAAATCCTCAAGATCAATATGATCAGCCATTCCATAAACGACATCCACTTCCGGATGTGCTTTAAAGTAGTCAACTACTCGGGCAATAGCACCCGGATAATAAATATCGTCGGAATTTAGCCAGCCAATAATCTCGCCATCAGTTGTCCGTATGCCCTGATTAACGGCATCGGTTTGGCCCTTATCTTTTTTTGATACCCAGCGTACCGCTGGACTAAAATTCTTAAGTATGTCTACGGTACTGTCAGTACTACCACCGTCAAAAACCACATGCTCGATTTCAAAAGCCGGCGCAGCCTGACTTGCAACGCTTTGCAAGGTGCGCTCTATAAATTGTCCTTGCTGGTAGGACGGTGTGACAATACTGACCTTCATGTTCAAACCTTCTCGGGATATAAATTTTCGCCTCTGCCATTCGCGCCAACAATACAACATTTTTGCAACATCACCGATAACTCACGATGATCATTGCCATGACCTGCTTGAGTGGCTACAAAAAATGGATCAATTTTTACCTCGTAACACCCACCACTTTTTTCAAGTGGCACGGACAAAGTCGCATTAGTACCCCTGTCAATTTTAAGGTTTAACTCTTGGTTGTTTCCAATCTCTGTGACTTTTACCGTAAAGTGCTTATGCGTCAGCCATTCCGGTGCTGAAAACTCAATAAACAATGCCTGTTTGTCTGCAGAGGGCGCCACTTGTATACTTAAACAACGGCTAATCCAACCATCTGCATAAACACCCGTTAATAGACTTTCATGCTTTACATTGGCAAAGGCATGCAAAAAAAGCTCCCAGTATTCTCTTGCCATCCGCTCAGAATCTGAAAATTCAGTAGCGCGCTGATAACCTGCCTGCACTAACCGCGCACGCAATGCCGCATCTTCTACCAAAGAAACCATCGCATCTGCGATCTGGGTTGGAACACGCGGATCAAATAGAATCGTCGCATCATCTGCAACTTCGGGGAGTGAAGTCAAATTGCTGCAGGCAACAGGCACACCCGCGGCCATGGCTTCGATAACGGGTAAACCAAAGCCCTCATAAAGCGAAGGAAAAACCACACCGGTCGAATTCGCCATTAAAGTCGTCAATTCTGCATTAGATACATAACCAGGAAAAAGGACGCGATCATTTAGTTTCATGGCCTGCACAGCACTCATCAAAAATGCTTGTCGCGCTCCTGGCGCGCCGGTGCAAACCAGTTTAATATCGGCCGGCAGTCCCTTATCACAAGCCATGCCAAAAGCGGTAAGAAGCATTTCATGATTCTTGTGCTTCCAGAAATTAGCCGGGTAAATAAGGTAACGCGCTGGTGTCAGTTTAAGACGAGCCAATATTGCTATGTCGTTATCGGCACTGGGTACAATACGCTGAGCCATACGAAGATGAATGGTTCGTATGTGTGATGGATTAAGCTTACCGTGACTAATAGCAGAATTTCTTGAATAGTCAGATATTGCAGCAAGTGCAGTTGCACGTCGACAGGCTTGCGTAAAGGTGCGATCACGATGGGCAACATCTTCTATCGCAAAAAACTGGGGATAGGTTTTATATTGTAAATCATAAATCGTGCAGACTGTTGTAATACCTGCCTCAAAATAAGTAGGTGCAGTAAAAGGACAAAAAAGCAGATCTGCATTTATATTTTGCAACAACGAACCGGTATTGTCAGGTTTTAACGGACGCCCCAAACGACTCATTAATCGAGGAAAATCGCGACTCAATTTGTGTATTATACGATCAGAGAACCGCTGCAAACGAGAGGGCTCCGGAATGACTTCAACGGGGTAGCCCACAGCCATCAAGCGCCGCATATTGGGTCGATCCAAGCTCGACAACTCTTCGTGCGATGCGGCTTGGGTAAGCAAAATAAATTGTGTCTGTGGCGCTAAATCGACTAACCGACTGAGTAAGTCCAACACGAAAATTTTTGCCCCACCATTCTCGCCTCCCGGTAAAATCGGAGTTAAATCAACCGCTATGACGCCAATTTTTTTATTCATTAGGCTTCCCAACCCATTTCATTAAGTTGCTTACTTCTGGCCAATCTGTGATAAGAGTCAATGCACGAAAGCCGCGACGCTTAAATATAGTTTGTAAATCTGCTAAAAGCAGTTGGTTTCTTTCTGTCAAAGTCTCCATTTGCTTAGTTAATGCTAGTAAATCAGTGTGCGCTTCATTTACTAAGGAAGTGAGTGTTTGAATTTGAATCCATCGAGCAGCTCGGTCTGCCTCAGACTCTTTGAACATCGCTGTCAACGACTCAACTTGCTCGCCCCGTGCTGCACACTGTGATTCTAACTCTTGCTGTTTTCTTGTTAAATCCAACAAAGCCAAGGCAAGCCTTCCATTTGGACTGCCTAGTAAGGCTGCCTCAATCTGGTCATGCGTGTTTACTTTAAAGGGCACCCGACTCACGGCAAAAAACATATCGTAATGAGCAAAAATGGCGGGTTCAAACTGGATATACTCGGCACCTAGCTGATTGAACAATTGTGTAACCGAGTTTTCGCTAAAGAGATAAAGATGTTCATCTGGTATCAGCATCTCTTGAAACCGATCTTTAGTTTCCACTAACTCAGAATAATTTATTGCGTCCTTAACCTTGGGAGTCTGGATAAGTATTAAGCCATCTTGCTTTAATACTTTCAAGCAATTAGCCATCGTTGTAACTGGGTCAGGTAGATGCTCAAGAACATCCATCAAGACAACAACATCAAGACTGCCAGGTGCGATATCGAGGGCTTCGATCGGGCCAACAGAAATCGGTACTCCAAAAGTATTCTGGCCAAATTCAACCACCCAAGGGCTCATTTCCACGCCGAAAGCATCGTATCCTGCCTGCCCCATCAGTGCCACAAAGCTTCCGTGCGAGCAACCTAGCTCTAAAACTTTTGCTGGTGGCAAACAATATTTAAGCAGTATTTTTAACCAATGCAAATTGCGGTCGGTAAGATCGTTACGTGCGCGCGTATAAATCTCAGGATAACCAAATGCATCTTGCTGATGCTCCAGCCAATATTTTTTTCCGTAATAATCGGTTTCGTCGTCTTTTACCAAAAACTGTTCAGGGGGCGTATCTTTAAGATACATAAGGGTACCGCAAACTTGGCATTTGCCATACTGTGTGTTGAAAGGGTGAAATTTTTTGTTGCCACACCAGCAAATACGCATAGTCATCAGATTGGCTTACGTACTAGAAACACTGCACCGCTACAATCTTGCCAGTCGGTCTCCATTTCCAGCAACCCTTCAAAAACCTTGCGGAAGGCGCTCGGAAAGTTCGGATTAGCTGATAAAAAAGGAAAGATCACATCACCTAATTCACCGCCTGTTCCTTTCTTGATATGCCATAGATTGTCCATCAGTAGAAATATGCCACTATTGTGCTTTGGTAGAACGGGGATATGTTCCTCGGGAATTAATCCTGCACGCTTGAAGCTATTAGCCCAATCCTCTACAGGTAGAGGATTGGCAAGATGATGGTAGTCAAGAAATTCTTTCTGTAGTGCTGTAGCTGCATCATCAAAGCCCGCCATGGCAACCAAATTGGGCAATAAAGACCATTGAACAAAAAAATCGGTTACCACGCTGCACAACAATGTACCACCGGGCTTAAGACAACGATATATCTCTGCAAGAACAGCATCAAGATGATCCATGTGTTCTAATGAACAATTAGCAAAAACATGATCAAAACTGGCATCAGCCTCCGGTACTTGGTGCGCGGGTGCGATATGGACGTTACGATAAACACCACTTTGCAAGCCTAATTCAGCTACACTAGGACACATATCCACACCAACCACATCAGTTGTACTTGGCCAGATCAGCTGAAAATAACGACCATCGCCGCAACCAAGATCAAGAACACGACCATCAAGGCAATTATGCTGATAGGCAGCATATTCCCATGCCCGCCAGTGGCTCATAGAAGGAATGTGTGGATAAAGAGTACTTACAGCGTCGTAACCACTAAGCACATCCTCACTTAATAAAATTTTAGTTCGCATCAAGTAATCCTTTTATTTTTCAATGATTAGCCAGCAGTAACAATCTTTATATCACCTGGCAAGTCAGCTACCCCATGATGGGTTAATACTTGTACACTATTTACAACCGCAAGACCGACAGAAAACGAACCAACATCAGCAATATGGCAAATTCGGGTGACCGCTACAAACATCTCTTCATGAGAAATATGCTCCCGATCCGCCCAAGTATCGCTTGATACTGACGCTAAACCTATCTCAAAGAGATATTCACCGGGCCCAATATCCAGCTTTATCTTCTGACGACACAATACTTTCGAACCCGCACCTAATGTTTCAGGTACAGTATTTTCGAATTGCCAGCTATTTTTTCCGTGCACAATGACGCCACGTTCGTTACTAATCACGATACCACAAATGGGGACACCAATAGCCTCAGCAAGCTCATATTCCGTATAAAAAACAGCTACATCACCTTGGCGAAAACTATTGCACGGCTGTCCTGCCTCATTACAAAGCGCAACGCCAATGCAACGTGCCTGTCCATTACTGATTTGTGATTTATTAGACAAATCAATAAACGCTTCTGGAGGGGGGCGGTCAATGACCGACGGATTAAGGTCGGGGAGTGGACGTGGCGCTGTTTCTGTTGATTGCTTTGCAACTATCGGTGTTTGAGCTTGGGTTTGGTGTAAAAGATAGTAGTGTTTGGCGGCCTCTGAAGCAGGACCTATAAATTTTTGGACGCCATGATCCAGTAAAATTGCACGCTCGCAGTATTGTTCTATATCGGGCATAGAATGCGAAACCAGTAAAATTGCTGCACCTGAATTTCGTATTTGCTCTAGGCGGGTATAGCATTTTTGCCGAAAAAACACATCGCCAACCGCCAAGGCCTCATCAATGACAACAATGGAGGCATCTATATGCGCCTGCACAGCAAAAGCTAAACGGACATACATGCCACTGGAATAGGTTTTAACGGGTTGGTCAATAAATTCACCAATGTCGGCAAATTCAACAATCTGATCATAGCGCGCTTCGACTTCTTTTTTAGTCAACCCAAGAATCTGTCCGTTAAGTAAGATATTGTCCCGCCCGGAAAAATGCGGATTAAAGCCACTGCCCAATTCAAGCAAGGCAGCGACACGACCATTGACACTGACTTGACCCATTGTTTGGTATAAAGTGCCGACAAGGATTTGTAGCAGGGTGCTTTTGCCACTGCCATTACGCCCGATGATGCCAACCATTTCGCCTTTTCGAACTTGAAAAGAGATATCATTTAATGCCCAAAATTCCCGAAAATAGCGGGGTGGCTCACGACGGTTGGTTATTTTTAATGCAGCGCCTGTGCGGTTGATTTTTTGATGTAAGTTAGGAAGGATCAGCTGTTTTAAACGATCACGCGGTGAATTGTATATTTCGTAACGCTTACTGACATTACGCACATCAATGACGATATCAGTTTTGTTCATTGACACTCTCTGTTTTATCCGCTTTTTTTATTTTTATTATCAACACGCTCTTCCTGAAAAAATCTGTTTACTTGCTCTAAAAGCATGCGGCATCAAGGTTGCTTAATTCCTGTTTCTTAGATGTCATTGTAATGTATTTGGCGTTGTTTAACCAGATCACGCGACCACCAACACGCATAAACAGCCACTAAAGTGAGTGCACGCTACTGATTAGATTTTCTTTTATTAGTTATCTAAAAGGCCTGCAACCCTGGCCTATCAAAAAACAAAAGCTAGGCATGCTTTTTTGCCTGCTAACTGTACGTTTTTCGGTGTCATTGATGGCATCAGATATTAGGCATATTTATTTTTTTGAGCAGCGTCTGATGTACTTGCACAAAGGATCTTAACGACATCAGTCATTCGTTTACTAGCTTGCCAACCGAGTATCTTATGGGCTTTTTCTGGGTTTCCTTGGCTCCAGGCAATTTCATTGGGTCGCATTAGCTGATCATCATGGTGCACATGATCGGTCCAATTTAAGCCAAAAAAATCAAATGCCTGCACTACAAAATCCTTTAATGAATTAGCTTGCCCAGTGGCAATAACAAAATCATCCGCATGTTCAGCTTGAAGTATTAGCCACATGGCCTCAACATATTCTTGCGCCCAACCCCAATCACGCGAGATGCTTAAATCACCGAGGGTAAGCTTTTCTTTTGATCCTTGTGAAATTCTGTAAGCAGCACGCACAACTTTTTGGGTTACAAAGCGTTCTGGCCTAAGCTCGGATTCGTGATTAAACAAAATACCATTTGCCGCAAACATGTTATGCGCTTCGCGGTAGTTTCGCACTAACCAATGTGCCGCCGATTTTGCTACTGCATAGGGGCTTACAGGATTAAAAGGCGTGTACTCATCTGCTGGTACGCCACCCGTATCACCAAAACATTCACTGGAACTTGCATGATAAAATTTAGCCGGCATACCAAGAAATCTTAATGACTCTAAAATATTAAGGGTGCCGATTGTGATGCTTTCAATGGTTTCTGACGGTTGTTCAAAAGATAAACCAACAGAGGTTTGCCCCGCCAGATGATAAATCTCATCAGGGCATGATTTTGAAATAACGGTCAACGTACTCTTAAAATCATTCGGTGCCATTGACAATAACTTGACTTGTCCTGTGATACCAAGCCGTGCGAACGAATCAAAACGCGACACAGCCGCATCACGCGATGTACCGAAAACGGCGTAGCCTTTATTTAAAAGCAATTGTGCTAGATAGGCGCCATCTTGACCACCAATACCGGTAATAAGTGCAGTTTTTGTCATTTTAAACCCTATGGGTGACAGGTATGTATGGACAAGCTAAGCTTTTATTGTTTAATTTAGTACCACAACAATAAACGGCTTACTCAGAAACATTATCTATAAAGTCAGTATAAGCTTTAGCAATGCCGTCGCGTAAGGCTGTTTTTGCCTGCCAACCCATTTTACGCAAACGCTCAACATTTAATAGTTTGCGTGGCGTACCATCCGGTTTGCTGGCATCAAATACAATCTTACCGTTAAAACCAACCACACTCATGACTGTTTCGGCGAGTTCTTTAATGGTGACATCTTCACCGGTGCCCACATTATACAAACCGTCGTTAATGCCGTTTTCCATCAAGAAAACACAGGCTTCTGCCATATCGTCAACGTACAAAAACTCCCGCATCGGTTGTCCAGAACCCCAAACAACCAGTTCTTTATCACCACGTTGCTTGGCCTCATGCACTTTGCGAATCAGCGCCGGCAATACATGACAGTTTTCAAGGTGGTAATTGTCGTTAGGCCCATAAAGATTAGTCGGCATTACCGAAACATACTGCGTACCGTACTGCTGATTGTAACTTTCACAAAGCTTAATACCGGCAATTTTGGCAATCGCATAAGGTTCGTTGGTGGGTTCCAAGGTACCGGTTAAAAGGTATTCTTCTTTAATGGGTTGCGGGCAATCGCGCGGATAGATACAACTAGACCCTAAAAAACACAAACGTTTAATGCCAGCCAAGTAAGCACCATGAATGACGTTAGCCTGAATCGTTAGGTTTTCGTAAATAAAGTCGGCTCGATAGGTGTTATTGGCCTGTATGCCGCCCACTTTAGCCGCCGCCATAAAAATATAAGCTGGCTGCTCAGTCTTTAAAAAATCGTGTACGGCTTTTTGGTCAAGCAAATCCAATTCAGCGCGTGACCGAGTAATAACATGGCTATAGCCTTTGGCCTTTAAGTTACGCACCAACGCTGAGCCAACCATGCCCTTATGCCCGGCTACATAAATTTTTGCTTCTTTAGAAAGCATGTTCATTATTCACGTCCAACTGACACATTAAAACCCTTACTTTTTAGTAAAGCATGCTGCATTGCTTTATCAAGATCATAGGCGACCATTTCTTCTATCATTTCGTCCAAGGTAATTTTTGGCACCCAGCCCAGTTTTTCTTTGGCTTTAGCAGGATTACCCAATAAGGTTTCCACTTCAGTTGGTCGAAAGTACCGTGGATCAATCTTAACGATAATATCGCCGACTTTTAGTCCCGGAGCCTTATCTCCAGTGATAGTCGATACTCGTCCTTGCTCATTAACACCTTCGCCTTCCCAAGCCAGTTCAATGCCTAATTGCTCAACGGTTTTATTGATAAATTCACGGACGCTGTACTGTACACCTGTGGCGATCACAAAATCATCAGGCGTTTCTTGTTGCAGCATTAGCCATTGCATTTCCACATAGTCTTTAGCATGACCCCAGTCACGCAAGGCATCAATGTTACCCATAAACAGGCATTCTTCAAGACCTTGGGCAATATTGGCCAATCCTCGGGTAATTTTACGGGTTACAAAGGTTTCGCCACGACGCGGTGATTCATGGTTAAACAAGATGCCATTACACGCATACATACCATAAGCTTCACGGTAGTTAACGGTAATCCAGTAAGCATAAAGCTTGGCTACCGCATAAGGTGAGCGTGGATAGAAAGGCGTGGTTTCTGTTTGTGGCGTTTCTTGTACCAAGCCGTATAACTCGGAGGTACTGGCTTGATAAAAACGGGTTTTTTTCTCAAGCCCCAAAAAGCGAATGCCTTCCAGAATACGCAAAGCACCGGTTGCATCAACATCTGCGGTGTATTCAGGCGCTTCAAAGCTGACCGCAACATGGGATTGCGCACCTAGGTTATAAACCTCATCCGGCTGAACTTCTTGCAGTATGCGGTTAATGTTGGACGTGTCGGTTAAATCGCCATAATGCAGCTTAAGCTTGGGGTGTGGCGCATGAGGATCTTCGTAAATATGATCAATGCGTTGGGTGTTAAATGAAGAAGCACGGCGTTTAATGCCATGTACTTCATAGCCTTTAGCTAATAAAAACTCGGCCAAATAAGATCCATCTTGCCCGGTAATACCGGTAATTAACGCTTTTTTCATGCTTTACTATCCTGTTTAACTGTTAAATACTGTAATTAGCCTTGGGCGGGCAGTTTTGTAGTTTAGACTATTTTAATATGTTTCGTAAAGGTGGTTGAAATACTGAGGTTTTGTCCTTTTATGACGATGTTGATAATGGCTGAAATCTTAAAGCAAGCTCCGTACCCATACTCATACCCTAAAAGCACTAAAACGTTTAAAGAACATCAGCAAAACCTTTTCGGGTTTTTTGAAACAACGCAAAGCCCAGCCAAGCAACCACTGAAGCCACCAGCGTGTAAGCACCTAAGCCCATCCAATTAGGTAAGTGTCCCCATATCAGCACTTCACGCGCTTGCTCGATGATAAAGGTGATGGGGTTAGCCATAATAAACGGACGAAATCTTTCCGGCACTGCCGTTATGGGATAAAAAACCGGCGCAAGAAACATTAATACTGTCGTAATAATGCCTATGGTTTGGCCGACATCACGCAAAAATACGCCTATAGATGCCAACATCCAGGCAAAGCCCATGGTTAAAATTACCAACGGCATTAGCACTAAAGGAATAAAAACAGCCGTCCATTGCAGGTAGCCATTAAACAAGGCAAAGGCGGCCAACAAAACACACAAACTCACCAAACCATGAAACAATGCGGCTCCCATGGCAATAACAGGCAAAATTTCTAATGGAAACACGACCTTTTTTACGTAATTAACATTAGATAAAATAAGCGAGGGTGCGCGATTAAGCACCTCGCTAAACAGGCCTTGTACAATCATACCCACAAACAGCACAACTGCGAATTGGGTTTTGCTGTCATCACCGCCCTCACCCCCCCAGCGCGCTTTAAAAATCTCCGAAAAAACAAAGGTATAAACTATCAGCATAAACACAGGGTTAAAAAAAGACCATGCCAAGCCAAAAGCAGACCCCTTGTAACGACCCACTACTTCGCGCTTGGTCATTTGCAAAATTAGCTGCCGATTACGCAACATACTTTTAGCCAAGGCCAAAACGGATATCGGTTGAGCGGCATGAGGATTAATAGCCTGATGAACGTGGGTCATGCGTAGTGTTCCTTTATATTTAATGGTGCTTAGTTTACTGGCATTTTTTAAAAATGTATTGGTGCTAATTGTTTTTACTTATAAGTCATTTTAGGCAATTTTTCCCACTATATCACCCAGCATATAAGCCTCACCAACCGCTGTTAATTTTGTATTGATCGTCTGATTTTCAACTGAGTCATCGTTACTTATTATACAACTGACTTTAAGGTAATTTGGTGTGTAACCAAATACCCGCTGTTTTTCACCTTCAAGGGCTTCACTGTAACCTTCCCATAATATCGGAAAAGTATTGCCGATATTTTCTTGGCAAAACGCCTGTTTCATATCATTGGCTAAACTATGTAACTGCTGGCTACGTTGTTTTTTTATTTCATTCGTCAACTGGTTTGGCAAGGTGGCGGCTTTTGTACCTTCACGACTGGAATAGGTAAAGATGTGGATATGGCCAAAACCGGTTTGTTTGATAAAGTTAAAGCTGTCCTGCCATTCTTCTTCCGTTTCACCGGGAAAACCGACAATAATATCAGTCGTAATATTAAAGTATGGAATTTGAGCCCGTAATTGCTTAACAATAGCGGCAAACTCTTCGGTTTTACAACGCCGCGCCATTCTGCGTAAAACGGTATCCGAGCCACTTTGCAAAGGCAAATGTAAATGGGGCATCAATCGAGGATTCTCGAATAATGTAAAAAAATCTGCCGGCAACTCCCAAGGCTCTAAAGAACCCAGCCTAAGCCGTGGTATTGTTGTTTCAGCTAAAATGGCCTTGATTAAATCAGACAGATTGTTTCCCAAATCACTGCCATAACCGCCTAAATGAACGCCTGTTAAAATAACCTCTGTAATGCCTTGTTTATGCAGCGAATTAATTTCATCTATTACTGCCTGCAACGGCCGACTGGCTTCTTCACCTCTTGCGACGGTAACAATGCAAAATGTGCAACGATAACGGCAACCATCTTGTACTTTTACAAAAGCGCGTTGGCGGCCGCGTGTAAACAAGGAAATTTCACCCGGCTCTGTAGACATTGTCGGCATTACGTCCATGTTAAGCTCTGTTAAGGTTTTTTCGACTAGCTGGTCTTTATCTTTGTTACTGACTACCAAATCAACGCCCAATAAAGACGCTGCTTCATCTTGATTTAAGGTCGCGTAACAGCCGCTGACTACGAGTTTGGCTTGAGGATTATCACGGTGTATCCGGCGAATC
>SESD01000998.1_pt1 | contig 16330 bp, 20 predicted proteins | sample 3171411 | NCBI WGS metagenome assembly SESD01 (sample SAMN06051880, study PRJNA518727) | freshwater metagenome | biome: subpolar coniferous forest; feature: holomictic lake; material: water; isolation source: holomictic Lake 442, 16.5 m depth | place: Canada: near Kenora, Ontario | collected...
GACAATTACTAACTTAAACCATAAAATTGATGAATCACTCAAAAGTATTTATGAACATGTCTCGCCGTATCATTATGGCTGTTGCGCTGAGCCTGGTACTGGCTGCGCCACAATCATTCGCAGCACAAGAAGCTGGAAAGATCAGTGTAGTCGATTCAGGAAAAATTCTGCAGCAATTGCCAGAAACAAAACAAGCTGAAGTCACCCTGCAAACAACAGTCGCCCCGCTGCAGAAAGAGCTTGAACGCATGAACAGGGACTATCAGAAATCAGTCGCAGATTACCGCCAAAAAGCTGGATCTTTGACAAAAACTGTTAGAGAACAGAAGGAAAAGGAACTGAACCTTAAAGGCCAGGCTGTTGAAAAATATCAACAGGAGAATTTCGGGCGTGGTGGTGTTGTTGAAAAGAAACAGCAGGAACTGCTTATTCCGATCCGGCAAAAAGTATTGGCCGCCGTCGAATCTATCGCTCAAAAGGAAGGTTTTAGTCTTGTTCTTGAAAAGAGTATAGCCGTCTATGTAACTCCCGAAAATGACCTCACCTTCAAAGTGTTGAACCAGTTGAATATCAAGTAAGTATTTTCTGATTTGAAAAAAGTTATTGTTCTTTTTCTGCACGTTATTCTGATTTTGTCAGGGTGCGGCGATCCTGTCAAGGAGCACCGCTCTCCTGATATGGCCTTTATTGGTCTTAATCACCCTGTACAGGAAGGCTGGACAATCAGGATTTCCCTTACAGAATCAGGTATAAAACATGGAGTCATTGACGCTGGACACGGAGCAGAATACAGAATAAATGGCGGAAGCGAACATCATCTTGATGGAGGAGTCAGAGTTACCCTCTTTGATGCCAACGGCTATGCCACAACAACCATAACGGCACAGAAGGCCGTTATCCATGATAATCAGGATATTGAGGCGCAAGGCAATGTTGTCATTACCTCCGGAGTTTCCGGAAACACAACTGTTATAAAAACAGAGTATGTCAAACGAACTGCCGACGACAAAATTATTCGTTCGGACAGGTTTGTTACCATTTCAAAGCTTGATGAAACAATTCGGGGAGAGGGTTTTGAGAGCGATCAAGCCTTGAAAAAGTACCGGATTTTCCGGGGAAGCGGAGAGGCATTTATAAAACAATAGAAGTATTCTTGTTCATGAAATTACACGTTTTAAAATCAAAAATACATAACGCTATAGTGACAAGCGGTGATCTCGAATATGAAGGAAGCATCACCATTGACAGTGAGCTTCTTGAAATGGTCGATATGATTCCTAACGAAAAAGTTCTTGTTGTCAACAACAATAACGGCGAACGATTTGAAACGTACATTATCAAAGGAGCCCATGGCTCCCGGGAAATTCAGCTCAACGGGGCAGCCGCACGATGCGCTCTGGTTGGAGATGAGATCATTATCATGACCTTTGCCGTCATGGATGTGGCTGAGGCGCGAAACTTTAAGCCTATGGTTCTTATTGTCGACAGGGAAAACAATCCAAAAAGCAGACATCATGTAGGCGAAGCCGATGAACCGTTATTATAATTCTCTCTGATGCTCCACACTGAATATCAAGGTAATCAATGGCACTTGCAGTAATTATCATGGCCGCCGGAAAAGGTACTCGAATGAATTCAGACCTCCCAAAGGTGCTCCATCGGGCTAACGGTCGTCCTCTTATCGAATATGTGATCGATACCGCCAACTCTCTTGATCCTGAAAAAATAGTCATAATTGTTGGACATCAGGCTGAACTTGTCAAAGAAGCTACTGCCCGATACAGGATAACTGTGGCACTTCAGGAACCACAGCTTGGAACCGGCCATGCCGTCATGCAGACTGAAGCACTCCTCAATGACTTTAACGGAGAGGTGCTTCTTCTGTCAGGAGACGCTCCATTGGTCAATGCCACTACTCTGCAGGAACTGATTGCATTTCACCGTTCCAGCCATGCGGCAGCAACCGTCCTGACTGCGGAGCTTGATGATCCAACTGGATACGGAAGAGTTATTCGAGAGTTGAACAGTGACAGCGTCCTGAAAATTGTGGAACAGAAAGATGCTTCCGAAAAGGAACTTGCTGTCAGGGAGATCAATTCCGGTGTTTACGTGTTCGACACGCGCCTGCTTTTCGAGGCTCTTGGACAAATCAACACCAACAACGCTCAACAAGAGTACTATCTGACTGACGTTTTCGGCATCTGCTTTCAAAGCGGGAAAAAGGTTTGCGCCTTCAAGACCGACAATCCAGACGAGATTCTCGGCATTAACACCCCGGAACAACTTGCGGAAGCTGAACGGCTGCTTATAACAAACCAGAAGTATCCGGGCTGAAGGATTCAGCTCTATTTTCTGGAACGGCGCGGCCTTTTTGTTTCGCTCTTTTCTGCTGTTCTATGGCGACTGCCGATATCGAGAGAACCGGGAGTTGAGATATCTATATCTGAAGTATCTTGCTGTAGACCCGTTTCATGCATGGAATAAAACTCCACAAGATTGCCGTCAGGATCCATGACAAAAAAAGCCCTGCCTTCCCGGCGATGAGCTGGTCGGGTAACAATATGGACTCCCTTATTATCGAGGTAAAGTGCAGCAGCATCAACTTCAGCATCTGAAGCAAGCCTGAACCCAAAATGATCGACCCTGATATCTCTTGCCTCAGGAGATCCTGGTGTTTCGGCCTTCACAAGAACCAGCATATCCGAGTTAAGGCGAAGAAAGGTAATATTCGCACCAACCCTGTGATCGAGTTTGATGCCAAGAATATCACTATAAAATACTTCGGCTGTACGAAGGTCATTAACTCGAAGGGTGATCTGGTTAATCCCCGTCAGTTTCATCATCATCTTCTGTTTGAACAACCTTTTTTTCTACTGGTTTTTCGAGTGTATAATCGTATTTATGCTCAAAGTACTCGGCAACTGCCTTGTGCGAAGACTTTTCACGAACTTCAAATTCAAGACTGATCGCGATCTGTTCCGGAAAAATCTTGTCCGATTCGGATTCGCTGCTTGGATTGCGGATCATCTCCTTATAGGGAAGAAGCTTGTCTTCAAGTTCTGTCCGCTCTTCATCATGTAATCTTTTGGCTTTTTTTGAAATGGCAACCACCGTTTCATACAAATTTGAGTGCGCACTTCTTAATTTATTCAGGTCAACAGGTTTAACCGACATTGCACTTATTTTTTACGTGTTTGAAAGAAATTTGCTGATTATAGCCGTCACCGTAGTAACCGCCTGTTCAAGATTATCGTTGACAACCACCTCATCAAACTGATCTGCATATCCCAGTTCCAACCGGGCACGCTCAAGGCGAGCGTTCAGACCATCTTCATCTTCACTCTCCCGCCCTTTGAGCCTCTCTTTTAAAACCTCCATACTCGGTGGTTTTATAAACAGCAATAACGAAGTGTCCGGAAAAAGCTTTTTCACATTGAGCGCGCCCTTCACATCAAGATCAAGCAAAATATGTGCCCCGGAATCAATGACCTGGTGAGTTTTGTCAAGCAGCGTGCCGTAACAGTTTCCAAAAAAAAACTCGTGTTCAATAAAGCCGCCAGAGAGGATTTTAGCCTCAAAATCTTCTCTATCCAGAAAATAATAGTGGACACCCTCCCGCTCATCCGCCCTTTTCATACGGGTAGTGGCTGATACTGAAAACTTGATATTTTGCAAACGCTCAAGCACCATCTTGGCTATAGTCGACTTTCCCGTACCTGATGGAGCTGAAAAAACAACCAGTTTTCCCTGCTGCTGCCGCTCTTCAACCATGAAACTACTCTATATTTTGCAGTTGCTCCCTTATTTTCTCCAGATCTTCCTTGATCTGGACAATTTTCTGGGAAATTTCTGCATTCTGGGATTTTGATGCAATAGTGTTTGCTTCCCGCAACTGTTCCTGAAGGAGAAAATTGAGTTTTCTGCCAGTACCGCTTTCATCGTTCCTTAACTCTTCAAGAAAAAACTTGTTATGACTGGCAAACCGGGTTAACTCCTCAGTAATATCAAGTTTATCGGCAGCAAGAACTAGTTCCATTTCAAGTCGATCCCGGCTGTAACTCAAATCCTTGCCTGCAATAGCCTCCACTTTAGCCGCAAGTCTTTTTCTGACCGCTTCAAGATTATCAGATGCAAGAGTGGTGATGAGCCCAAGCGTATCCTCTATTTCAGCAATTCTTTTAGTAAAGTCCACTGAGAGTTCCTCGCCTTCCCTGCGCCGCATTGCCTTAAGACGAACAATCGCCTCTTGCAGAAGAGTTTTGACCAGTGGCCAAAGCTGATCGACATCGTCAAGTGAAGCCGTTCCGCTATCGAATATGTCAGGAAACCTGAGGATATGCTCAAGAAGAATGGGTGCCTCAAGAGAAGATTCCCTCTTGAGGGTGTCAAGCAACTCTTTATATGCTTTTACTTTTACAGCATTGACGCTTAATGAAACCGACTGCTCTTCATCAATCTGAATCTGAATAAAAGCAGAGATTTTTCCCCTCTGAAAATGTGACCGAACCAGTTCCCTGACTTCGAGCTCAAAAGAGAGTAACTGACGGGGAAGTTTGACACTGATTTCTGCGAACCGGTTGTTTACTGACCGCAACTCTACAAGTGTCCGAACACCACAGTCGACGGACTCGGCGCTGCCATATCCGGTCATACTTTCCAACATAGCTTTCCCTGGTGCATTCTTTGTTAAAAAGATAACCTGCAGGGCTAACCCCTGCAGAAATCAGGCTATCAAAATCTGGATTGACCTCTTACTTGCGAAGATCAAGCTCACCGATCACCTTACGATAACGATCAATATCAACGTTCTTAACGTAATTCAACATTTTTTTGCGCTTTGCAACCAGCATAAGTAATCCACGGCGGGAGTGCTTGTCCTTCGGGTGCAACTGTAAATGACCGGTAAGATCACTGATTCTGCGGGTGTACAATGCCACCTGCACCTCGGATTTTCCTGTATTCTTTTCTGAAGCGCCAAACTGCTTGATAACTTCCGCTTTATACTCTTTTGTCAGGCTCATATCTCTTCGTTTGTTATGTTAAATCGGTTGACCTTGAATATAATATTATTAACAATACATCTCTACCGTTTTTTTATCTTTTTCAAGCTGGATTTTCAGCTCTTCAAGAGTCGTAAATTTCTTCTCATCCCTGATAAACCTGAGGATACTGAACCTGATAATTCGCCCATAAAGTGTGCCACTATATCCTATAATGTGAGCCTCAACCGTCTTAATCCCTTCGGTAGAGACCGTTGGTCGAACACCAATATTCATCATAGCCTTAAAGGGCTCTCCATTCACAACCGTTTGAGCCAGATAGACACCAGCACGGGGAAGCAGTTTATTCGGATCGGACAACGCCAGGTTCACTGTTGGAAATCCAATATCCCGTCCGCGCTTGTCACCATGAGCAACGGTGCCGGTGATTAAATAGGGAGAGCCGAGAAATTCATTTGCCTCCTCAATCTTGCCGCTTTCAAGGAGAGTTCTTATCCGTGTACTTGAAAAATGTTCATTACCAATCCGCACTTCGTCGACAACTTCGACATCAAAATCAAGCTCACGTCCAAGAGTTTCAAGCGTGTGGCACCCACCGCTTCTGTCACGACCAAAAGCATGGTCATACCCTACAATGATACTTTGTGCACCAAGCAGTCTGACCAGAACATTTCTTATAAAATCGTCCGAACTTCGTGCAGCAAAATCAGCAGTAAAACGTACGACAAAAAGAAGATCAACGCAGGCCCCGGCAAGAAGATCAATTTTTTCATCAAGTGTGGTCAACAGCCCGGGTGGACCGGAAACCACTTTGTTGAGTACCCTTCTTGGATGCGGCTCAAAGGTCACAACAACGCTTCTCAAATGGCGGCTTTCAGCAACAGCCACCAATCGGGCAAGAATCGTCCTGTGCCCTTTATGTACGCCGTCATAGGATCCTACCGTCACAACAGAGGGCAGGGGAAGAAACTCAACAGAAGAGAGAGTGCCGTAGCTGCAGACATTGTTATTATTGTATTCAACAATCTGCATACTTTTCCTTTTATCTTCCATCACACGGAGATATACGTAATCCCTGCTGCAAAATGACTTCAATGGTTTCAGATACTGTTTTTGATGAACTCAGTTGCCAGGAGCCAATGGAAACCCTCCTGAGAGATGCCAGATAGCCTCCAACACCAAGTGCCGAGCCGAACTCATGCGCTATAACCCTGATATAGGTGCCTTTGGAAACATGCAGGACAAAATAAACCATCGGAAGTTCAATGCTGGTAATTTCAAAGCGATAGATAACAATCTCCTTAGCTTTTCGTTCTTTGATCACCACTCCCTTGCGGGCATGCTCGTAAAGGCGTTTGCCGTTGTGCCAGGCGGCAGAATGCATGGGTGGCTGCTGCTGGTGAATACCAATGCATTCGGAAGCAACTGCCTTGATCATACTTTCTGTCAGGTGATCTGTACTGCAATGACCGTATTCTGAAGTTTCACTATCATGGCTTTCAGTCATAACACCGAGCTTTATAGCTCCGTCATAGACTTTGTCAAGCACTTCAAGAGCGGAAATTTCTTTGGTTTTCCGACCAGTAGCCAGAATAAGCAGGCCGGTTGCTTTCGGATCGAGCGTTCCGCAATGGCCTACCTTGCGCTTCATCCCGCTCTGCTTATAGGTATTCCTGATTTTTGCCACAACATCGAACGAGGTCCAGTCGAGCGGCTTATCAATCAGGAGAAAATCGCCTTCATCAAGAAGCGGTGCTTTGTTACGCTGTTCTTCCATGCAAACTGTTTCAAAAAAAGCTCTCTGTTAATCGTTTTCAATCGAACCTTTTCTCACATCGTTCAAAAGCTGTTCAATCCTGTTTGCACGCTCGTAGAGGTGATCCTCATGAAATTCGAGTTCAGGAATACGCCTGAAATGGTGACGAATTCTCGATGAAAGAATTTTTCTGATACTCTTCGTTTTATCCTGTAATGCGGCCATTGCCGCAGCCTGTTCTTTAAGCGTACCAATAATAGAAACATAAATCCTTGCGATGCTGAGGTCTACTGTAACCTTGACATCGACAACGGTAATAATCGGACCGCTACGGGGCAGCTCCTTCTGAAGAATTGCTCCAAGTTCCTGCTGCAGTAATGATGCAACTCTCTCAGTACGTATCGACATGTGTCAACAATAAGCTGTTCAAAGTTTACGTTTTTTCTCGACGATTTTATATGCCTCGACAATGTCGCCAACCTTGATATCGTCATAGTTCTTCAGGCTCATACCACACTCATAGCCCGCATCAACCTCCTTGACATCGTCCTTGAAGCGCCTCAGCGCTGCAAGCTGGCCTTCATAGATCTGAACACCGTCACGAAGGAGACGGACTTTTGAATCCCGGAAAAGCTTGCCCTCCAGCACATAACATCCGCCGACATTGCCAATTTTCGGCACTTTAAAGATCTGGCGGATCTCAAGAGAACCGAGACTCTCCTCATGAAGTTCAGGAGAGAGCATTCCTTCGAGCGCCTTCTCGACATCTTCAAGCACATGATAAATGACACTGTAGAAACGGACATCAAGATCTTCCTTCTCTGCCAGCTTTTTAGCATTGACATTCGGGCGCACCCTGAAGCCAATAATAATGGCATCGGAAGCTGCAGCAAGTAAAACGTCGGTTTCAGTAATCTGGCCAACACCCTGATGAATGATCTGTACCTTGACCTCATCATTCTGAATTTTCATCAATCCATCTGCCAGTGCCTGAATAGAGCCATCGGTATCCGCCTTGATAATGACGCTCAGCTCTTTCATCAGCCCTTCCTTGATCTGGCGGGCAATACTGTCAAGCTTGACACGGGTGCTGCGGCGGAAATCATGTTCCCGACGGATAACCTGCCGTTTCTGCGCCAAGTCGCGAGCCTCTCTGTCTGTCACCATAACGGTCAAAGCATCTCCTGATTGCGGAAGATCCTCAAACCCAAGCACTCTGACTGGCTGTGAAGGAGTTGCAAAAAGAATTCTCTTCCCTCTTTCATCCATAAGAGCACGAACCTTGCCCATGGTATTTCCAGCAACGAAAGGATCTCCTACCTTCAAGAGTCCACGCTGAACAAGCACAGTTGAAATAACGCCCTTGCCTTTGTCAAGCTCTGATTCAACAATAATGCCACTTGCCGGGATATCCCTTGAATAATTACCCTTCAGCTCCCGCATTTCAGCTTCGGTCAACACTTTTTCCATGAGTTCAGCAATACCAATACCCTTCTTTGCAGAGATCTCCTGGCACTGATAAACACCACCCCACTCTTCTACAAGCACTCCGGCTTCGGACAACTGGGTTTTTATCTTTTCCGGATTTGCTTCGACCTTGTCAATTTTATTGAGTGCAACAACAATCGGCACACCCGCCGCCTTGGCATGGTTGATAGCCTCGATAGTCTGGGGCATAACACTGTCATCAGCCGCCACAACCAAAATAACGATATCGGTCACCTGTGCGCCCCTCGCTCTCATGGCAGTAAACGCTTCATGACCTGGCGTATCAAGAAAAGTGATTTTTCTGTCACCATCCACGGTGACTTCATAAGCACCGATATGCTGGGTAATACCACCCGATTCACCGGCAACAACTTTGCTGCTTCGGATATAATCGAGCAGTGAAGTTTTTCCATGATCGACATGTCCCATAATCGTGACCACCGGCGGACGGGTTTGTAAATCAGCTTCCGCATCCTCCGCTACAATAACCGCAGTAGCTTCAATCTCTGTAATAAACTCTGCCTCAAAGCCGAATTCAAGGGCTATAAGTTCAATCGATTCTTTGTCAAGCCGCTGATTGATAGTAACAAACTTGCCAAGGGCAAAACACTTCTGGATAATATCCTTTGCCGTAATTCCCATAAGCTCCGCCAGTTCATGCGGCGACGCATACTCGGTAACCCTCACAATCATCCGCTGTGACTCACGAAACGCCTCATCTTCCTCATGTTCACGCTCACGCTCATTGCGGCGCAGCTTGCGAAATTTCTGGCGCGAACCTGTCCCGCTGCGATCATCAATACCGCTGATCGTTTTTTGAATATTCGCAGAGATTACCTTGTCATCGACTTCAGGCTTCTTTTTCTTCTTTCCTTTTTTCTTTTTGACGGAAGAACTCTCCGCAACCAAAGGCTTTGGCTTCGCCTCAACAACAGCTTTGAGAGGCTTCTTTGCGGCAACTACTTTCTCTTCTGCCCGTGGCTGTTCTGGTACCTTTGGCTCAAATTCGTCTTTCAACGCATCAGCCTGCTCCTGAAAATTCTTTTTACGGTTTTTTTTATTCCTGCCAGCATGAATATCAAGGGTACCAAGAACAGTAAGACCACCCATCATCTGAGGAGAATCAAAAGAAACCAGATGCTCATTGACCGAAGGTTCCTCTTTTACTGGCTCTGGTTCGAAAAATTCGATAGCCGCAGGCACTTCTGCTTCAACAAGAAGCTCGGGCGGTTCGGGTAACTCTGGAGATTCCTCAGGAGGGATTTCCTGCTGTAACGGCGATTCCGGAAGTTCTTCTGTGACTACAGCAGAAACAACCTCTTTTATATCTTCAAGAACAACCGGCGCTGGAGTCGGAGAAGTTGCTGGAGATGGCAAAATTGACTGAACTGGCGGAGTTGCAATCGTTACCGGAGTAACCGGGATTGGCGGAGGACTGAGAGTTTCGCTGAGATGCTGCTCTTTTTCGTATGTTTTCCGTGACTGTTCTTCAAGCCTCGACAAGCGCTTCTCCTTTTCAGCCCTTATTTTTTTCGTCTCATCGACCATTTTCTTTTCAACGCTGAAATGGCCAAAAATCAAACTGTGTATCTCTTCACTCACCATAGAGGATGTAGAGGCCACCCGAACTCCTTCCTGCTTGACAAAAAGTAATACTTCCTGCGGGCTTACCTGCAGTTCTCTTGCTATATCACTTATCCGATATTTCTTTTCCATGTCCTCAAGCTCCATTACATCCTCCTCTGGATTTATAAACTCTTTACTACTTTAGCAATGTTCAGTCTATGCACGATACTCATGATTCATCAGCCGTCAATTCATCCGACTCCGTATCTACAGTATCATCATCAAAAAGGCCCTTCAAATCTGCCTCGGTGAACTGTTCCTTTACCGTTTTATAGATATTTTCAGCAATCTTCTTCCAATAGCGCTTTTCATCGTCGGTAACTTTTCGTTCCCTCGGTTTTACGCTGCTTTTATAACTTTTACCAAAAACCGTCTGTTCTTCTGTTTTAGACGATCCAAGAAGAGAGAGTTCAATCTCATCCACTCCGGCTTTCAGTACTTTTTTGGCCGTGTCAAGACCGCCATCCAAAAGCTGGTAAATCATATCATCACCAAACTCTTCACGAAACTCGATAATATCAATATCCGTAGGGTCTTCTGTCGATTTATCGATAACATCCCGATACACATCTATCTCATAGCCGGTAAGTTTTTCAGCCAAATGGATATTATTGCCATTTTTGCCGATTGCATATTTAATCTGGTCAGGCTTGAGCATCACCCTTGCTTTCCGGGTTTTCATATCCGCATGAACGGTCAGGGGATCTATTTTAGCTGGCTGCATCGCCCTTGAAATATAAATCTGTGGCTCATCTGCGTAGTAGATGACATCAATATTTTCGTTGTTCAGCTCCTTGACAATACTCTGGATACGTTTGCCCCGGTATCCGACAGTAGCTCCAACAGGATCAATCCTTGCACTGGTTGATTCGACGGCAACTTTTGCCCGTTCACCAGGCACTCGTGCAATGGCCTTGATAACAATAAGACCATCCAGGATTTCCGGAACCTCATGCTCAAAAAGTTTATATAAAAAACGGTCATCTACCCTCGATACAATAACCTTCATACCGCCGTCAGCTTTTTCACGCTCAACCATACTACCGTCATCGAGCTTCACCTTTGCTTTTTCACGCTCAATACGTTTGACATAGAGCTTCATTCTCGGAGTTCTACGGGGATTATCCTTTTTCATCATTTCCGACTTGGGCAAAACAAGCTCAACACGATGGTCTTTTGACGTATTGTAAGTGAAAATAACCTCATTCGCACGGATCTGGTAGACTTCCCCGGCAACGATCTCTCCTACTTTTTCAAGACACTCTTCATAAACAACCAGACGTTCAAGATCCCTTACTTTTTTCTGTACAGACTGTTTGATAATCTGTATCGATTTGCGTGTCAGATAGTCTTCAAGCCTTATGGGGCCTTCCTCATAATAATCACCTATTTCAAGGGAGTCGTCGATTTTTCTTACCTCTTTCAGGGAAATCTCAATACTTTCAATGTCTACTTCATCGACAATCTTTTTCAGAATATAGACCTCAAAATCGCCCCGTTCGGGGTTGATGAAAATGTTGGATTCAACTTCAGGATCATAATCCTTTCTGAGCTGTTTCTGGATAATATCCTTGAGAAGATCGGCAATATCCATTTTAACAGCCGCACTTTCAGTGCGTTTATCCAGAAAGATTTTGGACTGCTCAATTTCTCCAAATGCACTGGCAATCTGCAACCTTCTGTCCTGTCCCTCATCTTTTATCTTCTTTTTGACCATCTCTTTCTTGGATTGTGCATTTTGTAAAAGAAAATCCCCACTACCCCGTATAAACCTGCTATAACTCCGCCTCAGGAACCGCACGGATTACCTGATTGAGGTAAAGTGTGACCCCTTCCGTTTTCGGCTGCTGCCCTTTTCTTTTCTCTTTTTCCGGCATAATGACAATCCGCGCCTCGCTCTCTTCTGAAAGCGATACCTCCAGAAGGTGACCGCGCAGCTCTGCCTGCTCACCAAGAGAGTTGATGTAGCTGATCTGCAAGAGCTTTCCAAGATGTCTTATGTACTGCCGGGGAATAATAATGGGTTCACCAAGACCTGGAGAGGAGACCATCAGGTCAAAATTTTCACCGATCAGCTCTAAAAGTTCATCATCACCTTCAATCTTTTCTCTGATCCGTCTGCTGAAATAAGCGCACTGATGAATGCGGATACCAATATCGGCATCCATCAGTATCTCTATTTTCCTGCTGCTTACTTTTCCTTTTACCTTGAGATCAATAAGATAAACCCCTTCACCCCGAGTACCCTCGGACTCTGCTATAACCTGGAGAACACAATTACTGATGCGCTCTTGCATGAACACCTCATACGAACTTTTATAGAAAACAAAAAAGTGGGGAACCCCCACTCAAGATAAAAGATAATTCCACACCCCGTTTCAAATCAAGCACGCCATTATACAAATAAATCTGTCAACAGCAAAATACCTTATATAACATCCCTCTCTTTATCATTGAGATGACTTTCGATAACTTCAAAATCAACCTCTTCGAGCTGCTCCCCTGAAGAAAATGAGGCTGGTGAATTGCCGGTACGACCGACTCTGCTTTTATAGAACGAAAAAAATTTTCCACGCAACAGACGCGCCACTAATCGCATCACCAAACGCATCACCAGAGAAAAAACAATAACAAGAAGAATAAATTTCAGCATTGCAACAGGTTATCGTTAATCATCCCGGGAGTCCCATTCGTCCAGATTGCTCAGGCTTGGGCCTCATGCAGCAATGCCCGGAACCTGGCTTCATTCACCCGGTATTTGAATGCCTGAACACCGTCAACAAGGATGACTGGAATTGTAAGGCCAAACTTTGCAAGGAGTTCGGGATTATCGGAAATATCTATTTTTTCAAAATCGAACGGCATCGAAACGTCAACTTTTTGCAGGATTTCTATAGCCTGATCACACAGGCAGCACTCTTTTTTTCCATAAAGAGTCACTTTGTGGCGTTTTATTGTCATAAGTCAAGCAGTTCTTTCGCTGCAGGTTCATGCAGAATCTGAAGCACAGCGTCCAATGAAAGCGTTTTCTGTTCCGAGGTTGCCAAATTTTTCAGTGTGTAGTTCCCTGTTGCATATTCTGCCGTACCAATAAATAATGCATAAGAGGCTCTTATCCGGTTAGCCTCTCTCATTTGCGCTTTCATGCTCCTTGCCGCCAAATCTATTTCTGTTTTTATACCACCCTTTCGCAATCGCCAGGCAATCTGCAGTGCATGATCAGTCAGATCCTGCTGCTGCACAACAATATAAACAAGTGGGCCAAGAGGTTGAAGTGCGGCAAAAAGGCCCTGCTTTTCCATCGTTATCAACAGTCTCTCCATTCCTGCTGCAAAGCCGGAAGCGGGCACATCCGAAGAATTTCCAAGCTCACGGGCAAGACCATCATAACGCCCTCCACCACTTATGGCATCCTGGGCACCAAGCTCTGAACTTGTGACTTCAAAAGCCGTATGAGAATAGTAATCAAGACCCCGGACAAGACGGTGATCAATGTGATAAGCAATATTCCTTTCTGCAAGGTAAAAACACACTTTCTCAAAATCCCGCAAAGACGAATCATTAAGATAATCGTACAATCGTGGTGCTCCGGCTACAAGCTCCTCCAATGCAGGGTTTTTTGAATCGAGAATTCTGAGCGGATTTTTTTCGAGCCGCTCTTTCGACGCATCGTCAAGAATTTCGTGAAAGGGGGCAAAATAGGCTTGTAAAGCCTCCCTGTACCGGGCCCGGTCTTGGGTGTCACCAAGGGTATTGATCCTGAGTTTCAGACCCGTTAAGCCCAGAGATTCAAAAACATGCATCATCAGAGTGATAACTTCCGACACAGCCGCAGGCGAGGAGACTCCAATCAGTTCGGCCCCAAACTGTGAGAACTGACGCTGCCGTCCTGCCTGCGGCCTCTCCTTGCGAAACAGTTCACCAATATAGTAGAGTTTGTGGACAGGAGCCGAAGATAACAGGTTTTTCTGAAGTGCGGCTCTCATGACCCCGGCAGTCATCTCTGGACGCAACGTCAACGAGCGACCTTTTGGGTCAGGTTGAAAGGAAAACATCTCCTTTCCAACAATATCTGTGGTCGAACCAATGCCTCTCTGAAAAAGCTCTGTATATTCGAAAATGGGAATCCGTATCTCGCTGAATCCATACAGAGATGCAAGAGTATGAACAATCGCTTCAACATATTTCCACTGAGTGGCCTCTTCAGGAAAAATATCCCTTGTGCCCTTGACTGCCTGATACTGCGACATAACTATATCTCCGGAAAATTCTTTTCCTCTTCCCTGAAAAGCTCGATAATTTCTGCAGGTGATTGAGCCAGAACAAGCCTCTGGCGAACATCTTCCCTGCCAGCCAGCCTTGTAATCCGGCCAAGGAGCTTCAAATGCTCTGCAAGCATCTCCTCTGGAGTTGCAAGAAGAAAGACAATTTTTACTGGTTCATTATCAATTGAATCGAAATCAAGTTCGTTTTTTAGCGTTGCAAAAGCCATAATCGGCTGACTCACTCCGGCACTTTTGGCATGCGGAAGGGCTAATGTCTTGCCGATACCCGTCGACATGTCTTGTTCGCGCTTAAGAACATCATCCCGAAGCTTGCTGATATCTGTCACTCCGGGATGATCGTCTACAATGGAAATCATTTTTTCGATGACCTGGCTTTTTACGGAGAGGTCGAGATTCAACACTATATACTTTTCGGAAAGAAGACCTTCAATTTTCATTATGACAACCTCTGGCGATTAATACTCCTGCCCGTGGATGAATGCTCTCTGCGTATGGAATTTGACAGGGAATATATAAAAACATTTAGCATCGCTACTGCAAACCTGTTCCGTCTTACTGTCAATTCAAAGATAAAACGTAATAAAATATATAAATGGCGACACAAACATGATCGTATCAAACCGGTCAAGCACGCCACCGTGACCAGGAATCAAACCGGAAGAGTCCTTTACGCCAGCATCTCTCTTTAACATCGATTCAATAAGGTCACCCGCTGGACTTGCCAGACCGATCAGTAATCCTGTCACCAACGCTGTTGTTAATGGCAACTGGGGAATATAAAATCCGTAAATCATTGATGTAAAAACACTTCCAGCCAAACCAAACAAAAAACCTTCCCATGTTTTGTGGGGGCTCAAGCGCTCAAATAATTTGCGGTGAATATATTTTCCTCCCAATGTGCTCCCTCCGAAATAGGCAAAAATATCGGCAGCCCAGACACAAAAAAACATAAGAAAAACCATGATCTCTCCTTTCCCGCCAGCAGCTTCGAGGCGAAGCCGCAACAGAGATCCGAAAGAGAGATTGACATAGAGCAAACCGGGCAAAATAGCGCCAAGATTAAGCAGAGGAGAACCCTCTTTCAAAAAAAGCTCCGTAACCAGGAGAGCAAGAACAACCGCAAGCAACAGCTCCCATACTTCAGCAAAGTGGAGATAGAAGTTCACCTGAAAAAGCAGCGTTATCAGCAGCACAATCCAGAGCGCCGGAGGATGAGCCTTATGCTGTGCAAGACGATGGAACTCAAAAACAGCAAGAAGCGCCAGTAACGAAAAAAAGCAAACAAACCACACACCACCGATCATGATCAGCCACAACAGAAGGGGGATACCTGCAAGAGCCACAATGACCCTCTGGAATAAATTAACACTCAAAAGCTTGCCCATACATCACATTTTAAACGACTCAACAGCCTCATTGTCTGGCGCTTAGGCTTACAAGGACTCCGGCCTCGATGACAATGCAGCCGAAAACCGCAGGATAACCATAACGAACAAGAATAAACTTCCAGCAACAACCAGCCACCACCACGGTGTATTGACCAAAGATTCCGGACGAGAAATCATTACCGAATCCCCATCTCCATCAAATAGAAGGAGAAGCAGTGCAGCAAGATTGTTCGTGAGATGGACAAAAAAAGAGACCGCAATATTACCGGTTTCGCTGTAAATATAGCCAATATACCACCCAAGCAAAGCAAGAGGGAGAAGATTTGCTGCACTCAGATGAAAAAAAGCAAAAACAAATCCTGTCAAAAAAACAGCTCCCCCAGCCGACATGGAACGAGTATAATTCTGCTGAATATAACCTCTGAAAAAAAGCTCCTCACAAACAGCAGGAGTAAAGGCGAGAACAAAGGCAACCGACAAAAACTCCGGAACGGTACGCACCAGCGCAAGCTCTTTAATAAACGAGTTCATCACATCACGCTGACGAATCACCTCTGCCCCTGCTGTGCCAAGAGAAGGCCACACATAGAGATCCTGAAGCGCAGTCAGGGTGTACAACAGCGGTTGAAGAAGAAAAATTCCACTGATGGCAAAAGCGACTGCACCAAAATCGATACTCCTGCGTATTCCTAAAAAAGCGAGACTCTCCGGGGAAAAAGGGTTTTTCTTGCCCGTATGCCAAGCCGCAAGCAACAGAACTGGCAGAGCAAGCACAAAGATCTGCCC
>SESD01001000.1_pt1 | contig 16309 bp, 11 predicted proteins | sample 3171411 | NCBI WGS metagenome assembly SESD01 (sample SAMN06051880, study PRJNA518727) | freshwater metagenome | biome: subpolar coniferous forest; feature: holomictic lake; material: water; isolation source: holomictic Lake 442, 16.5 m depth | place: Canada: near Kenora, Ontario | collected...
TTGTTTATCAGACTGGCTTGGTTCGGTGATGCCTGAAGGGTGGTTATGGGCAAATATTACAGCTGCTGCATTATAATCCAGAGCCTGTTTAACTACTTCTCGGGGATAAACACTCGCACCATCTATCGTTCCTTTAAGTAATTCAGCGAATTTGATAACCCTGTGTTGATTATCCAGAAATAAACAGGCAAAAACTTCGTAAGCATATCCGCGTAAATGGGCGCTTAGATAAGCCTTGGTTATATCTGGACTGGTTAAGGCACTTCCGCGGTCAAGAATCTCTTTAAAATGGCGTTTAGCCATTTCAAGCACGGCTTGGAGCTGGGCATATTTAGCGCTACCTAAGCCATGACCCATGCAAAAGTGTTGTTGATCAGCATTAAGCAAGCCTTTTAAAGAGCCAAAGTCGTTTAGCAAGTCACGAGCTAAATCTACAGCCGATTTACCGTGAGTGCCTGTCCGTAAAAAAATAGCCAACAATTCTGCATCGGTTAAGGCGTCTGAGCCTCGTTGCAATAATTTTTCTCTAGGTCTGTCTTCTGCCGGCCAATCCTTAATAGCCATTTGACGATTCCTTATGCGAGTTAAAATTAAAGCATAGAAGAATTTGACTGTGTTTGCCAGGAACCTCCTTAAAGATTTAAGTCGCTTAAAGAGGGATGATGCTCTGGACGGTGGCCTTGTGGCCAATGAAATTTGCGATCTGTTTGTTTAATGGGTAAGTCATTGATACTTGCATAGCGGCATTGCATTAATCCATTTTCATCAAATTTCCAGTTTTCATTTCCATAAGATCTAAACCATTCGTTAGATTCATTATGCCACTCGTAAGCAAAACGAACCGCGATTCGGTTGTTATCAAAAGCCCATAGCTCTTTTATTAAGCGATACTCCAATTCTTTTGACCATTTATTGATCAGGAAATCTATAATCTGCTCTCGACCTGTAATAAATTCTGCACGGTTTCGCCATTGGCTATTGCTGGAATAGGCTGTGGCTATACGTTCTGGATCTTGATTGTTCCAGGCATCTTCAGCCATACGCACTTTGTGTAGGGCTGTATCATGAGTAAAAGGTGGAAACGGCGGCCGTTTATCAAGATTTGTTGGCATTGAAAATTCCTGATTAATTCATTTTAGCTGAGGGTGAAAATAATCCTGCAATCTCATTATTTCTCACCGCCGGTTGATTTAACAAATGCGACAACCATGCTTCTGCTGCTATCTGATTTGTTTTTAAAATAGTATTCGGAAAAAAGCCAACGATTAAAATTAGCAGTGCTGGTGCGCAAATTAGGGCCAGTTCACGAGGACGTAAGTCTTGTGTCTGGTTAACAGCGGCCTGACTAATAGAGCCGAAAAATGCTCTTCGACTAAAAGATAGCATATAAGCAGCACTTAGAACAGCGCCTGCCAATGCTGAAATGCCCAAGCTATGATGAGTGCTTAATGCACCAATAACCAATAATAATTCAGCTGGAAAACCGCTAGTGCCGGGAACACCGATACTGGCTAGTGCAAACAGAAAGTAGAAGCTGGTTAATTTTGGCATTACTTTGGCCAAGCCGCCTAAATGTATGGATTCTGTACTACCTAGTCGATGTTGAATAAACCCCGCTATAAGCATAAGTGAACTGGAAACTAGAGTGAAATTGAACAGTTGAAAAATAGCACCTTGGATGCCCTGCATGGTTAAAGAGGCAATGCCGATTATGACTAAGCCAACGTGGCTAATACTGGCGTAGGCCAGTAAACGCCGAAAATTGGTTTGTAGTAGAGCAATCAATGCACCATAAATTAGGGTAATTGCGCCTAAAATACCCAATATCCAACTGTATTCGACAGCCGCAGAAGGTGCTAAAGGCATAGTAAATCGTAATATGCCATAGATGCCAAGTTTTAATCCGATTAATAAGGCCGTTATCTGAGTGGGGCCTTCCATTGTGACGGTGGGCAACCATGTATGAAAAGGAACTAAAGGGGCTTTAACTGCAAAGCCTAAAAGGAGTAGTCCGAAGACAATAGCTTGTAAATCATCGGGCAACTGAGTTTTCAAAAGTACCGGTAAGTTGAAAGACAGATCTTCGGGAAGGGTGCCACCCACATCAACAGCGTGATTCATAGCCAGTATAATGAACGCAAATAAAAGCGGGACACCGCCAAACAGCATAAACAGAGTATATTTCATTCCCGCGTTCCGACGCTTGGGACCGATGCCCCATAAGCCAATCAAAAAGAAGATGGGTGGTAATGTCAGCTCCCAGAATAAAAAAAACAGAACTGTATCGAGCGCCGAAAATATGCCGATAGTGATGCCTTCCAGAAACAGCAGTAAAGCAAAATGAAAACGTTGTAAATGTTGTATTGAATTCCAAGAGGCAACGATCGCCATCAGGGTTAGCAATGCTGTCATGGGTAAAAATAATACTGAAATACCATCAATACCAATCAGAAATTCGATGTTTAAATTTGGTATCCAGGGATAATGCTCTAAAAGTTGGAAGTTATCGCCTTCAGAAGCATTAAATAATAGTAGCACTAGTAACGTCAGAATAAGTTCCAGACCAGCTATTACCAAGGCAATCTTTTTAGCCAGTTTTATGTTGCTAATCACTCCGGTTAAAATAGCACCCAATAAAGGAAATAAAATGGTCAGACTGAGTATTGGAAAGCCGGAATTACTCATTTTGATTGCCCTTGCTTGGTTACCGCATCATTGTTGTATTGTTGTGCGCCATGCATGGGATAATGCTCGCCCAAGTCAGTTGCTTCCTGGTCTATAAAGTTCAACCATGGGGTTGAGTAAAAACCGGTAATAATAAGTAACGAGCAAATCACTACAGTTATAATGCGTTCTTTTCTGATGGGGTGGTGGATACTACTGTATGGTTGATGAAAACGTTTGGGAGTTGCTATAAATATTTGTTGAAAAGCGCGGAGCAAGAAGGCAGCAGCAAGGACGTTCCCAATCAAGATGGTTATGGCTAATAACCAGCCATCTTCTTCAATTACACCTTCAATGAGTAAATGAGCGGCATCATATCCAGGTGTTCCGGGCATAACCATAGTACTTAGGGCAGAGATTAAAAACAACAAAGCGATGGTAGAGTTGGTATCAAATAGACCACCTAGTCGGGGAATGAAAGCGGTGCGTGTTCGCTCATAAATTAAACCAACACTAAAAAGCATACCTGCTGTTGCAAGACCATAAGCAATGCACAATAAGAGACAACCCTCAAGACCGTATTCGTTAAAACTGAAAAGTCCGATAACCAACATTCCCGTATGACTAACAACAGCAAAGGCTATCAGTCTGCGGATATTAATCTGCATCAATGCCAGTAATGCACCATAGAGGATACTGATTAAACTTAAGGTCAAGACGAAATTAGCCCATTGTTCAGCGACACCTGGAACCAGAGGTAAAATAAAACGAATAACAGCATAAATCCCCAGTTTCAATCCTACTATAAAAATAGCGCTACTGGCCACCGTTCCTTGTTCCGCCAGTAATGGCAACCAGCCGTGGAATGGAAATAAGGGCATGCGAATTGCAAATCCAAAAAACAACAGTATAAAAATCAATACTTCATCATGCAAATAAGCATTGTTTTGTTTTAGCGTTAGCCAATCAAAGGTAAGGGCATGTTCCGAGTCAATTAAGCCAAAAGCAAGTAACAGAAAGCCTGCCAAAGTCATCAGTAAGCCGCTTCCCCAATATTGCAGTAATAAAGTAATTACCCGCTGTCTGTTTTGGCCGGTTCCTGCATGGGTATTTAATAAAACCACCGGAATTAGTTCCAGTAAACACCACAGCCAAAACTGCATAAGATTTAGAGTTACAAAAGCACCGATTAAAATGCCTTCATAGCCAAGTAAGCAGGCAATAAATAACCGATCTGTTGAATGTCGGGTAATTAATGTATATACCAAAGCCATCAAGGTTAAAACAGCTGTTAATGGGATAAATAAAATATTTGCTCCATCAACACCTGTGCTGTAAGTAAACCAGCCTAATTGAACTTGTTCGGCGAGATGAATGCCAGGATTGCCAGAGTCAAAAATAGCTAATAAATACAAGCTGAGTATTGCCGTAATTAATGTTCCTGTGAATCCAAATCGGAGTGCAATTGTTGGAGAGCGCGAATAAAGGATTGCAATCATAGTTGCAAGTGGAATAAATGTAAGCGCACTTAATAGTGGAAAGGGTGCGGATTCTGACCAAAAAGTAATAGGGACTTCCATCAGAATCTCAAAATGCAAGTAACAATGTTATTAATACAAACAAGACCAAATAACGCGGCCTTAAAATTAATTGTTCAAATTTATTGGCACCCTGCCCAAGCTTTCGACCAAGATGTATGGCGTCTTTTCCTATACCGCGCAATACGAAGCGATCTTCGAACCAATGTACCAAGCTTGCAAGTAATTCAGTTAGTTTGCCAGCCAAGCCGCTACCTTGGGCAAATTGATCAGCGTTATTGTCCAGTCGGGCTCCTATTATTCTTTCTTCTAGCTGTGCGAGTGACGATATGGTTTTAATTGCAGGAGCAGGAGCACCCATAAATGCATCAATAAAATGATCATCAAAATAGTTTAGGTCGTGCGCCAGTCGGCGAATAGGCCTTACTAATGTCCAATCAGTCATTTGATCAAGCCAGAACCTTTGCAGTGATGCCATGTAGAGCCAATGAAATTTTGCAATCGCAGGCGTGACTGGTTTTATGGGATTATCCATTACCTGATGCATTAGTGATGGCGCTGTTAAGAATAAATAACTTCGAACTATGGCATGTGCACAAAGATGCCACCTTGCGAGATCCCAGAAGCCTAAGCCACACTCTAGAAACATCAGTCCGATTTGACCCGAGGTAGCAAAAACCAAAGAACTTTTTACATCAGTCTGTGTCAGGCCAACAATAAAGCTGTAGAGGGCAGTCAAGGCGCCTGATATTATCAGTATGGCCATCGCTAACGGAGCCTGTTCAAAAATAGGTTCCAAAAGACAGACGAGATAAACGCCGGCATGAATCATTATGGCACCGTAAAATATGGCGCTGGATGGTGTTGGGCCTTCCATTGCTCTTGCAAGCCATGGTGTAAAAGGCAATTGGGCTGATTTTGCCAGTGCCGCAATTGTAAAGCACAGGGAAATTCCGGTTGCTTCATTCGAACTCAGTTGTTCTGAGAGTGCATTTAAATCGTTCCAGTTGATACTATCTGCCCAGCTATAAGTAAAACCGATTCCCAGAATAAAACCGGCATCGCCAATACGGTTGGTGACAAATACTCGGGTTGCATTAATGCTGGCAACCGGACGATTATAGGCGTAGGTTATCAATAAATAGGAACAAAGTCCTGCTATTTCCCAGCCAAAAAAAGTACCCACTGCATTTCCCGATAATACCAATAAGAACATGGCTGAAGCAAAAAGGCTCAAGATAAAGAAAAACCGATGGAATCCAGCTTCTCTATGCATATAGTTTATTGAAAAACGCATTATGATAAGCAGTAATACAGAAAATAAAGCCGCCAATACGACATGGAAACCGGTCGTAATAAAATTGACTGAGATAATTAAGGTATCACTGCTTAACCATTGTCCAATTTGCATAGAACCGGTATTTTCTTGTGTTAAATCGGCGGTCAGTAATGCTAGGGCAAGCAGACAGGACATGCTGATAGCCCAAGTGGCTATAATGGCTGTTTTTCCTTCGCTGGCTTCACCGTTAAGTAGGCCTGATAACTGACCGATGCCGATAAGTACGGCAGCGATAAAAGGCAATAAAGGAACTAGAATAACTAATGCATCCATAATACTATGCTTCCAGTTTTGGTTGTTTTATCAGCATGGGTGAAACGGGCAACGTTTGCTCTCGGTAACAATCGTGTGAGTTGTCTCTGACGGGAATGTCTCTGACTTCTGCTTGCCACAGAACAAATCCTGATCCCGGTTCGAATACAAATATCTCACCACTTTCAGGATCCTTAGTGCTTAAATGAACCCAGCCACCTGCTATCAGTTCCCGTAAACTTTCTTGGTCAGCATATATTCGTTCCAGTACCGCTGTTTTTGCTTCAACCACTAATTGCAAACGCATGGCTTCATGAATTTCAACCATTTGTTGAGGTAGACCGGTGCGTAAATCACTGCTGGCTCCTTCCATGACACCAAAAAAACCAGTAACGTTATGTGGCACTTTAGAACCACAACCCAAATGTTCATTATTAACAGTTGAAAAATAATATTCAAGGTTAATCCCTGCACCAACCGGACCTACTGCAAGCAAAATACCTTCTAATATTTTTCCTTCAGGGTCTTGCGTTGGGTCATAGGAAATAAGGAAGACACGGCGGTCAAAAAAAGCGCCTTGAGTTAGTGATCTTCTGCCGATGACTGCTGAAGCATTGGTAGCATGTCCCAGTTCAGGTCGAGTCTGAGAAAAATCAGTCGCTCGTTCTTCGATGTGCGCCAATGCTTCTTTTGGCGTTGGTTTGCGTGGGGCAGAAGCAAGTCTGCGGCAGCGCTCATGGGCTGACATACGCTGCGCATGTCTTAATGCTCGTTGAAGGTTTTCAAGACTGCTTAGTCGTTCTTTTGGAGCGTCTGTTAAATCAAACCAGGAAATAGCCTCATTGCAGGTGTTATGTTCAGCTCCAATAAACCACGTGTCGGCTGGAATATTGATGTCCTGTTCAGCTAAGATTTTGCGGATCTCAGGACGATTTGCCATAGCAGCGAATACTCGTGCATTAGGGCCGCCATGACGACCACTGCAAGCGCCACAGTCATAAGCGGCCAAATGGGGATTATTCTGACTGATGGAGCCATGACCCATTAGAATGACTATTTCTGAAAAGCCGGAAGTCAAACCTGTATTGCGAAGTAAACCTGCAATGCGAACTGCCTGTTCATTATCCGTAAAACCTTGTTTGGGATGGTCAATAGAAGGCAGTGTCAGCTTATCGATTGATGTAAAACTGAGTTCAGTTTTAACTTCCGGGGAAATCCATTCAGACATTTTTGTAAGCAGGCTGTTTTGATATTTGGGTAGTAAGGATTTTGCTAGTAGTCCTATTAATATCAAAGGTGCAGTCGCATCAATCAGAGGATGTGGCAATAATAAATTGCGACGAAATCCATGATTTAGCCAATTAGTAATCCATTGATTTAACTTGCGTCCACGTTTATGGTTGGCTAAGGTTTTTTCGCTGCCTGTTCGCGGTACTTCATTAACTTCATGGATGGGCGTTATTACAACCGGGCACAAAGTAGTAACTTTGCAGTCATCAAGGCCTTTGTAATTCATGGCTACACCAAAAAAACCAGCAGCACCTAAGGTTTCAATGGCAGGATTGAACTCTTCAAGGTGACGACGAAAACCTTCTTCGCGGTCATCCATACAAAATATGATTTGTGACTCAGGTCGATTTTCGCGGATACACCAGCGACCACGATTGTGATTAGCTCGAAGTGCCTGAAAAAAACTTTCTCTATAATTTAGTTCGTAGGCATACAGCCATACCTTATAACGTTCAGTGACGTTAAACTCATCCAGCAGAGTCAATATAGCGTGCAAGTCATATTTTGTTAGCGTTTGTACTTGTTTATCGTCTAGGCCCAAGTGTTGAAATAAACGGAATAAACGCCAACCACTTTTATGTACAGTATGACTAACGCTGTTTTCAGTCATAGGACTGCACTGCCAAGTCCAAATAAGGTCGGCAAGTTGTTGCCATTCGGCGCGATTATTTCGATCAGGATCTGCTTGAGTAATTAATGATTCGGCTAATTGACTTAAGTATTCCGGTAACTCGCCTTGGTACAGCCATCTACGCACTGTAAATTCGGGTGTATTTTTTCGGAAATAAGATCGTAGCGAGCTAATATTAGCCTCAATTTTCCATAAGTCTGCGCAGATTTGATTGAGCCATAACCTGTCCAAAGTGAGTCGAATGGCAAGATAGTCGGCCAGTGTTGGCGTTACATTATTTGCACTTTGGTAGTGATTATGGTGTTGTCGCCAGTTAATGAGTCCCGACCAACCAGGCAATTCAAGGGCGAGTCTTTGTAGATAACTTGTCCATTTAATAGCGGGTATTTCTAATTGACTGAGCTGGAGAATAATGTTGTCAATGGGATCTTCAGGTAATTCAGATATTATTTTTTGCCAGTTTGGTAACTCATGTAAAAAAGGATTCGCATCATAAGTTATGGTGGCTCGCCATCGGGCGTAAAAACTTAAGTAATTGTTATCGGGTGTGTGCCACGAAGCTACACCTTCATCCATTGCTGATGCACAGATTCGAATCAATTGCGGGCGAACAGAATCGAGTATGTCAACGCCGCATAATTTAAGGATAAATCCGCGTAATGTGATGGTATAGCCAACTTGAGATAATAAGTCTTCCAGTGCTGAAGAGTCATTTGGAGGCAATGACTGTTTTTCTTGTGCTATATCTTGATATGCTGATAACCATTCTTCAGCTTGCTCCAAGCATAAATCAAGCATTGCCTCTGGATGAAGCGCTGCGTGCTGCAAATCAAGTTTGCTAAGGATAGTTCCCCAAACCTTTTTGATAGTAAGTGCTTGATCAGTATTGTTGGCAAATAACAGGCTAAGAACTGATTCTGGCACATCCGGTTGTGCAGCATCTAAAGCTCCTAGCTCATTGGCATGCCAATTTAATTGACTAATGCTGAGGCCTTCCAACTGATATAGCAGAGCGATAAGATAAATATCATTTCGCTTGATAATACGACCTTCAAAGGTGCAGACAGATTGATCCGGATTTAAGTTCGGACATTTTGCCAGTGAAGAACTTAGGTCGCTTTTGGTGATGCGTCCCTGCTGATAATAAAGACGGCTTTGCGCTTCAGGTAGGTAAGCGCAAATACCTGTTAAGGCTTCGTATTCAGCCAAAGCTTCTTCAAAGGGAAGGTGTTGAAATCCATGCAGGGTATTGTGGTGTACAAAATCGAGAATGGGCGCTTGTCCTGGTAGAACATGGTCTAAACGATCCAGGGCAGAGATGATTAATTCGCGGCTATTGGCGGGGTGTAAAAATGATTTTTGCATGATCAATTTTATAAAAGCCGTTGACTGATTTGGTTATTAATTTGAGAAATCGTCGCAGCTGACAGCTCAATTAAAGGTGCGGGCATTAGGCCAAATATGATGATGCACGAAACCAGTAGTCCAGCAGCAAGCAGTTCGGTCGTATTAAGATCGGCAATGTGTAGCATTTTTGGTTTTACCGGGCCGGTTAATAATAGTCCAATAGTTCGCATGGAGTAAGCTGCACTTATTAGTAGGCTCAAGCTGAAGAACACCATTAAGCCGCCCCATTGCTGAAAACCACCAATTAGAGTGTTGAGTTCAGCAACGAAGGCAATTGAGCCGGGCAAACCCATTGCCGCTAGTAATGTTAAGGTCATAAGTAAGGCAAAACGCGGCATAATTTGCACTAGTGAGCTGTAATCCTGAATATTACGAGTGTGTGTGCGTTCATATAGCAAGCCAGCCAGTAAAAACATGGCTCCCGCAATCAATCCATGAGCTGTCATTTGTAATACTGCACCGGTAATCCCAATTTCATTCAAGGTAGCAATACCTAATAAAACAATGCTCATGTGGCTCAATGATGAATAAGCTATCATCGCTTTTATGTCGCTTTGACGCCAAGCCAATAAACCGCCATAAAGCATCCCGAATAGCGAAAGAAAAATAAGTACGGGCTGAAGGGCATGCGCAGCCTCGGGTAGCATGGTTACAACTCTTATAAGACCATACGCTCCCATTTTTAGTAAAATGCCTGATAACAAAATACTGATCGGACTAGGTGCCTCAACATGAGCTAGCGGTAGCCAGCCGTGCAATGGGAAAATAGGCATTTTAACGCCAAAGCCACATAAAAAGCCGAGCAGAACTAAAATCTGTTCAAGTCGGGGCATGTCTCGTGCTGCCTGATGCATCGTAGTCATCAAAGACCCACTGTGCTCAAGGTCATACTGACTAATCGCCAGTAAGCTAATGAGCATAAAAACCGAACCGCCCATGGTGTAGAGTACAAAATTTAGACTGGCTGTATGGCGGCGCTTACCACCCCAGCGACCAATAAGAAAAAACAGCGGAATTAAAGTGACTTCCCAAAAGACATAAAATAGCGCCCAGTCCTGTGCCAGAAAGACGCCTAGCATGCCAAATTCAAGTAGCAGGATGCAAATGTGGTAGCCCTTAATGCTGCTGGAAATAGAAAAAGAAGCCAGCAAGGCAATGGAGGTCAGAAGTGTTGCTAAAGCGAGCATAGGCAATGATATTCCGTCAATTCCCAATGCGTATGCGCTGCCAAGATTAGGATTAAGCGGAAAATATTCGCTAAATTGAAGTTCGGGATTTTGTTGATTATATAAACTGACTAACCAGCAGCTTAGTAAGAAAGAGAGGGTAGAAAAAAGATTAGCAATTATGCGGATTGACTTGTAATTATGGCTTGGGGTAAAAGTCAAAAGTAAAGCTCCCGCAGCTGGAGTCCAGAGTAGTAGGCTGAGAATTCCCATAATATTTCTCCTTTAGCCTAATCTTGTCTGGATGTTTACTATGGTGACAATTATACGGTTAAGCGTTAAATTGGCAAGGTTTAGAACATTAAAGCTAATTTAAAGGACTTATCCTGCTATTTGGATTGCTAATGTAGCATACGTAATAAAAACCAAGCTCTTTACTATGAATTTAAATAGTACTATAATGGTACACAATTATTTGGAGCAACTATGTTACGGTTAAGTAAACTAACGGATTACGCAACAGTCATTTTAAGTTTTATGGCCAAACATGAGGCCGATGTTCATGCTGCTATGGAAATAGCCTCAGTAACCGGTATCGCGATACCTACGGTCAGTAAGATTCTTAAGCTGTTGGTTAATGCCAAGGTTCTGATTTCTACGCGCGGTGCAAAGGGAGGGTATGCTTTAGCCAGGGCCGCTGAAAAAATTACGGTTGCTAATGTTATTGGTGCGCTTGAAGGGCCCATTGCCTTAACCGAGTGTAGTATTTCCCTGCAGGGCTGTGAACAGGCCTCGGGTTGCGATATACGAGGTAACTGGAGTTTGATAAATCAAGCTATTCATAATGCTTTAGAATCAGTCACCATAGCCGATATGATTAAGCCAGTTCATGCTCAAGATGTAGTCTGGAAGCAAGAGTTTTTGATCCCTGTAGCCAGTTTATATCGTTAAGCAGAATAGTCCTTCTGCATTTATTATTGCGTCCATGTACTTTATAGAGAATTTTTATGTCAGCAAGTGCACAAGAAATCAACAATCTAATTAATCAGGAATACAAGCAAGGTTTTGTGACTGAATTGGAAACCGATACATTTCCGCCTGGATTGGATGAATCGGTTATTCACAAGTTGTCCAAGGTCAAAAATGAGCCTGAGTTTATGCTCGAGTATCGGTTAAAAGCTTTTAGGCATTGGCAAACATTGAAATCGCCGGAATGGGCATTTGTAAACTTTGATCCGATAGATTATCAATCCATTAGTTATTATTCCGCACCTAAACGGAAAGAAGATGGTCCAAAAAGCCTGGATGAAATCGATCCTCAAGTCTTGGAGGCCTATAAGAAACTAGGCATCCCACTTGATGAGCAAGAACGTTTGGCGGGTATTGCCGTTGATGCCGTTTTTGATAGCGTATCGGTGGCCACTACTTTTAAAGGTAAGTTGAAAGATGTGGGTGTTATTTTCTGCCCAATTTCAGAAGCCTTGCGAGATCATCCAGATTTGCTTAAGCAGTATTTAGGCTCGGTCGTACCACATACGGATAATTATTTTGCCGCTTTAAATGCAGCGGTATTTACCGATGGTTCCTTTGTCTATATTCCTAAAGGTGTGCGTTGTCCGATGGAATTGTCAACTTATTTCAGAATTAACGCCGCCAATACTGGGCAATTTGAACGTACTTTAATTATTGCCGATGAAGGTAGTCATGTCAGCTATCTTGAAGGCTGCACCGCGCCTATGCGTGATGAAAATCAACTACATGCGGCGGTCGTTGAATTGATAGCGATGAAAGATGCGGTGATTAAATACTCTACCGTGCAAAACTGGTATCCCGGTGATAAAAATGGCTTGGGTGGTATTTATAATTTTGTAACCAAGCGCGCTGATTGCCGTGGTGATAATTCCAAGGTGTCGTGGACACAGGTAGAAACCGGTTCGGCAATTACTTGGAAATATCCCAGTTGTATTTTGACGGGTGATAATGCGGTCGGTGAATTTTATTCGGTAGCACTAACCAACAATTATCAACAAGCTGATACCGGAACTAAGATGATTCATATTGGTAAAAATACTCGCAGTACGATTGTTTCAAAGGGTATTTCGGCGGGAAAGGCACAAAATACTTATCGTGGTTTGGTTAAAGTTTTGAAAAGCGCAGAAAATGCGCGTAACTATACCCAATGCGACTCCTTGTTGGTGGGTGATAAATGTGGCGCACATACTTTTCCCTATATTGAAGTCAAGCAACCTTCAGCACAAGTTGAGCATGAAGCGACCACGTCTAAAATTAGTGAAGACCAGTTGTTCTTTTGTCAGCAACGCGGACTTTCAGCAGAAGATGCAGTGTCCATGATCGTCAATGGTTTTTGTAAGGAAGTGTTCAAGGAGTTGCCAATGGAATTTGCGGTAGAGGCACAGGCTTTGTTGGGATTGAGTCTCGAAGGTTCAGTAGGATAAAAAAATTTTAATATTGGGGTGTAAAGCCCTTTAAATACAACAGGTAAAACAGCATGCTTAGCATAAAAAATCTTCACGTTAGCGTCGGTGACAAGCCCATTCTTAAAGGAATCAATCTTGAAATCAATGCCGGTGAAATCCATGCGATTATGGGCCCCAATGGTTCCGGTAAAAGCACCTTATCTCACATCTTGTCAGGCAAGAGTGGCTATACGGTAACTGGAGGATCAGCAACCTATCAAGGTAAAGATTTATTGGAAATGCCGCCAGAAATCAGAGCGCGTGAAGGTGTTTTTTTAGCATTTCAATATCCGGTAGAAATTCCCGGAGTGAGTAATATTTATTTACTAAAGGCGGCTCTTAATTCGATTCGTAAACATCATGGGCAGTCTGAAGTGGATGCGATGGATTTTTTAACGTTGGTTAAAGGTAAGGTGCGTTTACTTGAGATGGATGAGAAATTTCTTTATCGCGCGGTGAATGAGGGATTCTCGGGCGGCGAAAAAAAGCGTAACGAAATTTTACAAATGGCGATCTTGGAGCCTAAGCTTTGTATACTCGATGAAACCGATTCCGGTCTGGATATTGACGCGTTAAAAATAGTTTCGGAAGGGGTTAATTCTTTGCGCTCTGCTGATAGGTCATTTGTGATGGTAACGCATTATCAACGCCTATTGGATTATATTAAGCCAGATTTTGTACATGTTTTGGCGAATGGCCAAATTGTTAAATCAGGTGGGGCTGAATTGGCACTAGAACTTGAAGAAAAAGGTTACAGTTGGCTGGAAGATGCTCAGGCGGTAGCATAATGACAACGGTACTTGCAAGCCCTTATGCGGCTGAATATCAAGCGATAGCATTGGCATTGCCAGGGAGTTCATTGCCTTGGTTGGCAACATTACGCAGCGAAGCTCTAGAGAAATTCTCAGCACAAGGCTTTCCCTCGCCGCGTGAAGAAGAGTGGCGTTATACCAATGTTTCAGCAATTGAGAAAAAGTTGTTTTTGCCTGCGACAGCAGTAGCTGAAAGTAGTGTTGATAACGATTGGTTGAAATCATATCAAATACAAGATGCTTGGTCAGTGGTTTTGGTTGATGGTCATTTTTCCGCAGAGTTGTCAGATTTAGATGATTTGCCGAATGATGTGTCGATTATGGGCATGGAGGAAGCGCTGGTAAAGCAGTCAGAAACCTTGAAAAAATATATTAATAAAGCCGTTAATGCCGAAGAGCACGGTTTTATAGCTTTTAATACGGCTTGGTTTACTGACGGTTTGTTTGTTGATATCGCAGCTAACCAAGTGTTGGCAAAGCCGATACAGGTGTTACATTTATCGACCCAATCCGATGTCTTGACTGCTACACGGACAATTATTGTTCTCAATCAAATGGCAGAAGCCAAAATCATAGAAACTTTTGTTGGTTTGGATAATGCTTATTTATCGGCGGCAGTTACCGAAGTATTTATTGGTCAGAATGCAGATTTAACACTTTATAAAACTCAATTCGAGTCTGAAAAAGCTTATCACTTTGGTGGTACTTACGTTAAACAAGAGCGTGATGCGCGATTCACGCATCATAACTTTGCTTTGGGTGGTTTATTGGCGCGCTCTGATCTTCATGCTGACCTAGGTCAGGCGTCCGAGTGTGAACTAAACGGTTTGTATTTAGGCGTCAAACGTCAGCATATCGATAACCATACTCGTATTAATCATTTAAAGCCTCATGGTATAAGTCGCGAACTTTATAAAGGTGTACTGGATGATAGAGCTAGAGGTGTTTTTCAGGGGCGTGTAATTGTAGCGGAAGACGCACAAAAAACTGATTCGCAAATGAATAATCGCAATTTGCTGTTATCGAGCGATGCCGAAGCAGATAGTAAGCCGCAGTTAGAAATTTATGCCGATGATGTCAAATGTGGACATGGGGTTACTGTAGGGCAATTGGATGAAAAATCAATTTTTTATCTGCAGTCACGCTGTGTTGATGAAGAAACGGCGCGGAATATTTTGACCTTTGCATTTGCCAATGAAATGGTTGATAAGATAAAGATAAAAGAGTTACATGATGTGATTTTAGAGCAAGTGCTAACACGTTTTCCTCAGGAAGGTGTTAACAAGGAGTGGTTATGACAGTATTTGATGTACAAAAAATACGCCAGGATTTTCCTATTCTTAAAGAAAAAATTCGTGGTAAGGATTTGGTTTATCTGGATAATGCCGCCACTTGCCAAAAGCCGCAGGCAGTAATTGACAGTATTGTGCATTTATATAGTCATGACTATGCCAATGTCCATCGCGGTGTTCATACCTTAAGCGTTCGCTCTACTGACAAATTTGAAGGTGCGCGCACTAAAGTTAAAAACTTTATTAATGCAGCCAGCGAAAAAGAAATTATTTTTGTTAAAGGCGCAACCGAAGCCATTAATTTAGTTGCGCAAACTTTTGGTAAGGCCAATATTAAGTCGGGTGATGAAATAATCATTACCGCCATGGAGCATCATTCCAATATTGTGCCTTGGCAAATGTTATGTGAGCAGACCGGCGCGATCTTAAAAGTTGCCCCGATCAGCCAGCAAGGTGAATTGATATTTGATGAGTTTGAAAAACTGGTTACTGACAAAACCAAGTTGATTTCTGTTGTTCACATGTCTAATGCTTTAGGTACGATTAATCCCGTTAAAGAGATTATAGCTGTCGCACATAAAAAAGGGGTTCCTGTGCTGTTGGATGGTGCGCAGGCCATTCCACATATAACAGTCGATGTACAAGAGTTGGATTGTGATTTTTATGTTTTTTCTGCCCATAAGTTATATGCCCCGACAGGCGTAGGTGTGCTATATGGCAAACAAGCTTTGCTTGAAGCTATGCCTCCGTATCAAGGAGGTGGTGATATGATCCGTAAAGTAACTTTTGAAGAAACTGAATATAATGTTTTACCTTATAAGTTTGAAGCGGGTACGCCAAATATAGCTGATGTCGTGGGTTTAGGTGCCGCGATAGATTATCTAAATACAATCGGTATGGATAAAATCGAGGCTTATGAGGCAGAGTTACTGGCTTACGCTACGGAAAAAGCACGCTCAATTCAAGGTCTTCGAATAATTGGCGTCGCTAAACATAAAGGAGCCATCTTATCTTTTGTTTTGGATAAAATACATCCACACGACATTGGTACCATGCTAGATAGTTTGGGTATAGCAATAAGGGCAGGGCATCACTGCGCCATGCCTGTGATGGATTTTTATAAAGTGCCGGCAACAGCAAGAGCTTCTTTTGCAATGTATAATACCAAGGAAGAAATTGACGTATTAATGAATGGGATAGAATCCTTGATTGAGGTATTTGGCTAATGTTTGATGATTTACGAGATCTTTATCAAGAGGTTATTTTTGACCACAATCGTAATCCACGAAATTTTCGAATTATTGAAAATGCAGATAAAAAAGTTGAAGGGTTTAATCCGCTATGCGGTGACCGGTTAACTTTATATTTGCAAATGGAAGGTGATGTAATTACTGATGCCAGCTTTCAAGGATCAGGATGTGCAATTTCCACTGCATCAGTT
>SESD01001001.1_pt1 | contig 16297 bp, 10 predicted proteins | sample 3171411 | NCBI WGS metagenome assembly SESD01 (sample SAMN06051880, study PRJNA518727) | freshwater metagenome | biome: subpolar coniferous forest; feature: holomictic lake; material: water; isolation source: holomictic Lake 442, 16.5 m depth | place: Canada: near Kenora, Ontario | collected...
GGCCGCGAGGTCATTGGCAAGCATCAGCGACGGTGCATCCAGCAAAGCTCCGAGGATCACCCGGCGGGCGTCACGCAGCAAGGCATCGCATTGTCGTTCGGCTTGTAGTACCTGCCAGGTCGCTCCGAGGAAGGCATCGTTGTCGACTGCTTCGCTATCCGAACCCAGTGTGCGTGCGATGGCCAGCGCCTTCACATAGTCCTGAGTTGCCTCCAGCACCGTTGCTGCGAGTCGTGTCAGGACTTTCCGTACATCAGCATTCCAACCCTTCAGGTGGTGGTCAGCTATCAGACTGATCAGAAAGGCGGCTTCTTCCAATGCGTCAGCAACATCATCGGATTGTTCCGCAAGTCTGGCAATAGGCTGCCAACGAAGCTGGCGCTCTGCCTTCTCACGCGCTTGCATTACGAGGTAATCGGCCTTGCGTTCCCAGGTTTTTGCACGTGCCGCCAGCTGTTTCGCCGCTTTGCCCGATCTTTCAACACCGTGCGCGAGGCCATCGCTGACCGCTTGTGCCAGGGCATGACAGTAGGCCGCATGTTCTGACAACAGATCGAATTCACTGGTACGATGACGCACATGCTGGGCAAGCAACATACGTGTCTCGTCGACCACCAAGGCTGACGGTTGGTCGTTGCGCAAGGCATTACAGGCCAATTTCATGACCGCCACCAAGAAGGCGCGTGCATCGGTGACGCCAATGACTTCGTCTAGCCGCTCTCCAATCCGGAACGCGCCTTCGCCAGCCGCCTGCATCGCGGCGAAGATGAGTTGCTCCCCGCCTACCTGCAACCACGCACGGTGACCGACATCAAGAAAAGCGGCTTCAGCAAGTACGGTGATCGCCTCTTCCTTTCCAACGAATGCCTTAAGCCGCTTGCGGGCACGGTTCCAGTCGATAAGAAACACAATGCGCGAGGCAATGCCTTCCAGAGCAGCGTCAAGTGTGCGCTCATTCGGACAATCAAACGTGGCCGTAGCCACCGTATACGCCTCGCCATCGTTAAGATCCGCGTTGGTGCGCGATTCAAGCTCCGACCATTGAGCTCCGAACGGCACGAGAAGAGACTGGAAGAATTCAAGTCGACTGCGATGGAGATCTGAATAGGTCAGTGTGATTGCTTGAGCAGTGACCTGGAGTACGAGTACGTGCGCATCGTTGGTGCCAATGTCGTTTTGCAGCAGCAGTCGTTCGCCATCCCGGGTGGCAGCTGTTTCCAAACCAGGGTGATCAAATTTAAGCCCTGCGGTTCGGTTCAGCCCGCGCATGAAGGCAACGACATGCGCACGATCCTCGGGTTGGAGCTCCCAAACGTTAGCTCCGTCAATCACCTCGCTTGCCAAATCGCCCGAAAGGTGATTGATCTGCTTGTGCAGATCCATCACCAGCAGATGCAAACTGTCCTGACCGCCTCGGCGGCCATGAGTGAGCGCTTCGACCTGCCTGTCGCTCAGCCGATCCAAAGGCAGCGTACCGAGCCAGTCAAGCCAATGCTGGACGCGAGAGTGCGGTTCCGTGCCTGCCATCGTGGTCTCGAGCACGGGTCGTGCCATCGTCTCAAGCTCATCCACCAGACACTTAATGAGACGCGACAAGTCGGGAACAAAGAGATCATCGTCGATTCGCGTTGCGGCGGCTGCGACATCATGGAGCCATCCGGTATTCAGTCCGGCAGCGGCAATCTCGTTCGCAAGATCGGGCAGATCGCGGTTCGGGTGCGATGCATGCGACGAAGCAGTTTGCAAGACTGTGAGGTAAACCTTGAGACGGTCGTTAGCCGATAGAGCCGCTTTGACCCAGGCCGGCAAGATCAATTTTTTTTGGCCAAGAGATGCGACTGCTTGAGCTTTTTTCATTGAATCCTTCTTTCGAGTGCGTTGATTAGCATAAAGCAGTTGGATAGCCGGGATGTGGTAGCCAACTGATGTAGAACCAAGTAAAGATTACAAGTCGAGTTCTGCGATGGATATTCTCTGCCTTAGTGAATCGGTTTTCGTAGTTTTATTGACCAGTCTATCGAAGAGGGTGATCAGCGCGATGAGGTATAGCAGTAATTCGCGGAACTTTTGGATTACAAAAACGGGAGGAAAAGCCTTAAGCCGCAAGCCAACTTTCTCCAGTTCTGCCATTTTATATTAGTGGAACCTTGCAATATCAGCAATAGATTCGTGCAATCATTTTTCCAGGAACTCGACCCCTTAATACTGATGAGAATGCTGAATATTCTTTTTAAACCTTAGATAATACACAGAGCTTATGATTTCTTCTCGTACGGACATATAACAGCAATCGACGCTTTAGGGCTACTTGCTTAAGTTAATGCGAAGTATGGGTAAAAACCCTGCTGAATTTAACGGTATTTTAACACACTGAGTGCTTTTTCCAATAGGTGATAAACCATAGTGGTTGTTGCATGGTTAAAATCAAAACGGGGATTAAGCTCCGTAATCTCAAAACAGATCACTTTGGGATCTTGTAGAATAATTCCGATAAGTTCTTCGGCTTCTTTTGGCATAATTCCATTATCTACAGGGAGTCCGGTTCCCTTTGATATAGACCCGTCTAAACTATCGGTATCAAATGAAAGATAAATATCAGTACAGTCCTTCAGATACTCCAATATCAAAGTACCGAGAACCTTTTCTTTCATAGCCCGCAGTTCTTTAGTCGTAAAGTTTCGTATACCAAATTTATCAATAAGTTGAGATTCTTGTTCTTCCAAATCACGTAATGTCACATAAACAATATCCGAAGGCCGTATCTTTTCAGACACCCCTCCAACATGCTTAAAGCAGTCCCAAAAATCCAAGGTCATCTTATCAGGATATCTAAAAAGACAGGCTAGATTGTCCATTCCCAAAGCAGCCGCCAACGTCATTCCATGCATGTTTCCCGAGTGCGATGTAAAGGGAGAATGTAAGTCAGCATGGGCATCAACCCATATAATTCCGAGCCTTGACTCTGGTTTAGCTTTTTTAATCCCGGCTATTGTTCCAGTCGCACTACTATGATCACCTGAAATTAAAATGGGAACCTGTCCGGACATTAGCGATTCATAAACCTCCACACAGACCGCTTCACAAATATGAAGTATTTTTTCAATGTGCTTTGCATACACAGAGGTAAATCCTTCTGCAAAAGAAACAACGCATTCTCTCTTTTCTACCATATCAGCTATTCCCGATTTTGTAGATAAGTCCAACAACGCAGTGATTCCTTGATTAGACCCTCTAAATCCGGCTCCTATATCTGAGCGAACTGTTATGATCACACTGTTTTCCAATCGTATCACCGACATTTTTTATTCAGCATGTCATGGATGCTCACAAAAAAGGGTTACCCCGTTGAGGGATAACCCTCTTTAACAATAATATAACCAGGATAATTAATTAATTAATTAACTTACTTACTTGTCTTTTTTCTTGCGTGATTTTTTCTCTTTTCCTGAATTGGCCTTATCTTTTAATGGCTTTACCTTGGCAGGTTTGCCAGGAGATAGAGCAATCATGGGATTCGCTGCAGAAACCGTAACGGTAGCCGTTGACTTTGCCAGCTCTTTTTCAAGAGACTTTACGGTTCCGTCGAAGGAATACTTGCTGTCAGGCTTGATTTCCTTTACTTCGGTCGGCAGGCCGATTTGGTCAAGAATTTTAATAAACGGCTCCGGATCAAGCTCTTCGACATTGACCATCTTCTTCACATCCCAGTCCCCACGGGCAATCAGCATGGCCGCTGCAATCGGCGGTACGCCTGCGGTGTAGCTGATTCCCTGTGACTCAACTTCTTCGAAACAGTGCTTGTGATCCGAGACCTGATAGATTAATATCTCGCGCTTTTTTCCTTCCATCCAACCCTTGACGAAAGTACCTATGCAGGTATTTCCTGTATAACCGGGAGCGAGCGTCATGGGATCAGGCAATAGCGCCTTGACCACCTTAAGCGGCACCACATCTTGGCCGGTAGTTAGTGTCACTGGCAGATGTGATAGAAAACCGAGGGTGCGAAGTACGGTAAATACGTTGATATAATGGTCACCGAAACCCATCCAAAAGCGGATACTTTCGGCATCAATGTTTTTTGACAGGGAGTGCAGTTCGTCATGACCGTTCAGATAGATGGGTTGCTTCCCGACCACCGGAAAATCATATTCCCGCTTCACCGAGTGTGTAGGGAATTCCTGCCACTGCCGGTCGATCCAGGTCCAAACCTTGACGAATTCCCGAAAATTAATCTCTGGATCAAAATTAGTTGAAAAATACCGGCCGTGACTGCCGGCGTTTACATCCAATATATCTATCGTATCGATTTTGTCAAAGTAACGCTTCACAGCAAGGGCGCAGTAAGCGTTGACCACACCCGGATCAAAACCGGCGCCGAGTATTGCAGTTATACCCTTTTCAGCGCAGCGGTCTTTGCGTTTCCACTCATAATTGGCATACCAGGGCGGCTCTTCACAAACTTTATCCGGATCTTCGTGAATGGCGGTGTCGATATACGCAGCACCAGTCTCGATGCAGGCCTCCAACACCGACATATTAATAAAAGCTGAGCCAAGGTTAATCACAATTCCCGATTTGGTTTTCTTGATCAGCTTTACGGTCGCCGGAATATCCAGTGCATCAAGTTGGGCTGAATAAAGCTTCCCGGCCGGGTTCTTAAGATGCCCTTTCCAGTTGATGCTGTCAATAATCGCATTACACTTGGCCTGTGTTCGTGAGGCGATGCAAATATCGCCCAGCACATCGTTGTTCATCGCCGCTTTATGTGCGGCAACATGTGCCACTCCGCCAGCGCCGATAATCATTACATTCTTCTTCATGATATAAATCCCCTTATGATAAATTACCCAAGTAATCTTTATAATCAAAACTGCGTACCAGTTCTACTGTGCCGTTCAGCCTTTTTACTACAATCGAAGGCATCGCAACCCCGTTAAACCAGTTTTTCTTTACCATGGTGTATCCCGCTGCATCTGCAAAGCGCACTTCGTCGCCAATCTTTAACGGTGCTTCAAGTTCGTAGCTACCGAATAAATCACCCGCCAGACAGGTTCGACCGGTAATCATAACTGGTTGAGTTCCGAGGGCAGGGAATGAAATTTTAGGATTTGTGTTATAAATCAAGTGATCCAGCATGTGCGCTTCGATAGAGGCATCAACAATAGCGATGTCGATTTCGTTATGGACGACATCCAGCACCGTAGTTACCAATTCAGCGCTACCGCTGATAACGGCCTCGCCCGGCTCAAGATAGACCTGTACACCGAACTTTTCTGAGAAATGCTTTAAAATCAGGCAAAACCTTTCTAGCGGGTAGTCATCTTTAGTAAAATAAATGCCGCCACCAAAACTGACCCATTGCATTTTTTTTAGTACAGTCGCGTACTTGAAAGCAATTTGTTCTATGGCGGCCGCGATATTTTCAATATCGTCATTTTCGCAGTTAAAATGAAACATCAATCCACTGATCAGGTTAGCCGCTGATTGGAGATCAGATTCGTTACAAACCCCTAACCTTGAATATCTGCGTGCCGGGTCTGCAAGATCAAAGTGGGAATAGCTGATGCCTGGATTGACGCGAAGTCCGACTTTTAGGTTGCGTACAGAGTGATGGAACAGCTTAAGCTGAGAGAGGGAATTAAATATCACCTTGTCGGCAAACTGGGCTACCGCTTCAATTTCTTCAGCCGAATAAGCAACGCTGTAGGCATGTACTTCCTTACCGAATTTTTCGTAACCAAGCTTCGCCTCGAACAGTGAGCTGCTGGTGGTGCCGTCCATGTATTGACGCATTAAATCGAACACACACCACGTTGAAAAGCATTTAAGCGCCAAGACAGATTTTGCACCGGATTCTTCGCGAATGTGTTGAATGATTTCGAGATTTTTTAGTAATCTGGTTTCATCGATAAGATAATACGGCGTGCGCAAATGCGGCATCTTGGGTCTCGCAGAAAAGCGATAAATTTTATAAAGAATAAAATCATTAATACTATTTGTCAATGCCTTTGAAATTCCAAATTGGGCAGCGGCTACCGGCAGTTGCAAGTAGTATCATGCAGAAAACGGCCTTCAAAAAACAGGTTGCCGGCAACTAAAGCGTTGTTGGGTTATAGGGCGCTAACTAACCCTACTTTATTCTGCGTTGTATTACGAGCCAAAGTATAATAAACTTTTTTAAAGTCACTTTTATATTTCCTTTTATTTTTTTATACCACTAACTCCTGTAATCAGCACATGCCTACCCCACCAGTAGATTTTCAATTTAGTGGTTTTATCAAGTACTTGATTCAGGAAGGTTTGCTCACTGAAAGTGAAGCCAAGATTCATAACCAGGAAGCACAAACAAAAAATCTCCCCTTATTAAGTTACCTGGTTGCAAACAAACTTGTTGATAGTAAAGTGGTTGCAACTAAGGCTTCTGTTGAATACGGTGCGCCTTTTTTTGATCTGGATGCCATTGATCTCCATAACTTGCCATTAAGTTTAATCAATGAAAAACTGATCCGTAAACACCGAGCGCTCCCTCTTTTTGTTAGAGGTAAAACATTATTTGTTGCGCTATCCGATCCAACCAATCTGCTGGCACTGGATGAAATAAAGTTTCAATGTCGACTGCATCCAGAAACCATCCTGGTTGAAGAAAACAAGCTGATAAAAGCTATTGAAACGGCACTGGAAGCGGTTGATACCTCCATGACCGATCTTCTAGATGAAGACCTTGAGCACCTTGATATTACTGGCGGTGATGAGGAGGTTTCTAAAGCCGATATCGATACCGATATTGATGACGCGCCGATTGTAAGATTTGTAAATAAAATTCTGTTGGATGCGATAAAAAAAGGGGCTTCCGATATACACATGGAACCTTATGAAAAAAACTTTCGCATACGTTTCAGGGCCGACGGGATACTGTGTCAGGTAGCCAGTCCCCCAACCAACATCGCCAGCAGAATAATATCCCGGGTTAAAGTGATGGCGAAAATGGATATTGCAGAGCGTCGGATTCCCCAGGATGGCCGGATAAAAATGAAACTTTCCAAGCACCATGCGATTGATTTTCGGGTCAATACCTGCCCCACCTTATTTGGTGAAAAGGTGGTTTTGCGTATATTAGATCCGACCAGTGCCCAAATTGGCATCGAAAAACTGGGCTTTGAACCAGAACAAGAAAAACTTTTTTTACACGCTATTAACAAACCATACGGCATGGTTTTGGTCACCGGTCCTACGGGTAGCGGTAAAACGGTGACGTTGTACACCGGATTAAACTTACTCAACAGTATTGAACGTAATATTTGCACAGCCGAAGATCCCGTTGAAATTACCGTCGAAGGTATCAATCAGGTCAATATGAACATTAAGGCGGGCTTGACGTTTGCCGGTGCCTTGCGGGCTTTCTTGCGTCAAGACCCCGACATTATTATGGTCGGTGAGATTCGGGATTTAGAAACCGCTGATATTGCCGTTAAAGCCGCACAAACCGGCCACTTGGTCTTATCAACACTACATACCAACGATGCCCCTCAAACGTTAAACCGGCTCATGCAAATGGGTATTCAGCCTTTCAATATAGTCTCCGCCGTTATTCTGATTATGGCGCAACGTCTGGCGAGGCGTTTATGTGAGTACTGCAAAATTCCGGCTGATTTTCCTGATCACATTTTTATCTCTGCCGGTTTTACCGAAGAGGATTTAAAAACGCTTAAGGTATTTAGCCCCGTTGGTTGTGAGCATTGCACCAATGGTTATAAAGGTCGGGTCGGCATTTATCAGGTAATGACCTTGAGCGAAAATATGCGAGGGCTTATTCTGGAAGGGGGCAATGCCATGCAGTTGGCAGAACTGGCCAAGTCAGAAGGTATAAATGACTTACGCGCTTCGGGCTTAAATAAAGTGCGACTGGGTATCACCAGTCTTGAAGAAATTGATCGGGTAACCAAGGAGTAACCATGGCTGACCAAAATGAACCACTTGATTTTATCTGGGAAGGCATCGGTAAAGACAGAAAAAAAACCAACGGGGTTATCACTGCTAAAAATGAACTGATAGCAAAAACCGAGCTAAGACGACAGGGTTATCGCGTCACTAAAATCAAGAAAAAATCCAAGCCACTGTTTAGTCCCCGGTTAAAAGCCATCACCCCCGGCGATATAGCTATTTTCGCCAGGCAATTAGCCACCATGCTGGGTGCCGGCATCCCGCTGGTACAATCCTTCGATATTGTCGGCAAAGGTCATGAGAACCCCAGTATGCAGGATATGCTGTTGAGCGTAAAAGCGGATATTGAAGGCGGTGACACCTTGGCGGAGGCACTGAAAAAAAAGCCTCTGTATTTCGATGAATTATTCTGTAATTTGGTGGATGCGGGCGAGCAAGCAGGGGTACTGGAAACTTTGCTGGATAAGATTGCGACATACAAAGAAAAAACCGAATCCATGAAGAAAAAAATCAAAAAGGCACTGGGTTACCCGATTGCCGTGATTGTAGTCGCTTTTATTGTTACCGCTATTCTGTTGTTGTTTGTCGTACCGGTATTTGAAGATATGTTTAAGAGTTTTGGGGCTGATTTACCGGGATTTACCCGCATGGTGGTCACTATGTCTCAATGGATGAAAGAATGGTGGTGGGTTGTCATTGGCATCGTTATTATTACTGTTTATGTGTTTAGCTATTTCAAAAAACGTTCGCGACCGTTTAATCATTTTTTGGATAAAACCTTACTAAAAATACCCGTAGTGGGTATGATTATCAATAAATCAGCTATTGCCCGTTTTGCCAGAACTTTATCCACCATGTCTGCGGCAGGGGTGCCTTTGGTCGATGCGTTACAGTCGGTATCCGGAGCTTGTGGGAATATCATTTACGCCGAAGCGGTTTTAAAAATGCGCGAAGAAGTGGCCACCGGTCAACGCTTGCAGGTGGCCATGTTGCAAACCAATCTTTTTCCACACATGGTGCAACAGATGGTTGCTATCGGTGAAGAGTCCGGATCAATGGATTCAATGCTCGCTAAAGTGGCTGATTTTTTCGAAGAAGAAGTTGATAACTTGGTTGATAATTTAAGTAGCTTGATGGAGCCGATTATTATGGTTATTTTAGGTATTTTAATTGGAGGCCTGGTCGTTGCCATGTATTTGCCTATTTTTAAAATGGGTGCGGCGGTGAGCTAAACCCAGAAAAAATTAATACTGTTTCATTTTTCTGTGGATATCGAAAGTGTTACTGCACAAATGCCTCCTTAAGCTAAAAGCTTGCCAATAATGACTTTACTGGTTAAAGTTAATAAACTGACGACAAGGAGGTCCATAAATGACATTATTTTCACAGCCCAACATTCCCATCAAAACCTATCGCTTTTACTTTACGACCGATAGTGTGGTTCGTTTGCCCAGTTTTCCTGGTTCTGCCTGGCGAGGTGCTTTTGGTCATGCGTTAAAAAAGACCGTCTGCATCGTACGTAACACGCCTTGTAACCAGTGTATGCTGAAAAATGCCTGTGTTTATAGCACGGTGTTTGAAACACCGCCGCCCGCCAATACCGAAAAGATGCGTAAATACACCGCTGCGCCGCATCCGTTTGTATTGCAATTTCCGGTAACGGCATCAGTCTCTGATACACCCTATTCTTTGGATATGATTTTGTTTGGTCATGGGCAACGCCACTTTCCGTACATTATTCATGCCCTGAAAACAGCCGGACAAGACGGTATCGGCGGCCATCAACAAATTTTTAATTTGCAAAAAATCGATGAAATTAATCAACAAGGCTTAGGTGAAACCATCTACCAAAAGGGGGAACTCCTACCACAGAAAACCGCCGAATTAATGCTTATCCCCGCCATACCCGAGCAAATTAAAATTACTTTTCATACCCCGCTGCGCATCAAACAAGACAGTAAAAACCTCACCGCACGGGACTTCAACTTTGGTTCGTTTTTTGGTACGCTGCTTAGGCGCATTTCCATGATCAGTTACTTCCACACGGATACGCCACTGGAAACCGACTTCGCAGCCTTAACAGCCAAAGCCCGCACCGTGCAGTTTGCAGCACAACAACTCAAATGGTATGACTGGACACGCTACTCCTCCCGGCAACAAACCGAAATGAACATGGGCGGCCTGATTGGTAGCGTGCATTTAGATATGCAAGGTCTGGAAGACTTTTGGCCTTACCTCTGGTTAGGGCAATGGACACATGTTGGCAAAGGTACCAGCATGGGCATGGGCGCATACACTATTGAGCTGACAAGCTTGTCAACAGCATAACTCAACATTAAATCAGGGATACTAGCGGCATGGATACACAATCAATTTTATTGGCCGTTACCGGTCTTACGCCGCAGGTGGTTACCGAAACCTTGTATGCACTGCACAGCCAAGGCCAGACTTTACCTCGGCAAATTCATATACTCACGACTGCTGAAGGGTATCAGCGGGCACGGTTAACGCTGATTAACGATGGTTGGCTGGGACGGTTTTACACCGATTATAAACTGCCGAAACCGGATTTTACCGAACAGCATATTCATATTTTGCAACAGACTAATGGCGAACCTTTGGCGGACATTCGCACACAAGCTGATAACCAAGCCATGGCGGATGGCATTACCGAATGGATAAGAAGCTTTACCGCCGATCCGGAAACGGCACTGCATGTCTCCATCGCCGGTGGTCGTAAAACCATGGGCTTTTATGCCGGTTATGCTTTGTCGCTGTATGGCCGTTCGCAAGATCGCCTTAGCCATGTACTGGTATCGGCTGATTATGAATCGCATCCCCAGTTTTACTATCCCACACCCTATACACAAGTTATCTACGGTAATGACCCCACACGCAAACCGTTGGACACGCAAAATGCCGAAGTCATGATTGCCGATATTGCTTTTGTGCGCTTGCGTCACGGCTTGGATACCGCTTTGTTGCAAGGTAAAAGCAGCTTTAGTCAATCCGTTGCCAAAGCCCAGCAAGCATTGGGGCCAGCTTGTTTAAGCATTGATTTAAAACAACGCAGTATCAAAGCCCATGATATTCTTATTAAACTGATACCGTCTGATTTCGCTTTTTACAGTTGGTTACTAAAGCGCCAACTGGCAGAGCAGCCTTTGCCCACCTGTCCCAATGATGGCGCACCGGAACATCACTATGCCCAAGAGTACCTGCAAGAATACCGGCTGATTAGTGGCGAACTGGGCAGTGCCGACCGCACCATCCAAACGTTGCAGCAAGGCATGAGCAAGTCCTTTTTTGAACAGCGTAAATCACGCATTAACAAAACCCTGCAACACACCTTGGGACACGCCGCAATGGCTTATTTGATCAGTGCGGTGGGCAATCGTCCCAACACTCGCTATCAAATTTTGCTCAATGCCGATCAGATTCAATACCAACAGGAAAATAAAGGATGACCATCAAGCCATTGCTCGAACAGTCCAGTCGCATCGCGTTAGCGGCTTTTTTGCATGATCTGGGGAAATTTGCTGAACGGGCAAAAATTCCGGTTAATCAAGAAACCCTGGATGCCAACAAACAACTCTATTGTCCGCATCGAAAAAAATATACCGATGACAGAGGCTGGTTCAGTCATGTACATGCTGCCTATACCGGCTTGGCAATGGATTTGATTGAAGACTCTATGCCCGAGTTGACCGGTGCTGATTTTGCCCCTTTTGGTTCCTGGAAAACCAAAGATGTTGATGATTCTTTTATCAATGCAGCGGCTAAACATCATAAACCTGAAAGTTTTCTGCAATGGATTATCGCAACAGCAGATCGCGTGGCTTCCGGTTTTGATCGTGAAGAATTTGAAGAATATAACCAAGCCGATGAAGGCACGGCCACCGGAAAAAATCATTACACGGCACGGCAGTTACCTCTATTCGAGCAAATTCGCCTTGATAGTAAAACCGAGCAAAAATACGCTTACCGTTACCCGCTTAAACCGTTATCACCCAACAGCATCTTTCCCGTCAAAGCTCTGGAATGTGAAGGCAATGACGATAAAGCCGCGCAAAAAGAATATAACGATTTATGGCAAGGCTTTATCAAAGACTTAAAGCTGATGCCAAAGTCACACCGTAATAATTGGTCGTTGTGGCTCGATCATTTTGAAACTTTATGGGGCGTTTATACGCAAGCCATACCCTCGGCGACTGCGTTTAATATTCGTCCGGATGTGTCGTTATATGATCATTCCCGAGTTGCAGCGGCTTTGGCAACGGCCTTATGGCGTTATCATTATGAACTCGGCAGAACTAACGATGAAGCGGCCAAAGACCTTAAAGATCAGCAAGAAAGCTGGACAGAGGACAAATTTTTACTGATTCAAGGTGACTTTTTCGGCATTCAGGATTTCATCTTTGCCAGCGGTGGCGAAACCAATAAACGTGCAGCTAAATTACTGCGCGGACGCTCATTTTATGTATCACTGCTCAGCGAATGTGCCGCATTAAAAGTGCTGGATGTTTTGGATTTACCCTCGACCAGTCAAGTGATCAATGCTGCTGGTAAATTTATGATTGTTGCCCCCAATACGGTAGCCACTATCGAAAAACTGCAACAGGTACAGCAGGAGCTGGATAGCTGGTTTTTAGAACATAGCTGGGGACAGGCGGGTGTTGGTCTGGCCTGGACAGAAGCATCCTGTAATGATTTTCGTCGTCATTCAGGTAATACCGAGGTAGGAGCGACGCCCTCGTCGCGATTAAGCCCTTATCAAAAGCTGATTAAAAAACTCTTTGAACAGCTGGAAATTATTAAAAATCAACGCTTAAACCTGTGCGGCGATTCTTTGGTACCCATCATCTTCAATGATTTTCTCGACAGTTTTGATAACGACAAAGGTGTTTGTAAAATTGATGGTCGCTCGCCTGCGACCCAACAAATTGATATAGACACTTACATCAGCGAACTGGCCAATGATCAAATTGAAACCGGAAAATGGTTAACACGAAGAGAACGCATACTAATTACCCGGCAATCTTTAGGCATGACCAGTGCGTTAAAAATACCTGTTTTTGGCTATCACATCAACTTCGCAGAAAATGAAGATGCACAAGGCAAATTCGGCGAACAAGCCAAAAACGGCAACTTACTCAGAGCTTGGGATTTTTCCTTACCAAAATCAGCAGATAAAGCCCTATGGAATGGTTATGCACGTCGCACTATCAACGCTTATGTCCCTTTATTTGATGATAAAGCCCAAGCTGAAGCAGCCTTGGGCAAATATAATGGTGAAGAAAAGCTGGACTTAGACGAAGCAAAAACCTTTAACCATATCGCTTGCGAAGACCAAACCTTACAGGACAATCATCAATGGCTTGGTATTAGCGCCTTATCAAGCTTAAAGGGTGATGTCGATAATTTGGGCATGATCTTTCAAAACGGCTTGAGTGATGATGTCAGTTTTAGTAAAACTGCGGCGCTGTCACGCCAAATTAACGCTTTTTTTACTGTCTATCTGCCTTGGCTTTGTAAAACAGAATACCCAAACACCTATACCGTGTTTGCCGGTGGTGATGATTTCTTTTTGGTAGGTCCGTGGCTGTCACAAATTAAACTAGCCAGTAAAATGCGACAAGCTTTTCAACACTATGTCGCAGGTAATTCAGAGCTACACTTTTCCGCAGGCATCAGCACCACCAAGCCCGGTTTACCGATAAACCAGTTGGGCAAGATGGCGGAAACCGCGCTGGAACAAGCCAAAGCACATAATCCATCTGGTGTGACTTTAGGAGCGACGCCCTCGTCGCGATTAACGCGCTTACCCAAAAACGCCGTAACCTGCTTTAACCAACCCATGTTTTGGGATGAATTCACCGCCTTGGAAACCCGTAGGAACCGTTTACAACAACTAAACCAGGAAATGAGTTTAAGTACCGGCTACGTTTACGGATTATTAACCCTGATTAACATGGCAGAAAAGGTTTATGAAAAACCTGAAAATGCCATCTGGCACAGCTATTTTGCTTACCGCACCGTGCGTATGTTGGAGCGCAACAAGCAACTCGACAAAGACCAGCGTAAACGGCGGCAAGCAGAACTCGCCGAAGAAATTGCCAATGCCGGAATTATAAGGCACGGCGGCAATTATCGGGTGGCGCTGTTTTGTTATTTGTACCAGCAGCGCTGACTCATTTATATTCGCGACGAGGGCGTCGCTCCTACAGTGTAGTTTTTTTCACCAAGTCGTAGGAGCGACGCCCTCGTCGCGATTTAAAACTTAAAACAGATTATCAAAAATCATCAAAAAAGGAGACCCGCATGGACTTTACACTCAGCAAGACCGACGAAAAGCTTAACCCGGAATTGTTCAACAGCATTGCTAAAGAGGCCGCTACAGAAGTTGCAGGTGGGGGCGACAGAGTCAATAAATCGACTCAGCTCAGAAAGTTCTATGACGAAATAGTGCTATGGGATAACAAGGTGTTGATGCGCCCGGAAAAATTCGATGAATATCTCCCCTTTATTCGCATGCTCAACGCCAAAGTCGCTTATGCAGAAGGCCGAAAACTGGTTGATTTTCGTTTTGTCAGCTTGCTTAATAATGGCTTAAAACAAGTTATCAACCCGGAAACATTACATACTTTCAAATTGTTCATGGAAGCTTTCATGGGCTTTTACAAACAAGTAAGAGACAAAGACTAAAGGATACTTAAACCATGCAACTTACCAACATTCAAAAACTCACCGGCCAAATTGAATTACTCAGCGGCTTGCATATCGGCAGTGGCAATACCGAAATTCATATTGGCGGTACCGATAACCCGGTAATCACCAACCCGATTACCCAACAGCCTTATATTCCCGGTTCCAGCATTAAAGGTAAAATGCGCAGCTTGCTGGAGTGGCAACTGGGTGTCGTCGGTCAAACAGAGGGTCAACCTTTAAGCTTTAAGCATCTAAAAAAATTGGATAGCAAAATACTGGATAAAGCCAAAGCCTTAATCAAACTGTTTGGAGGTGCGCCCGATGGTGATGTTGCTCAAGAGTTACTCGCCGAAATCGGGCCCAGTCGCTTGGCTTTTTGGGATTGTTCGCTAGATCCGGAATGGGTCAAAAAAATGGACGAGAAAAATCTGCTGCTCACTGAAGTAAAAATGGAAAATACCATCGACCGTATCAAAGGTACAGCCGAGCATCCACGCAACACAGAGCGTGTTCCAGCCACCGCCAAATTTGACTTTAACCTGACCATCCGCGTTCACGACCATGAAGACCTGACCGACACCCTACTGGTAGGGCTTAAATTATTGGAATACACCGGCTTGGGTGGTTCAGGTTCACGCGGCTACGGAAAAATTGCCTTCCGTGACCTAAAACTGGATGGACAAGATTTTCAAGTCAAACTCGACCAGTTAAAATTAGAAGAGGCGGCCTAATGCAAAGCTTTTGCGTGACACTAACCCCATTGTCGGCGTTTGCCACGCCGTTCAAGGGCGACACGCTCTTTGGACAGCTCTGCTGGGCGATTCGTAATCGTTTGGGCGAAGCAGCCTTGAATCAATGCCTCGAAGGCTACACCAACAATCAACCGTTTGCTGTTGTTTCTGATGCGTTTCCGGACGGTTATCTGCCACTGCCAAAATTACCCGGCTGCTTTTACCAGCTTCCGGAAGGCGAAGATCGTAAAGCAGTAAAAAAACGTACCTGGTTGCCAAAAACCGAACTGCAAAAGCCGCTTAAAGAATGGCTGTGTCATGCCGTTAATGCCAAAACCATTGCCGCATCGATAACCCATAAACCCGAAGGAGAGACGCCCTCGTCGCGATTAAATATCACCAGCCTTAGCGAAAAACACCCGCAACCGCACAACACTATTAATCGCCAGACCAACACCACCGGCGAAGGGGGGTTTGCGCCTTACAGCATTGAACAGGAGTGGTTTGTTCCCGGTTTGCGCTGGACGCTATACCTGTTGTTGGATACTGCAAGGTTAAGTGTTGAAGACTGCCGACAATGCCTCGCTGACATCGGTGCTTTTGGCTTTGGCAAAGATGCCAGTATTGGCATGGGTAAGTTCCAAATTGATGCTTTTCAGGAACAGCCTTTACCGGTACAAGACAACGCCAATGCCTGCTTAACGCTGGCTCCCTGTGCGCCGCAAGGTTTGGGGTTTGATAGCGAGCATAGTTATTATCAACTGTTTACCCGCTTTGGCCGGCATGGTGATATTGCGGTTCATCAAGAAGGCAAGCCGTTTAAAAATCCGGTGTTATTGGCACAAACTGCCGCCGTCTTTAGTACCCCACCGCCCACGTCCGGTTTTATCGGTCAAGGCATTGGGGGTGACGGTGAC
>SESD01001002.1_pt1 | contig 16291 bp, 16 predicted proteins | sample 3171411 | NCBI WGS metagenome assembly SESD01 (sample SAMN06051880, study PRJNA518727) | freshwater metagenome | biome: subpolar coniferous forest; feature: holomictic lake; material: water; isolation source: holomictic Lake 442, 16.5 m depth | place: Canada: near Kenora, Ontario | collected...
GGCGGCACCAAACCCATTGATTCAGATTGTCCCGTTAGTCCTTATCTTTGTTGTCTTTTATTTCTTCATGATTCGTCCTCAGCAGAAAAAACAGAAAGACCGGGAAAAAGTGCTCGACAGCCTGAAACGAGGCGACAAAGTTGTCACCATAGGCGGTGTTCATGGAACCGTTGCCGGAATTGATACTGAAAAGAAAACTGTTCTTGTTCAGGTCAGTGATTCCACAAAAATCACGTTCGACCGCACCGCCGTTGCCAATATTGACAAACAGGATTCGGGCGATAAACTCACGACCAAAGAGTAACAAGTATAATGCAGCCAATACGAGCAAAACTGGTACTGGAAAACGGCTCTGTCTATAGAGGTACCGCATTCGGCCATATCGGAGAAGCAACCGGTGAGGTGGTGTTCAATACGTCGCTTAGCGGATACCAGGAAATTCTGACCGACCCTTCCTATGCCGGTCAGATGGTGATGATGACCTATCCACTGATAGGAAACTATGGTATTAATCCGACCGATAACGAATCGGGAAAAATATGGGCCTCGGCCTTTATTGTTCACGAAGTTTCGCGCATCCACAGTAACTTCGAAGCATCGCAAAGTCTTGACTTTTTGCTTAAGGATTCCGGAATCACGGGTCTTGCCGGTATTGACACCCGCAGGCTCGTTCGCGAAATCCGTGAAAAAGGGGCCATGCGGGGTACTATTTCCGTGCTTGACGAGAGCGATGAAACGCTGAGAGATAAAGCACTTCAGAGCCCTGAAATGTCGGGCCGGGATCTGGTCAAAACCGTTACCACGACTGAAAATTATATCCTTGAACGAGAGGATGCCCGCTACCATGTCGCAGCAATTGATTTTGGCATTAAAACCAATATCCTTCGTATGCTGCACCAGGCAGGATGCAAAGTGACGGTGTTACAGGCCGGAACATCAGCAGAAGAGGTAATCGCCCTCAACCCTGACGGGGTTTTTCTTTCGAATGGCCCTGGCGATCCCGCAGCGGTAGGTTACGCTATTGAGACCATCAAAAAACTTGTCGATTATAACCGCAGCACGAGGCCTTTGCCCATCTTCGGTATCTGCCTCGGTCATCAGTTGCTTTCGCTGGCTTTCGGCGCTGAAACCTACAAACTGAAATTTGGCCACCACGGCGGTAATCACCCGGTTAAAAATCTGAAATCCAGTCAGATAGAGATAACATCACAGAACCACGGTTTTGCGGTGACCATGGATTCATTGCCTGAAGAGCTTGAAATGACCCATCTCAATCTTTACGACAATACCGTTGAGGGGATAAAACACAAACAACTCCCCTGCTTTTCGGTACAGTACCATCCCGAAGCCGCACCGGGACCACATGATTCGAACTATCTTTTTGAGGAGTTCACCTCGCTTATGGATTTAACTCAACCCATTTTATTGAAGAGATGAAAAAACGATTGTTTACTCCGGGGCCAACCCCGGTGCCTGAAAATGTGATGCTCCGCATGGCGGCTCCAATTATCCATCACAGGAACCCCGAGTTCATGGAGATTTTGACCAGGGTTCACGAAGATCTTAAATATCTTTTCAGAACAACCCAGCCGGTCGTTGTGCTCAGTTGCTCCGGAACCGGCGGCATGGAAGCCACCATTTCAAGCCTCTTCAAACAGGGCGACAAGGTCATTACCGTCAACGCTGGCAAGTTTGGCGAACGGTGGGGCGAGCTGGTACGCGTCTTCACTGGCAACTGTATTGAGGAAAAAGTGCAGTGGGGTTCGGCCATTCAGCCTGAACGACTTGCGGAACTGCTCAAGGAGCACCCTGATGCCAAGGGAGTCTGCCTGACTCACTCCGAAACATCAACTGGCACGGCTGCCGATATTCAGGCTCTCAGTGCACTGATTCGCGAACAGTCAGATGCTCTGGTTATTGTTGACGGCATCACTGCGGTCGGAGCTCACGAGTTCCTTTTTGACGATTGGGGCGTTGATATCTGCATAACCGGCTCCCAGAAAGGGCTCATGATGCCACCAGGGCTGGCTTTGGTTGCCATTTCTGAACGGGCACAGGATATTATTAAAGGCCAAACCGGCATGACGCAGTACTACCTGAGCCTGAAAAAAGCTCTGAAAGCCCATGCTGGCGACGATACACCCTTTACCCCTGCGGTCTCACTGGTCATAGGTCTTGACGAAGCATTGCAGATGATCAAGGCTGAGGGCATTGAAAATATCTGGAAACGGCATGAAAGTCTTGCAAGCGCCTGTCGCCAGGGATGTAACGCTCTTGGCATGAAGCTGTTCAGCAACTCTCCGTCGTTTGCTGTTACCCCGGTATGGATCCCCGAAGGTGTCAAATGGTCAGCATTCAACAAGGCGCTTAAAACAAGCAATGGTATCACTGTTGCGGCTGGCCAGGATGAGTACAAGGACAAGATTTTCCGTATCTCTCATCTCGGCTTTTACGATGAACTCGATATGCTGACCGTCATTGGCGGCATTGAACGTGCCCTGAAAGAGATCGACTTCGCTTTTGAAATCGGCGCTGGCGTCAGTGCTGTCCAGAAGGCATTCCTCGGCAACTAAAGCCCAGGGGGCGCTTTCACCATGATATTCCTGCACACTCTCCTGCTTGTTGTTGCGCTCGCATCTTCAATGCAGGAGATGCTCTGGGAGTATCGTCTGCAAATGAAAGCCGATGCACTCTATGAACGTCGTGCATACAGAGAAGCTGAAACCGTTTTTCGGCAGCTTGTCTCCCTTTCTCCTGAACCAAAAAAGAGAGCGGCAGCTACTTTCAATCTTGCTTGTGCTCTCTACATGCAAGGGAAATATCCTGAAGCGGGCACACTCTTTGCCAGCAACTCCAAACCTGACAATGAACACCGGGAGAACAGACTGAAGGCAATATTCAATGAAGGCAATACCCTTGCCATGCAGGCTATCGGAAGCAGCGCAAAAGCACAAAAAAGCGCTCTGTTCCGCCAATCGCTCAATTGCTTCAAAAGTGTACTGTTAACCAACCCGGATGATGGCGATTCAAAAATCAATTATGAAATTGTCCACCGTTATCTGGATGAACTCGAGAAACCGGAACAATCATCCTCGTCAACGACGAAGAATAAAAGCTCTTATCAACCAACATCCGGCATTGGCAAGGGAGTCGCGGATCGCCTGCTTGAGAATGCTCAACAGGATGAATCTTCACTGATGCGAAGGCTTTCAGGCGCAGGAAAATCAGCATCACAGAGCAACAAAAATAACCAGGACTGGTAAAGCGAAATGCCCCCGACAAAAAAAGTCCTCCTGGTTTTTCTTCCATCAGAAAGCGGTGTTGATGGTGCCCGTTCACTCTACAGCGAAAAAGAGATAACCCCTCTTTTAAAATGGTTCAACCGTTCGCTCAGAACTATCATCAAGCAAAGCCAGTTCGCCATTCCACCACTCTCGCTCATGATCCTCAGCTCTCTTGAGGTTCCCGGAGTTGAGCAGTCGATTTGCGACATGCGGTTTGAAGAGTTTCCCTTCAACGAAAAATGGGATCTGGTCGGTATCAGTGTACAGACCGGAATGGCAAAAAATGCGTTTGCCCTCGCCGACAAACTTCGTCGCGCCGGAATCCCCGTGGCTCTTGGAGGCGCCCATGTAACGCTCTTTCCCGACTCTTGCCGTCCCCACGCTGATGTTCTTGTGCAAGGAGAGGCTGACGACCTTTGGAAGGAGGTGCTCACCGACCTTTCGGCAGGCAAGCTTAAACCCCTCTACCGCGCTGAAACCTTTCCTGATCTCGGACGCTCAAGACCAGTCAGTAAAACATCGCTCATCAAAAGCCGATACTTTACCACCAACCTGATCCAGACTGGACGAGGGTGCCAGTATAGTTGCGACTTCTGCAATGTTCATCTCCTCAACGGCCATACCTTGCGGAGACGAGCAATCGCCGATGTAGTCAGTGAAGTTGCAGGGTTTCAGAAGGATGACCGCCGAATATTCTTTTTTGTTGATGATTCTATCAATGCAGACCCCGTTTATGCGCTTGAACTCTTCCGAAAACTCACTCCGCTGAAGATTCGCTGGTTCGGGCAGGCGACCACAACCCTTGGCCAGCAGCATGAGTTGCTTGAAACCTTTGCCAATTCGGGGTGTCAGGCGCTCCTTGTTGGTATAGAGAGCATCGAAGCAAAGAGCCGAAGCGCCCACAAAAAAAACCAGAACAGGGCAGGGGAACTTGTCAGGGCCATTACAACCATCAGGGAAGCGGGAATCAGCCTATACGGAAGCTTCATTTACGGCCTTGACGGCGATACCATTGATACTCCGGCAGCAATTCTTGATTTTATCACTGAAACAAAGCTTGACGTGCCGGGCATCAACATTCTGCGACCTACTCCAGGTACACAGGTTTTTGAGCGGCTCAGGGAGGAGGGACGACTGCTCTTTGACCCTCTCGACATCACTGCATATCGCTACTCCTTCGGCCAGGAGATGCTTTACCTGCCAAAAAATATTCCACTCGATGCCTTTATCGAAAGCTACTCCGCCCTGACGCGCAAAGTGTTTACCATGAAAAACTCCGTCATAAGAGGCCTGTCGTCCCCCAGGGCAAAAAGCGCTGTGCTGCTCTTCAATCTCTTTTACACGCACCTTTACGGACTCTCCCGTCAGGACCTGCAGCATCAACGTGAAAAGAGCCGTGCATAAAATACCATTTTGCCTTACGCTGAATAATTTTTAAACTGTCAATCAAGATTTTTCAATTTGACGCCCGGCACAACAACCTAAACCTTTATCAATAATGACCATGAAGCCTTTTCTCCCTTTTTTGAGCGTCGGTCTTTTTTTTCTCGGCGCATGCGGTCTCGAGAAGCCACCTGCATCACTCAAATTTCCTGATGACAAGAAAGAAGTGGCGGCACCGGCACCTGTTGCTGCACCAGCCGCTGCGCCCGCCGCAACTGAAGCTCCGGCAGACCCTAAACTGGCAGCAGGCAAAACTGTGTATGATGCCAGTTGTGCTGCATGTCACGAGGCAGGCATGATGGGTGCCCCAAAACCGGGCGACAAAGCTGCATGGAGCGCACGTATACCTCAGGGCCTGGAGGTAATCACAAAAAAATCAATTGACGGATTCACGGGTAAAGCGGGCATGATGCCAGCGAAAGGTGGAAATGCGAGCTTGACCAACGAACAGGTAAGCAGCGCCGTTGCATTCATGGTTGACAAATCGAAGTAAAGACGACAGCGGGGAGTTGGAACACTTCAACTCCCCCCTTTTTTTGCCGACACGTCAGAACAAATCTGGATACAGAGCGATGACGAGAAACAACTGAGCGTGAAGGTGATTTCATGCTTTTTCAGTCAGTCACCAGCTCTTCTTCTCTCAATACACCTCTCACCCCAATTTTTTTTTACAATAATGACCCATCTTCATATTGGCTTTGTCGGAACAGGGAGAATTGCTCGCGCTCTTATTGGAGGCCTCAGCAAAAGAGAAAACACTCTGATTTCAGGTTTTGACAAGGAGCCTGCTGCACTCTCTGCCATTTCCGCCGATTACCACGTTCAACCCTGTCAGTCGATTGAAGAGGTTGCCCGGAAGGCGCAAGTCATCATTCTTGCGGTTAAACCCTACCAGATTGCTGAAGTACTTGGCGAACTGAAGCCCTCGTTCACCGCCAATCACCTGCTGATCAGCGTAGCTGCGGGTATCTCTTCGGAGTTTATCAGAAATAATGCGACGGAAGAGCTGAAAGTCATCAGAGTTATGCCCAATACTCCTGCTTTCGTTGGCGAAGGCATGACCGCTCTCTGCCGTGGAAAAATGGCGACAGAAAAAGATCTTTCTCTTGCCAGTGAGCTCTTCGGCTCGATAGGCAAGGTGCTCATTCTTGATGAATCACAAATGGATGCAGCAACAGCGATCTCCGGCAGCGGACCAGCCTATATGTTCTCTATCCTTGACTCGCTCGCTGAAGGGGGAAGGCTGTGCGGTCTTTCATACAATGAAGCACTCCTTCTTGCTGCGCAAACCATGATCGGAGCGGCAAAAATGGCGCTTTCAGGCACAAAAAATCCTGATGAACTCAAACGGGATGTCACGACGCCGGGCGGAACAACAGAGGCTGGACTGAAGGTGATGGATGAAAAAAATATCAGGCAGATTCTGATAGAAACAGTTGCTGCCGCTGCGGCCCGTTCCAGAGAACTCATGAAATAATCACTATGGCCAAAGGCTTTGCTCGTAACCGATACTGCACTCTTTTCTGGCTTATCATAGCATCCCTGTGCGCTCCGGCAATTGCGGGAGCATCAGGGAATCTGGATAAACCATTCCTTGGTTCTTCAATAAGCAGCACAAGCCCTTTTGTTGGCCAGGAAATACTCTTGACGTACACACTCTATTTCAGGAATGCTGCACCAAAAATATCTTCAGAAACCAACCCTTCACTGCAAGGTTTATGGGCAAAGGAGAGCGTTCCTGACCGCTTTATCAAAAGCATTCCAACAATTATTCAGGGGGAGCACTTCAGAAGCGCCATTGTCAAGCAGTTCAGACTGGTTCCCATCCAGAGCGGAAGCATCACGGTTTCAGGCTACAACATGCAGTGCGTTCTTCCGCAGCAACAGGTTACGACCAATGGAGATAAGCTGCCCGATACCCCTGTAAAAATCACAGCGCCTGCCATTATTATCTCCGCACACGCTCTTCCCGAACCAGTGCCGGAAGGGTTCTCAGGTGCCGTCGGTGACTTTTCACTTACCGTCCTGACCGACAAACAAAATCTCAGGATTGGAGAACCATTATCGGTGAAACTCACGCTCGCAGGAACAGGCAGCCTGCTGACGCTTGAACTTCCAGCTCTTAACCTTCCCGAAAGTTTTCGACAAAACCCCCCGGACAGAACAACAACCCTCAAAAAAGAGTCCGCGCTCAGCTCAGGCTCCATAACATCAACAATAATTGCCTGGCCTCAATCTGAAGGTGATTTTCATATTCCGTCACTCTCTCTTGTGGTTTTCAATCCTGAAACCAGGCAATTCAGTACCCTTCTTTCAAAGCCGCTTGCCATAACAGTTACTGGTGCAGTGCAAGGTGCTATGTCGAACGAAAAAGAGCCTTTTGACACAACCCGGGGAACAAAGAGAGCGTTCTCCCCGCTGCTCATGAATACAGCAATTATCATAGTATTGCTGCTCTGTGGAGTTGCCATTGTAGTAGCAAGAAAAAAACAACTTCAGAAAAGAGCCATGGCAGAACTTGACTCTGCAGAAAAAGTCAGGCCTGATAGTGGCAACTCTGCCGGAAAAATGAAGCAGCAGCTTTTCAGCGTGCTTGAAGAGGCGGGAATAAAAAGTCCGGGAGGTTTGACACGGAGGGAGCTGACACAGGCGTTGCTGGAGATCAATATTACCGATGAAACAAGAAAAGAACTCCCGACAGTGCTTGACGCTTTAGACATGATCATCTACTGTCCTGCAGGAAAAAAAGAGGCAGAAATCCCTGAATGGGTTCCAGCAAGAGTTACTGTTGTGCTGAATGAATTGAAAAAGGCGGGAGGAGCTCGCTGAAAAGAGAAAGGGCTTGTTCAGGATAATCAGTAATAATTCCATCGGCGCCAAGGCGTTTCATGGCAAGCATCTCTTCGGCATCATTCACCGTCCAGGGAATCACTAAAATGTTCTGGTCATGGAGTTCTTCCGTCATTTCCCGGTCAACAAGAGAAAAATGGGGATTAACATACCGGGGCACAAAACCAAGTGCTTGCAAAGATGTCGGGATATGTTTCGCCTCATCAATCAGCAAGCCATAGCATAACTGGGAGTTCAACGTCCAGGCCTCCCGAATCACCCGACTGTCGAAAGACTGTATCCGCACCCGTGACGACAACCCCTCTGCCTGAACAAGCTGGACAACAAGCGCTGCATACTTGTCCGGGCATGGATGAAAAACAGCATCCTTGTCGGGCCATGACTTTATTTCGAGGTTATAAATCATGCTCCCCTTCAACCCGCCCAAAGCCATAAAGGTGTCAACCTCCCTGAATACGGTGGCGAGAAGCGGTTTGCACGCAGCGACCCGAACCTGCCGGGGAAAAGAGGGATGAGGCAGCCCGCAGTCAAAAGAGGCGATATCGGCATACATCATATTGTACATGACGTAATGCCACCGGTCTTCCATGCTCAGCGGACGGCCTTGTGGATCAGAACAAAGTGGAGCAGAGAGCCATGGATCATGAGAAACGACAAGTTCATGATCTTTCGAAACCACAAGATCAAGCTCAAGAACCCTTATGCCAAGAACTGCCGCATGACAGAAGGCCTGAAGGGTATTTTCAGGGAAAAACGATCTTGCGCCCCGATGTGCCTGTATCTCAAAAGCCATACTTTCACGCTCACGCACAGCGATGTTCGCTTATGGGTTGCGCTTTCCGGAAGAAACACGGGGGCCCTTTGAAAAAGTCTTCTTTTTCGGCTTTCTTTTCTGCGGCTTGTTTCCGTCCGCACTTTTGGCTGCCGCATGCACACCACTACTTACACTGAAGTATTCGGAGGTGCTTTTGGTTCTGCTTTTGTTAAACCGGTTTTTACGATACTTTTTTTCAAGGTCAGCATAAGGGCTGGGCGGGTCTGGAGAGGTATTGTGATTATTAAAATTCGGCTCGTCAATGACCTCAACATCATCCAACACCACGTCGGGATGAACTTTAGTAAGCAAGTTATTTCAATTTATGTTCAACAAATCAAGAGCACTCTTTTTACTCCATGATTATTTTCTGAAGGGAGTTCAATTTACAATTTTAGAATCAAAATCCAAGCAATACCATAACTCTCTGCTTGCAAAAGCCTGTGGAGAGCGTTTTTGCATTGCTTGTTGTCGGTATAAGTCGTAAATTCTGAATTAGTTCACATAAAAAGGAGATTGACAACATGGATATTCGCAGATGGATTCTGGCCGTTATTCTTCCCCCTGCCGCAGTAACGAACAAAGAAGCTGGCACAATCATGCTGACCGGGCTTCTGACGCTTCTCGGCTGGTTGCCCGGTGTCGCTTTTGCCGTTTTCATGATGCTCCAGGAAAAACGCCAGGCAAGCGCCTGACGTTCCACCATGAAGCTTCTGGTTGCTGTTGACTTCCCGGGATTTCCCGGGACGGTTACGGAAGCCTGTTCAGGGCGCTGACCGTCGCCTTGATTGATGCAAGACTGATATTCGAATCAATACCGGCACCATAGGAGAGTCTGCCATCGGCACAGACAATCTTGATATAGGCAACAGCGTGAGCGCCGGAGCTGCGCCCGATTGCATGCTCTGCGTACTCGTCAACACTGAAATCCAGTCCACTCTCCCTGATAAATCCCTTGACAAAGGCATCAAGAGGACCATTTCCCTGAGCCTCAAAGCTGAACTCCCGCTCTTTGGTCTGCACGACACAACTGATGGTGGTATCCTCTTCATCCTGACGGCGCGGCTCCTCATCATCCCAGGTGATATGGCACTTTTTGAGGGTAACCGGCTCCCTGAGTTTCACATACTCCGCATGAAACAGTTCATGAATCTGCTCAGGAGTCAACTCAGCGCCTGTAGTATCGGCAACGCCCTGAACCGCCTCAGAAAAATCGGGCTGCATCCATTTCGGAATCTGTATGCCGTAATCCTTCTCAAGAACATAAGCCACGCCACCCTTGCCTGACTGACTGTTGATACGTACAATGGCCTCATAGGTGCAGCCAACGTCCTGAGGGTCAATGGGCAAATAGGGAACTGCCCATAAGCCACCGGGGGATGATGGTTGCGCTTTCATCCCTTTGCTGATAGCATCCTGATGCGAACCGGAAAACGCTGTATAGACAAGATCTCCGGAATAAGGCTGGCGGGCAGGAATATCCATGCGGGTACAACGACGGTAGACCTCCCGAATGCGGGGCAGATCAGAAAAATCAAGTTCAGGATCAACTCCCTGAGTAAAGAGGTTCAGCGCCATAGTCACAATATCCATATTGCCACACCGCTCACCATTGCCAAACAACGCCCCCTCTACGCGGTCAGCGCCAGCCATCACGGCCAATTCAGCCGTAGCAACAGCAGTCCCGCGATCATTGTGGGCATGAACACTGATCAGAACAGCATCTCTCGCCTTGATGTTGCGGCAAAACCACTCAATCCGGTCAGCATAAATATTCGGCTGCGACATCTCAACTGTTGAGGGCAGATTCAAAATAATCTTGTCATCCGCAGAGGCGCCCCAGGTATCCATAACCGCATGACAGACATCAAGAGCATAATCGAGCTCGGTGCCGGTAAAACTTTCAGGACTATACTCAAGGCGAATACCAGTGTTGCCAGATTCATCCTTCAGACGGCGAACAAGCGCTGTCCCCTCAATGGCGATTGCCTTGATCTCTTCCCTGTTTTTGCGAAAGACTACATTACGCTGCAAGGTCGACGTAGAGTTATAGAGGTGCACAATGGCATGTTTCGCGCCGCTGATGGCATCGAATGTTTTGCGAATCAGATGTTCCCGCGCCTGGGTCAACACCTGGATGGTGACGTCATCAGGAATAAGGTGGCCATCAATCAGCCGTCGAGCAAAAGCATACTCCGTAGCGGATGCTGAAGGAAAGCCAACTTCTATCTCCTTGAAACCAATTGATACAAGAAGCTGGAACATCGCGACCTTTTCGTCAACGCTCATCGGCACAGGAAGAGCCTGATTGCCATCCCGAAGATCAACACTGCTCCATATCGGGGCTTTCGTAATGCTTTTATCGGGCCAGCTCCTGTCAGAAATGGCAACCTGGGGATATGACGCATATTTTTTATAGTTCATCATTGTAATCGCTCCCTTTTCTCTGTTTTATGAATGTGTATAAATGAATAAAGCCACCAATCCTGGAGTGACTGGTGGCTTTCACAATGTTCTCTCTGACGGCGAAAACGAACTAAAAAGCCCCCCCCCCACGAACGGCAATACCTGCCAGCAGCAGGTTCAGGGTAAGCAGAAGGTCGTTTGTGTTCGTTATACGCATTGTTATCACCACAATAATCAACAGATGGACTGAATACCCTGCTTTTGTCAAAGATAAAAAAATAACAACTGCCTGCAAATCTCACCCGAATATTTCACACGCCCCCTGCTCATTCACCTCAGCACATCCCATTGACCATTACGACGTGCACCGATCCGACGCAATCGCCCTGCGGCCTGCAAGGTGTGCAGATGACGTTCAATCGAACGTGTTGTCACCCCTAAACGTCGGGCGAGCCCAGCAATCGTCATTGAAGGATTCTGCCTCAATGACGGAATGATTTTTTCCCGACATTCCTGGCTGCGTGTGTTTGAATGGTTCGATCAAGGTATGAACGCAATGCCTGGAAATTGTTCTCTGAAAACAGGGAAAAGCCATAAAGAAAAAGGCAGCACACCGATATAATGTGTGCTGCCTTATTGCTGCTCCGCGGGCAGGACTCGAACCTGCAACCCTGCGATTAACAGTCGCATGCTCTACCATTGAGCTACCGCGGAATATTTTGTCGGCTAATATACACCCGTTTTTACAAAAAGCAAATCTTCACAAGCATTTTTTGTGCATTTTAGCAAAACTTGTACTGCTGACGGCTTTCATTTTCCGTAATAATTTTTGTACATTGATTCTCTTTTATCGAAAAGATGGTATATGCATAAAACGAAATCGCTGATAGAGATTCGAACCAGTACTCTTGTAGAAGGAATCAACAAGCTTGATTTTATCTGTCAAGCCAGGAATTTCGAAGACAGAGGGTTAGCTGAGGCAGGTTTTACTTCCGGGATTACGATTAATGTCATTGCCAATAAGAGTGACGACGAAATAACGGTCACCATCAACACGTCAGCAGTCGCCGATTCTGCCTGTGACCGATGTCTTGCTCCGATAGCAAAGGTTCTGACCGGATCGCTTGATCTTTTTTATACCTTTGGAACATCTCTTGACAAAGAACACGATGAGAGTGACGAACACCGTCAAATTGAGAAGAGCACTGAATACATTGATATTACTGAAGATGTTTGCGACACGTTAATCCTCTCGGTTCCGATGAAGATGACCTGTACAAACAATCCTGACTGTCGGCTGTTCAGCAGCCATGAACTCTCAGGAAGCAGAGAAGAAAACGAAGAGCCTCAGGCAGGGCGTCAGACGCACTGGCAGGAGTCACTTGAAAAGCTGAAAGAAAAGTATCGTTAACTGACTTATAAATAAAGAGCAGCACCATGGCCAATCCTAAAGCCAAAATGTCGAAATCCCGCAGGGATAAAAGACGCGCCCAATTCAACGCCCGCACAAAACCGGCAACAACGGTCAATTGCCCTCACTGCGGCGAACCAACTCTTCCGCACCGCGCTTGCCGCCATTGCGGACATTATCGTGGCAGATGCGTCGTCAATAAATTAGCAAAGAGCTGACCAACAAAAACAAGACAAAAACCCGATCATGTTGACCATTGTTGTTGACGCCATGGGTGGCGACCATGCTCCCGCCTGTGTGATAGAGGGAACTGTTCAGGCATTGCAGGAAAGCGGCAACAGATTTGAAATCGTGCTTATCGGCCAGTCAAGCAAAGTAGAACCCCTGCTTGCGACATACGATACCAGCTCGCTTAACCTGAGATTTCTGCACGCTCCCGAAGTGGTGACCATGGAAGATATTCCGGCCACCGCCGTCAAGACAAAGCAGGAGTCATCGCTTGTCAAAGGTTTGCAGCTCTGCAAGGCTAAACAGGCAGATGCCTTCGTCAGCGCTGGCAATACCGGCGCACAAATGGCGGCATCTCTCTTTGTGCTTGGCCGCCTTCCCGGTGTGCTTCGTCCGACTATTTATGCCTATTTTCCGCGCATCGAGGAGGGGCTGACCAATATTGTCGATGTCGGGGCAAATGTTGACTGCAAGCCTGATAACCTTGTGCAGTTTGCCGAAATGCTTACCATCTACCAGCACTATGGTGCAGGGATAGAAAAACCAATCACCGGACTTCTCAATATAGGCGAAGAGGAGGGCAAGGGATCGGAGGTACTCAAGCAGGCATACCGTCTTTTGAAAGAGGCTGACAGCAAAGGAAAAATAACGTTCATCGGCAACATTGAAGGGCACGATATTCTTAAGGGAGAGGCCACAATCGTCGTTTGCGACGGCCTTGTTGGCAATACCATCCTGAAATTCGGCGAGAGCATTCCTGAATTTCTTGGCACACTGTTCAAGCGATCACTGGAAAAACTTGTCATATCCGGTCAGTTCAGCCCTGATATTGCAGCTTTGACGACTGGCATGTTCAAGGGGATGTTTGAACCCTTTGATGTTGAAAAATTTGGTGGCGTACCATTCCTTGGCGTTGACGGGATCTCTATCGTCGGCCATGGACGCTCCTCGTCAAGGGCTATCAAGAACATGATCTATATGGCTGAACACATGATCGAAAAAAGAGTCAATGAGCATATCGCGGAAGTTCTGTCCGAACCATAGAAAAACTGCATACCACGTATGAAAGCTGCAATTACGACCACGGCCAATTATTTACCTCCCGATATTCTGAGCAATCATGACCTTGAGCTCATGCTCGAGACCAACGACGAATGGATTCGTTCGAGAACGGGCATCAGCGAACGCAGAATACTCAAGGATCCCGAAAAAGCAACATCGTACATGTGCGGTGAAGTTGGCAAAAGGCTGCTTGAAAAAAGGCAGATTGCTGCAAATGATATAGAATTAATCATTGTCGCCACCATGACTCCGGACATGCTCTTCCCTTCCACCGCATGTTTTACACAAAGCATTATCGGAGCAACCAAAGCATGGGCTTTTGATGTCAATGCCGCATGTTCCGGATTTCTTTACGCACTGAACATCGGTGCCCGCTTTATCGAAAGTGGTGCACACAAAAAAGTGATGGTCATTGGCGCCGACAAGATGTCAGCGGTCACTGACCCAACTGACCGCTCTACCGCTATTCTTTTTGGAGACGGAGCTGGCGGGGTCATCCTTGAACCGGCAAAAGAGGAGGGATACGGCATTCTTGATGCTCGCATGTACTCCGACGGAGCAAACGGCACCGATCATCTTCTCATGTCTGGCGGCGGCAGCCGACATCCGGCAACTTATGAGACCATCGACAAGAGAATGCACTACATTCGCCAGGATGGCCGACAGGTTTTCAAGGCCGCTGTCACTTCCATGGCCGAGGTTGCCCAGGAGATCATGAATCGCAATAACCTCAAAGCTGAAGATGTTGATTATCTCGTGCCTCACCAGGCCAATCAACGCATTATTGATGCAACGGCAGAGCGAATGGGTGTTGACAAGAGTAAAGTTGTTTCAAACGTCGCCATGTACGGCAACACGACTGCTGGTACCATACCAATATGCCTGGCTGAACTTGATGAACAGCAGAAACTGCACACTGGTTCCAACCTGGTTCTGGTCAGTTTTGGCGCTGGTTATACCTGGGGCGGCATCTACTTAAAATGGCAATAAAATCTTCATGAAAGCTTTTGTTTTTCCGGGACAGGGTTCCCAGTACTGCGGCATGGGCCGTGACATTTTCGACAACTTCCCCGCTGCCCGCGCCATGATGGAGAGGGCAAATGAGCTGCTCGGCTATTCAATAACCGATATCATGTTTTCGGGCAGCGAAGAGGAGTTACGTCAGACGAAATATACCCAGCCAGCGATCTTTCTTCATAGTATTGCTGTGGCGACCCTCATCGGCAGACAAGATATTGCCATGACTGCGGGCCACAGCCTTGGTGAATATACGGCGCTCTGTTTTGCCGGATCTCTCAGTTTTGACGATGCCATGCGCATTGTTGCAAAACGGGGCGACCTGATGCAGAATGCCGGTCTGCAAAACCCTGGTACCATGGCCGCCATTATCGGCATGCCCGACAGCGCGCTCGCTGGACTCCTTGAAGAAGCCAGTACAGAGGGCATTGTTCAGGCCGCCAATTTCAACTCGCCCGGACAGGTTGTCCTTTCAGGCGATATTGCCGCCGTCAAAAAAGCCGTAGCGCTTGCCCCCTCCAAAGGGGCCCGCATGGCAAAAGAGCTGGTAGTTTCCGGAGCATTTCACTCCCCTCTCATGAAGCCTGCCGAAAAGGAGCTTGCTGCGGCGCTTGACCTTATGGAGATAAAGAATGCCGGGATTCCGGTCTGCATGAATGCCGTAGCCCGTCCGATAACTGACGCCGCAGAGATCCGCCAGAATTTGATTCTCCAACTGACCAGCTCTGTACTCTGGTCGCAGTCTGTCGAGTCAATGGTGCAAAGCGGCATGACTGAGTTTATTGAAGTTGGCCCGCAGAAAGTTTTGCAGGGTCTGATCAAACGAATTGATAAAAGCGTCGCTACCCGTGGCATTGATACCGCTGCGGATATTCAGGCTCAAAAAGCCCTGTAGGGGCGACATATCGGTAGCACTATAATTGCACAAAAAATTTACGGGCCCCCTCAATATTTAACATCAACCGACAGAAACTATGTTTGAAGGAAAAATCGCTGTTGTCACCGGATCAGCCAGAGGAATCGGGCAGGCTATTGCTTATAACCTGGCAGCCAATGGCGCAGATATTGTACTGTGCGACATCAAGGCTGAATGGTTGTCGGAGAGTGCCGAAGGGGTAAAAAAACTTGGCAGAAAAGCTTACTGTTTTGAGCTTGACGTCACCAACGCCACTGCTGTACAGAACGCCTTTAATGACATTGCTGCCGAGACCGGAAGAATCGATATTCTCGTCAACAATGCCGGTATTACCAAGGACGGTCTTTTGATGAGAATGAGCGAAGAGGATTGGGATGCTGTGCTTACCGTCAATTTGAAAGGTACTTTTGCCTGCACCAAGGCAGTCAGCCGCATCATGATGAAGCAGCGTTCGGGCTCAATCATCAACATCGCTTCGGTCGTAGGGCTCATGGGCAATGCTGGCCAGGCCAACTATGCCGCATCGAAAGGGGGCGTCATTGCCTTCACGAAATCGGTCGCAAAGGAGCTCGCATCCCGCAATATCAGGGCAAACGCCGTTGCTCCGGGATTCATTTCATCGAAAATGACCGACGCACTCTCCGATGAAGTTCGCCAGAAAATGCTCGAAGCCATCCCGCTTGCCAGCTTTGGTACTCCGGAAGATGTAGCCAATGCCGTGGCATTTCTGGCAAGCGACCAATCCTCATACATCACCGGTCAGGTCATCAGCGTCAATGGCGGGATGGTTATGTGATTTGGGTAAGCATGATTTATTTGTATATTGACAGACTTTTTTAAAATTTTTCATTCTAACAACC
>SESD01001003.1_pt1 | contig 16287 bp, 13 predicted proteins | sample 3171411 | NCBI WGS metagenome assembly SESD01 (sample SAMN06051880, study PRJNA518727) | freshwater metagenome | biome: subpolar coniferous forest; feature: holomictic lake; material: water; isolation source: holomictic Lake 442, 16.5 m depth | place: Canada: near Kenora, Ontario | collected...
CAACAGCTACGCGGTTGGTGGGGCACCCAAGTCGATTCGTGGCGGCACCTGCGCACGTATCGCATTGCTCACGGTCAGCCCAATCAGAACCCGCCGTTCAATCCCAAAAAATCCGTGTCGCTCGACAACGGTTTGTTTGTGTGCGGCGATCATCGCGACACCGCCTCGATTCAGGGGGCGTTGTTCTCGGGTCGCCGATGCGGCGAGGCCGTGCTGCACTATCTCGACGCCACTGCCTGACGCAGAGACCCTGACGCTGAGACCCTGACGCTGGCTGCGATCAGAGGCGCTGCGTGGCCTCTGCTGCGGTTGCAACGCCGCTCCAGCGGCGCACTTCGACACCGAGATCGAGCGCCACGGTGCGGTCGCCCTCCCAGCTTGACCGGGGAACCATCCACACCACTTCAAACTCAATGCCATCTGGGTCGACCGCATAGAGGCTCTTCGACATGCCGTGATCGGAAGCGCCGACGATGGCATTGCGCGCTCGCAGCTGTTCTTGGATCTCGACAAGTTCGTCGATGGTGTCTACTTGCCAAGCCAGGTGGTACAAACCGAGCGAGCCACGAGCAGGCACAGTCGCAGCTGGGCCGCGGCTGAAGATGCCGAGATCGTGGTGGTTACCCGAGCCACTTGCCCGCAGGAACATCGCTTGGCCAGGCCCAAGGTCGTTGACGACTTCGAACCCGAGTACGTCGCAGTAGAACTCTGCAGAGGTGCGCGCATCGCGCACCCACAGCACTGCATGATTCAGACGTTGAACACTGGCCATAGCGATGGTTCCTTCTCTTCGGTCCGACTCGTTAGGCCTTGGCGGCTTCGATGTCGAGTTGAATCTTTACCTTCTCACCGACCAGCACGCCACCCGCTTCGAGGACAGCGTTCCATTCGATGCCCCAGTCCTTGCGGTTGATCTCGGCAGTGGCCGAGAAACCAGCCTTGGTGTTGCCCCATGGATCGGTAGCGACACCATCGAACTCGAGCGCAAACGTAACTGGCTTGGTGACACCCTTGATCGTGAGGTTCCCAGCGAGCGCATAGTTGCCGCCAACGGCGTTCAACGACGTGCTGGCGAAGGTCATGGTCGGGAACGTCTCGACGTCGAGAAAATCGGCGCCACGAAGGTGGCCGTCGCGACCAGCGTCGCCGGTGTCAACCGAAGTCATCTCAACCGATGCGTCGAGGCCTGACTCGAGCGCATTGTCGGCGATGGTGATGGTTCCGGTGAACGCACCGAAACGGCCACGCACTTTCGACACCATCAGGTGACGTACTGAAAAGCCAACAGTTGAGTGCGCTGGATCAATCGTCCAGACGCCGGTGGCGATTCCTGGATTGTTGTTGGTGTGAGCTGCGATGGTCATGAGCGGTTCTCCTATTAGTTGCGATGCGAACTATTGTAAGCGCAATCATTTGCGGTCGCAACTATCGGCGGGAAAATTGTTAGTGTCTCCGACATGGCAACGAAATGGCTCTCCCCCGCAGAGATGCGAGCGTGGCGCGCGTATATCGAAACCACCCATCAACTGCAGGCTGCGCTAGAGCACGGCCTCACGCCCCATCAGCTCTCGCTGGGCGACTACGAGGTGTTGGTCTTGCTCAGCGAGGCACCCGAAGGGCAGGTGCGCATGTGCGACCTGTCCGAACGACTCAACCTCTCGCCCAGCGGCCTCACCCGTCGGCTCGATGGTCTCGTGAAGGCCGGTTATGTCAGCCGAGCCCAGTGCACCAACGATCGACGCGTCACGTTCGCCTCCATCACGCCCACAGGTCTCGCTGCGTTCAAAGCAGCCGTCGCCGACCACGTGCGCAGCGTGCGTACGCACCTCATCGATCGCCTCACACCGGCTCAGGTCGAAGCGCTTGGCGACATCTTTGCTGCAGTCGGGGCCGGTCTGGCCGAGACCCCAAAAGGCACCCGCTAACAAACACCACGGGCATCTAACATGGCCTGCACTATGTCGCTTTCGCTCCCCCGCGGTTTCAGTTGCCACGTCGCCAACATTGGTGTCAAAGACACCAGCACCGATTTTGTTGTTGTTGCCGCCGATCACACATGTGCCGCCGCAGCGGTGTTCACCCAAAGCCGTTTTAGCGGACCCAGCGTGGTGGTGAGTCGGGCCAACATCGCCCAGCATCGTGCTCGTGGCGTGGTTGTCATCTCCAAGAACGCCAACGTGGCTACGGGCGAGCAGGGTCTAGCGAATGCTCACGAGATTGTTGCTGGCGTCGCCAGCGCGCTTGGGTGCCCCGCAAGCGAAGTGCAGATCGCATCTACTGGCGTCATCGGTCGCCAGTATCCAATGGATCGAATTCGCGCTGGCCTGTCTGCGTTGACGTTGCCGTTTACGGGCAACGACGCTCACGCTGTAGCCACCGGCATCATGACCACCGATACCGTCGAGAAAGTTGCATCTGCAACTATCTCCGGCTCCAGCGCAGTGGTTGTCGGCGTCGCCAAGGGCGTTGGCATGATCGAACCAAACATGGCCACGCTCATCACGCTCATGTTCACCGATGCCGACATCGACCCTGCGTCGCTCGACACCATCTTTCGCCGAGTCATCGACCGCACGTTTAACTGCGTCTCGGTAGACACCGACACATCCACCAGCGACACGGCCATCGTGCTCGCCAGCGGCGTGGCCGGCTCGGTAGACATCGTTGCGTTCGAAGCTGCGTTGTTGCACGTAGCCCTGTCGCTCACCAAGCAGGTTGCACGCGATGGCGAAGGCGCCGAAACGCTTATCGAGGTTGTGGTCGATGGTGCTCGCGACAACGCCCAAGCCAAGCGCGTAGCCAAAGCAATCGTGAACTCACCGCTCGTGAAGACTGCTGTTCATGGTGCCGATCCCAACTGGGGCCGAGTAGCGATGGCCGTCGGCAAATGCAGCGACGAAACCGACATCATCGAACAGAACGTGGTCATTCGGTTCGGTTCGCAAGAGTGCTTCCCCAACCAGGTCGACGCGGCGGGCCTCGCCCAACTCAGCGCGTACCTTGGCGGCAGCGAGGTACTGATTCATGTGAGCCTCGGCATTGCCGATGGCACCGCCACTGTGTGGGGATGCGATCTCACCGACGGATACGTGCGCATCAACGCCGACTACACCACCTGACATCACCCGACATCACCAGCCCGCTTGCATGGGCGCGATTTGGGACAACTGTTGTCTCACATCGCGCCCATGCAGACGGGCGCGATGTGAGACGTGAGAGTTGGTGACGACTCAGGTCACTTTGGTGGCATACGAATGCCGCCGTCGACCCGGATGGTCTCGGCATTCATGTAGCTGTTGGTGATGCACTCGACCACCATGCTGGCCAACTCGGTGCCTTCGCCCAAACGATGAGGGAAGAGCACGCCCTTTTCGAGGTTCGCCTTGAACGCTTCGCTGCCCTCGCCCTGGCCGTAGATAGGGGTGTCGATGAGGCCTGGGGCAACAGTATTGACGCGGATGCCCGATGCCGACAGGTCACGAGCGATTGGCAAGGTCATGCCCACAACGCCGCCCTTCGAGGCTGAGTAGCTGGCTTGGCCGATCTGACCATCGAACGCTGCGACCGAGGCAATATTCACGATTGCGCCGCGCTCGCCGTATTCGAGCGGCTCGGTTGTGCTCATTGCAGTTGCTGCAAGGCGAATGCAATCGAAGGTGCCGATGAGGTTGATGGCGATGACCTTCTTGAAGGCATCGAGGTTGGCGGCCGAGTCGTAGCTGCCGTCCTTGCCGATGGTGCGCTGCGCCCAGCCGATACCGGCCGAGTTCACCAACACGCGAAGCGGGCCCATGCTCTTGGCCATCTCGATCGCGTTCACGATCTCGTCGGTCTTGGTGACGTCGACACGGCAGAAGGCTCCGCCGATTTCGGTGGCCAGAGCCGTACCGCGATCTTCTTGCAGGTCGGCGACGACCACTTTCGCGCCCTTGCTGGCGAGAAGACGAGCGGTGGCGGCTCCGATACCCGAAGCTCCACCAGTGACAATTGCGCTAACGCCGTTGAGATCCATAGTTCGCAAGGCTAGGCAACAACAGCTTCCAGCGGCGAATTAGGCGGCGAGTTAGAACAGCGTGAGCGGCCCGCCGGCATCGGTGCTCTCAACCGAATCGACGCCAAACGGACCTTTGGCTGCGGCGACCGCAAGTTGGTCGACGAGATCGTTCATCCGGTTACCGCTATGCCCCTTCACCCATCGAAAGGCGGGCTGACGAAGCTTGACCAGTTCGATGAGCGGGATCCACAGGTCGGTGTTGGCTACCGGCTGCTTTTGCGAGTTGCGCCAACCGTTGCGTTCCCACTTGGCCCACCACCGATCGCGAAAGCAGTTCACCACATAGGTGGAATCAGACACGATGGTGATGTCGCCGGTGAGTTCGCGCAGCGCCTCGAGTACGGCCTGCACCTCCATGCGCTGGTTCGTGGTGTGCGCCGCGCCGCCCGAGCCCGACGGCGAACCATCTGGAGCAACCGCCCACGCCCATCCACCCGGGCCGGGGTTGCCTTGGCACGCTCCATCAGTAAAGACCTCAATCACGGGGTAGATCTTGCCACCACTCGAGTCGCGCGTAGGTAACCGGTACCGAGCAGTAACCCTGACAGACTAAGCCCATGACTTTTGACGGATTCGTCAACCAACTCCCCGATACCGATCCCGGCGAAACGCAAGAATGGCTCGACAGCCTCGATGCCGTCATCGATGTGCACGGCAAATCCCGAGCCCGCTACTTGTTGAGCAAGCTGCTCGAGCACGCTCAATCCAGCCAGGTGAGCTTCCCGCCCACCGTGAGCACGCCGTATGTGAATACCATCCCTCGCGAAAGCGAGCCGTGGTTCCCAGGCGACAGCTATCTCGAACAACGAGTACGCGCCTACGTGCGCTGGAACGCCGCGATGATGGTGGTGCGCGCCAACACCCTCGCCGAGGGCGTCGGCGGGCACCTCTCTACGTTTGCCAGCAGCGCCAGCCTCTACGAAATTGGTTTCAATCATTTCTTCCGCGGCAAAGACGACGGCATGGCTGGCGACCATGTGTACTTCCAAGGTCACGCGGCGCCGGGCGTGTATGCCCGAGCATTTCTCGAAGGCCGGCTGAGCGAAGACGATCTCGACCACTTCCGGCGCGAAATCGGACGCGAAGGCCGCGGCCTGAGCAGCTATCCGCACCCGCGCTTGATGCCCGATTTCTGGGAGTTTCCCACGGTCAGCATGGGCCTTGGCCCGCTCACCGCTTTGTATCAAGCCCGGTTCAATCGCTACCTACACAACCGCCGCCTCGACGACACCAGCCAAAGTCGCGTGTGGGCATTTCTGGGCGACGGCGAGTGCGACGAACCCGAAACGCTCGGGTCGATTTCGTTGGCGAGCCGAGAGAAGCTCGACAATCTGATCTTCGTGGTGAACTGCAACCTGCAACGCCTCGATGGTCCGGTGCGCGGCAACGGCAAGGTCATCCAAGAACTCGAGGCCACCTTCCGCGGTGCCGGCTGGAACGTGATCAAGGTGATCTGGGGATCCAAGTGGGACGACCTGCTGGCCGCCGACACCGACGGTGTGTTGTTGAATCAGATGAACAACACCGTCGACGGCGAGTTTCAGCGTTACTCGGTCGAAGATGGCAACTTCATTCGCGAGAACTTCTTTGGCCCCGACCCACGGTTGCGCCAAATGGTTGCGCACCTGTCCGACAACGATCTGCTCAACCTCCCTCGCGGTGGGCACGATTACCACAAGCTCTACGCCGCGTATAAAGCCGCCGTCGACAACCTCGGCAGCGGAGCGCCCACCGTCATTTTGTGCAAGACCATCAAGGGCTGGACCCTTGGCCCCGCTGTCGAAGGTCGCAACGCCACCCACCAGATCAAAAAACTCAGCGCCGATCAATTGATGGCGCTTCGCGATCGGTTGTTCCTCAGCGACGAGATCCCCGACACCGCCTTCGATAACGGCGCACTCCCCTATTACCGCCCGCCAGAAGACAGCGTCGAATACCAATACATGATCGAGCGCCGACGCGCCCTTGGCGGAAGCATTCCGCGCCGCGTCATCAAGACTCGTCGCGCCCTCGATCTTCCCGACGATGCTGCCTTCGACGAACTGCGCGCCGGTTCGGCCGACGCTGCCGTGAGCACCACCATGGGATTCACGAGGCTCCTTCGCAGCCTGTGCCGCGACCCACACATTGGTCAACGCATTGTTCCGATCGTGCCCGACGAAGCGCGCACGTTCGGCATGGACGGCCTGTTCCGCGAACTCAAGATCTATGCGTCGCAGGGCCAAAAGTACGAGCCCGTCGACCACGATCTGTTGCAGTCATACGCCGAATCCAGCGACGGCCAGATTCTCGAAGAAGGCATCACCGAAGCCGGCTCACTCGCCAGCTTCATTGCCGCAGGCACCGCATATGCAACACGCGGCGTACCGATGGTGCCCTTCTACACGTTCTACTCAATGTTCGGTTTCCAACGTGTGGGCGACCTCATCTGGCAAGCAGCCGACGCGCGCACCAAGGGTTTCTTGCTCGGCGCAACTGCCGGGCGAACCACCTTGATGGGTGAGGGCCTCCAGCATCAAGACGGTCACAGCCTCGTGCTCGCAAGCACCGTGCCAGCTTGCCAGGCGTACGACCCTGCGTTCGCGTACGAGGTGGCCGCCATTGTGCGCGCTGGCCTACATCGCATGTACGGCTCGCAGAGCGAAGACATCTTCTATTACCTCACGCTGTACAACGAGACCTACGCAATGCCCGCGATTCCCCAACGCGACGGCATTGACGAAGAGATCGTTCGCGGCCTGTATCGATTCGCAGAAGCACCCGCTGCCGACCTGCGCGCCACGTTGTTGTTCTCGGGCTCGGCCCAAGGTGCGGTCCGCGCTGCAGCAGCAGATCTGCTCAGGCTCTACGGCGTCGGCGCCGAGTTGTGGTCAGCCACCTCATACAAAGCGCTGCGCGAAGAGGCGCTCGCTACCGAACGCTGGAACCGCCTGCACCCCGAGTCAGCGCCTCGGGTTTCGTTGGTGACCAGCCTGCTGCATCAATCGCCGGGGCCAATCATCGCCACCACCGATTTCATGAAAGCGGTGCCCGATCAGATCGCCCGATTCGTTTCGGGTCGACAGTTCATCTCGCTCGGCACCGATGGCATGGGACGTTCCGACACACGCGAAGCGTTGCGTCATCACTTCGAGGTCGATGCGGGGAACATCGTGGTTGCCACGTTGTCTGCCCTTGCCGCAACTGGGTCGTTGCAGCCTGCCGTGGTGGCCGATGCGATCCGTCGTTACAACATCAACCCCAACGCACCAGACCCGACCCACATGTAGTCACGGTTGGTGGCTACATCCACCAACCGTTGACATCGATGATCACGTGGGTTGGGTTCGATGCATACACGCACAGTTGACCTGATGCCGACAGCGGCACTTGCGCTCCGTTGGCGATCGCGTTGAGTTGCCCGAAGTTCACCACGGAGGTGGTGGGGCGCTCGCCACACGGCCACACGGTGAGGTACCCCCACGTGGATGCGCCCACGGCGGTGAAGTTGGCAGAGATGCCCTTCGCTCCGGCAGCAATCCCGCGGGTGCCAGCCACTTGAATAACTAAGGTCTGACCCTGCGCCACGACGAGGCCGTTCGCTCCGCCTTGCATCTCAACCCGAGAACGGTCGCGGGTGTCGGTGAGCCTAAATGGTGCGGCCGGCACGAAGTCGTGCGTCGCTGCAGCATTCACCGACCCGGTGATGTCGACCACGAGATCCACTGGAGTCGAGGTGTAGATGCACACGGTTCCATCGGCGGCTATCGGGGTCACGACGTTATTGGGGGTAATCGTCCATACCGATGGGTTCAGGCTCGACACGGTTGGTCTCGGCGCATCGCATGGGTACACCGTGACGAAGCCGTTGTAGGCGGGGTACACGCTGGTCACGTTGAGCATCGCCGCAGTAGCGCCTTCTGGAATACCTTCAGCGCCGGTCACCCGAAGCACCGTGGTCGAGAATGCATCAAGGCGTGAGGGTGCTCCGAGGCCGCTTCGTGTATCCATCAAACGAGCCGGCGCCACCGAGGCGAAATGCCCGCTTGCCGTCGGCGAGAAGTAGCCGTTTACGTCAACCACCAAATCGGTGCTTGACGGCGAGAACACGCACACGCCACCAGTTGCATCAAGCGGCACGTTCGCTCCGTTGGGAACAGTCTGCATCGAATCGAAGTTCAGCGTTGACACTGTTGGCCGGCTCGCCGAGCAGTTCCAAATGCTGAGGTACGAAGCCACCTCGGGGCCGACAACGGTGAAGTTGGCGCTGATCGCTTGGGCATCGGCCGGAACACCGCCACGGCCTGCAATCTGAATGCGCTTCGTGGTGGACGCAGCAAGGCGACTCGCGCCAAGGTTCAAACGTGTGTCAACAAGTCGCTCGGGCACGATGGGCTGCAGTCCGCCACCGCTGCCGAGAGGGGCCGTCGTTGGTACAGGCTCCACACCCGTGGACGCCGCGGGATCCACCGCAAACGTCCAGCCGACAATGCGAGCACGTGAAGTGACCGACACGGTGTAGCTATCGGTGGCCAACCGGCTGCGAGGGATCACAACGACTGCGTTGTTGCCAGCCAAAATCGCTTGGGCCGTACCCGTGGTGTTGTACTGCGAGAGCACACACACCTCGAGGTTGCTGCTGCTACTTCCGCTGCGCATCGTCGCCGATGGCGCTGAGCCCAGCGCCTCTGGCATCAGCACGATCACTGGCAAACCAGCGGAGCCGCTCCATCCGCAAAAGCCCAACGGATCTGGGGTCTCGACCACAAAGTGATCAAGGTTGGTAGTGGTGCCGTTGCCCGGAAACGTGATTGGAACGATTTGTGGCGCCTGTGGCCCGAGGCCGCTGATGATGTCGAGCGTTGCACCCGAATGCCACAGCGGTGTCGACGGATCATCGCACTTTCCAAAACCAACCGTCTTCAGATTCGGGCGGAGCACTCCGATTGCGTGGAATGGCCCCGTCATCCACAGCTCAATATGCGAGCGGGCGGTGGCGTTGTAGGCGCTTGACACCGCAACGTTGCCGTGGTTGCCAGCGAAGTCACCGCTGGGGGTATAGCCAGGCAAGCCAGGAAGCTCGTCGTGGCTGATTCCGTTTTGAAGCATGTAACACGAGTGGTTGTAGGCGCCCGCGGATAACACCGAGTCGGCTGCTACCGGCGGCAGGTTGGCCATCTCGCGGTAGTAGTTGACCGTCATGAGCCAATCGGCATCGGGGGGAATGAACGGTGGCGCTGCGTCGGCAAATGCGTCGGTCGCGAAGGCGCCACCAGTCACTGCCATCGCTACAGCGAAGGTGACAACAATTCTCCAAATGCGGGCGAGTCGCCTCATAGCAAATCCTTCTCGAAAACCATCTGAGAGGTGTTTCGACACAAATGAGGCGCTGCTTGAGCGGCGAACACCAAATGTGTGGATCTTGAGAATTCCTTGAGAGTCGCTGACCACCAAGGGTGGGCGGCAAACGGCTGTCGTTGAACCGTCTCGCATAGCCATGACATCTCGCAAACCTTGGACGTACTTGCAGGCTATGAAGGTCGGCGGAAGCGACGCTTGGGTCCTTAGTCCCTGCCCTCGAGGCGATAGACCCTTCCCTGCTCAAGCGCAGAGGGTTTCGACAGGCTTCGTTTGCCGAAGCGTTAACGCCTTACGCGAGTACTGCAACCGTCTCGTTGTACGTAAACACCCGACCAGCAACACGTGGCAACGGAAACGAACGCAGCGCCACCACGCCGAGGCCGAGTTGGCCCGCAAGGCCATGCACCGCGGTGTGATCGATAAAGCGCACATGGGTGCTATCGCTCGCTTGACCCCGTTCTTGCGGGGTGATCAGAATCACTCGTCCGCCGGGCCGAAGGTAGGCAAGATATGTACTGATGAGCTCGTGCGCTTCGGCTTCGGTCATGTGCTCAATCACATGCGCCAAGAGCACGGTGTCAAACGTTTCGCTTGCCGCGTATCGGCTTTGCTCGAAATCGTCGGGCGAGAAGGCGGTGAGGCCGGCGCTGACGCACGCAGCAACGCTGGTGGGGTTGTGATCCACGCCGACGCCGTGGCCGTTGAGATGCCCCAAGTTACGGCCGATGCCGCAACCGATGTCAAGCACAAAGCCCGGGCGCATGCGCCGCAGATTCCATCGATATGGGATCTGCGGATCGATGACCTTACGCAGTCGGCCACCACGCGCCGACAGCCGCTGTAACCGCTGGGCGTAGGCGGCATCGCTGGTTGATGGCTGCGGCTCCGGGGTCACCGACCCAGCCTAGGAGAACCGGTCGTAGCCCGACGCGCTCGCGTCGGCGCATTAGCCTCGGCGCTCAGTGACTTCCCCAGCCGCGATCACGTTTGCAATTCCTTATTACAGCAACCTCGGGTACCTCCGCGAGGCAATCGACAGTGTTCTTGCGCAGACCATCTCGAACTGGGAGATGATCGTCGTCGACGACGCCGGACCTGAGCCTGCCGAAGAACTAGTGGCCGCGCTGAATGACCCCCGCATCAGCTACGTGCGCAACGACGTGAACCTCGGACTTGCTGGCAACTGGAACGAATGCCTGCGCCATGTCACCACCCCGTACGTCACGTTGTTGCATTCTGACGACCGGTTGTTGCCCCGCTATGCCGAGGCAGTGCTCGGTGCCGCAGCTGATCACCCCGATGCTGCAGCCGTGTTCACCGATGCCGTCATCATCGGACCCGATGGCTTGCCAGCGCGCTCGCTACCCGATCTCGCCAAACGACTCATCCGCCGACCAGCAACCGATCACGACGTTGTGGGTGATCACGGACTGGCTGGCATCGCTGCCGGCAACTACGTGTTCTGCCCAACACTTTGTTATCGAGCTGCCTCACTGGCCGCCGACCCGTTCGATAGCGGCTGGAAGTTCATGCTCGACCTTGAGCACATGGCCACGCTGCTGCTCGCCGGTTCGCGCTTGCGGGCTGTTCGTCAACCGCTGTACGAATACCGTCGCCATGGGTCGAACCAAACATCAACGCTCACGGCCGACTCGCAACGTTTCGTCGAAGAGATTCGATTCGCTCGATCGCTTGAAGCGCGGGCGCTGAACAAAGGTTGGACACGTACAGCGCGGGCATGCAGGCACCGCATTCTCGTGCGTGCGCACCTCGTGGTGCAGATGCTCAGCGACCTGGTTCGGGGTCGATTTGCAGCGTCGCGGCAGAAGGGTTCGTTGCTGTTGAACGACCTGCTCCATCGCCGCGGCTCTCCGCAAACGGTCTGAATCGCGGACCCAAGCCCATCAGCGCGCCGATGCCGACACGCACAATCTGCCAGATGGCTCTGAACGAACTCGTTGAGGCTTCGCCAGCGACTCGTTGGCTGAAATCGGCAGGCACCTCGCACACTCGATAGCCAGCGCGACCAGACGACACGAGCACCTCGAACGACTCCATGAACTGCGCCGGGTACGAGCGGGCGAACTCGGTGAGCAGAGGCTCTGAGATGACCCGAAAGCCCGAGGTTGAATCGTGCACGCGCACGCCGCCACGAGAGTAGGCAAGCCTCGACAGCATCTTCATCGCGAACCGACGCGCGCCGTGCAGTTCGTAATCGCCAGAGCCCTCGAGCCAGCGCGAGCCAATGAGTAAATGCGCGTTCAGCCGCTCGGCTTCGTCGATGAGCCGGGGTATGTCTTCAGGCGGATGCTGACCATCGGCGTCGCACTGCACGACGCGTTCGTAGCCCTGCTCAACCGCGTAGCGAAATCCGCACCGCAGCGCACCGCCGATACCAAGGTTCACCGGTAGCTCGATGACGATTGCTCCGGCCTCACGAGCGCGACGAGCAGTGAGGTCTACCGACCCATCGACTACAACCACGCAGTCAAGACCAGCAGCGAGAACTCGCTGAACGATTGCACCAACTGACGTCTCTTCGTTGTACGCGGGAATGAGTACGAGCGCTGGCTTCATCAGTGAGTTTCGGATGCTGGAGTTCGACGATCGAGCTCGGCGCGCAGCATTGCGTTGGCCTCGGCCAGGTCACGCGCGCGCTCGTGCAACAACGACACGCTGATCGACAACTGCAGGCACATTGCCACGATGAAACCAACGGCCACCACAAGAAACACTGCCGTGCCGCTCATCGAGAACAGTCGAGCAACCGGGCCAACTAATGGGGTGAGCAACGACGACGCAATGACCGCCAGCGAGACCGCCACCCAGCCCGACGCGTAGTGAAATGACAAGCGTCGGCGATGCAACAACCTGATGGTGAACACCAACAACGCAGCCCCGCACACGAAGATGACAGCGCTCTGCTTCACAATGACGCTCATGGCCGCAATGCTAGACTTGGTGAGTTGATTCCTCCGGTATCACCCATCAGCGAAGGAAATCCTGTGCAACTCAGAGACACCCGAACCCGAGTGTCTCGATCATTGCTGGCCCCTCCCCTTGTTGTGCTGGCCCTCATCTTCGTGTTGGGCATGTTCAAGGTCAGCGGCAGTTCCATCGCGCTGCATTCTGAGACAGACCCATCGGCGCAAACCGCGCTGACCCCTCGCCCCATCCGCACCGACGAATGGCTCACGCGCACACCGTTAGTGATCCGCCAAGCAGCGCTCAATTTTCCCGCCACCACTCAACTGGGCGTCGGAGTTCACGACACCGGCGTGCTCTCAGACCTGCCCGTGAAGGCACTGACATCCATCGCAAAACCACACTCGTGGGCGTACTTCGTGCTCGATGTTGAGCGGGCATTCGCAATCGAATGGTGGCTCGTTGCACTTGGCCCGCTGCTCGGCATCTACGCAGTCGTTGCTGCACTCACGCGCTCGCGTTGGGTGTCGATTTTCTCGGGGCTGTTGGTCACCCTTGCCCCGGCAACCGTGTGGTGGGCAATCCCCACGACAGGCCTGTCTGTTCTCTACGGCGGCACCATGTTGGCGCTGTTCATCACGGCATGCCGACACCACGGCCGCCGGCGTTACGCGCTTGCCGCGGCTGCTGGATGGGTTGCTAGTTGCTTCGCCGTGCTGCTGTATTTGCCGTGGCTGCTGCCGCTCAGTTTGATCTTCGGAGCCATTGCCCTCACGCAACTTCGTGGCACCTTCATCGGATGGCGGCAGGTAGCGATGTTTGCCGCAGCGTTTGGCGGCGTGCTCGCAATCGCGATGGCCATTTACCTTCGCGACCACCAACTCGCGTTGAGGGCCCTTTCGAACTCGGTGTACCCCGGCCATCGCATCTCGCCAAGCGGTGCTGCACGGCCGACCCTGCTGTTCGGCGCTCCATACGACGTACTCGCCACCACCGACCAAATGGTGAACCACAACGGCACCAATCAGTCAGAAGCCTCATCGGGACTCATGCTGTGGCTGCCCATCCTCGTCGTGGGTGGCGGTTTCAGCGGGTTCAAATCTCGCGTGCATTCGTACCGCGCGCTCGCTGCAGTGCTCACCGTTTCCATGATCCTTGCCGCATGGGCACTGCTGCCCGTGCCTTCATTCTTCGGATCACTCTTGGGCCTCACCAGCGTGCCTGGCGACCGCTTGATGCTGCCGCTCACGGTGGCCGGCGCTCTCGCCGCGGGACTGTACGTGCACCGCATCGCGACCGACGCAAGCGTCCGACCGTCTCGAGATCGCGTGCTCGTCGCAACGATCACGTTTGCGTTTGTTACCGGATGGGCTGGCGCGCAGACCACCATCAACGACGCACCAGTAGGGAACTCTCGAATCCTGATTCTGCTTGTGCTGATCAGCTTGGTTGTCGCTGCCGTTTTGAACGGTCGAGTCGTGCTCGGACTCGGCGGCGCCTGCGCGTTGTTGCTCATCGGTTCAGTGCGAATCAACCCGATTCAAGTGGGCCTCGAACCCATCACGCGTGACCCACTAATGCTGCAGATTCAACGCGAGCGCGTTGGTCACGAGTCGGCCACATGGGCCGTACTCGGCGCCCAAGCCGGGCACGCCCGTTCGATCTTGGCTGCATCCGGAGCACCAACCGCCACGCACGTGAGTTGGTACGCCGATCCGGCCGCATGGACCAAGCTCGATCCGGCATCCGACAACCGCAACACATGGGACCGCTTCGCAATGGTCTCGATGGACATCAACGACGAACTCCCCGGCATCGACATTGCCTTACCCGTGGCCGACCAGATCGTGATCACCACACCAACGTGCGACGCGGCGCTGCAGAAACTCGACATCACGTATGTGATCACCGAGCAGGCAGCCGAGGGTGTGTGCCTGCAACTTGTCGACGAACCGCAGGCCGCTGGCGAGCGCTACATCTACCGAGTTCGTTAGAGCACGTATCCGAACACGTCGACGATGAGGTCCGTGTCGCCGGCGTTGTTGTAGGCCTGTAGCGATCCGTCTGGGCCGAGGCGAAGGTACGCCTGGTTTGGCACCGGCCTACCGATCACAGGATTCAGCGTGGATGCCAGCGGCATTGCCGAACCAGTGGGCCACACCGTCACAAACGACGGTGACGAACTGTTCACCGACGTGACGTTGACGATGACCGCAGTAGCGCCGCTAGGCACCGGGCTATTGGTCGTCATCGGCAAGCCCAGCGACTGACCCTGGCCGATGCCACCTCGGCGCACACCAGTGCCATCGCGAGTATCGACGAGTCGTTGTGGCGCCACAGGAACGAATGCTCCGCCACGCGCCGAGAAGTAACCAATGACATCGGCGACCACATGCGATGAGCCAGCCGAATTGAAGATGCTGACCTGACCGTTTGCCCCAACCTTTGAGACCACCAAGTTGGCCACGGTGAGACCGGGCACATAGTTGTGTGTCGAAGCGTTCGGCCGGGCCTCGCCAGCGGGCCACACCGTCAGGAATCCCGTGCCAGTGGGCTGATCAACCGTCACGTTCAGCGCCACGCCAGAAACGCCTGTAGACGGCACACCGCCAACGCCTGTGACCGAGAGGTTGATAGCGGCCGCCTGCGCGATGGGGGCCGTGTTGCCACCGGTGCCGGTGCCATCGCGAGTGTCGAGCAAGCGAGCCGGAGTCACGGCGGTAAATCGACCACCCGACGGCGGAGGCGAAGCCGTGTAGTAGCCGGCCACATCGGCGATGAGATGGGTGCTGCCGATCGAGTTGAACAGGTTTACTTTGCCGTTAGCCCCAAGCTTCACCGTGACCAGATTCGGTACGGTTTGGCCAGGCACGAAGTTGATGTTTGAGACCAACGGTTGGGGCTCGCTCGATGGCCACGCAGTGATGAAACCAAACCATGTCGGCTCGGTGACGGTCACGTTCATCACCACCGCGGTGACGCCCGTAGCAGGCACACCACCAACGCCAGCCACGTTGAGTTCCGTAAAGACCCCGGTGTTCAACGGAACGATGTTGCCGCCCTCACCAGTGCGAGTGTCGAGCAAACGTGATGGCGTAAGTGGCACGAAGTAGCTGGGCGTTGGAGGCACCGGCTTCTCTTCACGCAACGGACCCGACGCGTAGCCCACGCCAGAACCCGAGCTGTTGTGCATCACGATGTACACCCAATAGGTGCCGTTGGCCATCGCTGAACCCGAGACATCGGTGCCGTTCCAGTTGAACGTGTTGACCCCACCGACCACCGAGATGTTGCTGGCAATCTGCGTTCCGCTGTAGCTACCGCGGGTGGTGGTGACATAGATGTCGGCCTTGGCGTTGGCCGCGCCAGCGGCATCGGCAAACGTGATCGGGTAGCTCGAGCTGAAGGCTGCGTCGTCGGCCAAACGAATCTCACGCAAGGTGAACGCGCGTGCGCCTGGGTCTTCGTTGAGGTCGAACCGCAAACGCGTGGGGCGCTGGCCACGCCAACCCGACACGATGCCGCTGTTCTGGTCATGTATCGCACCAGCAGGGGTGGTTGACATATCGATCGACATTCGGTGGCAGCCGGGGAACACAATGAAGTCCTGAGTCTCTGTCCACGTTCCAGCCGGCATCCACGCCATGCGACCAACCATGCCTTGACCCGCTGCGCCACCGAGGCTGAAGCCACCGTTGTAGCAAACGTCGACCGTGAGGCGGTGATAACGATCGGTGTTCAACGGCGGTCCGAGGGCCAGCCCAACAAACGGGTCGTTGGCCACACTGGCGCCGGTGAGGTCGCCGCTCGCGGTCGAAAGAAACGCAACGTCGTTGGTGAGGTTCACGTCATCCATGCCCGCAAAGTCCCACGGGTTACCGCGCTCGACGGTGGCGTAGTCGGCACCGCCTTCTTCGTTGGGCGTGATCACCACGGGCAGCGGCACGCCGGCAGGTGGGGTTTGCGAT
>SESD01001007.1_pt1 | contig 16241 bp, 19 predicted proteins | sample 3171411 | NCBI WGS metagenome assembly SESD01 (sample SAMN06051880, study PRJNA518727) | freshwater metagenome | biome: subpolar coniferous forest; feature: holomictic lake; material: water; isolation source: holomictic Lake 442, 16.5 m depth | place: Canada: near Kenora, Ontario | collected...
TTATGCATTTCCCGGAAAGTTGCCGTGGATTGACAGTCAGTCATTAAGTGCATATCCTCGAAGCGATTTAAATTGAACTTGTAAAAATCTCCTTGAAGCTGGCACAACTAAAAGTACAGCCCCCATTACCACCAGGCCTATACCTGCCAATGTTGCCGCTATTAATATTCGATTCTCTGGGAGCACAAGCCACTGACGAAAAACCAGCACGGTAATCGTTCCGGTGATAAGTGGTTTGAAGACGGCATCCCAATACCAGCACCATTTTTCATCAGGCAAAAGTTTACGATGCATAAAGTGAATGCCAACCAACACATAGCCTGCGTTGAGTGCAAACCATACCCAGGCAGCACCAATAGCACCGAAGCGGGGAACCGCCCATAGTATAGCCGGGATGATAATACTCACCGCGACGATATTTACGCGCACAGCAAAGCCTGTCCAGCCATGAGCAAGTTGAGTCATATAAGGAATGTGCATAAAGCCGTTACATAGCGTACCGAGAGCTAACAAAGCCAGTAAAGGCGCTACTTGTTGTGCCAGAGTGCTGTTGCCTGTCCAGACATAAAGTAACGGTTCGGCAAATGCAGCAATAACCAGTGCCGCTGGAATCAATATAACAGCCAGCCATTGGCTTGCACTATGATAGATATCGATGAGTGCCTTTTCTTCGGACTTGGCGACTAATTCGGTTAAGTGTGGCAGAACAGCTGTAGCAATCGGCGCCACCAGAAAACCTAATGCGCCGGCTACAGATGCGGCCAGGGTATAATAGCCAAAGTCCTCAAGGGATATGAGCTTGCTTAACAACAGTTTATCCACCTGTGTTAGCAACAAAGCCAGTAACGTGGTCACGGCCATGCCACCAGCAAATCGACATATACGCACGATGGCCGCCAAATTGAAGCGAGCAGGGCGAACTCCACTTGGTAACCAACGGTAGGTTTGACTGGCAAGAATCACTACGGACAGCAAAGAAATTAAACCCTGCCATAAGAAGAAGGCCTCAATGCTAGGCGACACCCAAGCCAGTACACCGAGCACTCCGGCCCAACGGAGGGTAGCCAGTATGCTTTGCACGCCATTAAGCCAGACTTGTCGCTGCAAACCCTGAATTGCGCCGCGATAAACTTGCTCAGTCATACGCGCAGCAAGCACCAATCCCATCATGCCGATTGCCTGCGCCACCGAGGCAGGAGACAGTTGCGAGGCACTAAGCCAGTGCAGCGCAGCCCAAGGCGCAAGGAACCACACAATAGCCACTACCGCCACAGCCACACCGCCGTATATTATTTCAAGTGACCGTAACAAATCACGAATCGATTGTCCGCTATGCTCCCCAGCCTGAAATCTCGCCATCTCGCGACTTAAGGTCGGCGTAAGTCCCATATCGAGCAGGGTAAACCATGCTTGCAACATACTCATAAAGCCTACTAGCCCCCACGCTTCGACACCCAAATACTGAATATAGATCGGCACAAAAGCAAGCCCCATTACTGCGATCCAGCCTTGGCCGAGGTAATTGGCGATAGTGTTTTTCTTAAGTGACATGCGCTGCTCTATAGGTATTTAGCACTATAAGTTGAATTTCCTGCAATGTAACGGCCGTCATATGAGCTCTAAGCATGTCGCTGTTCGCCAATTGTTATTCATGCTCTTTCTTTAAATGCAAAGCGCTTACTGATATCTCTGGAATATTTAGCAATTTAATATCATTTGTTAAAAGCTCCGCATTCAAATAACTCGCAGTTGCAACGATAATGGCATTCGGTAATTTAAGTCGATGCTGGCTACGTAAGCTAATGGCGGTTTGTTTAATGTGTTTTGATAAATCAACGATAGTGACATCCGCTAAAAAATCATTAATTTCTGACTCACTTTCAACGCTCAATAAAGGATAGGATAATAATTCAATCTCAGTGATGACTGAGATATAAATATTTACCTGGGGTAAAGGCTCACGTAATCGTCCGGCTAAAAAATATAAGACGACATTCGTGTCTAAAATAATATTCAAGTCCATTCCTCTCGAATAGACTTTTGAAACTCTAAGGGATCTTGACTCAAAGTGATTTTACCAGCATGACGATTTATATCGTGCAGTGCGCTATGTTCTTCATTTTGATGCGCCTTAACTGGTCTAATCGATTGATTAATTTTTGTGCGATTTTTAATAAAATCAATAAAGTCAATAACTTCAATAGCTTTTTCCTCAGGCAAATCGAGGCTTTTTTGATATATGGTTTCAGCAAAATTCATTGGATTATTCCTCATTAAGGCTTCAATTTGCAGCTTGTAATCTGATATGGAATTTAATATACACTATTTCTATGGCCATATTATACCCCATAGACACCATAGCATGACTCCCTTTACCACCAGGCCTACACCCGACAATGTTACAGCTATTAATATTCTATTTTCCGGGAACACAAGCCATTGACCAAAGTATTGGAATAGTGCATTGCGAAGCGGGACGGGATTATAAACCCCGTCCCGCGTGGGGCATTGCCTGAGTGCTTAACGTCTCAATGTCCAAATTAGGCAAACTGGTTTTGCGCCATTCGGTGTAATCAAATCTATCCCGTGTTAAAGCGGCAACAAACCTTTCTGTCTCCACCGTGCCCAACGCTTTTTTAAGTCCCAGCATACCCACTTGACGAATTTCAGTTTCAGCTCGAAGCGGGACGGGGTTATAAACACCCTCCCGCGTGGGGCGCGGTCGGCGATGCGTGCTGCCACCAAGCAATTTGCCAACGAACGTGTATAGCGAGCGATGATTTTGCTAATGGACATCGTGCCCACCTTCCATGACGCATAGCGCTACGCGCTTGGCATTGATGGCGGGATTGTCGGTGCCCACAAAAAAAAACCGGACAAAAAAACCTGCCCGCTTCGCTCGCTGGATAAAATCGACTTTGCCTGGCATCGATAGTACCGTTTCAAAGGCTATACTACATCCCTCAAGCACACATCGCTCTCTTTTTTCTTTGGCAAGGGCAGTTGCCCGAAGAACGGCATCCGGTGCATTCCAGCCTCCAAATTCGTCGCGAGCGATGTAGTCGGGGTTTACATATTCACACCCACCCATCCATCCACTCGTGCCGTAGCAACTGCTCGGTGATGGATGTCTTGCCTGCACCATTAGGACCTGCGACAACGATCAGACGCGGAGCATCACTCATACTGCTGCGCTCGATCTATTGGCAATAATGAGGTCTTCACGCAGGCGTTGCATAAGGACTACCCGCACCAGTTTGGCACGCCTGTTTGCCTCGATCGCCACTGCGTTCATTAATGCTTCAAGTTGCTCATCTGAAGGCTCATGCTCGATATCATTCAAATCAAACTGCGCAGTTTGCATAATTTTTCATCCTAAGTTGTTTTGATGACTTGGGGCTGTTTGCAAAACCATTACTGGCTTCACGCGGGCACTCACCCCACCCGCTTTAAATAACCATCCGGCGCTACAGTAATCAGTAGCTTATGCTGTATGGTTTTATCAATCTCAAATTCCGGATGGGTCTTCAGATATTCCCATACGGCTGTTTTGGGATTATTGCCCGGACCCCAAGGGCGATCCGGGAACATGTCTGCGGGCATGTCTTCGATTAAAGTATCGAACACTACACAATAGCTGTCTTTGCTGGTGAGAGGTGCGTAGGCTTCGAGCTCGGCCAATACATGGTCATGAGTGTGATTACTGTCGAGGCAAACCAGCACACGAGAATAGTTTGCGGCGATGGCATGAACTTGCTTGATGATTTCAGGTGCAATACTGGAACCTTGAATCATCTGGATGCGCGATGCCATAGGATGAGCCGCAATAGCAGCACGATTATGTGCGCGTATGTCGATATCAATGCCTAATACTTTGCGATGTGAGATTTTTGGATCAAGTGTTTTACCTGTTTCAATCGCTTCGCATAGATCCAATTGCGCCAGCATGGACGCGCTGAAGATAAGAGATCCTCCGTGAGCAATGCCGGTTTCGATAATCAGATCAGGTTTGATAGACCAAATCAGTTCCTGCATGGCCACCATGTCTTGGGGCACTTGGATAATTGGCCGTCCCATCCACGTAAAGTTGTAAGCATATTTATGTCGTGCAATTTCTCTAACCCAGATGCGCGACAAAGCCTGAACATCCACATCATTTATCAAGCCATCAACATTTTGCTGCACTTCAGCGTTAAATTTTTCAATTTCATTCATTTTTTAAATAGTCCTTCCAGTAAACGGTATCCGACAGAATCAAATTGATTCCCTCTTTCCCCGTGTTAGCAATCAAATCCAGTATGGAAACATAAGGGGTGAATTCACCGTGAAGTTGCGGATAGGGTGATTTCTGGTAATCCATATATTCAACTCGAATTCCTGCATCTACAAACAGTTGATGATCAAGATAATTACGGGCACCCAGTCCGGTGACGTATCTTGTTCCTTCCAAAGCCTTAACAATATCAAATACCCTTTGGCTACTTGAACCGCTAATCTCCAATTGCCGTACATCAATGAATCGTCGTCCCGCATCAAGTCCAAGGTAATTACAGCAGGCCTCCATTGATAGCCTACTCAACATTGCAATCGAATCAACCTGCTGTTGATATACCGAATCCACCAAAGCTAGCATATCCTTGCAGTAAGGTGCATGTGTATACGCCTGTTTAAGCAGATCAATGTGTTGCACACGCCAATTGATTCGTGCATTGATTTTGACCTCATCTATTGATTGCCCAAGCGAGACATCTTGAAGAGGAACAGTCAGCCACTTAACGCCTTGTGCTGTCTTGATTTGCACACGGTTGGTGAAGCTGCCCTTGGAGAACTGCACATCTCCATAATGCACATATATATCTGCCAACCGAATTTGTTCGAACATTCCCACCCATGGGAAAAACATCGGCTGTGAAATAACAATTGCTGTCATTGGTGAACAACTTTGTTTTGTTGTTTTGGACGGGCCGGGTTGCCCGACAACACTGTCGCATCTGGCCAGTTGCCTATAACAACTGAATTTGGCGCAACAATACAACCTTCGCCAAGCTTACTACCTGGCATAATCACTGAGCCTGCACCGATCCAGCAGCCACGCCCCAATTTTACAGCCGCATACTTAAGAACGGCATTGGGTTGCAGTTTATCCGACCGGGAATCCCCGTACTGCGTCGTGATCACTACACGAGGACCAAGGTGGGTAAAATCACCAACTTCCAGACCTCCCTCTCCAAGCAATATTCCGCCACCACCGATAGCCACATAATCGCCTAACAGTACCGGCTTACCCGAACGCGAACCATATAAATAAACACCTGACTGCAAAGTGCAATGCCGACCGATACGGATCGAATCGACATATTTAATCGTTACCGCTTTTTCTACCAACACATCATAACGATACATGAGTTTTAACAACTGCCATTCAAGTTTCAAACGGTGGCGAATGTTTTTCAAGATCATTCTTTGCCCAGCAGTTGGTTGAGGCTGAGTTTAATGAGTTGCAGACTAATCAACTGATCCAGATCCTCCTCGGGGAAGCGAACATCAAACTCTTCTTCAAGCGCCAGCACTAAACTCATGTGCCGTAAGGAATCCCACTGCTCAATATTACCAGGGGATGCATTATCTCCGATTTCCGTCTGCTCTATTCCAAATACCTCACCCATTACTTTACAAATTACTTCAGTTCTCATTTATAGTTACCTCAATATAATTAATCTGTTGTTTCCTATAAGCTTCAAGTGGTATTCGATAGGACGTATGCATAGCATCCTTTCCAGTCACCATGAATCCAGCATTATCGTAAAAGTTTGCTACTTGACTATTTTTTTTCGTGGGTAAATAGTCTGCTGACAAATAGGAGATTTGCTTCTGTTGTAACATCTCAATTAATGCGTCAACGAATATAAATTCAACGTTACGTCCGATTATTCGGCAACTCAATAGTAAAGAATCTATCCTAGCCTCAGTTCCTAGATCACCCATCTCTACGATAGCTAACCCAGTCACGCCATAATCACCAAATCGATCTTCCAATCTTAAAGTAGCAATCAAATATTTGCCATCCTGAAGAAAGCGGGAAATGTCCGTTTCAGTATAGCGGCGGGTCGTCAAATTAAACTGATTGGTTTTCTGAGTTAGTTGTGCTGCCCGATCAACGGGTATCTCGTTGTCCCATAGTATGTGAACTGTTAATTCCAAAGATCGCAGGTAGTCTTCCACTGAGGAATATTGTCGTGAAGCCATCTTGCGTTCTCTTTCAAGATGGTACATCTCGGTCTTTCCAGCATCCTCGACGGTCTGAGACATATTAAAAAAATGCCTCCGAACCTCACGTAACGCAGACGGATATTCCGACAGCGCATCGGGAACCGCTAAAGTTAATACTTCTGGAACCGCCTCCCTGACTAGACCAAGCTCGAAATCAGAATCATCCACGAACACCATGCTATCTAGGCCGATATTCAACTCTTGCGACAAGGCTTGCAAATTAGACGCCTTGTCCTGCCAATTCACCCGCTTTGCCACAAAATCATCATTGCGCAAAACCATACCTGGATGATTGTCGAACACATGTTCCACATCATCCAGATTGTTTTTACTACAAAGGGCAAGCATAATTCCCTGTTTTTTCATACCTTTAAGAATATTCTGCACCTCTAGGAACACCTTCCCGGCACGAGTATTTTCGCCTATCTGAATTTCTTTTTCACCATCCTCGCCCAGCACACCGCCCCATAAGGTGTTATCACAGTCAAGCACCAGCAACTTTCGCCCCTTGCCTGTTACCGAAAGAAAGACCGGTTGGACATGCCCGACATATCCCTTGAGAAAGTCGAGCGCATAAAGCGCCTTTGATGACTGGTATTGCCGGAAATCTGTTGCGAAACCGAGTCCCACCTTGGACATGATTTTTTCAGTATCAATGATCAATAGATTATGCATTTGTTGCATAACAAGAACATCGTTTAACTCCGCACACAGTTTTTCGAGCGCGCAACAGCGCAGTTCATTCGCGCAAAAAGGAAGCGCGGTAAATCGATTGAGCAGCACTAATGGCGTATGACTCAAATTTGCAAGCACTAAGCCTAATTCATCTTTAACTTTGGACGCAATAGCGCCCAACTCAGAATCGGCCATTTCATCTGCTCTCACATGCAATCCATCCACCAGATTGGCAGCTTCCCAGAACATCAGCGCAGCATCCACATCATTAAGTCTGAGACTATCCTGAACAATATTATCGTAGTCACCATATACGACTTCCGCGTAGACACCCTGACTTCGTAATGCGAACTCCAGAATCTCGCCGATCTGGTTCACCACGATGTTGGACAACAACGCAATTCGATAAGGTTTTCCAACACAAGTCTTGCCTAATTCACGATTACGGGCAATTATTTCTGAATACTTTAGCGCCTTCATATCATGACTTGTCCGCCATTCACACGTATAGTCTCGCCGGCCAAGTAATCAGCACGCTCCGATGCAAGAAAAGCGACAGCGCCGGCAACATCCTCAGGCTTCGCCAAACGTCGCAAGGGCGTTTTAGCGGCCGTCAACAGGCGGATCCGCTCCGGCACATCGGCAATTTGTTCTGTATCGGTCATACCCGGCGAAACCATGTTGACTTGAATTCCCTTGGGCGCCAGATCCAGCGCCAATGAACGACAGAAGCCTGCAATAGCTGACTTTGCAGTGATGTAAGGCAACAAATCATTTGCTGGCGTTTCAACATACTGGGTAGTTATCTGGATAATCTTCCCCTGTCCTTCATTCATCATCAACGGCACAAGATGATGAACCAGATACCATGCGCCTTTTATAGCGATTGAAATATGTTGTTCCATATCGCCCCAAGTCAATGCTTCAAATTTGATGGGTACAATTTTCGATGTTGCACAGTTAACTAACACCGTTGGCACTCCGAACTTTCTCGTCACTGCATTTATCATGTTCACAACATCGGCTTCTATGCCGATATCGGCTCTCACCGCCATCCCTCGCTGTTGCCCAGCGACAGTAATGTCGTCCACGATTTCCTGTGCAATGACCTCATTATTAAAATAATGAACGGCCACATCAAAGCCATCCTCAGCCAGTGTGCGGCAAATGGCCGCACCGATTCCTCCCGACCCTCCTACGACCAGAGCTATCTTATGCCTGACGGGCTGCGGCGCATCCGGTGATTTTTCCTGTTCGACAATTTTGACCTTGGCTACGCCCGTGGTTACCTTTTGCCGGTGCTGATTAAAAATATCCGTCTGTAATTCGACAGTCTGCGTCCGCTCATCTTTTTTCAGCACCTCTGCACGCACGGTCAGATGGTCACCAATTCGCACCGGCAGCAAGAATTCCAGGTTCTGGGCAAACCAGAGCGCACCATCTCCCGGTAATTTTGTGCCAATGATGGTCGATATGAAGGAGGCGCCGAGCATTCCGTGAGCAACAGGTTTCTTGAAGCTGGTTTTTGCCGCATATTCTGCATCAATGTGCAGACGATTATCGTCTCCCGTCAGCTCGACAAAGCACTCAATATCCTTTTTCGTTATGCTATGTTCAAGTTCGGCGACATCGCCGACTTTAATCTCATCGAAATTAGGCATGGTTCACCTCACCAGAGCACAGTAATTAATCGTTATTCTTTGGTTCTCTGCTTCACTGACCGACATATTTTCCACCGGGAGTGGCAGATCCTTTTCAATGATCAAGCCACTCGAGGTAATCAGCTCTCTGATTTGATCCACGGTATCAAACTGATAAACATGATCGATTGCAGGACAATTGGCACATGTAGATATAAAACCGAATCCTCCCGGTGCCAGCATCTGCTTTAGCCTAGACAACAACGTGTGGGGCTGATTCACATGTTCCAGCACCTCTCCCATGGTAATGAAGTCGAATTGCCGACCCAGGTCAGTCTTCAGAATATCTCCAAGCACAAAGTGGACATTTTTCTTTTCCGGCATCGAATGTGTAATGATAGCCTGTGTCAGCCCCAGCGAAGTAGGACTGATATCTACGGCCACAGCGTCCTTGAGGTTAGCTCCCAGCGCTAACGCTTTTTCCAGAAAAAGGCCATGCCCGGGACCGATTTCAAGATAATTCGCAATCTGTCCGGAACGTTCACGAATGGCCGCACTAAAAAAGGAAAACATCTCATAGTGCGTGCTCCAGAGAAACTGTGAGATGCCCAGTCCTACCATATAGGACAGCATTTCTGTTTCACTGGAATAAACTGCCTGATTCGCTTGATCACTGGACTCCACCGGATAACGTCCGGTACGCATGAAGTCCACCTGGCAGCGCAGCATATTGCCGCACATTTTCAAATAGGCATCCACTGCATAATCAATGGATATGCCACGTGAAGCCAGGAATTCTCCATACTGATCTGCGAATTCGTCCGCCTCCTGAAAAAATACCGGACTGCGCCCTGCCAGATAGGCTGACAGTCGCTTCTTCTGTAATGGTGATTTGGCGTAGATTCGCTCAACTAAATCCTGAAATCGCATTGTTTAAGTCTCAAAGAAAAAAATAATTTAGTGCACGGTCATGCCAAGCTGAAATAGCAGCGATGTTCGCCTTGGCGATGCGCGGATTCAACCCGACCAATAAATGTGTAACTTCTTCAGGAAGCTCGCCCGGTGCCACAATGCGCTTGCCGTTGATTTCTATTCCCTGCAGATGTTGGTTTTGATCAACAAAATATTGTATTCGCTCCGGCTGCCGCATTGCGGTAGCGATAAAGTTCCCATAAAAACCTGCGCCATACACGGAAACTAATCCCTCACTAATGGACGCTTCAAACTCACGTATTCTGCTGACAATATCTTTCCAGTAATCCGCCATTTTGATCGCAGCCTCGCGGCATGCTGCGATTTCATCGCTGGCGGGTTTGTCTTCTGTCACGACCGAAGCCAGCGTTGCCTGTACTACGTAAGCTGACTCATGAGCCTTTTCGTCCACTTCTATATTGTTAAAACCTTCTCGTTGCAATAATGCTCGTAGCGAGCTAGCACTGAAGTGATTGATGTGATCTGCGACGATAAAATCAGCAGTGTTCTCGTACACATTGGGTACCAAGAAATAGAATGTTCCGCCCGGCTTGAGTAATGATTTGACATTACCTATTGCTTCGCGCAGATTTGCAACATGTTCGAGTGCGTAAAACGACAACACTACATCCATCGTCCCATTCCACGCTGGGTTCGGTTGATGCACCGACCACTGGGGCATTTTAGGAAAGCGCTTCCAGAACGGAATGTATTTATCCGTGACATCAAACAGAAAGGGCTCGATATCGGGATGCGCCAACATAGCTTTTCGCAAGGTTGGTGACTTGGCACAGCCGTAATCGAGCACTTTGCATCTGGCTGGTAGTTTTACCTTTGACATCAATACAGTCGCTTGGTGCTCAGCGCGGTATACAGGTTTGCCGTTGACCACTTTATATAACTGATCGTCATCTTCACTCGCTAAATTGATCGCGTACTCCTGTGCATAATATTCGACTAGATTAGGTAGTTCACTAGTTTGAAGATGCCCACAATTGCCACAAAAGTAGACCTGCGTCTTGCCAACAATCAGTTTATTCATCGTGGTGATAGACAGGTTATCTGGCGATTCGTATATACCCGAGAGAGCGGTGCTATCACATACATTACAAGTTGTCATTCATTTGCCTCTGTAAAATATTCGGGAAAAATAGTTTCAATATCAGTGCCGGCGGTCACTGAAGCCTTCCAACCTATTCGCATACCGGTGGGTTCGTGGAAGTTGAAGAAGCGAAACTGAATAGACCAGCGTGAGCGGTCGGATATATTCAAGCCGGATTGATGGATCGTAAGATAATCCATGACGATCAAGTCGCCTGGTTCGGTCAGAGGTGAAACTTGCTCGTAGCGCCCAGCCACTTGCTCATCGTTCAGTATACCGATCTTATAAGCTCCTGATTTTTGTTCATAAGGCTTGCTTTTACTGTAGGTGCAAAGTCCATCCTTATGCGACTCAATGCAGACAATCACGGGCCCCATATCAGGCAGGATAGGTACAAGGGGCGTCCACATTACAACGCCATCCATGCTCTGCGGCTGAAACAAGAATTCTTGGTGCCACTGTGATCGAAATTGCTCCTCAAATGGATTATCTATACGTATACCATAGCTGGCGGCACCGATTCCCGCCAAATTGGATCCACGTAATTCACAAAAAAGTTGTTCACATCGTGCGGAAGATATCAGTCTTAGAAAAGCAGGAATTTGCTTCACAAGGTCGTAAACTTCAGATCCATATTTACGATCGGCCCTCAAAAGCTCGGCATACCCGCTGTCGAAATTATTCCCATCGAATGGCTGCCTAGCTATAGAAAGCTCATGGCGCTGCATCACAAGTCCAATGATTTGGTATATCGCTTTTTGAATTGGGTAAATATCCTTCTCAATGTCAAAAAACTGCTTGATTATCATCACCCCATTTTGCACAAGGTCTTCCCTGTGCTCATTACTTAGGATTCTAAGTCCGCCCATAATACACCTCTTTTGCATCCATAATCAGACTCATCTTAGCGCCCAAGATGCTCTCTAATATGTCCAACCACTCGATACATGTCCAAATCCGTCAAATCAGAGTAAGTCGGCAAATTGATGGCTCGCTCATATAGTCCGTAGCTAAGGACGTTTTCTGGTTTTTTGTTAAACATTGGTAACATGCTAAGGGGCCAGAAAAATACTCGACCATCTATTTTGTCTACTTTAAATGTTTCCAACAATTTTTCGCGGTCGAATGAAGTACCCTCATCGACCACGATGCTGGGCATCCAATAACCGTTTTGCGTACCTTTGGGCTCTGGATTCATTTTAAGCGGTAAATCACGCATGGCCTCAGCGTAATAGGAAAACACCCGTCTTTTCGACGCGATCAAGTCTTCAATACGCTCCATCTGTGCACAACCTATCGCTGCCTGTATATTTGACATTTTGTACTTAAACCCAATCATATCCGGCCAAAACTGCTTGGTCTGTCCACGTGCCCGTCCATGATTGCTTAGTGTAAGTACATGCTCATAGAGTTCTGAGTCGTTGGTGACAAAGATTCCGCCCTCACCGGTTGTGAGTGTTTTGGTGCCATGAAATGAAAAAGCGCCGAACTTACCCATCGAGCCTGCGCGTTTGCCATGATAGACAGAGCCAATCGCTTCGGCGGCGTCTTCTATGACCGGGATTCCATACTTGTCACCAGTGGCGAGCAGTTTATCCATCTCACAAAGATTTCCATATAAATGGACGGCGACGATTGCCTTGGTACGAGGGGTAATCGCCTGCTCAACTAACACCGGATCAAGACACCAGGAATCAGGGAGAATATCTACAAAGACCGGTTTTGCACCAAGGTAGGTGATGGGTGCGGCGGAAGCAATCCAGTTGGTATCTGCCATGATGACTTCATCGTCAGGGCCAATGCCCAATGCAGCCATGCCCATGTGAAGTGCGCCAGTACAACTTGATGTGGCAATGGCAAACTTGACGCCAAGATGGGCTTTAAAAGCCTCTTCAAATCGATTGATGTAGTCGTAACAATGCTCACCCCAGCCATTAGCAGCTGCATCGGTGGCGTAGCGAACCTCTAGTTCTGTTATGGACGGCTTGGTGTAATGGATACGGGGTTTCATTCAGTATGATTTCGAGATGCGCATTTTCAGTGCAAAGGTCAGTATTATAGCAATTTTAGTCAAAAACACGATCATGATTAATTACAATGGGGCTTCCAGAGGCAAAGGAATACAAAACGTCCGGACACACATCAGCACCATTCGGCCAGTAAATCGTCCCCATGTCAGAACTGACACGAACCTGCCGGAAATAGGCATCCTCTTGCAATTGTGTAAAAATGCCAGTATAGCTTCTAATTACCTCATCCATATTGATGACTGCTTGCAACCCATCAGCGAAGGTTAGTTGCAGCTTTCTATTTTCCATCGGATTAACATCAGTGACATCAATTAAGAACATAACTTACTCCAGTGGCGCAATATTATTTAACGTAGCTTGCAGACGAGCTAATTCCCAATCTGCCATTAATTCCTCTTGATGAATGCTCGCCCACTCCATGACCAACCCCATAACACGTGGTGGCAATTTCCCAGCTAGCACCGATAAAGTTTCGATTCCTATCTCTGCTTTGTGTTCATTGTATCGTACATGAAAATGGGGTGGATTGTGTTCATTAAAGTACATCGCAATGATAATTCCAAAAAATCGGCTTATTTCTGGCATTGGATAATATCCTCTTTACATTTGATAATTTGAAAGCTTAAGGCACTTTTAATCTCAGAGATTATTGGTTGCATCGATGGATTAGCAAACTTCTAGTTCTGTTATGGACGGCTTAGTGTAATGGAGTCGGGGTTTCATAATCGGATGTATTCTAATCTATCGTTTTTAAGACCATTTTTGAAATTGCCAGCCGAAAACTTGCAGGTAATGCAATAATTTGGAAGGCAATGATGATCATGTTCAATTCTGCTCTTGTCGGTCAAAAATATTAACTGCCATTCCGGTAGCCGCTTGTCGCAAGTACTCATCATTTGTCCAACACTCATAGCAATCGCGATTCAACGCTGTCACCAAATATAGTGCGTCTAACGTTTTTGATTAACGCCGTGGGACTCAGACCAGTAAGTTGCATTTCCATTTCATGGACCTATTTTTACTTAATTCATTCTACCAAGCTGCGTATTATTATCTTTCAATAAAGCATCGATAACCATGTCAGTACCTTCGATAGTTAAATGATCACTATTCCAATACATAAAATGATTATTTTCATATGCGGTGCACATTATCCCATTGCAAAACAGTGGTCTTGGATTAAATATTTCTATCTTAGGATATTTAGAAAGAATCTCTGAAAGTGTATTGTCATGGCTCTTATTCCGATTATAGAATTCTTGGGCTAGTATACCGCAATCGTTGATACTTTTGCTTTTAATGCCTCCGCGTAAAAAAGCCATAATTTTATTTTGGAATACTACGCATGACCTTGGCTTAAAAACTAGATCTGGGATATCAATAAAAATGATTACACTTTTGTTCAAAGATGTAAGAGTGGATAATAATTTAATAGCTGATTCACTGAATGCTCGCTTATTTTCTTCGTTAAGATCATTTGCAACCCGAAAGCCTTCTATATTTTCATATTTGAAGCCAGCACCTAAAAAACTAAAATATCCAGTTAGGATGATTGTGTCTATAGATTTATTATTTTTGATGAATTTAATCGTTTCATCAAGCTTTTCATTACAAGCTGTATTGTTGGAAAATGGTAAGCAACCAGGATAACTAAAATTTAAAACAGTAGAGTCTGGAAGTTTTTTTGCGAGGCTATAATAGTATTGGTGTGCGTGGGAATCACCAATAATAGCTACATTAGCTTTTTGTGGCTTTGAAAGTAAACAACTCCATGAGCTTTTTAGCTCTGGATATTGATTTTCACAAGCCTCATTTCTTAATGGATGAGGATACTCTGAAAACAATATGGAAGCAGTTGGTGGATTTAGCTGGATTCTGCCTGGAAATCCATCGCTGAAAAAAATAGTAACCCCGAATAGACAACTTGCAATCCCTAAAACGCCAAGGGTCGGGAGCCATATCTGTTTATTTCCCCCAAATCGAATTGGCCGCTCTATAAATCTGTATGTAATCCAAGCTAGAAAAACTGCCAAAATAACTGCAATTGATCTATGTAGCATTGGAACATCACGGTATGTGCCATCAGCATCCCCTATTCTTAAAAATGACAATAGTGGCCAGTGCCAAAGATATAGGGGATAACTAATAAGACCAATTGATACCAATATCTTATTAGAAAGTATTTTCCTGTTCACCCAGCCATTAGGACCCGCTGAGATTAGTAAAAATGCCCCAAGTACAGGGAGAAGCGCCAGTAATCCTGGAAACTTAGATGTTTTCTGAATGACAAATAAAGCGACGACAATCAGTGTAATACCAGTGAATGATTGAAGATTGTGGTGGCTTCGTACAATATATTGATTATGAACAACTAGGTAAGCTAGAACTCCGCCAGCCAATAACTCCCATAATCTGGAAAGGGGGGAATAAAACGCTTGAACTGGGTTGGTATATGTGCAATAAACGCTGAATAAAAATGATGTTACTCCTATAATAAGAGCCAATTTTAGAAACCTCAGGTTGCTTTTCCATATCACCAACATGAGTGGGGGCCATACAATATAGAATTGCTCTTCAACTCCTAACGACCATAAGTGAAGCAATGGCTTTAGTTCCGAAGCATTATCGAAGTAACCAACCTCACTCCAGAGCATTAAATTAGCAATAAATCCGGCTCCTCCAGCAGCATGTTTCCCAATTTGTTTATATTCATCAGGAAATAGTGATAAATAGCCAGCCAGAAAGCAAATGATTAAAACTGTTAGTAGGGCAGGAAAAATGCGCAATATTCTGCGGGAATAAAAAACAACGAAGCTAAATCTATTTTTATTAAGATCGCCAAGCAAAATCAGTGATATTAAAAATCCAGAAATGACAAAGAAAATATCAACCCCTATAAACCCACCTTTCAGAGCACCTGTCGGAAATGCATGATAAATAACTACAGAAAGAACGGCAATGGCTCTTAGTCCGTCGATATCAGGGCGGTACGATGGATGAGTTGAATTATTTAGATTCTTCATTTTATTTTTTACGTCTACGTTTTCACTGAATAGATGACATTAACAACAACCTATTGCGAGCTTTTCGCACTGTTATGGATGGCTTGGTGTAATGGATACGGGTGTTCATTCAGTATGATTTGGAGATGCGCATTTTCAGTGCAAAGGTCAGTATTATAGCAATTTTAGTCAAAAACACGATCATGATTAATTACAATGGGGCTTCCAGAGGCAAAGGAATACAAAACGTCCGGACACACATCAGCACCATTCGGCCAGTAAATCGTCCCCATGTCAGAACTGACACGAACCTGCCGGAAATAGGCATCCTCTTGCAATTGTGTAAAAATGCCAGTATAGCTTCTAATTACCTCATCCATATTGATGACTGCTTGCAACCCATCAGCGAAGGTTAGTTGCAGCTTTCTATTTTCCATCGGATTAACATCAGTGACATCAATTAAGAACATAACTTACTCCAGTGGCGCAATATTATTTAACGTAGCTTGCAGACGAGCTAATTCCCAATCATCACGCATAGCGGTAATAC
>SESD01001008.1_pt1 | contig 16231 bp, 8 predicted proteins | sample 3171411 | NCBI WGS metagenome assembly SESD01 (sample SAMN06051880, study PRJNA518727) | freshwater metagenome | biome: subpolar coniferous forest; feature: holomictic lake; material: water; isolation source: holomictic Lake 442, 16.5 m depth | place: Canada: near Kenora, Ontario | collected...
AGACCCGCTTGCCGGTGGTGCGGTCCTCCTCCAGCACGTCGGTGCCGGTGATGTCGGACGGCATCAGGTCGGGTGTGAACTGGATGCGCTTGAACTGCAGGTCCAGCGCGCGGCTGACCGTGCTGATCAGCAGGGTCTTGGCCAGGCCCGGCACGCCGACCAGCAGGGCGTGCGCCCGGCAGAAGATTGCAATGAGCACTTCCTCGACCACGTCCGACTGCCCCACGATCACCCGCGCGATCTGCTCGCGCATGTGGCCGTAGGCCTGGTTCAGGGAACGCACGCTCTCGATGTCGTCCTGTGCCAGGGGCGCGACGGCCCCCGCTTCGGTGGCAGGCATTTCCGCCATCTCCGGCTGGGCACCTGCCGGGCCTGTTGTCATTCTGTTGGGTGTCATTTTCGCCACTGCTCCTTTCATCAACGAACCGAAACTCTCCTCAATCCGTTCATCATCTCACACGCAGAGTCTCGGCGCAGTCAAATCATGAAATTTCATTTTTTGACCACGCATGTTGCGCGCGAAGAATACAGTTTTGGGGTCAGTTTTGGGTTTGGATTCCTGTCTTGCGAAGGGAGGGCGCAGCGGGTACGTTGGCGGCAATGCATGGACACAAGCGTGTGCAATAATCGCCGCAGGCGATTCGGGAACGCGCGCGCGGCCGCGGGGCTGGATACTCCCGCCATATCTTCGAACGGAACCATGCGATGAAAAAAACAAGCCCACGCATCCCCCCGCCGCTGGAGACGCCGGCCGACGTCATCGTCTCCGGCCACACGTCGACCTGCAAACGCATCCGCGTGGTCAGGACCGGAAAGAGCATCCCCGTGACCTACTCGCGGGACATGATGACCAACACGCCGGGTTTTGACTGGTTCGTCAGCCAGCACTACGCACTGAAGACCGACTACCCGGAAGCCCGAGCGCGCGAGCTGCTGACGCTGCTGGAACTGGCCTTTCCTCATTACGTGGCGCTATTCGGCCGCGAGATTCCCGGCATCGACCGAAAGCGCATGGCCTGCATCTACGGCACCAGCATGGAGACCCTGGAAACCGCCATGCGCGACGACCACATGCACGTCTTCGGCGGCGGAGGCATCACCCAGGAAGGGTTCTGGGCCTGCTACCAGCGCCCGAGCAACGAGTATCACTGCCGGTACATCCTGATCCACGAATGCGTGCACCTGTACCAGTACTGCCTGGAGCAGACCACCACCAACACGTGTGGCTCGTTCATCGAGGGCATTGCGGACCGCCTCTCCTCCCACGTGTTCGACCCGGCCCGGCAGCGCCTGACGGTGAACGTGCTCGACCGGGCGCCGGTCCACAACTTCCTGGAATACGGCCGGAACGTACTGCGGAAGAACCGCAAGCTGGGGTTCACCGACTTCGTGCAGGGCGGCGACCGTGGCCTCAACGTGCTGATCACATCCTTCCTGCAGCGGACGCCGGAGGCGCTGCAGAAATGGCGCATCTACCGCGACGAGATGTTCCGGACCTCGACGCCGGCCACGCGTCAGCAGACCGCACAGCGGCTGATCCAGCGGCTGTACGGACGGCCGGAGCGCGTGTGGGCCGGATTCAAGGAGTGGGCGCAGACGGTGCGCCCGACGTTCTTCATGGCCGACTGGGGGTTCGACCAGTATGGCGACGCCCTGGTCTCCTTTGGAACGCCGCGCAACAAGCGGTTTTCGCAGATGGACATCCACCTGGTGCCCGGGCGCAAGGCCAGAGCCGGGCTGCACTTCATGGACTATCCGGTGCAATCCCGGCCGTCGATTGTGGGACCGGTCCGGCGCGGCGGACGCGAGCCGTCCGTCGGGTGCGTCGTGGACTTCTCCCGGGCGCAGGGAAAAGGGCAGGCCGGCCTGGGGCTGGGCCGCATCGGCATCAAGCATTTCCGCGTCCTGGTCGACAGCGGCGCGCGCCTGGTGATGGATGGCACCGATTTGCACGGCATGCGGCGCACCTGGGCGCTGCCCGCGCCCCTGCGGCGTGCGATGCAGGCGGATGGCGCGCGCGCCGGGCTGACCCTGACCCTCCGCCGCGACCGCATTCTGGCCGAGGTACGGGCTGGCCGCGAGCCGTCGCAGGTTTTCCGTGCCTCGCTGCCGCTCACCCCGGCGCAGCACCGGCGGCTGCTGCAAAAACCCATGTGCGTGCTGGGCGTGGGCGCCCGGCACCTCATCACGCCGTTTGTGGACGACGGGCGGCCGGAGGCGCCGAACCTGAAGATTCCGGCGCCAGCCAACCCGTGGCGCTTCCGCGCCGACCATGAGCTGTTCCTCGTGTATCGCGCCTGCTGGCGGCTGGGAAACCGCGCGCCGGCCGGCCTGCGGCGCCTGCGCCACGAACTGCTGCAGGCGGCAGAAGCCCATGCGCCAGCGCAGCAGGCGGCGGCAGAGGCCTTCCGGCAACATCTTCCGGCCATCGTCCGGGAGATCCGGCACAGCGGCGCCGCGGCGGAGTTGATCAACCGGGTGCTGGTCGAGCTCTCCGGCATCACGCTGGAGCTTTCCCTCGCAGATGGCGCCGGGAGCCTGGCAGCCCGGAGCATCGTGCAGTTGCGCGGTGCCGTCACCGGCGCGGTGCAGGGAGCGGTGCGGGTGACAGCCGGAGCGGACAACCGGGGCTCTGGCGCGCCCGCGGTGCATGACGTCGCGCTGCCGGAGGGCGCCACGCGCGCGTTCACGCAACCCTGGCGCAGACAGGCCGACCGCGCGCCGTTCCAGGTGCGCGCGGCGTGCTGCCTGCGCTGGCTGGGCGCCACGCTGGATCTGCAGGCGCGTGGCACGGCAGACGCCGCCCTCCCCCGCTGCTGGTACATCGGTCCGCTCGACAATGCCGGAGTCGTGGAAGACCGGGAGCACCCGATCGAGAAGGCTGCCGTTGATCTGAAACGCGTCTACAGCGGCCAGACCGGGACGCTGGTGCCATGGCGGCGCCAGGAACGTGATCCGGAACTGCCTGTGGATGCGGAGAACCAGCTCTATTTCAACAAGCTCTTTGGCCAGCAGGCCAACTTCGCCGTGGCGTATGTGGCGGTCTGGGTCCGCGCAACAAGAGCGCAGGATGCCGTGCTGGCTGTCGGCGCGTCCGACGGGCTGGCCGCCTGGGTGAACGGCGAAAAGATCTTCACCCGCGCCTGCCGGCGCGACTGGTCACCGCGCGAGGAGCGGATCGCCATCCGCCTGAAGCCGGGCGAGAACCGCCTCCTGCTGAAAAGCATGCACGGGACGGGGCTCTGGTTCCTGTCGCCGCACCTGGAGGATGGCGAAGGCAATCCCTTGACCGGCATCACCGTGCTGCCCGGCCCGGGCCAGGAAGGACCGACGCGTTGAAGCCGGACGACACCCAGCCTGCAGCGCTCTCCGTTCCGCGCTACCTCTTTGCCGTGGCGGTGGGGTTGCTGGGTGCTGCGTTTTCCTGGGTGGGCACGCCCTACATTGACCTCTTCATCAACTGGAACCCCTACGCCATTGACATGTCCGACGGCTACCTGCCGCTGGGCGCCATGGGGTTCCTGCTGCTGGTGGTGCTGGGGCTCAACCCGCTGTTGCGGCGCTTCCTGCCGCGCTGCGCGCTGGGCCCGCGGCAGCTCGCGCTGGCGTTCGCGATCATGCTGGTCGGCGGGTTCATGGCCGGCGACGGGCTCATGCGGCGCCTGCCGTACTACGTGATCGGCGCGGCGCAACGGGCCAACCAGACCCAGACACTCGCCGACATGTACACAACCACGGGGATACGGCCTTCGCTGTTTCCGGAGAAGATCGCCTTTGGCCAGCCCAGCCCGATCTCCGATTCCTTTTACGACCGCCTGCCGCCCGTGGATCCGTCCAACCCGAACAGCCCGCTGCAGCCCGTGCCGTGGCGCGCGCTGGCCGGTCCGGCGCTGCGCTGGGGGCTGCTCTTCCTTTCGAGCTGGCTGCTGATGCTGGGGCTCGCCCAGATTCTCATTCCCCAGTGGCGGGACCACGAGCGGCTCCCCTTCCCGCTTCTGCAAATCCAGAAAGACCTGCTCCAGCCCCCCGGCGACGGACATTTGCTTCCTCCCCTGCTGCGAAGCCGCCTGTTCTGGCTGAGCGTGCTGGCGGTCTTCTGCCTCAAGACAACCGGCTATGTGGTGCGCGACTGGCCGGGCGTGCTGCCGGCCATCCCGCTGCAGTGGGACATCTCCGACTGCTTCACGTCCGCACCCTGGAACCAGCTCCCCCCGTACATGATGACCGGGTTCCTGTTCTTCTCGGTGATCGGCATCGCCTTCTTCATGCGGGCGCGGATCACGCTCTCGATCTGGGTTTTCACCGTGGCGTACGCCCTGTACCAGATGCTGACCGCCACGTACCGGCCGCCGTTCCAGGGCGGCGTCGTGGCGGAGCACCGCACCGGCGCCATGCTGGCGCTGGCCGCCGGGGTGCTGTGGCTTGGGCGGCGGCACTTTGCGCAGGTGGCGGGGCTGCTGGCGCGCAGGCCGCGGGACGCGTTCGAGCAGCAGATGCAGCGCGCGCTGGGCATGATGCTGGCCGGGTGCGCCGGCACATTTGCCTGGATGCTCTGGTTCGGCCTGTCGGCCGGCTGGGCGCTGTTCTTCGTCGCCGTGCTCCTGCTGACCACGCTGCTGGTCACGCGCATCGTGGCGGAGACCGGCCTCCCCTGCTCGCAGGCGGCCCTGAGCGTCGGCAGCCTGCTCTACCTGGCGCCGCTGTCCTGGATCACGCCGCTGACCGCGCTGTTCAACTCGCTGTTTGCCGACCTGTTCGTCTGGGCCTCGATCGCCAACCCGGGCGCGCTGGCCAGCCATGCGCTGCTGCTGGACGACACGGCCACGCCGCGCCGCCGCTGGCGGCTCTCGCTGCTGCTCGTGGGCGTCCTGGCCGTCGGGTTCCTCGTCTGCGGCGGCGTCCACGTGTACGGGACGTTCCACCAGAACATGACCATGGACGGCAAGGAGAGCCCGGTAAACCCGTATTTCTACAACACGCTGAACTGGTATATGCTCGGCGATGCGCGCAACGTGGCCGAAGGGGTGAAGCCGGCCGTGAGCTACGACCGTCCGGCGCACCTGGCGTTCGGGGCCGCGCTGGCCGGCGGGCTGGAATGGGCGTCGCTAAGCTTCCCGGCCTGGCCGCTGCACCCCATCGGCATGCTGATGCTGGGCTCGTGGTACATCGACCGCATGTGGCAGAGCATCTTCCTCGGGTGGCTGCTGAACCGCCTGGTGCTGCGCTACGGGGGCAACCACGGCTACCGCCGGGCGGCGCCCCTGTTCCTGGGCCTGGTTGTGGGCGAAGTGGGCACAATGATCATCTGGGGGTTGTTACCGGCAGTGAGGACGCTGTGCTTCTCGTGAAAATCACCCGTACATGCCTTCTGGCTGCAGGCGCAGCCTGGCTATTGGCGCTGGCGCAGCCGGCGGACGCCAACGAGCTGACGGCCGCCGTGCAGCGCGACGCGGCCTGGCTCGCCGGCGCCCCGACGCGCCTGGTCGGAACCGCGGAACACGACGCGACGCAGGCGGCGCTGGTCGCGCAGTTGCAAGCCACGCCGGGCGTCCGGGTCTGGACGCAGGCATTCCCCGTGGTGGTGCCGCGCCTCAACCGCTGCGAGCTGACGATCGCGCGCGGACCGCTGGCAGGAGCGCACCCGGTCTATCCCGTGTGGCCTGACCTCGTGCGGCTCAAGACCACGCCCACGAACGGGATGACGGGCACGCTGAACTACATTGCCTCCGGCGAGCTTGCCGGCATCCGTCCGCTCGATCTCCAGGGCAACCTGGCGGTGATGGAGATGCAGGCGTACGAGAACTGGAAGAATCCGTTCCAGTTCGGCGCAGCCGCCGTGCTGCTCCTGGCCGGGCGCGAGCCGGTGCGGGCCATGCCGTCCGTGCAGCCGTTGTACCTCCCCCGCTACTACGTGCCGGAGGGGCCCCTGGCGGATGCGCTGCGCCGCGGCGAAATCGACCGGGCCACGGTCACCTGCGCGGCGGAATGGGTCGAAGTCGCCGCCACCAACGTGTACGCGCTGGTGCTGCCCGCCGGGGGCGCGCGCGGACAGAAGCCGGTCGTGGTGGCCGTGCAATTTGACGCCATGAGCACCATCCTCGGGCTGGCGCCCGGCGCAGACGCAGCCGTGGACGCGGCGCTGGCGCTGAACCTGCTCCGCACCTACGCCGCGCATCCGCCGGCCAAGCCGGTGCTGTTTGCCTTTGTGGACGCCTACGGCATCAACCAGCTCGGCGTGCGGCGCATGCTGGGGATGCTCGCCTCGGTGCCCGGCCAGCCAGACCGGCTGAAGTATGAACAGCAGGACCGGCGGCAGATCGAGGCGGCCCGGAAGGATGCGGCGCGCTTTGACGAACTGGCCGGCGGCGCGGCGCGAGAGCCCGGGGCGGAAGCCGTCCGGCAGTTCCACCGCTCGCGCTACCGGGACATCCGGCCGTATTTCAAGAACCTGCTCAGCCCCGAGCTGCTGGCCATCGAGCAGGAGCTCGCCATCCTGCGGTTGGCGCAGAGCACGGGCGCCGGTTCGGCTGCCTCGCAGGCACACATCGACACACTGGCCGCGCGCCGCGCGCAACTCAACACCATCCGCAACCAGGTCCTCGGCGCCCGCGGCGTCACCGAGGACCGGATGGCCGAGGCGATCGAGCTCCTGCGCCGCGCGCGGGCGTCCTGCCGGCGCGCGCTGGAGGAGTCGCAGCAGGAGGCGGCGCTGTATGCGCGCGATGACGCCCTGCGCGCGGAAATCCGCGCCGCCCTGGGCCTTCCGGGCGCAAACGAACCGGCCGCAGCCTTCCTGCTGGGCCTGGATCTTTCCGACGCGGGGCTCGCGGTCGGGCCGCAGCGCGCCTGCGGGCACTGGCGCTTCAGCGATGCCGTGGCGGTGAATGACTTCATGCGCTGGCTGCGGCTCTGCCTCGCCAACGAGCCGATGCGAATCTGGGATGCGCAGACGATCCAGGCCGTGAGCCGGCCGTCCATTGCCGGCGGCGATGACGTGTGGTCGTTCAACCCGGACCAGGCGCCGGTGATCACGGCGGCGGCCGGGACCTTCGGCGTGCCGGCCGCGACGTGGGCCACGGTGGAGGGCCTTCACCGCAAGGTGGACACGCCCTTCGACCGCGCGGACAGCCTGGACTGGTCGCGCCTGGCGCCGCAGATCGCGGCCACCGCGCAGCTGGTTGACCGCATGCTCAACGGCAGCGACTTCGCCCTCCCGGCCAACACCGGCCTGCGGCCGCAATGGCGCCGGGTCGCCGGCACGATCACCGATGTGTCGGTCGGCGAACCGGTGCCCTCCGTGCCGATGGAACACTACCTGGCGGCCGCTGTGCCCAACACGCGGGCCTTCGAGGCGCCGGGCGTGCGGCGCATCGAATTCCAGTTCACCAATGCCCGCGGCGACTTCCGGCTCGAAGGGCTTCCTGCCGCGGCCCAGGGCGGACTGCAAGGGCTGCATGTGGAAGCTTTCCGCCTGGCGGCGGACGGATCCATCGCGCGGGCGGCCAAGAAGGTCACGGGGCTGGTCAAGGCCTCCCAGGAAAATCCGGCCGTCAACCTCTCCGAGCCCTGCCCCACGCCGATGCGCGCCGTGGTGTTCGACTGCGTGGAGCTCAACGGGCCGGTGTTTTTCGATTCCCGGTACCTGATGCCGCTCACGGGGCTGGACTTTGTCGACCGCGTGCGGGGCGGCGCGCCGGAATGGAGCAACGTGACCCTGATCGACGGTCAGCTGCAGGCCCTGGTGCGCCGGGACATCGTGTGGCAGGCCATCCTGCGCGAGGGTTCGGCCGGCACGCGCATGACGCTGGTCAATCTGGCCGACACCGGCAATTGCCGCACGGAAGGTGACCTGCGCAAGGCGATGCTCGGGTTCGGCGCCACAGAGTGCCCGGTCGGTCCCGCGGCCTACCTGTCGGCGCTCGATTTTCATGCCGTGGACGCCTGGCGCCTCGGCGTGATGCGCGCCGCGGGCATCCGCGTGCCGCCCGTGGAGCGGATGTTTGCCCGCGCCGGCGATTCGCTCCAGGAGGCCCGCGCCGCGCAGGCCGACAACGATGCCTCCGGCATGTTCCGGGCCTCGCTGGAGGCGATGGCGCTGGAGGTGCGGGCGCACCAGACGATCCGCGACACCAACGACGACGTCACGCGCGGCGCCATCTTTCTCCTGCTGCTGCTTGTGCCGTTCGCCGTGGTGATGGAACGGCTGCTGGTCGCCGAGACCGACATCGTGCGCCGCATCGCCTGGGCCGCGGCCATCTTCACGGCCATGGCTCTCCTGCTGTGGGGGTTCCACCCCGCCTTCCGGATCTCCAGCCAGCCGCTGGTGATCCTGATGTCCTTCGCGATCCTGAGCCTGAGCGCGGTCGTGATCGGGGTTGTGATGAGCCGGTTCGGATCGTTCCTGGACGAAATCCGGCGCGGACGCGCGGAGGCGCGGGGCGCCGAGACAGGGCGCGGCGGCCTGATCGGCAGCGCCGTGTGGCTGGGGATCGGCAACATGCGCAAGCGCCGCTTCCGCACGGCGCTGACCGCCGCCACGATCATGCTGATCACCTTTGCCCTGCTCTGCTTCTCGTCGGCCCGCAACTACACCGAGAAGCGCCAGTACCGGCTCGCCGACGCCGGCCCGGAGCAGGCCAGCGTCCTGGTGCGGCAGCCGGGCCTGCGCGTGATGCCCCGGGCGGCAAGCAGCAGTCTGCAGGCCCTGCTCGGGACCAACGGCACCGTTGTTTCGCGCGGCTGGCTGGTCAACCGGACGGGACGCGACTGGCGCATCAGCCTGCGCAATGCGGACAACGGCCAATACAGCCCCCTGAAAGGCGTGGTCGGCCTGATGCCGGACGAGACGCGCGTGACCGCCATCGGCAGCGTCGTCCGCAATTGGGACCGCTTTGCCCGGGGGGGCGGGTGCTACATCTCCACGGCCACCGCGCAGTCTCTGGGCGTCAAGCCGGGCGCCCGGGTCGTGTTAGCCGGCCTGGAGCTGGAAGTGCTCGACACCTACGAGCCGCAGGCCCTGTCCGGGGCGCTGCGACAGTTGGACGGCACCTCGATCCTGCCCATCGACTACGCCGCGCTGGATGCGCGGCAGGCCTCGCAGACGCGTGACCAGTCGGTGACGGAAAAGACCCAGCAGTCGTTCTCCTTCGGGGACGTCAAACTCGACCAGCAGATGCCGATCATTGCACCGGACGAGGTCATCCTCGTGCCCGAGCAGACCTGCCGCCTGCTGGGCGGCGAAACGCGCATGCTGGCGGTGCCGTGCGCCTCGGCGGAGGCGGCGTCCGCGCTGGCCGCACGGCTGGTGGAGACGCTCGCGTTCCCGATCTACCACGGCGGCCGCGACGGCGTGCACGTCTCCGTGTCTGTGCCGCTGCTGCCGACCGCGCCGCGCAGCCTGCTGATCCCGCTGATCATGGCCGCCCTCATCATCCTCTGCACCATGCTGAACAGCGTGGCCGAGCGCCGGGGCGAGATCCACGTCTACACCAGCCTGGGGCTGGCCCCGCGGCATGTCGGCGCGCTGTTCATCGCCGAGTCCGCCACCTACGGGCTCCTGGGATCGGTCTTCGGCTACGTGGCCGGCCAGGGGCTGGCCACGCTGCTGTCGCGCTTCAACCTGATGGGCAATGTCACGCTCAACTACTCCGGCACGCAGGTCATCCTGACCATGGGGCTGGTGCTGGCCGTGACCATGCTCTCGGGGATCATCCCGGCGATCCTGGCGGGACGCATCGCGTCTCCGAGCCACGCCGCCAGCTGGAGCCTGCCGGCACCGGTGGCGGGCGCCATCCGCGACATCCTGCCGTTCACCACCACGCCGGCGGCCGCCGACGGCCTCGTGGCCTTCATCCACGAATACCTGGAAGCGCACAAGGATGGCGCCATCGGCCACTTCACGTGCGATGCGCTCGAGCGCACCGACTCGGCCGCGGAGAAGACCATTCGCTGCACGGTCTGGCTGGCGCCCTACGATTTGGGCGTGAAGCAGGAGATGCGCCTGTGCATCCGCCGGCAGGCGGAGGACGACGTGTCGGAGGTGGTCATCGAGCTGAGCCGCCTGACGGGCGAGGAGACCAACTGGCGCAAGCTGGCCAGGCCCTTTGTCGCCGACCTGCGCCGCCAGTTTCTGGGGTGGCGCAAGTTGAGCACGGAACAGATCGTGGCGTACATCGACCAGGGGCGCGGAGAGAGATGAATTTGCGTCGCATCTTTGTCGCGAGCTTTATCGCGAGCTTTGTCGACAAAGCTCACGACAAAGCTCGCGACAAAGATTGGGTTGCGGGCTGTCGCCCGCCTTAGGTCAGTAATAACCAACAATAAGTGTCAGACGGAAGTTGGATTTAGCCCATGGCCTTACGAGAAGACAAAGAGTTCCGCGAGTTCCAGAACCTGATGGCCCCCCCACCTGCCGGCGAGTTCAAGGAGGGGTTCAACTGGGGCAGCGTCTGCATGGCGCTGTTCGTCGGCTTCATCATGGCGCCGGCCTCGATGTACATGAGCCTGGTGGCCGGCCTGGGCATGGGGAGCGCGGCGCAGTGGGTCACGCTGCTGCTGTTCATCGAGATCAGCCGCCGGGCGCTGCGCAAAGTCTCGAACCCGGAGGTCTACATCCTCTTCTACATGTGCGGCGCAGCCATGTCCATGGGCGGCGACGGCTGGCTCTGGCGCCAGTTCATCGTGCAGAGCGAGGAGATCCGCAAGATGGGGCTGACGCCCTACATCCCCGCGTGGTGGGCCCCCAGCGACCCGGCCGTGCTGGCGCAGCGGACGTTCTTCCATCAAGCCTGGATGGTGCCGGTCGGCATCACGTCCCTGATGATGCTCCTCAGTCGCTTCGATGCCTTCGGCCTGGGGTACGTCATGTACCGGCTCACCGCGGACGTGGAGCGCCTGCCGTTTCCCATGGCCCCCGTGGGCGCGGCCGGAATCACCGCGCTCACCGACTCCACGCAGGACAAGGGCACCTGGCGCGTCAAGGTCTTCTCCGCGGGCGCCGCGCTGGGCATCGCCTTCGGCGCGCTCTACCTGGGCGTGCCCACCATCACCGGTGCCTATCTGGCCAAGCCGATCACCCTGCTGCCGATTCCGTTCGTGGACTTGACGCCCTTCACCGAGAAGTTTCTGCCGGCCATGCCCTGCATGGCCTCGTTCGACCTCAGCCTGGTCATCACGGGGATGGTGCTGCCGTTCTGGGCCGTGATCGGCAGCGTGTTCGGCATGCTGACGACCTTCCTCAGCAACCCGCTGCTGCACCACTGGGGCGTGCTGCACAGCTGGAAGCCGGGAACCGGCGTCGTCAGCATGATGCAGGCCAACACGCTCGACTTCTACTTCAGTTTCGGGATCGGCCTGACCTTTGCCATGGCCTTGATCAGCTTCCTTCACCTGCGGCAGAAGATGAAGGCCCAGCGGGCGCAACGGACCGAAACCGGCGCCATCAACATCGACTGGTCGCGCCTGTTCCATCCGCCGGCGGGGCGCGGCGACATCCCGCTGTGGGTGGGCGTGCTCATCTACCTGGTGTCGACCTCCACCTACATCACGCTGGCCTACCTGCTGGTGAACAAGTGGTCGGGGCCGCTGCTCGGGCCGCCGTTCCCGCTCTGGCTGCTGATCTTCTACGGCTTTGTCTACACGCCGGTCATCAGCTACGTGTCCGCGCGCATGGAGGGGATTGTCGGCGGGCAGATCGGCATCCCCATGATTCAGCAGGCCACCTTCATCCTCTCCGGCTACAAGGGTGCGGCCATCTGGTTCGCGCCCATCCCCCTGAGCAACTACGCCTCCCAGACCGTGAGCTTCCGCACCATGGAGCTGACGGGCTGCCGCTTCCGCTCGCTGATCAAGGCCGAGGCCCTGACCTACCCCATCGTGCTGGTCGGCACCTTTATCTTCGCCGGCTTCATCTGGTCGCTGGGGCCGGTCCCGAGCAACATGTTCCCCTACGCCAACCAGTTCTGGGAGCTCAACGCCTACAACAGCGGGCTGATGTGGTCGGCGACGCTTCCGGGCGAGGCAGCCAGCCCGTTCCGCGAGGCCTTCCGCTGGGAATACCTCTCGGCCGGCCTGGGCGTGGGCATGTCGTTGTTCACGCTCTTCTCGCACTTCAACCTGCCGGTTTTTTTTGTGTACGGTGCCATTGGCGGGTTCGGCCAGTCGCTGCCGCACGCGGTCCTGCCCATGCTGGCCGGCGCCCTGCTGGGACACACGCTCTGCCGGCGGTGGTTCGGCGACCTGTGGCCGCATTACCGCATTGTGTTCGCCGCCGGCTTTGGCGCCGGCATCGGACTGATCACCATGCTCAGCCTCGGCGTGGTGTTCATGAAGCACAGCGCCTCGGTCCTGCCATTGTGAACCCCGGTCATCGCCCATGATGAAAAACAAAACACAGCGGATCGCCTGGGAAGGGTGGAGCCTGCCGGCCCGGCCGGAGTGGCGTCCGATCCAGCTCGCGGGTGACCGCCGGCGCGGCCGGATGCTCATTGGCGATGCCGCGCAGCACGTGCTGCTGGTCCAGTGGTGGCGCCCGGGGGCACGATTCGACTTCGCACCCTGGCTGCGCCGGCGGCTGCGGCAGGTGGCGGAAGGGCAGCCTCCGAACGCCGTGGCTCCGGTGACGCCCGCGGGCTTTACGTCCGTCGCCGGGGTGACGGGGCGCACGTTCCGCGGCAGCGTGGGCAAGTCGCTCTGGTATGGGCATGCGCCGGAAGACCATCTCGTCCTGGAAATCACGGTGAACGAAGCGGCAGAGGAGCCGGCTGGTTTTGTGAGGCGCCACGTGCTGCCGGCCGTCGGCATCATGCCGCTTTCGGGATACGTCTGCTGGTCGGTCTTTGACACGCGCTTCGAGTCGCCCCCGGGGTTTGTGCTGCAGCGGCGAAGCCTGCACGCGGGGCATATCGCCCTGGAACTTGCCGGCCCGGAGCGCCGCTCGCTGCTGGTGCGGCAGGTGTATCCGGCGGCAACCGCGCTGGCAAAGCTTCCGCTGGAGCGCTGGATTGCCGCCACACCCTTCCCCAAACAACGCCCCATCACGGACCTGAAGCAGGAGCCGGTCGTCATCGGCGCGGCGAAGCCGCTGGCAGGCATCTGCCAGCGCGGCTGGCGGCGGCATGCCTTTCCGCTGCGGCGCTTCCGGCCGCTGCGGACACACGCCGTCGCGGTCGTGGACCCGTCGCTGAACCGCATCCTGATGGCGGAGCTGACCGGCGGCGGCGAACGCGAAGAGCATGTCGCGTCGCGCGCCGTGGCGCAGATGAACCCAGGAGCCTAGCCGCGCATGTTCCGACGCACCCCACAGCCTCTCCCGACCCTGGACCGCCGGCAGGCCCTGGAGTCCTGCCCGCAGCAGTTGCCCGTGCTGCGCGCCGCCGAAGCAGCGCCCGGCGAACTGCAACTGACCCTGCAGTTCCGGCGGCCGCGGTGGCAGGTGCTGCTGGGAGCCGTCAGTGTATGCGAGCGCGCCTTCGTGCTGGACGCGCTCGGGCGCGAAGTGTATGACGCCTGCAACGGCGCTGCGCCCGTTTCGGAAATTGTCCGCGGCTTTGCGGCACGCCACCAGGTAAGCCTGGCCGAGGCGGAGTTGTCCGTGACACAATACCTGCGGATGCTGATCGCCCGGGGAGTCGTGGCCATGAGGATTCCACAATGAGCCTACCGCCGCGAAAACAGACAAAAAAGGAGGGGCGGCTGCGGGAGCTGCCCTTGCGCAAGGCCCTGCAGCTGGCCTGGAAAAGCCTGCGGGTCCGGCTGGGGCGCTCCCTGCTGGTGACCGGCGGGATCGTGCTGGCCAGCGGTTTCCTGACCTACATGCTGCTGACCAACGCGCTCGCCGACCGCGTGGCGACGCGGGGCTCGGCCGAGCTGGCGGCGCGCCTCAGCCGCGAGGGCGTGCAACTCGCGGCCAGCGCTGCGGACCGGCAAACCGAGGCGATGTGGATGATCGGGCTGGCGCTGCTGATCAGCTTCGTCGGGATCATGAACGCGATGCTGATGAGCGTGACCGAGCGCTTCCGCGAGATCGGCACGATGAAGTGCCTGGGCGCGCTGGACGCCTTCATCGTCAAGCTGTTCCTGCTGGAGAGCACGCTGCAGGGCGTTGCCGGGACCGTGACCGGCGTGATGCTGGGGCTGGTGCTGGCCTATGCGGAGGCCCTGTGCGCCTACGGCGGCGAGGCGTGGCGGCTGCTGCCGCTGCCGGCCCTCCTGCAGATGCTGGGCGGCTGCGTGGTGGCCGGCACGCTCCTGACCGTGGCCGGGGCGGTCTATCCCGCGCGGCAGGCGGCGCGCATGCAGCCGGTGGAAGCCATGCGCTCGGACGTGTGAGAAAACCAAACCATGACGACACTCGAACAACTGGCGAGCGACCCCAAGGTGCGCGCGGCCATGGCAAGCCCGACGCCGCCCGGCCGCCTCGCGCAGGCCAGCCTGCTGGCGACCCGCATCGTGCGCGTGCAGGACGTGAAGAAGACCTACTTCCGCGGCGGCGAGCCGCTGCACGCCCTCAACGGCGTGGACTTCTGGGCGGAGCGCGGCGACTACGTCTCCATCATGGGGCCGTCCGGCAGCGGCAAGAGCACGCTGTTTAACATGATCGGCGGACTGGACAAACCCAACGCCGGCCGCGTGTTCATCGACGAGGTGGACATCGCCGCCCTGGACACGGTTGAGCTGGCGTGGCTGCGCTGCCACAAGATCGGGTATATCTTCCAGTCGTTCAACTTGATCAAGGTCGCCAGCGCCTTGGAAAACGTCATGCTCCCCATGACGTTTGCCGGCATGCTGCACGCGGATGCGCAGGACAAGGCGGTGGATCTGCTGCGGAAGGTCGGCCTGGGCAGCCGGCTGCTCCACAAGCCGGCCCAGATGTCCGGCGGACAGCAGCAGCGCGTGGCCATTGCCCGCGCCCTGGCCAACAGCCCGGCCATCGTGCTGGCGGACGAACCGACCGGGAATCTGGACGCCGCAACCGGCGCGCAGATCATCGAGCTGCTGCGCCAGGTCAACGAGGAAATGGGGGTCACGGTCATCACGGCCACGCACGACCACAAGATGCTGACCGTGTCGGACCGCATCGCCTGGATCCGCGACGGCCGCCTGGCGCGCTACGAGGCGCGCGACCAGCTCGCCATCGAGGAGGGACACATCGGCTCCGCCCCCCCGGGCGCACCGGTCGCCGCGACCGCCGTCCCCGCGGGGCAGGAGCCGGACGCCGGCGGCGAGCCGATCGTCTCCGCGCGGGGCGTCCGGCGGCAGTACTCCATCGGCGGCGAAACCGTCTGGGCGCTCGACGGCGTGGACCTCGACATCCGGCGCGGCGAGTACCTGAGCATCATGGGACCCTCAGGCAGCGGCAAGAGCACACTGTTCAACATGATCGGCGGGCTGGATAAGCCCACGGAGGGCTCGGTCCGGATCGACGGTCAGGACACCACGCACATGGATCCCTTCGAGGTGGCGTTCCTGCGCTGCAGCAAGATCGGCTTCATCTTCCAGACGTTCAACCTGATCCCCGTGATGACGGCGCTGGAGAACGTGATGCTCCCCCTGACCTTCTCCGGCATGCCGGATGCGGACGCGGCACGGAGAGCCGCGGCGTTGCTCGACCAGGTCGGCCTGGGCCATCGCGCGGACCACCGGCCGGAAGAGCTCTCCGGCGGGCAGCAGCAGCGCGTGGCCATTGCCCGCGCCCTGGCCAACGAGCCCGAGCTGATCCTGGCAGACGAGCCGACCGGGAACCTGGACCTGAAGACCGGCGCGGAGATCATCGCGCTGCTGTCCGACCTGTGCCGGCAGCAGGGGGTGACGGTGATCAGCGCCACCCACGACCACAAGATGCTGGCCGCCTCCGACCGCGTGGTCTACCTCGTCGACGGCCGCATCGCACGCGTGGCCCGCCGCGAAGAGTTGCAGATCTCTGCGGGTTCCATCGAGGGTTCGACCCTGTAAACCACATTGCGGCGCAACCTGACAGTGTTCCTAGGTGACTGTCGGACGTAGACCTCGGATCAGCCCAGGGCCTTCTGCCGACAGTCTCCTAGTTGAGCAACCCGCTGCCAGCGGGTTGCGAAGACTCAATTATAGGCAGAAAAATTGTTCCGGTTACTCTTTTGGTAGCGTATGGCACTGTTGTCCGGCACTTGGCGGTTGCGTCCCCAAACTAGCAGCTTGGTCGGCACAAAGTTTGTGAAGGTACAGCGCTAAATCCGACAAGCTGCCAGGCGGCGGA
>SESD01001009.1_pt1 | contig 16227 bp, 17 predicted proteins | sample 3171411 | NCBI WGS metagenome assembly SESD01 (sample SAMN06051880, study PRJNA518727) | freshwater metagenome | biome: subpolar coniferous forest; feature: holomictic lake; material: water; isolation source: holomictic Lake 442, 16.5 m depth | place: Canada: near Kenora, Ontario | collected...
ATAATATCAAGGCGTAGTAGGCCATGACCAAAAAGAAACTGATCACCACCCCCACCGAGGTCTCCTTCCGCTGCACTCGGATTCCCAACGGAATTCCCACCAATAAAAGCGTAAATGGAGCCAAGGCAAAACTAATCCGCTTCTGCATCTCGGTTAACATCGGATAAATCTGCTTCGGATCAACAAACCCCTCCACCGGACTCAAAATCCGCTTGGCTAAATCCCCCATGGCCGCAATCCGAATATCTTTCATGTCATCTGGATTCAGAAAACTTCGTAAGGAAATTTTTAAAGGCAACTGGTCCGCACTCAACCCCGCCCGAATCCCGTTCAAATCCGCCGCATTCTCCCCTCGCTCCTCCTGACGCGCTTTCTGCAAGGTGATCGTCAAACTAAGGTCATCCAAATCGGCCGATAGACTGCCTTTCTCCGCCCGAATATTTCGGCGCGGAATACCCCCAGGATCCAGCTCCCAGATATTAATATCAGTCAGATCGGTTCCGTTTTTCTTTCCAATGTAAATCCGATACCCAGGAAATCGGTCCATTGCTTCCCCCGCTCGAATCAGAAAAGCAGGATTGTCTCGCCCAATATCCAGAAGAACCGACTTAAACTTCTGCAAGGTCAGCGGAACTAACACCGCATTGTTATAAAAACAGATTCCCGAAATAAAGAGCCCGAAAAGAATCACTGGTGCCACCAACGGAATCAGCCCAATCCCTGCCGCCCGAATCGCCTGCAACTCCAGATCCTGCGACATCCGACCGAAGACAATCAACGCCGCCACCAAAATCCCCCACGGCATCGTAAAGGTCAATGCCTGCGGAATTAGCAATGCCACCATTTTAAAGATTAGGCTGATCGGCAACTCATCGTTCACCAGCAACTCAAAGATCTGCTTAAAAGCATTTCCCAAAACAATGATCGCCGAAAGCACCGCCACCGCCCCCGCAGTCGCGGCCATCATCTGTCCGGTAAGATAACGATAAAGAATACTCAAGGGGCTTTTGGCTTTCGGCTGTACGCCAGCCTGTCTTGCCAGGTGGTAGGTTGTCCACTCTTCAGACCACGGCATTCGTAAAAATGAAAGGTCGGTCCCGTCGGCTCTCCCCAAGTCGACCGCCGATAAGTCTTCACCACTTTGACCGATTCAAAATCCCTTGCAATTGGCGGCATCGGATTAGGCTGTTCCGCTACGTACAGTCCCGTGCTCCCTGAAGGAAAGGTCTCCCGATAACTGGGCCAAATTGAATACTGCGTCATGATTTGAGGCCAATCAGGAGTAAAGGCCCGCGGCCGATCGGGAAGATAGAACGAAAGCAGGCTGGCTGTTTGATACTCATCCGCTACGACAAAGTCGGCGCCGATCTCCCGACGCACTTTTTCAGCCTCCACCGCCAAGTCATTCCACCCCTTCGCACGATCAAGCGGATTATTCTTAAAATGCAGCGGGAGGAAATCATGAAGAAGTGCGGTTTCGACAAACCCAATCAAGAAACCAGCAATCATCACCCCGCGCCACACCCTCTTTCCCTCACTCCACTTTTGCACCGCCCAACCCGCCCCCAAGACTAATCCCGCCAACAAAGCTGGCGCCGTCCAATTTCCATTGGCGGTTTTATTTAGACTGATCCAGCCATAAACCACAAAGAGCGGCCAAAAAAGGGTCAGCAGATATTTTCCTCCCTCTCCCGCTTGTCGGGTGATCGCGGGCCGGATGGCGCCCATCAACATCAGGAAAAAGAGAATCGGAGAAACCACGATTGCCTGCAAAAGCCAGAAGCCAGCAAACTTTCCCCAGTTCACCCGAAAGCCCCGGTCCAAATCTCCACCCTCAAATAAGTGCATCGCGGTAATCCAGCCATAAAAAGCATTCCAAAAAACAATCGGCAGAGCCAGAAGCACGAAGGTCCCCACCAAAAGCAACATCCTTACCGAGAAAAGAAGTTTTCGGCGCCCAGGCACCAACAGAAGAAAGAGGGCAAAGGAGATTAACTCCGCTGCATTGGTGTATTTGGCCTGAAAGCCGAGCCCAATCCACAGTCCGGTCAGGATCCAATAACGCTTTTTACCGCCCTGCACCCCTTCCCAAAACGAGAGAGCCGCCGCCGCCCAGAAGAACACGCTCAACGGGTCGATCGTCATTAAAATACTGCCAATTGCAAAAAGTGGCATAACCGAAGCCGCCACCACCGCCACCAATCCCACCCGCTCACTGTAGAACGCCCTCCCAAGAAGAAAGATCAACCAGCCAGTGCCCGCCGAAAGTAACACCGCGGGCAGACGCACCGCCCAGACATGATCCCCCAGAAGAAGGGTGAAAACCCGAATAACAAAGGCCGCCCCAGGCCCCTTTCCATAGTGATTCCAATCCAGCGATCGCCCGCACTCCCAGTAGTGCGCCTCGTCTCCCACCAGATCAAGATGCGGAACAAACCAAAGCCGAAAGAGAGTCACCAACCCAATCCACCCCAGAGCCCAACGGGCTTCTCGGCTTTTCAGAATCGATCCCATAGACCGACCCTAGCCGAGTTCACCCCTCCATCGCAAAGCCTGCGTGCTTACCATTTGACCCCCGCCTTTTCGCTGGTTGAGTAAGGATATGTCCTTAGCCCTCAAAATCGACGACCAGATCAAAGAAGCCATGAAAGCCAAAGATGCCGATAAACTCAGCGTCCTCCGCATGCTGAAATCTGCCATGAAATATGCGGTCATCGAAAAATACGGGGCCGAGGGGGTGGCCAAAGATGAGGATGTCTTGGCCAGCGTTCGTAAAGAAATCAAGAAACGGCAGGACTCCATTGAGGCTTTCGAAAAAGGGGGCAGGCCCGAACAAGCTGCCAAAGAAAAAGCCGAAATGAAGATCCTCGAATCCTACCTTCCTGCCGCTATGCCCGAGGCCGAGCTGGAGTCACTCGTCAAAGCAGTCATCGCCGAGCTTGGCGCCACCGATAAAAAAGCCATGGGCGCCGTCATGAAAGCCTGCCAGACAAAAGCCGCTGGTCGTGCCGACAATCGTGCCCTCAGCGCTCTTGTGGGCAAACTTCTTCCCTAATTTTACAGTCGAACGTTAGGCCAATTCTTTCTCTTCAAAGCTTGACATATTATCATACATACATATGCTTTGAGTAGTGAGAACAACACTTATCCTCGATGATGATGTTTTTGTGAAAGCCAAAAATGCTGCCCTTGAGTCAGGCACTTCGCTCAGCAGTTTCATTTCCAAAACTCTCCGCGGAAATTTGTTACAGCACAAAATCCAGCCCTCCCCTGCTCGGATCCAAATTCCATTATTTCGCGGTTCCGTAACCCCACAAAGTCATCCTCTTTCCGAATTAGCCAGGCTGCGAGACGAGGGACGCTAAGCAATGCGGATGCCGGACGTCAACGTCCTGATCTACGCTCACCGCGAAGAGGACCCAGATCACCCTTTCTACCAGAACTGGCTCGAGGATTTAATCAACGGCCCCGAACCTTTCGCTCTCTCTCCTCTCGTGGCCGTTGCCTTTGTCCGCATCGTCACTCATCCATCCTTTTCTTCCAGCCCTACCCCCCTGCCCCAAGCCCTCAGCGTCATCGATTCTCTTCGATCCTCTCCCCATCACCGCTCGCCAGGACCAGGCCCTCACCATTGGGACCTCACAAAACTCCTCTGCGAAAAAACCTCGGCCACAGGAAAACGCGTCGCCGATGCCCAGCACGCCGCCCTCGCTATCGAAAACGGATGCACTTGGGTCACCCGTGATCCCGATTTTCAAGAATTTACACGCTGGGGTCTTCGCCTCGAAATTCTTGAGCCCAACTCGTAGTCAACCCCACTCCTCAGTTCGATATTTTTTCCAGCCCCTTCTTTCCCCCGCCCCCTCCGCCTGGTCCACGACGTGCCTTTTGCGGAATATCCTTCGCATACTCCTGCAAGGCCAAAGATAGTTCTTCTACGATCTGAGGATGCTGGCTTGCTTGATCACTTTTCTCTGAGGGATCAGCCAGCACATCAAACAACATCGGGGCCGTTCCCTGCCCCTGCCGGGAAGTGATCAACTTCCAAGGTGGCCGGAAAACTGCCACCTCTTTGTTTCCCATGAAAAAGATCGGACGCTCCGTGGCTTGCCCTCCTTGCAAAGAGGGCCAGACATCCTTTCCATCAAATTTCGGCTCAGAGCCCATCTTCACCCCCGTAACATCCAGAATTGTCGGAAAAAGATCCGCGACACAAATGAACTGCTCGCTCTTTTGTCCAGTCGGCAGAACACCTGGCCAGTTCATCGCCGCGGGCACATGGATCCCCCCCTCGAAGACCGTTCCCTTCCCCTCCCTCAAAGTCAGGTTGGTCGAACCCTTGGTTATGTCCCCGCCATTGTCAGAAAAGAAAATGATCAGGGTATTTTTTCGTACCCCCTGCTTCTCCAACTCCGCCACCACTCGCCCGACCGCCGCATCTAATCCTGTCATCGCCGCCAAAAGAACAGGACGACCGCGCATTCTCCCGTCACCCGCTTCCGCAGGAGGAGCTGAGATTGGACCGTGAATCGCATTGAAGGCCAGATACAAAAGAAAGGGTCTGCTCTTGTCCCGCTTTTGCATCAACCCGATCGCCTCATCCGCTAAAAGATCGGTTGAATACCCCACCTCCTCAACAGGTTGGCCGTTCCGCCACCAGTCCAACTCCTGGGTTTTTGGCTTCATATGGGTGTTGTAATCTACCGCCCCACCCAACTGCCCGTAGTGATGGTCAAAACCGCGAGCCGTCGGCAAATATTCAGGTCCAGATAAACGATTCTCTTTCGCCCCACCCAAATGCCACTTTCCGCACATCCAAGTCTGGTATCCCCCCTCACGCAAAGCCTGCGGAAGCGTCTGGTACTTTAAATCTAACCCTGAAAAGTTTTCCACCCCCGTCCTCAGAGTGTGCATCCCCGTCATCAACGCCGCCCGAGTGACACTGCAAATCGGGTTCACATAAAAATGCTCCAGTCGCACCCCCTCCCCTGCTAATCGATCTAGGTTTGGCGTTTTCACCTCAGGATTGTTCCACCCGATATCTCCCCACCCCTCGTCGTCCGCCACAAGAATCACCACGTTCGGTTTTTCCGTTACCCCAAAAACCCACCCCGCCGAAAGCATGACTGCGAGAAGCGTACTTCTAATCACGGTTTTTCTAAAGTTGGAGAACGCGGAAATGAAAATCCCTCTCCCCGCGAATACTTCTCCCACATCTTCATCGCCACCGCTTTCAACTCCTCCAATGAAATCGATCCACTCCCGTCCGCATCCACCTCCGTAAAGTGCTGCTTCACAAACCCAGCCATCGACGACCGCACCCCCGGTCCATTCGCCTCCTCCGAGCTAATCTTCCCATCTCCATCCGCATCATACCCAGTGAAAGTTTGATTTACTTCAGCCATCATCTCCTCCCGACTCAGTTTTCCGTCCTGATCCCGATCCATCTCCTTGAGATGATTTTCGATCCACGGCTTACGGGGTTGCCCATTCGCCTCCATCTGGGGCGGACCTCCCGCCGCTTTTCGATCAGGGGGTGGCGGCGGACGATCCCCACCCTTCCTCTGCTTTCCTTTCTCACTCGTCGATTCGGCAGTCGTTCCGTCTGGTTTCTTGAAAGTGAAATGCACGCTCCCGCCTGGCAGAATCTCGTAACTCACCGAACCCTTTCTCCCATTTTGACTGTAATCCAACTGATACTTTTTCTTATCGGCCGAGATGGTAAACCCCGTGATCTTCGCCCCGGGCAAAGGCTCCCCTGCCTGCCTCACAGGATTAGCACTGGGTTGCGGTTCCACTTGCCCACCACCAATCGATACCTCCCCATGAAACCCGCCGTTGATGTATGGGTAACTTTTGCTCGCGTGATAGTGATACTCCCCTGCCGCGCTCGTGTGACCGTGAAACGAATCAAGTCCGTTCACCGTACTGCCATCCGGTTCCGCTAACCCATAAATCGGATACCCATCCAAGGCATATCCCAAGGGCAAGCTCGGACCCAACCGCTCCGCTAAATGCCAAGGCGCCACATGGTAATGATAATCGTCCGCCCGCCCACAGTGCCCCCCATACTCATCCAACTCCCCCGCCAGAAAAGTGTCCGTCCGCCCATCATTCTTAATCGGATTGAAAATTGGAATCCCATTCGCCGCCACCGCGATCGCCCCACGGAAAAAGTTCGTCTTGGCCGACATTCCATTCGCCGCTGGCACAGGATGCAGTGGGATCGACCAAGCATTCCCCAAATAGTAAGACTGAGGAAGCGGGACCTGCTGTTGCCACGCCGTAATTCCCACCATCATCGGATGGTCAGGCAACCCGTCCGACCCCACATAGAGATACTTCTCATCCCAATCCAAAAGAACCGCTTCTGGAAATTTTTGAAAGGGTTCTGCCGTTTTGGGAGCGAGGCCAGTTTGCGCCGCCGACTTCTTTTTCATCGCCTGATAATCCGCCTCCTCAATCATGTGGGCCGACGCGAATCCCACACCGACAAGCCACAAAACGAAAACTAGTCGGTGCTTCACTGCGGTGGCGGAGCTCCACCGCCTGGACCACCCTGATTTCTCGGTGAGGGCAAAAGTTTTGCTTCATCTGCATCGATAAACCCATCTCCGTTGGTGTCATGCTTGGCAAAGTTCGTCTTCATCGGCCCTGGAGCCTCCTCCATCGATATTTTTCCGTCCCCATCCTTGTCGAACTTCTTTATCGGATCTCCACCCTGCTTGCCCACCCCGCCCTGCCCTCCTGAGCCCGATGCCTTTCCTCCCCCCCCAGGCCCACCCCCAGGCGGGCCCCTTTGAAAACTCGCATCGGGAGTCCCTTTCAACATCCGCGGATAAAAAGGGAACTCCGCCGTGGCCACGTAGTAGTAAGTTCCTTCAGGATATTCAGAGGTCATACCCGTTTTCCCATTCGCCTCATCCAGATCCCCTGATCCCTGCACAAACTCATAATCCGCAGTGTAGGTTCCATCATACTTTCCACCTGGACCCGCCGTCCCGCTGGGACGAATTCCGCCTTTCAGCTGGTAGCTAGATCGGTCGCCCGAAGTCTGGAGATAAATCGGAAAGCCGTCCGCCGCATAGCCTAACAAACTCGACTTTCCACCCGTCCCGCCCAACACCGATACCAGCCCCGTCGGTATTCCGTGGTAATGATAAGCCCCGTTCGGTTGGACGTGCGCGTGGTTTTGATCCAGCCCCAGACTCTTACTTCCCCCCAGCGCCTCAATATGCCAAATCGAGCTGTGATCGTTTTTCCAATACTCCGCCGTCCCAGGATCGAAAGGAACCCCGTTCACCGCAACCCCAATCGACTGCTGCTTCAACTGCGTAAAATTGGCATTGGTTTTAGGATGGAGCGGCATCCTTAAACTATAACTCTGCGCCGAAGCCGCATTCGGACACCCAGGCCCTGGGAATTGGCCTATCTCGTGGTTCGGCACCCCATTCGCCTTGATCACCCGATATCCCCCCTCCTCCGTTATTGATACCTGCGGAGCAGGCAAACTCGAGGAACTTCCCGCCGCAGTTTCCGTATCTCCCTCATGCCCAGGGTGAGCCCGCCCCTCCGAACTCACCGCAAAAATCAATGCCCCACAAAGCAGCAGAACTAGATCCAGTTTCTTTAGCAAAAAAGCACGCACCTCTTTGTTCACTCTTCCTCGAATCCTACTTCCTTCGGCGAACCAAGGCCAACCCAGAAAGCCCCAGCAACAAAAGCGAAAGTCCAGACGGTTCTGGCACTCCCGTGACCTGAAAAATCCAGTTTCCAAAACTTTGTACCGATACCACTCCCGCCAAATCCCCGTAATCTCCATTCGGCCCCGTCGTATCCAAAGGATCAGGCAAGGAAGCTAAAAACGAAGTTACCCCCACCAACTTGGTCACTCCTCCCACTTCGATAAAGAGTCCACCCCCGCTATCCCCACTTCCAATCAAATACTCCAAGGCCACCGGCGCGGTCGAGCCCATCGAGCTCAAAACCGATACCGCTGGCTTGTCAAAATCGTAAAAGAGCACTGTTGGAGAAATTCCATCCAGATCGAGCAACCCGCCATCCCCCATCGTCGTCAACATTCCCCCACGGGCATCAATCATATTTTGCCCTGCCCGCTTCGTCCCAGGATAAGTGTTCATTCCCGTCAAACCTGTTCCACTCCTCCCATACCCCACGCTCGTTCCCAGTAACCCCAACAACGAAGTGCTAAAATCCATCTGCGCTGGCGCCACCGTCGTAATCGCCTGACTCAAATGCACCAACCCCAAATCCACCCCCGCCCACAAATCCCCTCCACTACTACTCCAACCCCCATAAGGAATCCACTCCGTCGCCGAAATCCCAATCCCATTATACGTCGGTCCCATCCCAAAGATCATCCCACTCACCCCCGCCCCGTAATCATTAGTTCCCCCCGCCACATGACCCGCCGTCAGCACCCAATCAGGCGCAATCAAAGTCCCCGAAGCGATGTACCCACTCGAACCAATACTCCAGGTAAGAAAACCCACGCTGTCGTAAACACTTTGCTGGGCCAGCGAAGTGTAGAAAGAATCCGCCACATCATTCCGAATCGTCCCCGCCTGACTTACGTGCAGAGAGCCTCCCAACAGACAAACCACCCCTGCGCAAATAAGTGAAATCCTCACTAATCCTTATTCTAGTCGCCCGACCTCGACTTATCAACTACCCCTGAAAATCCCACCTAATCGCCTTCACCTCCGCCCTCCTGCCGATTAAGCTCACCCCATGTCCGCAGATGCCCTTCTCTCTGGCCTCACCCACGTCCACACCCGGGAGGAGTTCGCCAAAAAACTCGCTGCCGGTCGCCCCCTTCGCGTTAAACTCGGTTTCGACCCCTCCGCCCCCGACCTCCACCTCGGCCACGCTCTCGTCCTCGCCAAAGTCCGCCAATTCCAAGACGCTGGCCATCTCGCCGTCATCATCATCGGAGATTACACCGCTCGCGTCGGCGATCCCACCGGGCGCTCCAAAACCCGCCCAGCCCTCGATCCCGAAACCATCGAGCAAAACGCCAAAACCTACACCGACCAAGTCTTCAAAATCCTCGATCCCAAGAAAACCGAAGTCCGCCGCAACGGAGAATGGCTCGCCAAACTCACCTGCCTCGATCTCCTTCGCCTCAACGGCCAAGTCAATGTCGCCCGCATGCTCGAACGCGACGATTTCTCCAAACGCCACAAAGAGGGCATCCCCATCAGCCTCGCCGAATTTCAGTACCCCGTTCTCCAAGGTTACGACTCCGTCGCCGTCCACTCCGACGTGGAACTCGGCGGCAACGATCAACTTTTCAACAACCTCGTCGGACGCGATTTTCAACGCCAAGCACGCCAAGAACCCCAAGTCGTTCTCGTAACCCCCCTTCTTACCGGCACCGACGGAAAACAGAAGATGAGCAAATCCCTCGGCAACCACATCGGCATTACCGAACCCGCCCAAGAGATTTTTGGTAAAATCATGTCGATCCCCGACGAAACATGTGTCGCTTGGCGCGATCTCCTCGGCCTCTTCCTCGGATTACCCAAGGAATCTCCCGCCCACCCAATGGAGGCAAAAAAGGAGCTCGCCGCCGCTTCCGTCCGTCGCTTCCACGGAGAAAGCGCCGCCACCTCCGCCCGCTCCGACTTCGAAGCGAAGTTTTCTAAAAAAGATCTCTCCTCGGCTGAAATGGAATCCTTCCGCCCCTCCGCCCCCACCCTTTCCGTTGCCAAACTCGTCCAGGAAACGAAAGTCATCGCCAGCAATTCCGAAGCCCGCCGCCTCATCACCCAAGGGGGCGTCAAACTCGATGGCACCAAACTGGCTGATCCCCAATCCGAAATCACCCTCACCTCGGGCCAAGTCCTCCAAGTTGGCAAAAAAACCTTCTTCCGCATCCTCCTTTAAGCTCGTCCCCCAAACACTCCCGCCACCTACCCCTCAACTGGACTTTTCCAAAGTCTTCCGCTACGGTTTCCCGATGCAATTCGTGCACGCAGATCAAAAAATCGGGCCCTTGCTCGCCATCGCCGCCACGCGGTTTCCTCTGCTCAGATAAGTTTCTTCGCACGGGTGCCAGTCCCCGTGCTCTTTTCCCCTCCATCCATGCTCACTCTTTCCAAACTCAGCAAAGCCTTCGGGGGTCGCACTCTTTTTAGCGATGTCTCCCTTCAGATCAATCGGGAGGACCGCCTCGGCTTGGTCGGCCCCAACGGCGCAGGAAAATCTACTCTCTTTTCCCTTATCCTTGGCGAGGCCACCCCCGACGAAGGTCGCGTCACCATCGAAAAAAATATCACCCTCGGCTTCCTTCCCCAAGAATCTGCCCCCGCTGGCGAAGAAACCATCCTCGAACTGGCCTGCGCCACTTCACCCGAAATGTCCCGCGTCCAACAGGCCATCAAACGCCACGAACTCGCGGGTACCCTAGAAGATCCGGAATATCACGAAGCCATTGATACCTTCACCGAGCTCGGAGGATGGCAACTCGAACCTCGCGCCAAACAGATCCTCAGCGGCCTCGCTTTTCGCGATGCCGATTTCGATCGCAAAGCCCGCACCCTCAGCGGGGGCTGGATCATGCGCGCCCACCTCGCCCGCCTCCTTGTCCAAGAACCCGATCTTCTCCTTCTCGACGAACCCACCAACCATCTCGACCTCGAATCACTCGTCTGGTTTCAGGAGTACCTAAGAAATTATCCAGGAGCCATTCTCATGATCTCCCACGACCGCGAATTTCTCAATCAGCTGGTCAGCTCCATTATCGAAATTTCTCAAGCCAAACTCCACCGCTACCGTGGTAACTACGACAAGTACGTTATCGAAAAGGCCGCCCGCGAAGAGCAACACCTTGCCGCCTACAAAAATCAACGAAAAGAAATCGCCTCCCTTCAACAGTTTGCCGACCGCTTTCGCGCGAAAGCGAGTAAGGCCTCCCAAGCCCAAAGCAAACTCAAGCAAATCGATCGCATGGAAAAAATCGAAGCTCCCGTTTCCGCAGCTCGTTCCATCAAGTTCTCCTTCCCTCAACCCCTTCGTAGCGGGCTCCGCGCCATCACCCTGAAAAATGTCGATCACGCCTACCGCAACGTCGAAGGCCAAGGTGATCTCGTCGTCTACCGAGGCCTCAACTTTGAAGCCGAACGCGGTCAACGCACCGTTCTCGTCGGTCCCAACGGTGCAGGAAAATCCACCCTCCTCAAACTCCTCGGCGGGGCCATTCCCATCCAAAGCGGAGAACGCGCCACAGGACATAACGTACGCGTTGGCTACTTTTCCCAGCACCGCGGCGACACTCTTAACATGGAACACGAAGTGCTCGAATCCGTTCTCGATTCCCCCAATCCCGTCAGCGAACAAACCGCCCGAACTGTTCTTGGCTCTTTTCTCTTCCGTGGTGACGATGTTTTTAAAACCGTCGGCATCCTCAGCGGAGGAGAAAAATCTCGTCTCGCCTTGGTCAAAATCCTCCTCGATCCACCCAATCTCCTTCTGATGGACGAACCCACCACCCACCTGGACATTGGTTCTATCGATGCACTTATCGGAGCCCTCCGCCAGTACGAGGGCACCCTCATCTTTATTAGCCACGATGTTCATTTCATCCGCGCCATGGCCACCACCGTCCTTCACATCAGTGCGGGTCACCTCACCCCCTACGCAGGCGATTACCAGTACTACTTGGATAAATCATGCGCCACCTCCGAACGCGCCGCCCTCACCGCTGGCGAACAACTCACCAACGCCCAACCTGTTGCCGCCGAGAAAGTCAAAAACTCCGAATCTCCCGAACGCGCCCCCACCCCGCGAAAAACCAAAGAACAGAAGCGGGCCGAAGCCGAGGAGAGAAAAGCCCAAAGCCAGGCCAAAAAGACGAATGAAACCAAGGCCGCCGACCTCGAGCGACGCGTCCTCCACTTGCAGACTCGCCTCGCTGAAATCACCACTGAACTAGAAAAGCCGGAAACCTATCAAGCGAATGGTGCCGCCATGACTCTCAGTCGGGAATCAGCCGATGTCAGCGCATCCCTCGATCAGTGCATTGCCGAAGGCCTTCTTCTCGCTTCCCAAGACACCGATAGTTAATCGAGCCGCCCGATCATAAGAGGATCGGACCTTGGAAAGAATCACCCACTACCCCCCTTACGGACCACTCCAGCGGTTAATATTGTTCGTCATTTTCGTCAACACCGCCGACTGAACCGCCGCGGAAAGGGAAGAGCTCTTCAGAATCTGCTGGGCCGCCACTGGGTCGTTTCGCGCGGTTCGCCACAACACCCCCATTGCCGTCCGCTCCTGCAGTGCAGGGTCACTTAAAGTCGAAGCCCATTTCAGCCCCGCCGAAGGATCCTGCTTGGCCACCTCCCGCGCCAAGGTACTCACCATCACGTCTTTGTTCTCCCCCGACGCTTGCCGACTCACAAAATCAGCCGCCGCCTGCAAGCTCAAATCCGACCAGTTTTGCACCAACTCATCCAAGGCCCTCTGCTGATCTTTGCCCGCAGGCAAACTCATCGCCCAGTTCGCCGCCGACTGCGGATCCTGCTTCGACCACCGATCCGCAATCAACGAAGTAACTCCCCCTCGACCCACCTCCGTCGGGTTGCTCGCCGCATACGCCGCCGCCCCTTGAGGATTCCGATCCGCCCAATCCCGAAAAAGATCCCGCGAGATGTCCCGGCGAATTCCATCCCCCACCTCCATCGCTTGGGTGTAGGCAATCGAAGCCTGCGGATCGGTCTGCCCCCATCCCCGCATGGCGTCTTTCAAAAGATCTGGGTTTCCACTCTCCGCAAAAAGTTTTTCTGCATAGGCCACCGCCTTCGGCCCCTCCAACTGACCCCACCGTTCCATTACCTTCGCCATCGCCGCCCTTTTGCCCGCACCTTCGGGTAGGCCCAAGGCTATGTCCAACGCCCTCTTCACCTCAGCCAAAGATGCCTGGCTCAAGCTGTTCTCTAACTCCCGATCCCTCGTCTTGGGGTCACTCATCGCCAACGCCCTAGCAAACCTCTCCTCCATCGAGGCCTGCGCTTGGCCCCCCGTTCCCCCATCGACCTTCTCTCTTTCCTCAACCTCCTTTTCGCCCTGCCCTATCTGCTGTGCAGAACCCCTCACCTTCGTCCCCGATCCCAAGGAAGCTCCCGGCGCTGTCACCCGCCCCAATCCAAAACCCAGCGCCAACGCTACTCCAGCTGTCGCTAACCAAACCGACCCCTTTGTCGTTCCCGCCATACCACATTTTCTCCCGAAGACAGTCCAAGTCAAAGACTATACCAAGCCCACCTTCGCCTCCTTCCCTCAGTTTCTCCTTTTTTCTTCTCAACTAACTCATCGCCATTACCGCATAGTGCCTTCCCGTTTTACCTTTTTCGGACCGATAAGAATAAAATCTTCCAAGATCATCCGCCGTGCAAATTTTCGTATCCACAATCTCTCCCACCCTTTCCTTGGCCAACTGCCGCAAAATCTCACCCGCAAAATCTACCTCATAGTGCGGAGGCCGAATGCACGGCCCCAGCACCGCCCGCATCTCCTTCGCCTCAGAACCAAACCTTTCTTTCATTTTCCGAATCGTCGCCGGAACCACTCCTGCCTCGGTTCCCTTCTTTCCACTGTGTACCAACCCAATCCCGCCTGTTTTTTTGTCTTCAATCCATACCGGCCCGCAATCCGCCACTCGAATAACCAACGAGAGATTCTTATCCCGACTAATCAAACTATCCACCCCTCCCATCACTTTTCCCCCATCCTCCGCCCCCACCTCCACGACCCCAGCCCCATGAACCTGCTCCGCCATCACCAGACACCCTGGCATACCCGCTTCTTCCAGAATTTTTGTTAGATCACTCGCCTGCACAGCCGGCTCAGACCGAAGGGTGAAAAAATAGCGCAGACCCCACTTCTCCACTTCGCGAAAACGTAGAGGTTTCACTGCCAAGGCTGGAGTCCCACTGAGCTCGACGCCTGCATGCTCACTTTCGGCTTGGGAGGAAGAGATGCCTTCCCTGGAAGCACCGGCGGATTTTTCGGGCCAAAAGGCGTGCACGTCGCCCTCTCCAAAAGAGCTAACGCCACATTGTAGTCATATCTACCCTGCAACTCATTAAACTGCGCCTGGGTTAAATTCGATTGCGCATTGATAATATCTAACTGAATCCCCGCCCCCGCATTGAAACGAGCCTCCGCCAAACGCAAGCTCTCTCGCGCCTGTTGCACGTTTTTCTGCTGCGAAATGACCAGCTCCTGAGCCTCCTCTAACTTCACCACCGCGTCCCGCACATCACTCTCCACCGATCGCCGCTTCTCCTCGTACGACACCGTCGCCTTGGCAATTTGTGCTCTCAACTGCTCAAAGCGACCCGTTTCAGCGAGTCCGTCGAAAATCGTCCATGTGCCTTTGATGTTTGCCACCGCTCCTTGTTGAGTAGAACCCAAACTGCCGCTCGCGGGATTCTGAATCACATCATACCCTCCCTGGCCTACGATCTTCGGAACAAAGACTTCTTCCTTCGCCGCATCAAAAAGCTTCCTCTGCACCTCAATCTCCTGCTGGTTCGCACGCAAATCATGCCGATTATGCACCGCATTGACCAAAGAACTGGGCAAATCAACTTGAATCGGTTGATACGGCAGTTCTCCCTGCACCATCACTGGCGGCATCCAGTCGTCCGGCACATTCAAGGGATAGTCTAAAGCCAGAATTCGGGCCAACTGGACCTCAGCCGTCCTCTTGTTGTTTCGAGCCCGAATCAGTTGTGGTAAATTATTCGCTAATTCTACATCCGCCGTCAGCACATTAAACTTCGTCACCGTCCCAGCATTAAAACGCTTTTGTTGACTGGAAAGCTGCTCCTGCTTCAAGCTCACCGCCTCCGTCTGCACATCGATCAGCGATCGGTTCAGTAAAACCGTATACACCGTCCGACGCACATCCAGCATCACCCGATCGATCGTGTCTTGCAAAAGAAGCATAGACTGCCCTTGTGCAATTCGCGCCGCCCGAGTCCGCGAGAAGGCTGCCCCTCCATCGAAAAGAAGTTGAGTCACCCGCACCCCCGCATTCCAATTCAGCTCGTCCGCCGAAAGAATTCCGCCTTGCACCAAGAACCCACTCAGCGAATTAGCCTGATATTCAAAAGTACCTTGCCCGGTGACCTTCGGAAGCAGCGCGCTCCTCACCTCCACCGAGATTCCCTCTTTTCGTCGTACCTCCTCCTTCGCCTGCCGGATCTCCGTATTTTGCTCCAAGGCCAAAGCCACACATTCAGCCAAATCCAGCTTCTTGCTGGCAAACTCGGGCACCTCTGATACGGAAGCCGACTTGGCACCGTTTTTTTCCTGAGCGAGAAGCCCTGCTCCCCAGCCCACCAAGAATAGTCCTGCGATTTTAGCTGCGCGGGAGTTCATCACAGTATTTCTCCATCACCCGATAAATCCTTACCCAAGCGTCCTGATCTCTCTCTTCCACTTGCCCTAAAATTTCATTCAAATGATGCCGTAACTCCCCTTGTAATCGACCCATCAACTCTTTCCCTTTTGCCGTGATCCCCACCAACTTTTGCCTCCGATCTCCAACCACCGCGTGCCGCTTAACCAATCCCACCGCCTCCAACCGATCCACTAACCCCGTCGTCGCCGAAGTAGCGTGACTCATTCGTTTCGCCAATACCCCCATCGCCACGCCCGATGTCCCCGCTAGGAAACCCAAAAGGGTAAACTGCGGCACCGAAAGCCGCTTCGCCGACGTTTGCCTAAATAAATCTAAAAGAAACCGCCTCTGCAATAGGGTGGCAATCCTCTCTAATTCAGGAACCCGAGCGTCCAGCCCATCCGTGAAACCGTTTTTTAAATACTTCGTCATGTGAAATATACAATATATGGAATATCCAACTCGTGCAAGTACTGAAAACACCATAAAATCGATTCGAAAAACGTTGCTCGCCTCATCGCACACCCTACTTTCTGGCAATATCCAATGAGCAATTTTCTCTTAAATAATGCAGTCCTTTTTAGCTTAATCTCCGCTGCAGTCGGTCTTGCTGCCGCCGTCGCACTTATCCTCTGGATTAAACGCCAACCCGCTGGCAACGAGCGCATGTGCGAAGTCGCCACCGCAATTCAAGAAGGCGCCGCTGCCTACCTCCATCGCCAACTTCAAGCCGTCTCCATCATTGCCCTACTTCTTCTTGCCGCCATCTGTTACCTAAAGAATATTCCCACTGG
>SESD01001010.1_pt1 | contig 16225 bp, 20 predicted proteins | sample 3171411 | NCBI WGS metagenome assembly SESD01 (sample SAMN06051880, study PRJNA518727) | freshwater metagenome | biome: subpolar coniferous forest; feature: holomictic lake; material: water; isolation source: holomictic Lake 442, 16.5 m depth | place: Canada: near Kenora, Ontario | collected...
ACTACGGTACAACAAATTGCGGAGCGTATTTTAGCACCGACTATGGCTTTTAGAACAAACTTTCTTGAATTTTTTTCTTATTTCTTACACAACGACCAAATTTTCATTGCGTTAATAAACATCAGCATCGATTTAGGACATAAAACCACGTTGGAATGACGTTATAAGGCAATAAGATCTAAATAATATTTAAGTAAGATGAACCAAGATGTTGGAGGCGCGAACCAGAGTCGAACTGGTCTAAACGGCTTTGCAGGCCGCGGCATAACCGCTTTGCTATCGCGCCATCTATGTTTAGCCTAACGAAGCCTAAACATTACTAGCTAAAACTAAAACGGCGAAAGCATGTATGCTTTCGCCGTTTTATGCCATTTTACTAAACCTGATTTCAACTACATCAAGCCTATTAAATAATTTGGAGCGGGAAACGAGACTCGAACTCGCGACCTCAACCTTGGCAAGGTTGCGCTCTACCAGCTGAGCTATTCCCGCGTTAAGACAGGCGCCATTATAGCGAATTTCAAGATACCGTCAAGGCTAAATGACAACCTTATTACGCTTTTATTTAGCTTTTAGTTTGGGTAGTGCGGCCTTCATGTAATAAGCCATTGATAGCAATGTCAAAAATGCAGCGATATCAATTAACACATGTCCAATAATTTTTGTTTCAACTATGCCAAGTACCGCCCAATCAAGCTTATCCCAATACAACAAGAATAATATCGCCACCATTTGGACCGCCGTTTTCACTTTACCTATCATCGCTACGCCGACGCTACTGCTATGACCTTCACCTGCCATCCATTCACGAAGTGCACTAATAGCAATTTCGCGACCGATAATGATTAATGCCACAATTGCGCCTACGCGCTCAAATTCAACAAGCACAATCAAAGCTGCGGCCACCATCAACTTGTCAGCCACAGGATCTAAAAATGCACCGAATGAAGATGTTTGATTAAGTCTGCGTGCTAAATAACCATCAAGCCAATCAGTGATCGCAGCAATAGCAAAAATTGCTGTTGCTGTCAGATTTACCCAATGCGCGGAAATCACACCTAAGCTATGTGACTCTGTAGGTAAATAGAATACCCCGACAAACACAGGGATCAATAAAATTCGTAGCCAAGTAAACATGGTAGGTACATTGCATGTCATTTAGGGGTACTCACTTTCAATGTAATTCTCCGTATATTTTCTCGGCCAAACTTGGGCTAATGCCTTCAACATTAGCGATTTCGTCAATACTAGCACTCTTTACACCATCTAAGCCACCAAAGCGCGTTAGCAATGCTTTACGCCGCTTTGCTCCTATACCCTCAATATCTTCCAAGCTAGAATGCATACGCGCTTTGGCGCGTCTAGCGCGATGCCCAGTGATGGCAAAGCGATGTGCCTCATCTCGGATTTGCTGCAATAGATGCAAACCCTTATTATCTTTTTCCAGATTGAGCATTTCACCGGTGTCAGAAAAAATCATAGTTTCTAAACCTGGTCTGCGCTCTTCACCCTTAGCAATACCAATGAGCAAAATATCTTGTAAACCCACTTCGGCCATCACCTCAACCGCTACGCCAAGCTGACCTTTGCCGCCATCTATAAATATTAGGTCGGGTTTGGCGCCTTCGCCAGCCGCTACTTTTTTGTAGCGACGCGTCAGCACGTCGCGCATAGCAGCATAGTCATCCCCTGGCGTAATGCCGGTAATGTTATAGCGCCGGTATTCACTATTTTGCATATCACCTCGATCAAACACAACACAACTGCCAACAGTTGCTTCACCCATGGTATGGCTAATGTCAAAACATTCTATGCGCTGGGTATGATCTGGTAAGTGCAGAGCCTCACGAAGAGCCAACAACTTAGCTGACTGATTGGCCGATGTTGCAGCACGTTGACTGAGGGCCAACTCGGCATTTGTTTGCGCCATCTTAAGCCAAACGCGCTTGTCCCCGATAGCACTGGTATTAATTTTAACTTTTCGCCCTGCTTGCTCGCTCAACACTTCTTCTAGCAACTCAGTTTCTATTTTGATGCCTACCACGATAAGTGGCGGTGAGTTTTGTGCTACGTAATGCTGCGCTAAAAAAGCCTGCATACTGTTTTCTAAGGTTTCGCCCTCGGTATTCTTCGGCATGTAACTTCTATCGCCTATATGCCGGCCGCCGCGAATCATTACAAGGTTAATACAATGCTGGCCTTGCAACTCGGCGCAGGCCACCACATCGGCATCAGATACATTAAAGTCGCTAACAAACTGCTTGGCTTGCACTTGGCGAAGCGCTTGCATGCGATTTCTAAACACGACCGCAAGTTCGTAATCTTGGCTAGCAGCAGCAGAGTTCATTTGTGCCCCCAATGCATCAATCACCTCATTGGTTTTACCTTGCAAAAACATTGCAGCTTGGTGCACATCATTCCGATAGTCTGCATCGGAGATTAAACCAACGCAAGGCGCTGTGCAACGCTCAATTTGATGCTGTAAACATGGCCGACTTCGATTGGAAAATACTGTATTTTCACAAGTGCGTAGCTTAAATACTTTTTGTAAAAGTTGAATACTCTCGCGCACCGCAACTGAGTTTGGAAACGGACCGAAATACTGATCATTACTTTTAGACTTATTACTTGCACGAGGTGTACCTCGATGAAACGCTAAGCGAGGAAACTCGTCACTAGTAAGCGTAATGTAGGGGTAAGATTTATCATCGCGAAATAGCACGTTATAACGTGGCATCAAGCTTTTAATTAGATTATTTTCTAGCAGCAACGCTTCAGCTTCATTGCGAGTGACGGTGGTTTCAATTCTAACGATATTGCTCACCATCATGGTGGTGCGAGGACTAGGTAGGTTCTTATTAAAATAGGAAGAAACACGTTTCTTTAAATCTTTGGCCTTCCCTACATAAATCACCTCATCAATGGCATTGATCATCCGATAAACGCCAGGCAGATTGGGCAGATTTTTTAAAATGGGTTTAGCGTCAAACATGTGGTTATTTTATCAGTTAACAATGAGAGGTTACTTGAAGTTACAAGCTGGCGCAGATGGACTATGCCAGTTAAAATTTAATTACTCATCCAGCAACTTACCCCCTATGGCCCAGTCTTCATAAGCGACTTCCTCAAACGTGATATAGGTGTAAGACTTTGGCTTATGTGCCACGCGCTCTAAGGTCTCGGTAAATTCTTTAGCAATTTGTATTTTTTGCTCGCGCGTCACTGATCCGGCAAGTTTGATATTTACATAGGGCATATAAGTCTCCTTAGCATCATTAATGTGAATGTGTATGTTGCACCACACTAGCACCACCACGCAAGGTTTGCCATATGTCGCGCATCAGGTTTAGCGTAAATAACAACAGTAATATAGAAATAAACAAGGAAAGTATGGGGTCAATTAGCATCCAACCTGTGAAATAAATCACCACACCAGCGAGCACCGCCGCCAAGGAACCTAACAAATCACCCACCACATGTAAAAAGGCTGCACGGGCATTTAAGCTCGCACCTTCGTGAAGTGCATGCTGATGCATTAACTTAGCCACAACCACATTCACCACTAAACCCAAAGTTGATATAAGCATTAAACCAAAACCCTGCACCTGATGCGGGTGCTTAAAGCGCGCAATCGCTTCTAAAGTTACCCAAACAATGACAATCAACATGGTGATTACATTCACAATAGAAACCGCCAGCTCTGCGAAACTAACGCCTGAGCGATGACGCGCTGCGGATGACTTATGGGCAATCACCGACGCCAACCATGCTAATGCTAGCGCACCAACATCCGAAAACATGTGCGCAGCATCGCTTAATAAGGCTAAAGACTCTGTCCACAATCCCCCTACTACTTCCACAATCGCAAATATCAAAATCAATAAAAATGGGAGAAAATAATGCGGATGCTGATGATGGTCGTCGTGCGTGTGCAACGTGTTTTGATTGATATTCGTCATAGTATAAATGCTAACCGAAAAGCACTAGAATCGAAGTAATTGTTTGGCAATTTTTTTATAAGCTACGGATGAAAGCTATAATGTGGCATCTATTTCACGCCACCTCATTATCTATAATGCTTAGTTACCGCCACGCCTTTCATGCAGGCAACCATGCCGATGTTTTAAAACACTATGTGCTAGGGTTAGTGTTAGCGCACGCTGCTCAAAAAAATAAACCATTTTGGTACATAGACACGCACGCTGGCGCTGGCATGTATAGCTTAGATGATGGTTACGCCACCCAGAATAAAGAGTTTGAACAAGGGATAGATCAACTGTTGCTTGCTGACAATCTACCAGAACCACTCGTCAACTTTGTGACCCAGATTAAAAGCTTTAATTCCGATACAACTTCACTCTATCCTGGCTCACCCATGATTGCGCAACAGTATTTGCGTCCTGACGATAAAATGCGTCTATTTGAGCTTCACCCTAATGATTACAAAATACTATTAGAAAATTTTTCTAGCGCAAGGCGCCAAGCTAAAATTGAAATGCAAGATGGTTTTGCGGGACTTAAATCATTATTACCCCCAACAACACGACGCGCTGTGGTGCTGATTGATCCGCCCTACGAAGATAAGCAAGACTACCAGCGCGTGGTTCAAGTTATTAGCGACAGCCTAGAACGCTTTGCCACAGGTACTTATATTGTTTGGTATCCTTTACTGCAACGCCCTGAGCCGAATGAAATGATTGATGCGTTAATTGCCCTAAATGCCCCTAACTGGCTACATGTAGCTATGACTATAGAGGAGCCATCCCTAGAGGGTTATGGCATGTTTGGCAGTGGCCTGTTTATAATCAATCCACCATGGACCTTGCCTGGAATACTGAACGCTACCATGCCAGAATTGATGCGAGTATTGGCTTTGGATGAAACTGCCGAGTTTATGTTAGACAGCCAAATAACATAAAAATTTAAAGGTATTAAATTAAACAACAATATTTAATTTAGATATCATATGAACTATAACCATAGGTTAAACTCTTATTTATAAGGTTGTCAAAATTGCACAATCTAATAATTAAAAGGATTTCAAATGAAATATAGCTTGTTAGTTGCTTCGCTATTAGTTGGTGCTACATTTAACGCGGTTGCAGATGAGGCAAAAATATTATCAGCACACGAAGAAGTGACAATTAATGCCCCTGCCGCCAAGGTGTGGTCTACAGTCAGCAACTTTAATGACTTAGGTGCTTGGCACCCTGCAATTAAAAAGACGGAAATTGTTACTGGCACCAATAACAAAGTAGGCGCAGAACGCTTACTAACATTGCAAGATGGTGGCACTATTAAAGAAAAATTACTGGCTTACAGCGCAAAAAAACAAACCTTTAAATATTCAATTATTGAAGGTGTGTTACCCGTGACGAGTTATGCGTCGACTGTAACTGTTAAAGCGCAAGGCAAAGACAAGACTTTAGTGGTATGGCAAGGTACTTTTAAACGTAAAGATTTAGCGGCTATGCCAACTACTGGTCAAGATGACGAAACTGCTATCAAAACCATGACCAGCGTTTACCGTGGTGGTTTAGATAATCTGAAAAAAATCTCAGAATAAGTTTTTTAATTAAAAAAGGCGTCAGATCAAATTGATCTGACGCCTTTTTTGTTAACCAAAATTCAGCATAAATTAATTAATGTTTTTTTAAGCTGACAATTTCATCACTTATGATCTGTCCTTGTTCTTCATTTAATTGATTGATCCCAACCTCAAGTTTTTCTAAAGTCTTAAGGTCACTTTCTAAATAGGCAATCTTGGACAACGCCACCATTGCATCTAAATGCCTCGCATTTAACACCTGGGCATGATTAAAATGCTGTTTCGCCAACACCATATCCTGGACACCCGCTTCAGCTAAGCCTAAAAAATACCAAGAGTCAGCAGACTTAGGTTCATACTGAGTCCATGCTGTTGCAATAGCTTTTAACTGATTCCATTCATGATTCTGGTATGGGATGACTACTTGCATAAAATAGGGCCTTTGCTCTAAAGGCAACGCCCAAAATGGAATCTCATGGGTTTCTAAGCTGATTAAATCAGGGCTATCAAACAATGCTTTAATCCATTCTACTGGCACACTGTAGAAAAATCCCTGTGGTCCAGGGCTTTTAAATGTGGTGATACCAATGAGATTAAAATCCTGATCAAATAAAGCGCCTCCACTAGAGCCTAAGCCAAAGGCTGCATCCGTTCGAATAATATTGGTACCATCCAAAGCATAAGTAGCTTTAATACTTCCAAAAGATGGTTGCGGCACATTATTGCCTATAGGATACCCGAGACTAAACACGTCTTCTTCATATTTTAAGCTTGAGCTATCACGCATGGGCGCTATCTTAAACGCAATATTATCGAATTTAAGTAAGCATAAATCATGCTTCCAATCCGCTTTCATGGCGATAGGCTTATATGCATCTCGGTACTTGATAATATTAGCACCCTTGGCATTCGCTAATACATGGCAGTTCGTTGCCACGTATTCTTTACTCACCACGACCCCAGAACCATTGCCAGTATTTCCATTAGGCAGTGCGACGGCAATCTGAACCAAAGAATCACTTAATAATAATAGCTGCCTAATATCTGGTTGCGCCCAGGCAATGGAGTGATAACTATAAATAGCTAACATTAAGCATAATTTTTTCATTTTTTGCCTATCCAATAGCTGATTTGTTTATTTTGTTCACTAAATATCGCCATATCTTTCCTGCGCATGGTTTCTAAAGCTTCGCTAATAGATATTTTTTGTTGCTGGGCTATGCCAACTGCACGTTGCTCTGCACCTGTGCGCCAAGCGGGGTTTTCTATGTAGCCTCTATCAATCATACAGCGAGAAAGCACGTAGGATTGACGACTAATAAGTTCAAGTCTTTGATATTCAATAATCGGCGTTACTGTGGCCACTGAACGCTCAGATAAATCTATGCACTTGGCGCCAACTGTTTCTAGCTTAGAAGGCTGATGCTCAATCAAACTACTCTCTGAGCTTGAGTTTTCATAAAGCCAAAACACCAACAGCAGAAAGGGGAAAACTATAAATATTTTTTTTAACATCATTTTAGTCACTAAATAATATATAAAATATCTGAAAGCTTTACCCAATGTTAGTTCAATCTAAACTAAAAATGCCTCAACTTTACAATAAAGGCATGTCCAGATTAGGTTGTTATGGTTTTTAGCGAGATACTAAAGAACAAACAGCTGAACTACTAGTCTAAATTAGCAAGAGAGTAATTATTATGGAGTCATATCATGAGTCAAGAAGAAATCACTAGCAATCTATCTACTAGCGAAGTAACAACGTTGGAACAAATGGTAAATAACACCTGCTTTTGCAAGTTAAAAGAATTCTGTTTAGACAAAAATGGTAGCGAATGTATGCGCCACCGAAATATTTATCAAGAATTCATGGCTACTAAATAACCGGCTATCCATCAGCCATTTAAACCCCTCTTTTAGGAGATGCAAGCTTTAGCATGAGTATTAGCCTAGCTTGACTACTGAATAAACTTAGTCCCGTTTTGGCAACATACGCAACAACGTATTATCGCGCATCACATAATGATGGAATAAACCAGCAGTTGCATGCAACCCAATCAAAAAGTATCCAACATTCCCGCCAGTTTCGTGAATTTCTTTGATTGTTTTAGCCCAAGTTTTGCTCTCACCAACTAGCGCAGGTAACTCCAGTCCAAAAAAGGGAATCGACTTACCAGAAGCGCTTAACAACAACCAACCAAGAAGCGGCATTGCTAACATTAGCAAATACAGCAGGCCATGGGTTGCTTTAGCCGCTAAGGTTTGCCAATGAGGTGGCTCAGGAATAATTTGAGGGATTTTACTTAGAGCAACTGCCGCTAAACGAATCCAAACCAATGCAAATACCGAAAGCCCCAGCATAAAATGCCAAGTCTTTAAAGCATTACGAAGGTCGCTCCCTTTAGGGAAGAACTCGCGCAGCTCAATTGTGGCGTAGATTGCGACTATCAATAAAAAAACTATCCAGTGCATCCAAATCGATAACGAACTATAGCGCTGATTACTATTACTTAAACTCATGACTTTCTCCTCATCAATCTTATTGACTTAGTCTAAACACCCAAATATTTTGAGACAATTCACACAAGTCAATTAATGGCTAATAGAATCAACATACACCCAATACGTTAAGCGCCTTATGACCTAGATCAAGATAACGCTTTTAGCACCCCAATCTCTGCCATAAATGACAAAGCTTTTCGCGCAAAAGTGGTAAAATGTCGCATTCTTGAATTCCTGATTGAAAGCCCTTTATGTCGCTTACTACACTCAATGCACTCTCTCCACTTGATGGCCGTTATCAAACAAAACTTGATAGCTTACGCCCTTATTTTAGCGAGTACGCACTGATTAAGCACCGCGCTTGGGTAGAGGTAGAGTGGCTTAAAGCTTTGGCTGCAGAGCCAAGTTTAAAAGAAATAGCAGCCTTTAGTGTGGATACTATTAAAGAGTTAGATTTAGCTATCGCCAGCTTTAGCGAAGTTGACGCCATGCAAGTAAAAGCCATTGAGGCACGTACCAATCACGATGTTAAGGCTTTGGAATACTGGCTTAAAGAGAAGTTTGATGGCAACCCAGAAATTAAAGCGGCCAGCGAATTTATCCACTTTGCGTGCACCAGCGAAGATATCAATAATTTATCGCATGGCTTAATGCTTAAAACTGCACGTGACAGCGTCATGCTTCCATTTTTAAGTGAGCTAATGGCGCGCCTAAGCGAACTTTCTCACCAATTAGCAGACCAGCCTATGTTGGCGCGCACCCATGGCCAAACCGCTTCTCCAACCACAATGGGTAAAGAAATGGCGAACGTGGTATATCGCTTACAACGCCAACAAAAACAACTTACTGAGAATGAAATTCTCGGAAAAATTAATGGTGCAGTAGGTAACTTTAATGCTCATTTATCTGCATACCCTGACTTCGACTGGGCTAGCTTTGCAGAAAAATTTGTTCGACATTTAGGTCTCACTTACAACCCAATGACCATACAAATAGAGCCACATGACTATATGGCTGAGCTTTATGACACCTTAGCGCGCATCAACACTATCTTAATTGATCTTAACCGCGATATTTGGGGTTATATTTCAGTGGGCTATTTCAAACAAAAAGTAAAAGCAGGCGAAATTGGTTCATCTACCATGCCGCATAAAGTCAACCCCATCGACTTTGAAAATTCAGAGGGCAACCTTGGGCTAGCCAATGCAGTATTGCGCCATATGGCAGAGAAGCTACCAATTTCTCGCTGGCAGCGTGACCTAACAGACTCCACCGTACTGCGCAATATGGGCGTGGCTTTTGGTTACACGCTATTAGGCTATGACTCATGTCTTCGCGGTTTAAATAAACTGGAAATCAACCCAGCAAAACTGGCTGAAGATTTAGACAATAGCTGGGAAGTATTGGCTGAGCCAATCCAAACCGTCATGCGCCGCTTCGGCATTGCTAACCCTTATGAGCAACTCAAAGAACTAACGCGTGGCAAAGGTGGCATCAATCAAGCCTCACTACATGCATTTATTAACGAATTAGCCATTCCTAACGAAGCTAAACAAGGCTTACTAGCCATGACGCCAGCTAGTTATATCGGCAAAGCCGCTGCGTTGGCAAAAAGCATCTAAAGAGACTTACCGAATCTTGTCATGAATGAAATCTTAGTACTTTATTATTCACAAGGCGGCGCGGTGCGCGATATGGCGCAACTGATTGCGCGCGGCATTGAGTCTGTGCCCAATATCAAAGCACGTATACGTACCGTACCTAAGGTTTCAACTAATTGCGAAGCCACTGAATCAGACATTCCAAGTAGTGGCGACCCATATGTAGAACTTGCCGATTTAGAACAATGTGCAGGCTTGGCATTAGGAAGCCCTACCCGCTTTGGAAATATGGCGGCACCAATGAAGTACTTTTTGGACGGCACAACAGCGTTGTGGCTTAAAGGCGCATTAGTAGGAAAACCTGCGGCGGTATTTACCAGTAGTGGATCTATGCATGGCGGCAATGAAAGTACCTTGCTCACCATGATGCTGCCGTTAATGCACCATGGAATGCTTATACTCGGCCTGCCTTATTCAGAGCCAGAATTATCAAGCACCCAAACTGGTGGCACCCCTTACGGCGCTAGCCATATCGGCGGACCTATGAATGACAAGCCACTGAGTGCTGACGAAAAAAAATTATGCATAGCACTAGGCAAACGCTTAGGACAAACTGCGCTCAAACTCGCAGCATAAAGTGGCCGACCTTAATCTAGCCACCGAGGCTCGTCAGTTTTTACGCACCACGCGTAGTGGAATGCTTTCAACCATATCAGTCAAATATCCAGGTTATCCATTTGGCTCAGTCGCCCCATTTGTTTTAGATCATAGCGGTCAACCAGTCATTTTAATTAGCACGATTGCCGAACATACCAAGAACATTATGAGCAACCCGAAAGTCTCGCTCATGGTATTCTCTGGAGATGATGACTTACAGGCAAGCGCGCGCTTAACCTTAGTTGGGGTGGCAACTGTGATTGATAATGTTGATGCCAACCTACGCGCACGTTATTTACGCTACTTACCGCAAGCAGAAAGTTATTTTTCAATGCACGATTTTAATTTTTACCGCATCAACATTAAGCAAGCACGCTACATTGCTGGTTTTGGAAAAATGGGCTGGCTGGCGAGTACTGAAATTGCCAGCACTCACTTAACCACTGAATCAAAGTTGGCAAGCCATGAAACGGCCATCATTGACCATATGAATTTAGACCACGTCCACAGCCTTATCGCATATTGCAGACACTACCATGGCTTAGACGTAAGCAATCCAGAGATGGTGGGTATAGACAGCGAAGGTTTTGATGTGCGCGTGCAAATATCACCAATTGGTACGCACCAAAATGTGCGCTTTAACTTCGAACATCCCATACATGATGCGCAATCAGCCAGAATGGCGCTAGTCGAGATGTCCAAGGCAGTAAACGCATGATCAAAAATTTACGCTTAGGCGCAACAGTCAGTTTAATCGCGCTAATCTTGCTGTGCTTGGCTTGGGAAGCTGTATTAGCGCCTCTTAGGCCCGGTGGTAGCTTATTGGTGCTAAAAGCCACTCCCTTACTACTCCCTTTATTTGGTATCCTGCGCGGCAAGCGATACACCTATCAGTGGTCCAGCATGTTTATCTTGCTCTATTTCACAGAAGGTGTGGTGCGCGCTTGGTCTGATGTTGGGCTTTCCGCACAACTGGCTTTACTTGAGCTCTTATTAACCCTGCTATTTTTTGTGTGCGCAATTTTTTACGCTCGTCTTACGCGGAGTAAAATTTAGTTGCGTCTACTTTAATGCAGAATACTTGCGCAAAATTACGTCAAAGCTCAGTTATTAGCACCTTTTTTAGCTAAGCCACATACTAAACACTCCGTCTTCTACTATAATTTAAGCCATGAAAATATTACTCTCCAACGATGATGGTTACTTTGCCCCTGGCCTCAATGTACTCGCAGAACATATATCTAAAATAGCTGACATCACAGTAGTGGCGCCAGAACGTAATCGAAGTGGCGCTAGCAATTCCCTGACACTAGACCGACCTCTAAGCGTCAAGAAAGCTAGCAATGGCTTTTTTTACGTAAATGGCACCCCTACTGATTGCGTGCATATTGCTTTAACGGGCCTGATGGATACCCTACCAGACATGGTCATTAGTGGCATTAATGATGGCGCCAACATGGGCGATGACACAATTTACTCAGGCACGGTTGCTGCAGCCATGGAAGGTTATTTACTTGGAATTCCGTCAATCGCAATTTCCATGTCGCAACACAACTCAACTTACTTTGAAACTGCTGCACGTGTTGCGGTTGAGTTGGTACAACATTATCAAAAAACTAGCTTTAAAACCGCCACCTTACTTAATGTAAATGTACCGGATATTCCTTATGACCAATTGCAAGGGCGCCGAGTAACACGTTTAGGCAAACGCCATAAGGCCGAGCCAGTCATTCAGTTGAAAACACCGCGTAATGAAACCGTGTATTGGGTAGGCGCTGCTGGTCAACCCAATGACGGCGGCTTAGGCACTGACTTTTTCGCTGTTGCCAACCGTCAAGTGTCAATATCACCGATACAGGTAGATTTAACGCACCACGCGCAGCTCGCAGAAATTCAAGACTGGCTAAAATGCTAACAAGAATGGAGTTTTAGGTTGGCCATTATCAGAAATTCCCAGTCCGGCATTGGGATGACATCGTTGCGGACGCGCGAACGTATGTTAGGGCGTTTGCGTGAGCAAGGTATTAAAGATGAAGTGGTGCTGTCTGCCATTTCTGCCACACCACGTCATATCTTTGTTGATGAGGCATTATCAATACGTGCTTATGAAGATGTTTCGCTACCTATTGGTTTCGGGCAAACAATCTCTCAGCCTTATATTGTGGCACGCATGTCAGAACTCTTACGAAATGGCAATGCATTACAAAAGGTGCTTGAAATTGGCACAGGATGTGGCTATCAAACTGCTGTATTGTCAAAGTTAGCGCAAGAGGTTTACTCGGTAGAACGTATACGCCCATTGGTAATGAAAGCACGCGGGCATCTACGCGAACTTAAATGCGCCAATGTTAAGCTTGATCATGCAGACGGCAATATGGGGCTCTCTGAAGTTGCTCCCTTTGACGGCATTATTGTAACTGCTGCTGCCAGCCATATTCCACAAGACTTACTGGAACAGCTTGCCATTAATGGCCGACTGATCATTCCAGTGGGGACCGAAGAGCAAATATTACATTTAGTGGAGCGTGTTTCACAACTTGAATACCGCCAAACTAAATTAGAAGCAGTCAAATTTGTTCCATTATTAGGTGGGACCAGTTAAACATGCGTAACATTCATTCATGGGTCATTTTATGCTTTGTGCTAGCTATGACGGCTTGTAGTGAAAACCCTCCTGCGCCAGTAATTGATCGCATGAGTTCAAGCGCAAGTAAGGCAACAACCAATAAACCATCTGCACTGAGCAAGCAAACTAAACAAAAAACTGATGCCAAATCTGCCGATTGGCGCCCTGATAACTATACGGTTAAAAAAGGTGACACCTTAATTAGCATCGGACTGGAATATGGTTATGACTATAAGGAAATCGCACAGACCAATGACCTTAATGCACCTTACAATATTAAAGTAGGCCAAACACTTAAACTAAAGCAGACTAAAGACAAGTTGCCGGCACCTGAAAACAAGTTAGTGCAAGAAAATAGTGATGGCGTGAGTACTTATGCATTAAATAGCGACCCTAGCGCTAGCGCAACCAATAGTGTAAGTCCAGTGACGACTGTACTTAACAGCCCTAAGGCCATACGTGAGCCCTATAGTGATGCAGCGTTTAATAAAGCCCCTCCACTAGGTCAACCCTCCACAGATAAAGCAGCCACCAATGTAGCCGCGACAAAAAATGTGCCCGCCACCCTAGCTGATAACTTAGCCAAAGCACCAGCCGATCTGAAATCAGACAACAAGACCGAGTCAACGGATGATATTGATTGGGCATGGCCGACCAAAGGCAAAGTGTCAGCACCATTTAATGAATCCAGTAACAAAGGTATTGATATTGCAGGTAGTGCAGGTCAAGCAATAAACGCTGCTGCCGGCGGCAAAGTCATCTACAGTGGGTCAGATTTACGAGGCTATGGAAAACTGGTGATTATTAAACATAATGCCAATTATTTATCGGTTTATGCGCACAACAGTAACTTGCTGGTAAAAGAAGGTCAGCAGGTAGTGAGCGGTCAGAAAATTGCAGAAATGGGTAGTAGCGATAGTGATAAAGTGAAGTTACACTTTGAAATTCGCAAGTTAGGTAAATCAGTAGATCCGAGCAAATACTTAGCAGCAAATTAGCAGAATCTAGCTGAAACTATTAAGCACTGTGAGATGAGTATTTAGACCCAATCATATACAGAGATGTTAGCCGGCGCTAGTTATTGAGTCAAACAATCAGCACCGGCTATTAAATACACAGCCTACTTATTACATTAGTTGGCTTTCTTAGCTTCTTGCTTGTAATACTCACGCACTTGAGTCAAATCAAAGTCACGCGCCCATTTAATAATTTCAGCTAACGCCGGACCGCCAATTTCACCCACTTGCGCATGAATACCAGCCTGCTCACGAATTACCAATACACCTGGAATTTGGTTCACTTCAAAGTATTCACCAATGCTAGGGTCCGTTTCAGTATTAACCATACCAAAAACGATATCAGGGTTAGCTAGCGCTGCAGCTTCAAAAGTAGGCGTAAAGTCTAAGCAAGGCTCACACCAAGGCGCCCAAAAATCCACAATTACGAAGTCATTCTTTTCGATTACTTCTTTGAAATTATCTTTATTGAGTACAACTACGGCCATAGCAATATCCTAACTGGGTTGATTAATTTAATAATGGTCGTGAGTTTAGCAGAGCTAAGGCTTTAAGTTAAGCGCTGCGTTGGCAGTTGCAACAATTGTCGATAAAAACTCGGCCTAAATCCAATAGAACTAATCTAAAGCCCGACCCCAGCTAGAGGCAAAAATCAGCTCATTTAAAGGCTTTCGTTTACGCGCAGCAGTCTCACGACTCAATATATCTGGCGTTAAACTTGCACTATCTGCGGGATAACCTATAGAAATGATTGCCATCAACGTGAATTGATCCGGAATAGCAAAAGCGATGCGCGCGTCAGTAGCATTAAAACCACCCATCTGATGCGCCATTAATCCCATACTGCTGGCTTGCAAACATAAGTTCTCGCTAGCCGCCCCCGTATCATATTGCGCCCAACGGTTAGCTTGCAAATTATGGCTAAACAGATTGTCGGCACAAACTATCAATAATAATGGCGCATCCTTGGCCCAGAGTTGGTTACTCTCCGCTAGACATGAAAATCCCTGCTGCCAAGATTGCGCATCGGTATTTTTATTGCAAACAATAAAGCGCCAAGGTTGATCCCCAAAACAAGAAGGCGCCCAACGTGCCGCTTCCACCAAGGCAATTAACTGATCATGGCTCACCATTTTCTCTGGATTATAAGCACGACCACTCCATCGCTTTGCGATGGTGTCGTTAATAGCCACTTGCGTAATCGCAGGCTTATGCATCATTTTAAGCACCTAAAAATGGATAGTCGGTGTAACCTTTTTCATTGCCGCCGTAAAATGATTTTGAATCTGGCGTATTAAGCGGCGCATCAATTCTAAAACGCTCAACCAAATCAGGATTAGCGATAAATGGTACACCAAAGGCAATAGCATCTGCATGACCGCTAGCAATCACCGCATTGCCACGTACCTTATCAAAGGCAAGATTGGCGATATATGCGCCTTTAAAGTGTTTACGTAATTCATCAAAATTAAAATCTACAGCGGTCCCGCCCATGCCACCCTCTATCACGTGCAAGTAAGCCAATTTAAAGGCGCTCACTGCAGAAGCCACATGGTTAAACAACGCCTGCGGGTTGCTGTCTTGCATATCATTGAATGGATTGACTGGTGACAAACGCATGCCAACTTTATCTGCACCTATAGCATCCACAACGGCTTTAGTCACTTCTAGTAAAAATCGTGTGCGATTCTCTATGCTACCGCCATAACTGTCCGTGCGTTTATTGCTACCATTACGCAAAAATTGGTCTATTAAATATCCATTGGCGGCGTGAATTTCAACTCCGTCAAACCCTGCTTTTAGAGCACATTGGCTTGCATGTACGTAATCGGCTACGAGAGACGGCAACTCACTCGACTCTAGTGCGCGCGGCTCAACGTAGTCCAACATGCCTTGGTAAGTAAACGCTTGGCCTGCGGGTTTAATCGCTGAGGGTGCCACTGGCAGCGCACCATTAGGTAGTAAGCTAGGATGCGAAATCCTGCCGACATGCCATAACTGGATGACTATTTTTCCGCCCTTAGCATGCACTGCATCTGTAATTTTTTTCCAGCCTGCAATCTGAGCATCCGTATAAATACCGGGCAAGGCTGGGTAGCCATGCGCCATAGCAGAGATTGGTGTAGCTTCGGTAATGATCAAACCTGCCGTTGCACGTTGCTCATAGTAGGTAACATTGAGGGGTTGAGGAACACCACCCTCACCGGCTCTATTTCTAGTAAGCGGTGCCATCACCATACGGTTTTTAAGCGCGATAGCGCCCAAATTAACCGGA